>Ga0207694_10000961_pt1 | contig 25433 bp, 24 predicted proteins | sample KBSC34metaG_FD_184353 | JGI IMG/M metagenome (GOLD analysis project Ga0207694, IMG submission 184353) | Corn rhizosphere microbial communities from Kellogg Biological Station, Michigan, USA - KBS C3-4 metaG (SPAdes) (version 2) | ecosystem: Host-associated > Plants > Roots > Rhizosphere > Soil... | reverse complement strand
CGGGCGCTGCGCAGCCTGGGGCGCCGGGGAGGATCGACCGGTGAACGAGCTGGCCTGGATCGACGTGGCGCTGCGAGCGGCGCGTCCCCGGGCCATCGGCGCCCTGCTTCGCTATTTCCGCGATCTGGACCTGGCCGAGGAGGCCTTCCAGGAGGCGTGCCTGGGGGCGCTCAAGAATTGGCCACAGAACGGGCCGCCCCGTGATCCCGCTGGGTGGTTGATCTTCGTCGGACGCAACGCCGCCCTCGACGACGTCCGCCGGCGGAAGAAGGAGCAGGCCCTGCCGCCCGACGACGAGGCGGTCCGCGGGGACGCCGAAGACACCGAGGCCGAGCTGGCCGAACGGCTCGACGACGGGCACTACCGCGACGACGTGCTCCGGCTGCTGTTCGTCTGCTGTCACCCGGAGCTTCCGTCGACCCAGCAGATTGCGCTGGCGCTGCGGATCGTGTGCGGGATGACCGTCAAGGAGGTGGCGCGCGCGTTCCTGGTGAGTGAAGCCGCCATGGAACAGCGGATCACGCGGGCCAAGGGTCGCGTGGCCAGCGCGGACGTACCGTTCCAGACGCCCGACGCGGCGGAGCGCGGCGCTCGCCTGCGCGCGGTGGCCGCCATGGTCTATCTCGTCTTCAACGAAGGGTACTCGGCCACCGGCGGCGACGCCCCCGTCCGGGCCCCGCTGTGCGAGGAGGCGATCCGGCTCGCGCGGCTGCTCCTGCGCCTGTTCTCCGACGAGCCGGAGGTGATGGGGCTGTGCGCGCTCCTGCTGTTACAGCACGCGCGCACGGCGGCGCGGCTCGACGCCGACGGCGCCATCGTGCTCCTCGAGGATCAAGACCGCGCGTCGTGGAGGCGGGACCTCATCGCCGAGGGGCTGGCGCTGCTGGACAAGGCGCTGCGCCACCGCCGCCCGGGGCCCTACCAGATCCAGGCGGCGATCGCCGCGCTCCACGTGCGCGCGGCGCGCGCCGAGGACACCGACTGGGCGGAGATCGATCTCCTCTACGCGACGCTCGAGCAGCTGCAGCCCTCGCCGGTGGTGACCCTGAATCGCGCGGTCGCGGTGGCGAAGGTGCGCGGGGCGAGCGCGGCGCTCGAGCTGATCGAGCCGCTCGCGCCGCGCTTGGCCGGCTACTTTCACTTCTTCGGCGTCAAGGGCGCGTTGCTCCTCCAGCTCGGGCGGGCCGACGAGGCTCGGGCGGCTCTCGGTCAAGCGATGGCGCTCGCGCGCACGGCGGCCGAGGCCGCCCACATCCGGTCGCAGCTCGACCGCCTCGTCGGCGATTCCCAGGCGCCCCCGTCGCCTTGATGCCTGCCGACCGCGGCCTGTCACCATTCGTGCGCGCCGCTCACGAGTGAAGTGAATTCCGATCTATTCCCATCGCCCCGTCGTGCGCCCTAGAACCAGGCCTGGGGAACGCAGAGAGGAGATGGCAGGTCATGTCGAAGTGGCTGTTCGTGTTGTCCGGGGTGCTGCTGGGCTCGCTGACGTTCGGGTGTGACTCTCTCCGCCAGAACGCGTTGCCCCGGGACGACGGAGGGGGAAGCACCGAGGTGGGACCGGACGGTCGCGGCCCCGACATGGGACGGCCGGACGCCACGGAGACGGGGGGAGAGACCGGATCGTGCGTCCAGGGGATGGCGTGTGTACCGGCGAATCCCTGCCACGAGGGCGAGACCCGGTGTGGCTCCGGCGGTACGGCGTCGTGCACGGATACCCAGCGAACGAAATCCGACGGTAGCGACTGTGGCCAGGGCTCGGTGTGTCGGGGGGGCTCCTGCGAGGCTTGCGCGAGCGGACAAGAGTGTCCCCTTTCGGGGAAACCGTGTCGTGTAGGCACGACCGCGTGCACCAGCGGCTCCTCGAGCTGCGCCGAATCCGACAATCAGCCCGATGGCACCCTCTGTGGCGCGGGAATGGACTGTCAAGGCGGCGCGTGCACGGCCTGCGTGGAAGGCGACCCTTGCCGGGCGGACAATCCGTGCCACAAAGGCGCCCTCACTTGCAAGGGGGGCAACGTCCAATGTGTCGACACCGGGATGAACCTTCCTGCCGGCAGCGCCTGTGGCAAGGACCTGGTCTGCAGCGGGACGGCGTCGTGCGTGGCCTGTGTCCCGGGGTCCGCCTGTGACATTCCGGACAGTCCTTGTCGCACGGGCTCCACCGCCTGCAATACCGGCGAACCCGTGTGCCTGGAGGCAGGGAACGCGCCGAACGGTACGTCCTGCGGATCGGGCAAGATCTGCAGCGGCGGCGCGTGCGTCTCGTGCAGCGACGGACTGTCGTGCCCTCCCGACAACGCTTGCCACGGCGGCAAGCTCGTCTGCGGCGCGTCCATGAGCTGCTCGGACACCGGCGAGCCTCTGGCGAACGGCACCCCCTGCGGAGTCGACCAGGTGTGCAGCGCGGGCGCCTGTGTCGCTTGCACGGTCAAGGCGTGCTCTGTCAGTGATCCCTGTAAGACCGGGACGACGTCCTGTTCGACCGGGGTTTCGACCTGTCTCGTATCGGGGAACAAACCCAACGGTACGTCGTGCGGGACTGGCAACGTATGCATGGACGGCACCTGCATGCCCTGTGTCGCCGGCTCGGCTTGTCCGCCGGCGAACCCGTGCCACAAGGGAGTCCTCGCCTGCGAAACGGGGAGCGCCGTGTGCATGGACACCAACATGCCCTTGCCAGACGGGACGGCGACTGTATGCGGGGACAACAAGGTGTGTCGGGCAGGGATGTGCGTTTCTTGCTCGGCCGGCCAGGCGTGTGACGCGACCAACGCTTGCAAGGTCGGCACGACGTCTTGCGCGACCGGGTCGTCAGTCTGTATGGAGAGCGGGAACAAGCCCGCTGGAACGTCCTGCTCCTCGCCGGGAGGAACGAAGATGGTTTGCAACGCCGGGGCGTGCGCGGCGTGCAACGAAGGCGGCGCCTGCAAGCCGGCCAACCCGTGCCACAACGGACGACTGTCCTGTAGCACGGGCACCCCGACCTGCGTCGATCTTGGGACTTCTCTCGGGGACGGTGAGTCGTGCGGCCCGACGAGCACCTCGAACCTCTATTGCAAGGCGGGCATGTGCAGCGCTTGCACACCAGGGATGGCCTGCACCGGGAACCCCACGCCGTGTAAGGCGGGAATCACGTCCTGCTCGACGGGGTCGTCGGTGTGTGTCGACGGCGCGAACAAGGCATCGGGCAGTCCCTGCGGCAGCAGCGCCTCGAGCACCTGCTCGGGCGCGGACACCTGCAACGGCTCTGGCACCTGCAACACGAACGACGCCCCGATGGGCACGGACTGCGGCGTATGTCAGCAATGCAACGGTTCGGGCGCATGCGGCAATGGCTACGAAGGGAAGCCGGATCCGAGCGGGTGCAATGCGGCAGAAACGGACTGTTCCAACCCGGATTCGTGCAAAGGGGGCGCCTGCCAACACAACGACAAGGGCAGCGACGTCGACTGCGGGGTATGCAGACAATGCAATGGCTCCGGCGGATGTGGAAATGGCTACGAGGGGAAGCCGGATCCATCGGGTTGCAACGAGGGAGAGACAGCGTGCTCCAAGCCGGACTCGTGCAAAGCCGGCGCGTGCCAACACAACGACAAGGGCACCGACGTGGGCTGCGGCCTATGCAAGAAGTGCAACGGCTCTGGCACATGCGCCAATGCCTACGAAAACCAGCAGGATCCGTCAGGCTGCAATGGAGGCGAGACGGATTGCTCGCACGCGGACAAGTGCCAAGGCGGCGCCTGCCTACGCAACCACCTGGACAAGGGCGAGAGTTGCGGAGCATGCAAACAATGCAACGGCTCGGGGACGTGCGGCAACGCTTACGAAGGAACAATGGATCCGCACGGCTGCGGCGCCAGCACCCAGGAGTGCGTGAATGGAACCTGCAAGACGTGCAGCGGACTCTGTTGTCCCGGGGCGCTCAGTTGCTCGAAGAACGTGATACTCAAGTGCAGCGCTGACGGGACCGCCGTGGAGCGCGACTCGACCTGCGACACAGTCTGCGTGATTGCGTCCGACGGTACACCGATGTGCACGTGACATGGGATACGCTCCGGGAGGGGGGAACGCGTCCCGGCGCACCCGCTTCTTCAACGAAGGAGCACGGCCGGAAGGAGCACGTACGCCGGCACGGCAACGGCGCCTCCGACGCGGTTGATGATCCGCGCGGTCCGAGGTCGACCGACAGCCCGCGCCAAGGGCCCCAGGAAGAATGCCCAGGTGGCGATGATGAGTCCCAGGCTCAGCCACGTCGCCCAGGTCCCTTTGATGCCAAGGTGTCCCCAGATGGCGCACAGGGCGAGGAGTTGCACGGCGCCCGCGGTCCCACCGGAGTGGACCACCCTCCAATGAGAGAAGGCCTCCGCTCGCTCGCGATATCGATACTGCACGAACCCCAGGAGAGCCGAAGCGCTCAGCAAGACCAGGCCGAAGACGAGAAGCAACCTTTCTGAGTCCATCGCGACATGCTGCCACGGTCGACCGCGCACGTTCCCAACATCCACGTCATGGTCTGGTCAGGGACGTGTCAGAAGCCCGGCCGAGGCTCGTGGAGGGTCGGGGCGGCGTCCTCGTGCCTCGCCCCTCAGTCCAGGACCAGACGCATGACGTGCCGGCGCGTACCTACCCGACGGTCTTCGATGAAACCCCGCTCCTCGAAGGCAGGGACGAACCCCATGAAGCGGTAGCTGGGCGAGTCCGGATCGACCGGATAGGCCTCGACGACGCGGGCTCCTCGGGCGCGCGCCGTCTCCACCGCCGCCCCGAGCAAGCGTTTCATCAGGCCGGCACCCCGGAAGTCGCGCAGGACGAAGAAGCAGGTGATGGACCAGACGTCGTCGTCCCTCCCCGGCCCGCCCAGCTCGAGGTGGGTCGACCTGGGAGCGACGGAGCACCACGCGACAGGTTCCTCATCGAGGTACCCGAGAATTCCCACGGGAACGCCGCTGTCGACGAGCCCGAGAAGCGCGCGCTTGCGCGCTGGTGCCGGCGCCTTCGCGCGATCGCCGTCCAGCGGCCGCCACGCCATGCACCAACACCACTTCGGTCCGCCTCTGCGCTCGAAGAGCTTGACCAGATCGGCGCGCGTCGAGCGACCCACCTCGCGAAATGTGATTCGAGCGGAGACCTCGGCGTCGGCACCCGGAGGCGGCACGGGAGGTGAGGTCGAAGCGCGGCGCGGCGTCTTCCTCGACGAGGCCGCCTGGCGTGATCCACTCTTTCGGGGCTTGCGAGGGGGAACCATGTCCTCGTCACGGAGAGCAGGGGCCGGTGCTGAAGTCCCAGCCGTCGGATGCGGACGACGATACTCGATCGCCCACCGACGCACGAGCGAGCGTGCCGAGGCTGGATCGCGCCGGCATCAAGAGGGGCGAGAACCTGTCGATGTCTTGCCCACTGGGATGCCCCTTCCCTTCGCCCTGACGCAGCTCATTATCGCCGGGGGATTGTGCCTGGCCGCCGCCGCGTGGGACCTGGCGCGGCGTCGCATACCCAACGCGCTGGTGGCGGCGGTGCTGGTCGAGGGGCTGTGGGCACAGGCGACGGCCGGCGGCGGAGCCCTGGCTCCTCTCGGCGCCCTGGCGGCGGCGGGCTTGGTGCTGGCGCTGCTGTTTCCGCTCTGGACGCGAGGTGGGATCGGCGGCGGCGACGTGAAGTTCGCCTTCGCGGCCGCCACCTGGGTGGGCCTGCCTCGCTTGCCGGTGTTCCTCCTGGCAGGGGCGATGGCGGGAGGCCTCGTGGCGGGCGCCTGCTATCTGCTCTCGAGGGACGATGCCCGCCGTACGATTCGGGGCAACCTCTGGACGGCGCTGGTCCTGCGTCAGATTCCCGACGCCGCCGCCACGCGCGCGGGCGCGGGCCGCATCACCGTTCCCTACGCCCTGGCGATCGACGTCGCGCTCTTTGCCGCCCTGTTCGTCCGCTGGACGCCAGCGTTCTGACGCTGGGTTCAACCGCGCGCTGACCGAGAGCGCCCGCGCGGCCCGCTGGAGGCGGCGAGCTCGTGCGCAAGCCGTGCCGCGCGAACAAAGATCTATTCGCTAATCGTTGTGTGGCCGACAACGTATTTTCGCCAGCTGTACAACAAATCGCCCACTGTCCCACGTTCACATCGTTGATATTACAGTGAACGCGTCCACCCGAGGGTTGGCAGGCTTTGTGCTCTGTGTTCCGGTGGACGGCAGGGTCGGTGTCCGGGAGAGAAGTCGCCACCCAGGAGAGAGGTCTTCCTCGACCAGAACGAGGGCGTCCTCTCCTCGGTGAGCAAGTCCGGTTTCCGACTCGCGACCTCACCTGATCGTCGATGGCCCCGTCGCCGCTCAGACCTCGTGTGTCCGCTCGGCTGATGGTCAGCCCGGCGGCGATGGGGGGGAACCACTGCAAAGGAGATCCGAATGGTCACTCAGCTGAACAGACTGCTCAACGACGAAGAGGGCGCCACCGCCGTCGAATACGGGATGTTGGTCGCCCTCATCGCCGCGGCGATCGTAGGCATCGTCTTCACGCTCGGCGGAAAGATCAAGACCGCCTTCACCACGGTCAGCGACAAGCTGTAGCAGCCGGGTGCGGCGAGTTGTGCAGCGGCGTGCATTCCGCTCGTCGCTGCCAGCTTGCCCTCCCTGCACGAGCCACCCATGAGTCCCTTCACGAACATACGGCCACGCGCCAGATCCTCGAGGATTCGCGACCCGCAGCGAGGCGCAGCTGCCGTCGAGTTCGCGTTGGTCCTTCCCGTGTTCATCGCGATCCTCATGGGCGCCATCGATTACGGGTACTACTTCTTCTCCGACCAGATCGTGACCAACGCCGCTCGCGAAGGAGCGCGCGCCGGCACGCTGGTGCCACCGGCCTCCGGCTCGGGAGCGGCCGTATCGGCGGCAGGGGCCGCCGCGGCCGCGTATCTGACCGCCAACGGGCTCGGCTGTCCGGGCGGCGGCACCGGCTGCGTCACCGCCAGCTCGACCACCGTCAGCGATGGCGGCGGCCTCACCACCCCCGCCGTCGACGTGGTCATCGACTACGCGACGGTCAGCCTGACGGGCTTCACCGGCTACGTCCTTCCCAGCAAGGTTCACGCGCACGCCATCATGAGGTGGCAATGAAAGTGACAACGATGCCAACGACGAGGAGCAACCGTGGCCGGTAATGAATTCTCTGGTAGCGTCGCAACCCGCCGCCGCCCTCTGGAGCGGTCGAATCGCTCCGGCGCGCGCGCCGCGGCGTTCTGGGGGGTGGCGATCGTCGCGGGGGTTGGCGCGGCGCTGCTCATCACGCGCCACCTCGAGCAGCGCTCGGCGGCCACCGCGGTGGCGAGCACCAAGGTGGTCGTCGCGGCCATCGATCTGCCGCTGGCGACTCGCCTTCGTGCCGAACAGCTGACGCTGGTCGACTGGCCCGCGAGCGCCACGCCGCCCGGGGCCATCCATGACCTCAAGGAGGCGACCGACCGCATCCTCACCGTCCATGCGTTGGCCGGCGAGCCGGTGCTGACGGGTCGGTTGGCCGCCAAAGGCTCGGGCAACGGGCTGGCCGCCCTGATCCCCGGCAACATGCGCGCCATCGCGGTGCACGTCGACGACGTGGTCGGCGTCGCCGGGTTCATCCATCCCGACGATCGGGTGGACGTCATCGCCACGCTGCGCCCGACGCATCCCCACGACGCCGAGCCGGTGTCGAAGGTGATCCTTCAGAACGTCAAGGTGCTCGCCGTCGGCAAGGAGCTGGAGGTGAGCGAGGGAAACCGCGCGCAGGCGACCCCGACCACGGTGGCCACCTTGCTGGTGGAACCCGACGGCTCCGAGAAGCTGGCGCTGGCCGCCAACGAGGGGCGGATCATGTTGACGTTGCGGAGCTGGACCGACACCGATCAAATCGCCACGGGCGGCATCAAGCCGTCGGTCTTGCTCGGCGACGGCGCCCCGGCGCCCCCCGCCGCTGTGGTCCCACCGGCGCCGGCGCACCACGCCTCGCGCCGCGAGGGCCCCGCCCCCTCGCATCCAACCCCGTCGCCCGCGGTCGCCCAGTCGTCGCCGCGGAAGGAGATCGTGGAGATCCTGCGCGGTGATCGGTTCGAGGAGCGCAAGTTCGACGCCAAGGACAAGGAAAAGACCGAGGAGCTCAAGCCATGACCACCAGGCGCCGCGCCGGCGCGTCGTCCCTCGCGGCGACGATCGCCCTCACGATGGCGACCGCCATCGTCACCCCCACCGCTTCGACCCGCGCCGCGCGCGCCGAAGAGGGATCCCCGGCCCAGATCAGGATCGATCGCGAGGTCGGTGCGGGGCGCAACCTGGCGCTCGAGATGGGCCAGAACCGCTTGCTGGTGCTGTCCGAGCCCATCGCGCGGGTGTCGGTCGCCGATCCCAAGGTCGCCGACCTCAAGGTGATCACCTCGAACCAGCTCTTGCTCACCGCCCGCGGAGCCGGCAGCACGGATCTCACGCTCTGGAACAAGAAGGACGAGCCGCTGGTCCTCGCGCTGCTGGTGACGCGCAACCTGGATGCGCTGCGCCGGCAGGTGCACGATCTGTTTCCGGCCGAGAACATCGCCGTGGCGGCGGCGGGGGATCTGATCGTCCTTTCGGGCGAGGCCACGGACGTGCGGGTGCCCGAACGCGCCGCCGAGCTCGCCCAGTTGCACGCTGAGCGGGTCGTCAACCTCATCCGGATGAGCGGCAACCAGCAAGTGCAGCTGGAGGTGAAGTTCGCCGAGGTCTCGCGGACCGGCCTGCGGGAGATGGGGCTCAACCTCTTCCAGAGAGATCGCTCCGGCCGGTTCGTGAGCGGCATCGCCGGGCCGACGGCGCCGGCCGGCAACTTCCTCGGAATCCCGGGCACCGGCAGCGCGAGCCAGCCCGGCATCATCGCTCCCGCTGTCAACAACGCGTTCTCGCTCTTCTTCTCGGGCCTGAGCAGCTTCCCCTTCAGCGCGATGCTCAGCTTGCTCGAAAGCAACGGCCTCGCGAAGACGCTCGCCGAGCCGACCTTGGTCGCCATGTCGGGCCAGGAGGCGAAGTTCCTGGCCGGCGGCGAGTTCCCGATCCCGGTCTCCACTGGCCTGGGCGCGGTCAACATCCAGTGGAAGAAGTTCGGGATCATCCTCAACTTCACCCCCACCGTGGTCAGCGACGGCATCCTGAACCTGAAGCTGTTCAGCGAGGTCAGCGACATCGACCCCGGCCGGAGCATCACCATCGGTGGTTTCACCGTTCCCGCACTCATCTCGCGACAGAGCGAGACCACCATTCGGCTGTCCGACGGCCAGAGCTTCGCGATCGCCGGCCTCCTCTCGAACCAGATACGATCGCAGATCGACAAGGTGCCGCTGCTCGGCGACATCCCGATCCTGGGCTCGCTCTTCCGCTCGACCTCTTACAAGCGAGCGGAGACGGAGCTGCTGGTGGTGGTGACGGCCCGGCTGACCAAGCCGGTGGCCGCCCACGAGCTCCCCCGCCTTCCGACCGACGACGAGCTCAACGACCCGAACGACTTCGAGCTGTTCCTCCTCGGCAGCGAAGGTCGCGATCCGCCGCCGCACACCGCCACCGCCGCCGGCGCAGCGCCCGCCGCTCTTCCCACCTCGCCGAAGCAGCACGCCAAGCGCGGGCCGAGTGGCGAGATCGGGTTCATTCGCTAACTGGAACAGGAACGCAGGAAGGCTCACCATGCAGAGACCGAACGTGTTGCTCCTCGGCGCAAGCAAGGCCCTCGAGCTCGAGCTGCGCACCGCCCTCAAAGACACCTGCCAGATCGTGGGCTCCGACGTCGCCGCCGAGCGCGCCGCGGAGGAGTATCGCTGGCGACAGGCCAGCGCCGCCCTGATCGTGCTCGAGCCCCCCCGGGATCCGAACGTGGTGCCGATCTCCGGCGCCTTTCCGGACGCGGATCGTTTCGTCGCGATGGTGAACATCGCGGCGGCGGGCGGGACGGTGATCGTCCTCGGTGGCAGCATGGATTCGGACCTGATCCTGCGCGCCATGCGCGCCGGTGCCCGCGAGTTCGTCCTCCAGACGGACCACGAGGGGCTCCGCAACGCCGTCCGCGCACGGGCCGAGGGCCCGCAGCCGAATGAGCCGGCCGCCGGCCACTCCGTCGTCACCGTCTTCGGGGCCAAGGGCGGCGTCGGGGCCACCACCATCGCGGCGAACCTGGCAGGCGCGCTGCAGGCGAGCGGCCAGCGCGTCTGCCTGGTCGATCTGAACCTGTATCTCGGTGACGTCCTGTCGTTCATGGACGTGCCCGGCTCGTACTCGATCGCCGACGTGGTCGCCAACATGGGGCGGCTGGACGACGACCTCCTGCGGACGTCGATGATTCACCACCCGTCGGGCGTCGACGTCCTCGCCCAGAGCGGAAAGATGGAGGAGGCCGAGCAGATCAGCGCGAGCCACGTGGCGGCCCTGCTGGTGTTCCTCCGGCACCACTACGACCGGGTGGTCATCGACGGCGTGCGGGGCTTCGACGACATCGCCCTGGCGGCGCTCGATACGAGCCAGCATGTGCTGATGGTTCTCACCCAGGACGTGCCGGCGGTCCGCAACGGGGTGCGCTGCCTGGAGATGCTCCAGCGCCTCAGCTACGACGAGTCCAAAGTGCGCGTCATCCTGAACCGCTTTCAGAAGGCCTCGCGGATCTCGACGGACGTGGTGCGCGACACCTTGCACGTTCCGGTCGCGCATACGGTGGGCAACGACTTCGCCGCGGTCATCGACGCTATCAACCGCGGACTGCTGCTGAAGGACGCCGCGCCGCGATCGAGGCTGACCCAGGACATCAACGGCCTCCTGCCCCTGATCTCCGGGACGGTCGAGCCGGCCGCGCGGCGGTCGTTCTTCGGAGGCTTGTTCGGCGGAAGGAAGGTGACCGATGGGGCTGCGTGATCGGCTGAGGCGGAGTGAGAGCCTCGCGCCTGGCGGCGTCGGCGGCGCGGTGACAGTGGCCGGCGCGGCCGGCGGCAACGGTGTCGCGGCGGCCGGCGGCTCCCTGGGCAACGCGGTCGAGGTGTACCAGGACCTCAAGCACGCCCTTCACGGCAAGCTGATCGAGAAGCTGGATCTCACGACCATCGAGAAGCTTCCGCGCGCCCAGCTCCACGACGAGCTGCGCCTGATCCTGGCCGGCATGCTCGCGGAGGCGCAGCTGCCGTTGAATCGTCAGGAGCGCGACACGTTGGTCAACGACCTGCTCGACGAGGTGACGGGCCTCGGTCCGCTCGAGCCCTTGCTGCGCGATGATTCGATCTCGGACATCCTCGTCAACCGCTACGACACCGTCTACATCGAGCGCTTCGGCAAGCTGGAGCTGGCGCCGGTCCGCTTCCGCGACAACGAGCACCTGGTCCAGATCATCAACCGCATCGTCTCGCGGGTGGGGCGCCGGGTGGACGACTCCTCTCCCATGGCAGACGCCCGGCTGGCTGACGGATCGCGCGTGAACGCCATCCTGCCGCCCCTGGCCCTCGACGGCGCGGTGCTGTCGATCCGGCGCTTCGGCGGCGCGCCCCTGCGGGTCAAGGAACTGCTGTCGATCGGCAGCCTCACGACCGAGATGATCGCCTTCCTCGGCGCGGCGGTGCAGGCCAAGTGCAACATCCTCATCAGCGGAGGCACCGGCACGGGCAAGACCACCCTGTTGAACGCCCTCTCGTCGTTCATCCCCGACAGCGAGCGGATCATCACCATCGAGGACGCCGCCGAGCTGCAACTCCAACAGCGTCACGTGGTGCGGCTCGAGACTCGGCCGCCCAACATCGAGGGGAGGGGCGAGGTCCTGGCGCGGGATCTCGCCAAGAACGCGCTGCGCATGCGCCCCGATCGGATCGTCATCGGTGAGTGCCGGGGTGGCGAGGTCCTGGACATGCTGCAGGCCATGAACACCGGTCACGAGGGCTCGATGACCACAGTCCACGCCAACTCGCCCCGCGACGCGCTCTCGCGCATCGAGGCGATGGTGGGCATGGGCAACGTGGTCATGTCGGAGGCGCTGGCGCGCCAGACCATCTCGCGGGCCATCAACCTGGTGGTTCAGCTCTCGCGCGGCACCGATGGCCGCCGTCGCATCTCCAGTATCAGTGAGGTCACCGGGATGGAGGGCGCCGTCATCACCGTCCAGGAGATCTTCCGCTTCGAGCAGCGTGGCGTGGACAAGGACGGCCGGGTCCTCGGCGAGTACCGGGCGACGGGCGTCCGACCCAAGCTGCTCGAACGCATCGAACGTCACGGAATCGATCCTGCCGACGTCGTTCGGCCCTACCTGGCGGCCTGACCATGCGACCAATGTTGATTGGACTCCTGGCCTTCGCCGCGATCTTCCTGCTCGAGGCGATCTTCTACACCTTGCGGTACCTGTCCGACCGGCGCGCCGACGAGCTGAAGCGCCGGCTGCAATCGCTCGGCACGCCCGAGCCGGGCGAGGGGCTGGCGCTCCTTCGTCAAGGCAAGCTCTCCGCGTCGCCGGTTCTCGACGCGATCTTGCGCGGGGTGCCGTTCACGCAGCGGCTCGAGGCGCTCCTCGAGCAGGCGGAGATGGGCATCACGGTGGCCCGCTTGCTGACCCATTCGCTGCTGGCCGCCGGGGGAGGCGCCATCGCCGGATCGCTGCTCGGGGGCGGTGCGCTCGGGTTGATCCTGGCCGCCGGCGGCGGCCTCTTGCCGGTGGTCATCGTCCTCATGGCGCGGGAGCGTCGCAACCGGAAGATCTCGGAGCAACTGCCGGACGCGCTCGACATGATGGCCCGCTCGTTGCGCGCCGGTCACTCTCTGGCGAGCGCCTTCAAGATGGTCGCTGGCGAGCTGCCGGCCCCGATCAGTGTCGAGTTCGGACGAGCCTTCGAGGAACAGAACCTGGGGATGCCGCTCGATCGAGCCGTGACCCAGATGACTCGGCGCACGCCCCGCAATCGGGAGCTCAAGATCTTCGCGGTCTCGGTGATCTTGCAACGCGAGACGGGAGGCAATCTGGTGGAGATCGCCGAGAACCTGGCCGAGCTCATCCGCCAGCGGTATCGCTTCCACGGCAAGCTGCGCACGCTGACCGCGGAGGGCCGCCTGTCGAGCTACGTGCTCGGCGCCCTGCCCCTTCTCACCGGCGGGGTGATGGCTGCCAACAACTTCGACTACATCTCGGTGCTGTTCACCAACCGCACCGGCAACTACATCCTCGCCTATGCCGCGATCACCTGGACGCTGGGCTTCCTGTGGCTGCGTCGGATGGCGAAGGTGACGCTATGAGCCCCATGCTCACCTTCTTCCAGCGCGCCGACCTCGATCTGGTGCTTGCCGTTGCGGCTGGCCTGGTGTGCGTGATTGCGCTGGTGGGAGGGGCCCTCAGTCTGGTGGGCCAGCGAGACGAGATCGCGGAGCGGCTCGTCCGCGTGATGCGGGAGGGCACCTTCGGGACGACCGCCGGGGCTGCCGGACGCGCCGAGGTCAGCGACGGTCCGGGGGCGCCCGCGTTCCCGAGGTTTCTGGGCTTTCTGCAACCCCTGGCCCGGCTGGCCCGACCGTCGCGCTCGGACGAGCTCTCTCGCCTGAGGCTGACCCTGGTCCGGGCCGGGTATCGACGCGCGGGCGCGCTGGACGTCTTCCTCGGCGTGAAGGTGCTGCTGGCGCCTCTCCTTACCGTGACCTTCCTGCAGGTGAACGCTCATCTGGCCAAGCCCCTGCCGTTCCCGATGGACGTGGTGGTCGCCGTCTGGATCTGCGCCGTCGCGTTCTTTACGCCCAACCTCTGGCTGCGCAGCAAGGTCTCCGAGCGCCAGCGGATTATCGAGCGGGCGCTGCCCGATGCGATGGATCTGCTGGTCACGTGCGTCGAGGCGGGCCTCGGGCTGGACGCGGCCCTCGCCCGGGTTTCCGAGGAGATCGCGCTCGCGGCTCCGCTGGTGGCCGAGGAGCTGAACCTGACGTCGCTCGAGGTCCAGGCCGGCGTCGCGCGGGCGGAGGCATTTCGGCGCCTGGCGGAGCGCACCGGCGTCGAGGATCTTCGATCGCTGTCAGCGATGCTGATCCAGACCGACGCGTTCGGCACCAGCATCGCGCGCGCGCTCCGCGTTCATTCGGAGGGCATGCGTACGAAGCGCATGCAGCGGGCCGAAGAGAAGGGCGCGATGGTGTCGGTGAAGATGACGATCCCGCTGGTGCTCTTCATTCTGCCTTCCTTGATCGCGGTCGTGATGGGCCCCGGGGTCGTGAAGATCATCGAGGCCTTCAAGGGAAGATGAAGCCGACGACGATGAGGACGATGAGAAAGGTGATCACGATGACGACGACATCCAGACCGGGCCTGCTGGTGACGATGGTCGGTTTCGGCGCCCTGATGGGCGCGGGAGCCTGCGCCACGAGCGGCGAGCTGAAGCAGGACACGTTCGCGGCGCGCAAGAAGCTCACGGGAGAGCTCAGCGCGCGCGGCGACTACGCGACCGCCTTCACCTACGCCGACGGCATGCACCGCGAGCGCCCGCGCGACGCGGAGGTGCTCGTGCTCCGCGGGGTCATCTATCGCGAGAAGGGCATGCCCGCCGAGGCGGAGGCCGACTTGCAGGAGGCCTTGCGCCTCGACGACGGCGCCGCCGATGCCCACGCGGCGCTCGGCATCCTCTATGACCTCACCCATCGGCCGGAGCGGGCCGAGCTCGAGCACCGGCGCGCGGTCGCGCTCGCTTCGAACAGCCCCGGGTACCTCAACAACCTCGGATTCTCGTTGTTCCTGCACGGCAAGGCCGAGGAGGCGATCGCTTGCTTCGCCCGCGCCGCGCGCCTCGATCCCACAAATCGGCGCGTCCGGACGAACCTCGGGTTTGCGCTGGCGTCGAAGGGCGACCTCCGCGGCGCCGCGCGCGAGTTCGATTTCGGCGGCACGACGGCCGAGGCCAGGAACAACCTGGGCTTCGCCTACGAGCGGCGTGGCGACATGGCGCACGCCTACGACCTCTACCGGGAGGCCTCCGGGCTGGATCCGGGGTCCGTGCGCGCGCGCGCCAACCTCGCGCACGCCGCGACGACGCTCGGCCGCGATCCCAGCCCCGGCGGAGCATCCCTCACCTCCCCCGCTTCACCAGCAGCCGACCAGCCGCTCGGCGTGGACGCGCCGTCGCCATGACCTTCGACAAGGAGAACACCACCGTGACATCCCGGGCTGACTCCCCCCGTCCTTCGCGTTTGTTCCCGCCAACATTGTCGCCGCCGCGCTCGGGCGTGCTCTGGCCGGCCGTCGTCGCGGCGCTGCTCGCCACCGCCGCCAGCTGCGATCGAGCGCACCTGACCCCCACCTACGGCCGCGCCTATCATCACGCGTTCGCCGCCCAGACGGAGAATCCCGGGCGCGCGGCCGACCCCAGAGCCGTGCACGGCCTCGATTCGCAGGAGGCGGCGATCATCTCCAGCAACTATCGGCGGAGCCTGTCGCCGAAGGATCCCGCGGCGGCGGACCGTCCCCAGGTCCTCATGTACTCGCCCCGAACCGGCCTGCGCGAGGCCGCCTTGCCGCCCCCCTCCGTCCCCCTGCAACCCTGACCTAGGAAGGGAGGCGTCACGTGCGACGGCGATCGGAACGGACGGCAGGAGGCCCCATTCGAGACGGCAGACGAGATCCGGAGCGCGGCGCGGTGGCCATCCTCGCGGCGATGATGTTGGTCGTGGTCGGGGTCTTCCTCACGATGGTGCTGACCGTGGGCCACAAGATGGCCGTCAAGGCCCAGATGCAAGCTGCCTACGACGCGGCCGCCCTGGCGGGGGTCCGCACGCTGGACGGCTCGAAAGCCGGGATCGACAAGGCCCACCAAACCGCGATGACCTACGGGACGCGCCACACGCTCGACCGGGAGGCCATCGGGCTCGCCGCCAACGTGGGCAATGGCGCCTCGGGCGATGTGGTCGCCGGCTACTGGAGCTCGGCCTCGCGCCAGTTCTTCTCGGACGGGCAGACCATCAACATCGGAACGACCAGCATCGTCCTCGATCGGGTGGCGACGCCCGAGTACTACAACGCCGTCAAGGTGCAGGCCATCACCGACGGGCTCGGCGCCCACAACCCGCCCATGGACGTCTGGTTCAAGGCCTTCGTCACCGACTCGACTTTCCGGGTGGGCGCCAGCGCGGTGGCGGTCGGCGGGGGACCTTGCAGCGAGAGCTGTGCGATCCCGCTCGTGATTCCGTCCTGCGCGCTCGTCGACGGGAGCGGAAATTTGCGCTGCAATCAGCCCCAGGGCTTCTTTGCCCCTTCCACGATCGACACGGTCGGCCTCACCGACTTGAACCAGAGCCCCGCCACGAACCCCAACACCCCCAGCGTGGCGGCCGCCATCAGCAACGGCACCACCTGCTCGCGTAACGTCCGTGTCGGCTCCGAGCTCGGCGTCCAGAACGGGAACAACATCAATTCGAAGTCAATCTACGACGGGTTCCGGGCGCTGATGTGCCCGGTCGGCACGCCGGTCGCCAGCTGCCCGACCTACACCGTCCCGGTCGTCGACATGGGCGCCTGCCCGCCGCCCAACTTCAACCAGCCGCGCGCCGTCGTCGGTTTCGTGCGGGTGGCGGTGCTTTGCGTGAAGCGGAACGGGCCGCCCGAGCTGCCGGACTGCGATCCTGGCTTCGACGACGTCGAGATAAAGTTCGCCATGAGCTGCGGCCGCACCAGCGGCGCAGGCGGCGGCTGCGCCAACCTCGGGTACGACGCCACGACCTTTCGCCTGGTCCAGTAAGACCGAGACACGCGCCAGACGGCGCGTGGGTGTGGGTAGGGGCGGGAGCCCCCGACGACCTTTGTGTCGATTGCCTCCCTACTTCATCGTCACGGAGAAATCGGTGAAGGAGAAGATCGCGGGCTGATTTTTGGTGGAGCATATCTCGACGCCGTAGCCGATTTGGTTGACGGTGGCGTTGGGGCCGATCCAGCCTTTGCTGGCAATCCAGCTCAGAATCTCCTTGAGGTCGATGGCGCCGGAGGTCTGAGCGGCCGTGGACAGCAACGAGACGACCTGGACGCCGCCGTCGGCGCTCGAGGTGTAGTGATAGACGTCGTAGTCGCCACCGCTGAACGTCATCTGCGGGCGAACGACGGTCCCCAGCGGCACTTGCTGGTAGTTCTCGGTCCAGATCATGACCTCGGTGGTGCCGCCCCCCCAGCCGACACCGTCGAGCCAGATGTCGTAGGCGACGTCGTAGATCCCGAGGTGCGGGCTGGTGGCCGCGAAGGTGCTGGTGATCGTGGCGTAGTTGCTGATCGGGGAGCCCTTCAAGCCGTTGATGTCGAGGTGCACGTTGGGATACGCCTTCACCGAGGTGGTGTCGGGTTGGGTGGACTTCACGTACCAATCCCTGAACGAGCAAGCGTAAAGCGTCTCCGGGCCGGCTTCGCCTGCGTTCCAGACGTTGTTGTGCACGTAGTAGCCGCCGTTGCTCCATCCCCCATTCGTGTCGGAGGTCGTGAACGTCGGGTTCGCGCAGAGGCCCGGTGGGCTTCCGGCGTGGCCTCCCGCGCCGAGACCACCGCCGGCACCGCCGCTCACCCCGACGCCACCCATACCCCTGCTTGCGGTACCCGCGTGTCCTCCGGCAGCGGCGCCGCCAGTCGCGTGGCCCGTCCTTCCGCCCGCGTCCGGGCTACCCCCGGCGTCTCTCCCAGCCATGCCGTCGCCGGTGCCACCTTTACCGCCTTCCTTCAGAGCCGCATCAGGACCACAGGCAGGGTTCAAAACGAGGATGGCCAAACCCGCCGCGGTGACGATGCCGAGTTGTGACGACATGCACCTCTCTACCCGCGACGTCTGGGAAACTTTCCTGGAATCAGATCCCGGTTCAACCTGGGAGGGTGACCGCGAAGGGGATCGAGGAAGAATCCCCCAGATCGACCGGCGCTCCTCCGCGTACGTTCGTTCTTTCCGGACAATGTGATCGCGAAAGTACGGATTGTTCGATCCTGGGGGGTGGATGCAAACTGAAGGTCCCTTGCCAAAGAAACTTGGTCGACGACCACCACGCGCGACCTCCCTCCTTTTGCTTCTGGCGAGTTGCACGAGCAGCGGGGGCGGAAGCGCCTCGGGTGGAGCGATCGGCGCCGCTGGACGAACCGGCGACGCCGGCACGCCCGGAGCGGGTACCGGTGGCGCGGCCGGCCTCGGCGGGTTGGCAGGTGGCGGCGGATCGGACACCGGAGGGGGAGGCGGCGTGGCGCTGGGAAGCGGGGGAATCGCGGGCGGTCCCGGCGCTCCGACGGGCGGTGCCGGTGGTCTGGCCGGCGGTCCCGGCGCTCCGGCCGGCGGTCGCGGAGCTCCGGCCGGTGGTGCCGGCGCTCCGACCGCCGGTGCCGGCGGTCTGGCCGGCGGTCCCGGTGGTGTGGCCGGCGGTCCCGGCGGCGCTTCGGTCGTTCACGATCGTTGTGCCAACCCGCAGCCCGTGCCGTTCGTGAACGGAAAGATCACGATCTCGGACGACACCAGCCGGGCCACCGATGAGCTGCCCAAGCTGGCCTGCGGCGGCGGGCATTTCGTCGCGGGCCTATCGGGGCGACAGCTTTATTACCGGTTCACCGCGCAGGCGGGTCTGAAGTACGAGCTTCGTCTCCGGTCGCTCAGGCAGGCGTACGACCCAGATATCGTCTACGTGTTCCCGGCCGCCTCCGCGTGCACGGTCGACGCGATCCAGACCGCGTGCACCAGCGCGGGCGAGACCGGCACGGCATCAACGTGGCCCATCCCTGGCGAGCTCATTCCCTTCGCCCCTCGCGATCCGGGTGACTACATCGTGGCCGTCGACACCGACTGGCCGGGCTCCGGTGGGCCCTTCACCCTCGAGATCTTCGAGTTTTGCGGCACTTCGAGCCCGACCGGCTGCAAACCCGAGGTGTGCCCCGTCAGCCTGGCCGGAACCTGTAATCAAAACGTCCTGACCATCTGCGCCGACGGAACGGGGCAGGTGATGAAGGACTGCGCGGCGGACGGTTCGACCTGCTTCAACGGCACATGCCGCCCGACGGTAGACGACGCCGTGGGATCGGCGGGACGGGTCGCCACACCCACGACCGTCGGCGCGGCCGGCGTGACCGTGTTCAATTTCTATTCGGTCAGCACCAGCCGGACGTTGACCGAGATCAATCAGCTGCGCTACCAGGGTGCGGCGATTCCGCTCACGTGGATGGTCTTCGAGGCCGCGGCACAGACGGGGCCGTACACGGTGATCGCCTCGCGCGCGACGACCTCGAACGGCGTTTCGTCGGGCGCGGCCGAGTCTTCGGGGCCGCTGAGCGTGCGCCTCGTCGCGGGCCGGTTCTATGCCATCGGCGTGGAGCTGCCGGCGGGTGGCACGTACGATGTCGCGCAGGAGACGATGTCGCCGCGATTGCCCGAGGCCACCTTCTTCGGGCAGGTCATCTCGGCAGGGAGCCTCGCCGGCGCGGCCCCCGGGCCAAGCATTCCCTACGTGTCTCCCTCGAGCTTCGTTTTCCCGCAACGACTGACGACCAAGCTCTAGCCCTGGACTAGCACCGGCGATTTCGTCGAGGGCCTCATTGGCCGGGCCCCCGCCATCAAAGCGCGGCTCGGCGTCCCGCGCGGTTTGCTTGCAACCAATTGCCTAGTTGGCCGGCGTCGCTTTCGCGTACACTGACTGGCGTCGTGAGACTCGCTGGGTGCCTTTGGGTGGCGGTCGCTGTCGCGGGCTGTCGGATGAGTGAACCATCGACTTCGGACGGCGGGGGCGGTGCCGCAGGTGCTTCATCCGCCGGCCACGCCGGGCACACCGGCGGCGCGGGAGGTCGGGCGGGTAGCGGGGGCACTGGCGGAGGGGCCGGGATGATGGCCGGCGGCGCGGGGCGCGGCGGGACAGGCGGCGCGGCATCAGGCGGATGGGGCGCGGGTGGTGCAACGGGAACGGGCGGACAGGCGGGCGGCGCGGGTCGGGGCGGGCCAGGCGGCCTGTCGGAGACGGGCGGTCGCGGCGGGACGAGCGGCGCGGCGGGATCGGGCGGTCGCGGCGGCATGGGGGCCGTGGCGGGATCGGGCGGTCGCGGCGGAACGAGCGGCGCGGCCGGAACGTCGGCCGGCGGGGCGTCCGGTGCGGGCGGTGGCCTGTCATCCTGCCAAGCGCCGCAGGCGCTCACGGTCGCGGAAAGCTCCGGCGTTTTCGACCTCGGCGTGGCCAGCAGCGCGACCGCCGGCATCGGGCTCTTGTGGTCGCGCTGGCCGCAGGGTGACGACCCGCATTTCACCAGCTACGACTCCAACACCGGCCAATTCACCACCAAGTTGCTTCCTGACGGAAGCCCCTCCAGCGCAACCCGTCACGTGGCACTCACGGCGCTTCCCGACGGACGCCTGGCCGCGATCTGGACCGCCGGCACCGGCCTGATCGTGGACAGATTCTATCTGAGCGTCGGGCCTGAGACCGCCACGCCATTTACGAATGAGATCGAATCCACCACGGGCGTGAGGACGGGGTCCTTTCTGTCCGTGGCGCCCTTCGACGGGAAGGTGGCCATAGCCTGGGGCGAGATCGCGCATGACAGCGCGTCCGAGGATCGTTATCACGTCTTCGTTAGGATTTACGATCTATCTGCGACATCGACAGCGGCCTTCGACGTGATCCCACCCGACGATACGTTGATGCCCATTCCTCAGCTCTACACCTCCGGGGACAACCTGATCGTGCTGCTGACGCAGTCTCCGCCGACGAGCTACCCGACCACCCTGCTCTCGCTGGCTCGGATCACCCGCACGACGGCCAGCGGCGCGATCGCCGCCAAGTCCCTGGTGACGACCGGCGCCGACCTGATCCCGCCGTCGCTCATCCTACAGGGCGGGAACATACGGCTCGGCTACAACGACGGACACAACTTGGTCCTGCGGACTTACGACCTCGATGGAAATGCGCTCGGCACCTCGGTTCCCGTCACGCCGCTCGCGGCTGACAACTCGCGCGGCATTGTCGGTCGCGATCAGAACACCAACCATGTGTTGTGGACGGATCCCAGCCTGGGCCGCGTCCTGCGCTACGCCGCGCTCGGCGCCGCCGACACACCCATCTCGCCCGTCATGGTGGCGACTCCCGCAGAGATCCCGGCGCCGATGGGGTTCCTGCGCGGAAAGACCGGCGGCCTGTTCATCGGCTGGTACAGCTATGGCGGCGCCGTCCACCTGACCCCAATCTGCTCGCAATGAGTCTCAGATCCGAAGGACCTCGCTACGACATCGGAAGAGTCGCGTCTATCTCGGAACGCGGACGGCTCGTATCGCTGGGTGGCTGAACCGAGGCGGCAGGAAATCGGCGATTGTCTCTACCTCATCGTCGAGGACCTAGGGCCCGACTGAGTCATGTGGCGAGAGAAGGCGTGATCGCGAACGGCTTCAGCCGGGGGAAAACCCGCCGGTCCATCAGACGGAGGATCACGCGACGGAAAACCCAGGGCGCTGCCCCGAACACCTGCCTCTGCTCGTCCGTCGAGAGGGAGTGTGCGAAGAAGAGCGGGAGCGCGCGGTTGCTACCGAAGAGCTTTTGCGACGCTCGCTCGATCTCACCAATGGCTGACGCTGGCACCATCTCTGCCAAATGGGACGCCGTGAGCAACGCCTCCTCCCCGGAGAGGTGTGGCTCGAGGATCGCGCGCAACTCCTCGCTGAGGCGGCGAACCGCCAGAAGCGCGTCGCGTCCACCGCTTCGCAACGTGCCACTCGCCTTCGCGAGAGCCTGCCCGAGGGCGTTCACGTCGCGGTGCTCGGCGCCCCATCTGTCGAGGTGCGCGGCATCGGTGCTGCGCAGGCGGCCGTGACGCCGCAGCGTTGGAAACACGACGCGATCCTCGCTCTCATGATGAACCTCGAGGAAGCGGCTGTAGAGATCGACGAAGTCGCCGAACGCACGGGCATCTAGCGTCTGCCCGCGATCGGCCAGATCGATGAAGCGATCCAGGTTGCGGCGCAGTGCCTGATGCGAGAGCTGAAAACGAATGACCCAATTCGAGAAGGGATCGGGGGGCGGCGAACCCTGCTTGGCACCCCTCCTCCGCATCACGAGCGCCGCGCCGGTCACCGCGCCCACGGCGCCGACCGCGGCCGGCAACCACCGCGCAAGCTCGACCCCTGAACCCTTTCGACCGGCGCGTACCATGGGAAGTAATGTGCGATCGCTGGCCGCGGTGACAAGCCCCGAGTGTATCGGAACGTGACCACTCATCGCGACGAGCGCGGCCGCCGACACGGCTAGAACGACCAGCCGACATTCACGTTCACCAGCAAGCTCGAGATGTAGCCCGCGTTCGAATGGCTGCGGGAGGACCTGCCGAAAGTCCTGGCCCGGGACGAGCCTCTGCTCCGCCGCCACGACGTCGGTGCCCCTTCGGTGAACAGCCCGGTGTCCGCGTGGACTGTCCACGTCCACGCGGACACCTCCCCGCGCGGGCTCCTGGGGCGGAGCGCCTAGCCGGCCGGCCCTCTGGCGACCGCCACAGCCGGCATGAATCGTGTATATCGACCCTTGGACATGACCTCGACCCGCTCTCGCTCGGTGCACCTCGCCCTCGCGGCTTGCGCGCTCGCTGCCTGGATGTTTACCTCTGCCGCTGGCGCTCAGGTCGATCCCCGGGCAGTGGCGGGCAAGCACTTCGACCGGGGACTTACTCTCGCCAACGCCGGTCGATACTCCGAGGCCATCGTGGAGTTCGATCAGGCGTATCAGCTCAGCCCCCATTTCGCCGTGCTGTTCAATCTGGGACAGGCTTACGCGGCGTCGGGCCAGCCTTCGCAGGCTTCCCGCACATTGCGACGCTACCTCGTCGAAGGAGGAGCTCAGATTCCCGCCGACCGGCGGAAGCAGGTCGAGGGGGAAATAGCCCGACAGGAGCAACGTATCGCGCGCGAGAAGGCCAATCCCGCAGTCACCGCGCCGCCTGCCGTGGCGCCCGCGCCGCTCCCGGCCCTGGTGCCCCCTTCGCCCCCGCCGCCTACGCCCTCGACGCCACGCCCGGAATCGGGGCCGCCTCCTCGTGCGCCGACCACCGCGACCCCTGCACTTCCGGTGGCAGCGAGCCCCGCGTCGCGGCCCGCGACGCTTGTCGAGGCGGCGCCTAGTTCGTCGACGGCAGGACCGGCCACGGGTACGTCTCAACCGGTAATGAACGGCGAAATCATCGCTGGCCTGACATTGGGCGGGCTGGGCATTGCGGCGGCGGGTGTCACCACCGCTCTGGCCATTTGGAACGCCGGCAGATACGACGACTGGTCGACCGCGAATGAACGGCTGTCGAAGGCCCCGAATTCGCCGAGCCCCGCCGATCACGCCCTCGAGCAGCAGCAGAATGACAATCTCGCGCGTTCGATTCGAACGACCAGCTGGGTGACCATATCCGTGGGGGTGGCAAGCGCCGCCTTGCTGACCAGCGGCGTCGTCCTGTACCTCAGATCGAGGCGTGCGAACCGCAGCGGTGAGGTCACAGCGGCAGCGTCCCCCGTCGTCGGAATCGGCCTTGGCTCCCTCTCCGCGCGGTGGGCGTTTTGAAGGTCCGGGGCTGGCGAGGGGAACGGGGGCAGGGTCGCCGGCTCTGGCGCATGATGGCCGCGACGGCCTTCCTAGGGGGCTGCTTCATGCCTCCGATAGTCGGAAGCTCCGACGGCGGGCCCGACCTGGGAACCGCGAACGGTGGCCGCGGTGGCGCGCCCGTCGTGCCACCGGGAAGCGGCGGCACAATCGGCAGCGGCGGCACGATCGGCAGCGGTGGCACAGTCGGCAGCGGTGGCGCGCCCCCTGTCGGAAGCGGCGGCGCCGGTGGGACGAACGCGGGCAGCGGAGGCGCCGCCGGTGCTGGCACTGCGACCGGAGGCGGCCCCGCTGGGTTGGGGGGCGGCTCGAGCGCGGGGGGCAAGATGGGCAGCGGCGGCGCGACGCCGACCGGCGGGCGTCCGGGGACCGGTGGCCAAGCGGGCGCGGGGATTGCCGGCGCGGGCGGTCGTCCGGACGGCGGCGGCCAAGCGGGCGCGGGCAGCGGGGGCGCGGGCGGGATTCACGGCACCGGTGGCCAAGGGGGCGGTGGCGGTGGCGGCGCGGGCGGGAGCCCCGCTTTCGGTTGCGTGGTCGAGGACGCGCTGGCCGCCTGCTACACCTTCGATTCCGACACCGGAACCACGGTCGTCGACGGCTCGACCTGGGGAAATCACGGCGTCACGGACGCCGTTCATGTGCCCGGCATGCAGGGCGGCATGGCGTTGAGGTTCAGCAATGGAAAGCAAACCGTTCGGATTCCACATCATGCGTCGCTCAATTTGGTCGGCACGAACGCCACTCTCGAAGCGTGGGTGCGGCCAGCCATGTACCCCATGGACGGGGCCTTGGACCACATCATCGCCAAGCAGAGCGCCGATCCGATGAACGGCTATGCGTTGGGGCTGCACCTGGCAGCGTCGGGGAGCTACCAGTTCGGCGGGTACTCCGGCGGAAGCGGCGTCCTCACCGGCGCGGTCCCCAACCAGGGCTGGACCCACATCGCCGTCGTCTGGCTCCCCGATGAAAGCATCTCGCTGTATCAGGACGGCAACCCGGTGCGCGTGGGGGCCCGGCAGGAGAACGGCGCCGGGCTCGCCCTCGTGGCGAATCAAGAAGCACTGCTTCTCGGGAATCGCTTCCCGCTTGCCGGCTACACCGAGGCCCAGTTCGCCTTTTACGGCGACATCGACATGGTCCGGATCTACCGCCGCTCCCGTACTGCCCAGGAGATCTGCAGCGACGCAAACCGCCGCCTGGTCGGCGGCGTCTGCATGTGATCTGGTCGATCGATCATCCTAGAGACCGATCGACGGGACGCGGATGGACGCCGTCAAGCACCTGAGCCAGTGGGCGACGGCGCTCCCCCCTGCTCCTCCCCGCGGGAACGCGCACCGGGCTCTCGACGCCGTGGCGCGCCGGTCCCGGTCGGAGAAGCAGGCGATCCGCCTGAGCGCCCGCGCCGACGGCGCCTATAGTGAACGCATCATGAACGACCCCGCCGTGGCCCTTGGCTTCGAGCTCAGCCTTCCCGAGTGGGCCGCCGCCGAGCTCCGGGCGCTCGCCGGCCGGGCCTTTGCCACCGTCGAGGATCGCGTCCGGCTGACCATCTCTCTGGCGCGCGCGAACTTCGAGCGCGACACCGGCGGCCCGTTCGGCGCGGCCGTGTTCGACGAGGACACCGGCCGCCTGGTGTCGATCGGCGTGAACCGGGTGGTGCCGACGCGCTGCTCGACGGCGCACGCCGAGGTCATGGCCCTGTCGCTGGCGCAGCAGGCGACCGGCACCCACGATCTCGGCGGTCCCGGGCAGCCCGCCCGCCAGCTGGTCGTGAACTGGTGCCCCTGCGCCATGTGCTGCGGCGCGGTCGTCTGGTCGGGCGTGCGGTCGATCGTGATCGCCGGCAGCGGCCCCGAGCTGGAGCAGCTCACCGGGTTCGACGAAGGCCCCATTCACCCCGACTGG
>Ga0207694_10000960_pt1 | contig 25435 bp, 14 predicted proteins | sample KBSC34metaG_FD_184353 | JGI IMG/M metagenome (GOLD analysis project Ga0207694, IMG submission 184353) | Corn rhizosphere microbial communities from Kellogg Biological Station, Michigan, USA - KBS C3-4 metaG (SPAdes) (version 2) | ecosystem: Host-associated > Plants > Roots > Rhizosphere > Soil... | reverse complement strand
TCGCTGTGGAGTGGCCGTGCTGAAACCGCGCGGCAGGAGATCGCTCAAATCTTGTCTGAGTAGACCTGGCGGACAAGGATGTTCTCAATCTCTTCCTGGCGGCCGGAGCGGGGTTGCGGGTTGATGTCCTTGCCGAGCGCCCATTTCTCGATTTCATCGAGAGACTTCTTGCCGGTGAAGAATGACATAGCGTCGGGGGACTTCCAGCCGGCGTACCGGTCAGAGACGATCTTGTCGAGGCGGCCGTCATCGATGATCTTCGCGGCGGTAAGGAAGGCGCGGGCGCAGAGATCGGCTCCCCCAACATGGGCGTGAATGAGATCTTCCGGCGTGAAGCTTTGACGGCGCACCTTGGCGTCGAAATTGCAGCCGCCGGGGTTGAGCCCGCCAGCCTTGATGACGTGAATCATGCTGACGGTCATGGACCAGAGGTCGTTCGGGAACTGGTCGGTGTCCCAGCCGAGTAGTGGATCCCCGCGATTGATATCGAGTGAGCCGAGGACCCCGTGAGAGGCGGCGGTGGCGATTTCGTGTTCGAAGGTGTGGCCGGCGAGCAGGGCGTGATTGGCTTCGATGTTGAGCTTGACCTCGTTCTCAAGGTTGAACCGCTTGAGAAATGAGTAGACGGTGGCGACATCGAAGTCGTACTGGTGCGCGGTAGGCTCTTTGGGCTTGGGTTCAACGAGGATTTGACCCTTGAAGCCAATTTTGTGCTTGTACTCGACGACTAGGGTGAGGAAACGGCCCATCTGCTCGAGTTCCTGCTTCATGTCGGTGTTGAGGAGCGATTCGTAGCCTTCGCGTCCGCCCCACAGGACGTAGTTGGATCCTCCGAGGCGCTTTGTAGCGTCCATGCAGTTCTTAACGGTGGCGGCGCACCAGGCGAAGACTTCAGGGTCGGGATTGGTTGAGGCTCCGGCCATGAAGCGCGGATGCGAGAAGAGATTAGCGGTTCCCCAGAGGAGGCGCGTGGAGTAGCTGCCCATCTTCTCTTCCAGATAGTCAACCATTGTGTGGAAGTTCTTCAGGGTTGAGGCGAGTGTGTCGCCGGCAGGAGCGATGTCAGCGTCGTGCCAACAGAAGAAGGGAAAGTCGAGGACGCGGAAGAGTTCGAATGCTGCGTCGGCCTTTGCCTTGGCTTGCGCGATCGGATCGCCGGGATTGAACCACGGGCGTGGGATAGTAGGACCGCCGAAGGGGTCGCTGCCCTGCATGTTAAGCGAGTGCCAGTAAGCAACGGCGAAGCGGAGGTGATCTTTGAGCGGCTTGCCGAGGACGATGCGATTTGGGTCGTACCAGCGATAGGCGAGCGGGTTCTCGGAAGAAGAGCCCTCGTAGGCCACGGTCTTGAACGAACTGAAGATGGTGTCGGACATGTGAATCTCCTGGCTATCCGGGATTGGGCTTATTGATTGCCTTCTGCAAAGTAAAGCGATTTTTTAAAGACATTTTGGCCCTATGATCCTGCGACAACTATTTCTAACACATTGGGATGTGCGACGGGCTATGGACCCCGCAGGTACTTGGTCCGTCTTGGGCCAGCTTCCTGGAGGTTGATCCGGAGGGGAGCAGGACGAGGATTGCGGTTACGGCGACCGCGACCCCGATGACGTAGACGCCCGCACAATCCGCGAACGCAGTTGACTCTTGTTTAGACCTTGAGCAGGTACTGGTAGGCTTGGCGGACGGCTCCCAGCTCGTCGCCTGTACCGGTGCCATCCTGTTCGATAAAGACTTTCTTGACGCCGGCTCTTTGGAGGGCAGTAAGATGCTTCTGCCAATCGGTCTTGCCTTCGCCGAAGTTTGCGTATTTGGGGAAGTTGCTGGTGACGGTGGGCGTGAACGAGCCAGCCCATTCCTTAACGTGGGCGAGTTCGAAGCGGTGCGGGTACTTGGTGAGATAGGGATAAGGGTCGCCGCCGCCGGCGATGAAGTTGCCGGTATCGAATTCAAGGCCCACGACGGAGGGATCTGTTAGGCGGATCAGTTCATCGAAGGCTACGATGTTGCCGTACTTTCGGGCTTCGATATTGTGGTTGTGATAAGCGAAGCGCATGGCGGCTTGGCGGACGTGACGGCCGATGGAGTTGAAGCGGTCGGCGCTCCAGCGCCAGTCTTCGAGGCCGATTGATTCGAAGGGGTTGCCGGAGGATTTGCCGGACGCGCCGGGCTTGATGGATGGCACGGCGGCGATCACGTACGGCATGCCGACTTCATGGCAGAAGTCGATGGTGCGATGCACTTCATCGTCGGACATACTGGCCTGGATGCAGTGCGCGCCGACAGCGGTGAGTCCCACGCTGGAGAGACTGTCGCGAACCTGCTTTGCACTCCGTTGGTAGAAACCGGCAAATTCGACATTCTTGATTCCGAGCTTGGCGACCTGGGCTAGAGTGCCATCAAAGTCTTTTGCAAGCATGTCGCGGAGGACGTAGAGCTGAACGCCGAGTCTACCGGGGGCTTCTGCGAGGCCAAGCGGGGAGCGCGAGGATGCGATGGCGAGTGATGCCATGGTGCCTTTGGCGAGGAAGTTACGGCGCGAGATCACGGGAGCCTCCAGATACGAATCACTCCGAATGATAGCGGAGACATCTCAGGAATATCGCGATTCCACCCATGTGGCCACGTCGGCTACATGGATGCGGTATGCACTCATGTGACTACGAATGGATCTGGTCGTTGGGGTTGTGGCCGGAGGCCGAGGTGAGATGAGTGGGGTCGTGGTGCGCGAAAGCATATCGGTTGCACGAAAGTTACGTGAAGCTAAAGCCTTAGTATGGAAGCGGTGAGCAGCCCGGAGAATCTGGGATGCTTTGGAGAACTCCGTTGGCATACGACGATCTGCGCGACTGGATCAGGACACTTGAGAAGAGCGGCGAACTGAAGCGAGTCTCTGCGGAGGTATCGCCGGAGCTGGAAATCACGGAGATCACGGATCGAGTGTCGAAGACCGGGAAAGCAGGGAACAGAGAGCAGGGAACAGGGAACAGAAAACCCGCCGATGCGCTTGGAGCCAAGTATGCCCCCGGAGGGCCGGCGCTGCTGTTTGAGAACGTGAAAGGGCATCTGGGGCACAAGGTGCTGATGAACCAGTTCGGCAGCGAGCGGCGGATGGCGATGGCGCTGGGGGTGGAGCGGCTGGATGAGATTGCCGAACGCATTCAAGGGCTGATGAACGTGAAAGCGCCGGGAGGCGGGTTCCTGGACAAGCTGAAGATGCTTCCGCAACTGGCGGAACTGGGCAACGTGTTTCCGAAAACTGTGAGTGCGAAGGACGCTCCGTGCAAGGAAGTGATTCTGCGCGAGGGCTTCGATCTGAATGCCTTTCCGATTCTGAAGTGCTGGCCGCATGACGGAGGTCGGTTCATCACGCTGCCTTGTGTGCACACGCGCGATCCGCGGAACGGGAAGCGGAACATCGGCATGTACCGGATGCAGGTGTATGACGGGCAGACGACAGGCATGCACTGGCAGCGGCAGAAGGTGGCCGCGGAACATTTGCGCAATGCCCTGCGGGCGGCGGCACTTTGGACGGGAGGAGAGGTTGGGACAGCGAGCGCGCGCGTGGCAGCGATGGCGGAGTCGGCGGGTGGTTCGGTCACGATCCCGGATGGGCCAATAGGCGGATTGCCGCAGGTGGCGTTTGGGAATCTGAAGGGATCGCGACTTGAGGTTGCGGTTGCGATCGGGACGGAGCCGGCGCTGACGTTCTCGGCGATTGTGCCTGCGCCGCCGGAGGTTGAGGAGTTCATGATCGCCGGGTTCCTGCGCGGCAAGCCGGTTGAGATTGTGAAGTGCGAGACAGTGGATCTCGAAGTGCCGGCGAGCGCGGAGATCGTGCTGGAGGGATATGTCGAGCTGAGCGAGATGCGGAGCGAGGGACCGTTCGGGGATCACACGGGGTTCTACACGATGGCGGAAGACTACCCGGTGTTTCATCTGACCTGCATTACGCATCGCAAAGATCCGATTTATGCCGCGACGATTGTGGGCAAGCCGCCGATGGAAGATGCGTGGATGGGGAAAGCGGTGGAGCGGATTTTTCTGCCGGCGATGAAGTTGACGATTCCCGAATTGGTGGATATCAATCTGCCTGTGGAGGGCGTGTTTCACAACCTGATGCTGGTGTCGATCCGGAAGAGCTATCCGGGGCAGGCGCGGAAGGTGATGAACGCAATCTGGTCGCTTGGGCAGGCAATGTTTACGAAGTGCATCGTGGTTGTCGATGAAGACTGCGACGTGCAGGACGTGGCCGAGGTAGTGCTCAGGGTAACGAACAATATCGATCCGGAGCGGGACATTCAGTTCACGCTAGGGCCGGTGGATTCGCTGGATCATTCGTCGCGGATGCCGAATTACGGATCGAAGATGGGAATCGATGCGACGCGGAAGTGGAAGGCGGAAGGATTCGAGCGGCCGTGGCCGGCGATGATCGAGATGGATGGAGAGACGAAGGCGCGCGTGGATGCGATGTGGGAGAGGCTTGGATTGTGAGGGGCTCTGACAGATATTTTTGTGGTTTTCTGCGATATTCCTCCATCGCTGTGAGTTAGAGGTGGATCGGTCGCCCCTACGGGGCTTGGATTCATTGGTGTGCGGTTACCCAGGATTTCATCCTGGGCTATTTTCCATTCTCCCTCCGGGAGATTTGTTTCCCGCGCCGGCAGCGACGCACGTTTCGCGCTGGGCTATTCTCGGGATTTCCTCCGGGAGATTTGAGTTTGCAGGGATCGGGGCTGTTGCGTGGTGGTGAGTATTTGTTCGCCCGCCGAATCGGTCTCATCTCCGTGCCATGGCATCTGGCAATGAGGCTGGTGTGATGCCCGCGCTTGGCTCTTTCCTTCTTTCTAAATTTTTCCCTGTTTTTTGTACTTAATACAGGATGCAGGAGTTATGTACGGATAGCTGTTTGCTTTTAGCTATTAGCTTTTAGTTGTTAGCCATTAGCTCTTCGCCTTTTGGGTGTTGGCTAGTTGATGGGTTTCGGCCAAGAGGTCCTTTACGATGCGGGCGGTGGATGGATCGAGTGAGGATGCCTGTTCTGGGTAGAGCGGTGGTGCACCGGCGCGACGTGCGGGATTGAAGGTGTTTGTTCCAATGCCAGAGGCGGCCAGGGCTACCGAGCCGTTGCTGTAGTGGCTCTGTACCTCCCGGTTGGTTGTGCGGGCGGTTTGTCTGGCAGCGATCTGGTTGCGGAGTGGGTCAGCGGCAGCGGTCTTCCTGGTTTCCGCGAACTCGTCGCGATGAGGGAGGGCTGGCTCGTCGTGCCGGCCGGCGGGCTGCTCGTCTTCTGAGTGAATGCTCAGGCCAGCTTCGTCGAGTTCGGTGACGAGGCGGGCGGCGAGCTTGATGGCGTAGAGAAGGGTGTCGGCAACGGAGTGCTTGATGCGGCCACCGGCCAGAGCCTGCACGACCTCGTTGAGGGCGGCGAGGATGGAGGGCTTGTCGAAGAGCGGCGGGAGTAGGAGCGGTTCCGACTCGCGTGATTCTTCCCTGGCTGGTTTGGGCGGGCGCTGGGGGTCGTGGTGGCGGCAGTATTTAGAGCCGTTGATGGCGAGTGCGGAGCATCGTTGGCCGTTGTCGAGGGTTTGAGGGCATCGAGGTGTCATGTTTTCTCCTTGAAAGATCAGTAGGTAATTCGCGGTCTACAGTTCGAAGTTCGTGGCTAATACGCGGTTTGGGTGTGAATCTCTTAGCGAGTCAGCGTCGCTTCTCCACCCCACGGACCAAGACCTGTCCGTGGGGGCCCCGGTGCGCGACATTAGCGAGTTAGCAAGTTAGCGTGGTCTGCCCCTGGCTAGCGTCGCTTCCACATTCCGCGGACCAAAACCTAATCCGTGGGGCCCCGGTCGCGGCGTAGTGAGTCAGTTGGGCACTGCGCGACTGACGAGTTGGCGTGGTTTGCCTGGACCCACTTGTTTGTTCAAGTGAGTTGGCCGTTCTGTTGGCGATTTCAGTGGTGATTCAGATCGAGATTCAACTGCGACTTCATTGTGCGCCGGGGAGGGGTAATTGCCTGCAAAATGGGCGGGTGGAATTTTCGGAGTGGAATGAGGGACTTAGGCGGGGGTTGAGGCGGAGAGGTATTGACCTGTGTGGTTGGGAGTTGTCATTTTGCACTGTCCCTAAGCTCGATCGGCAAAGCGGCGTTGCTTTCGCCAATCAAGAACGGGGCTCCCATCCACGCTAACTCAGACAGCTGAGAATTGTCATATCGCTGATTCCATCCATAGAGGACAGCCTCCAGACGATATGCACCGGGCTTAAGGGCACCGTCAAACACGGTGGACAAAGTAAAGGAACCGGTCACCGCCTCTTTGGGCTTGAGGAGCAACGCGTCTTTTCGCATCCGTTCGGAAAGACTCATTCGGTCAACGGGATTTGGACCGAGGCAGGAGCCTCCAAATCCAGGCTCGTAATGGTTGCCCGAGCGATCCTCGAGACGACTCCAGAGGTGAGGGTTATTTCCGCACTTTATTTCCCACTGGGCTGCAGGGACGTACAACGCGCCATTGCTTACGTTTCTGATCGTATAGTGAATGATGATCTGGTCGCCAACTTGATACGTCCTGAGGTCAGTTGCGATGCTGAAGCTGACATCACTGGCGTGAACAAACGGCTGTTGTCCATGCGCCGTAGCCGGAACAGCTAAGAGAAACGTGAGAGCAATCAAAATAGCTGCGCTCGGTCGATGCATAAGCAAGGAGATAGCTTACGCCAGATGATGCTTAGTGTCCGTGGTCTCCAAGTCGGAAGTTGAGGGATTGGGATGTGCAGAAGAGCAACTGCAGGTCCCTCAACCTCGGTCGGAATGACAGTCGTTGTTATGATTCCCGGGCTTGGGATCAGGCGAAAGTGGCTGGTCTGATGGCCGCGCTGTACTTCTCTTTTTCCTCGTTTTTTTGTGCGTAATACATTGGGCTTGAGTGAACGCGCTGGTTTCGGGCGGCCCTCCGGGACGCGAGGCAAATTGTGGTCGGGACCCAGCGTTTCACGCTGGGCTATTCTCGGAATCTCCCTCCGGGAGACTCGAGTTTGCAGGGATCGGGGCTGTTGCGTAGTGGTGAATATTTCTTCGCCGCCGCCGGAGTTGATTCGGGGACGGTGTTGATCGCAGATGAAAATGCCGAAGAGCAACTGCGGGTCCCTCGGCTGCGCTCGGGATGACAGTCGTCGTTGTTGGGGGGAGTTGCGGCTGGGATGGGTTTGGTTTGGGGAACTGGTGGGATCGGTGATTGAGTTGATGAAGGGCAACTGCAGGTCCCTCCACTGCGGTCAACATGACAGTCATTCTTGCCGAACCTGAGTTCTAGTTGGCGGCGAAGCTCTGTAAGGATCTCCTGAAAGCTTCTGGTAGCCTGAAAAACATGCGTGGTATTTTCTGGCGGGCTGTCGTTTTGGCGGCGATGGCGATTGGGGTTGGTTCTTGTACTGCGCAGGCTCCGGACAGCTTTCGATGGATTGATTACCACTCGCCGAACGACCAGGATGTTGTGAACTGGGTGACGCGCGCGCTTCAGGAGCAGAAGTGGACGGCGATCCGAGAGATCGGCGTGCAGTATGACCAGGCGCTGGTGATCACGTCGAATCGCAACTCCGCGCAGGGGGCGCCGAACCGGGATTCGTTCTCGATCTGGAGCGTGTCGCTGGCGAATCGCGCACTGACCCACATTTTCGATGGGACAAATCTGCGAATTGTGGACTGGCTGCTGCTGGATGTTACGTCTCCGCGTGAGCTGGCGGTGCTTTATGACGACTGCAGCGATTGCGATGCAACGACGTACTTCACAACAGTGCACTACGATCTGCGGCAGCATGCATGGGCCGCGCGATGGCTGCAGGGTGGCGGAAAGACGGTCGCTGTATGGAGCGCGAAGGTTCCGATGGGCGTGACGCAGACGCAGGTGTTTGCGGTGATGGCGGACTCGAATGGGCATGAGGTGCTGGGCACGTGGAGTCACCTTGATTACGGGAAAGAAAAGCCTGCGGAGGATGCGGTGTATCGATTCGATGTCGATCCGCAGACCGGGATGGAGCGCAATCAGCTGCTCTCTGGGCGCGATGCGGCAAGCATGAAAGAACATCTTTGCCGCGGTGGGGATTTTGTTCCGGGGTTGAGCCACGGGCAAAATTCATCTTTGTGCGTGGAACCGGCTCCGCCGAGGCCGGCGCATGAGCGCAGGCCGACGACTACGCCGCCGAAGAATAATCAGGGGCAGTCTCGGCCCCCTGGTGCCCGATGAGAGTCGGAGAGCGATCATGGATGCGAGCGGGAATCCACCCAAATGCCTCTCCGCCGCAGAGCATAGTCTCGTAAAGTTTTAGCTTTAATCAGCGCGCGTCGCTCAAGCAGGGGCAATTCCGAGGACATACACCCGTTCCGTCTCTCAGGCATCCAAGGTGCTGAGGTATTTAGAGAGATGTATATATTGAGATTTTCTCTGGCTGGATTGCTGGTAACGGCGCTTACGTTTTCGGTTGCCGGCTTCAGCAGCGCGTCCTCGCTGGATTCCGTGGCGGCGATGGAACAGCCGCAATATCAGGATCAGTCGCCGCAATACAGCGGTGACCAGGATGACGATCCGGAATACTACGACAACTACGATCAGCCGGTAGAGTACGCAGAGCAGGCTCCCCCGCCCTTGCCTGAATATGAGCAGCCTCTGTGTCCAGGTGAAGGATATATCTGGACTCCGGGATATTGGTATTGGGGTCCTGAAGGTTTCTATTGGGTGCCGGGTACATGGGTATATGCGCCGTATTCCGGAGCGCTGTGGACACCGGGCTACTGGAGCTTCGTTCGCGGGCGTTATGGTTGGCACCGTGGATTCTGGGGCCGCCACGTGGGCTACTACGGAGGAATCAACTACGGCTACGGCTATACCGGATATGGATATCAGGGTGGCCGCTGGGATGGGGATCGCTTTGCCTATAACCGCGCTGTGAACAACGTGAACGTGACGGTGATTCACAACGTGTACAACTATCGGGTTGTGAACAACAACGTAAACCGCGTGAGCTACAACGGGCCGGGAGGAGCAAGAGTAAGACCGCGGCCCGCGGAGATTCAGGCTTTTCGCGAACCGCACAATCCGCCGATGTCGACGCAATTGCAGCATGCGCAGCAGGCAGCGCGAATTCGAGAAAACTTCGCGCGAGTGAACCACGGGCGTCCGCAAACGATGGTGGATCGGCAGCCGTTGCAGGCGGATCGCAACGTCAGGGCGCCCGCGCCTGTATCCACGCGTCAAGGAGCGCCTTCAAACAAGGGTCGAACTGGAGAGGCGCCTCGTGCGGGGCAGCCAGTACGGCGGGGTGAGCCGACGCGGCCTGAAGCTCGTGGTCCTGAAGCTCGTTCTCCTGAGCAGCGCGGCAATGGAGGTGTGCGACCGGAGCCACGCGCGAATGAAGCGCCACGACGGACAGAGCCGACGACTCGACCGACACAGCCACCTCGCGCGGCCCCGGCTCGACCGGTCGGTCCAATGAGGACGCAGCCTGCTCCTCGAGAGCAAGAGCCCGCCCCGCGTCAGGATCGACGGATGCCTGAACAACGGCCGCAACGTGAGCAACCCGCGCCGCAACGGCAGGCTCCTGAACAACACGCTCGGCCCGCTCCGGAGCGGCAGTCACCTCCAATGCAGCGGCCAATGCGGCAGGAGAGGCCTGCACCGGTGCAGCGCCCGCAGGCTGGCCCACAACGAACCGAGCGGCCGGTTCAACCACCGCACCAGGAGCAGCAAAGACCAGCGCGCCAGGAGCAGCAAAGACCTAATCGTGAGGTGCGTCCGGAGAAGTCGAGGCCAGCACCGACACCCCATGCCGCTCCGCAGGAACACAGGCAGCCACCTCCGGCGAAGGGGGATGAAAAGCGGCCACACTGAGTGCTGGCGGCAGGATCTCTTCGAGTGAATCGCTGGAGATAGTAAAAGGCCATCCGTGACGGGATGGCCTTTTCTATAGCTTCGAATGTGTTGCTATTTCTTGAAGCGTTTTGATGGCTCGTCGGAGTAGATCTGGCCGTCGCGGATATGGACGACGCGGTGGGCGTACTCGGCGATATCGGGCTCGTGGGTGACGAGCACGATGGTGTTGCCCCTGGCCTGAAGCTGATCGAAGAGGGTCATGATCTCGACGCCGGTTTTAGAGTCTAGGTTGCCGGTAGGCTCGTCGGCGAGGATGATTGATGGGCTATTGACCAATGCTCGCGCGATGGCGACGCGCTGGCGCTGTCCGCCGGAGAGCTCGTTGGGCTTGTGGTGCATGCGCGATTCGAGGCCAACGTTGGTGAGGGCCTGTTTGGCGCGCTCTACGCGCTCGCCCGCGGGAGTGCCGTTGTAGATAAGCGGCAGCTCGACGTTGTGCAGCGAAGTGGCGCGCGAGAGCAGGTTGAAGGTCTGGAAGACGAATCCGATTTCTTTGTTGCGGATGCGGGCGAGTTCGTCGTCATCGAGTTCGCTGACGAGCTGGCTGTTGAGCCAGTATTTGCCTTTGGACGGCGTGTCGAGACAGCCGATGAGGTTCATCAGCGTGGATTTGCCTGAGCCCGAGGGTCCCATGATGGCGACGTATTCGTTCTGCTTGATGCGGACGTTTATGCCTCGAAGGGCGTGGACCTGCTGCTCCGATCCCATGTCGTAGGTACGCCACAGGTCTTCGACGACGATCATGTCGCCGTTGGGGCCGGGTCCGGATGTCTGCTGAGCTTCCACCTCAGATATGACGCTGTTCAGAGCCATTTGAACCTATCCTTGTTTTGACTTCTCGTGAGACCTGTACGACTTGTCGGATCGAGCGAGCCGCTTACGTGGTGCTGCCGGGCTGCCCCGGGACGGGCTGCTTGTCGCGCTTGAGAAGGGCGCCGTTCTTCAGACCTCGAAGAATCTTGTAGGGACCGGTGACGATCTCCTGACCGTCTTGAAGGCCACTGGTAACTTCGATGTCCGTTGCGCCAGTGATGCCGGTTGTAACGGGCACGAACTTTGCGCGCTGCTTGCCGTGTGCGTCTTTGTCGACGACGTAGACGCCCTGTACCGGAGGCGTTTTGTTGGAAGACGAGGATGATGCAGCTTCGACGTTGCTGTTGCCGGAAGTCGGTGGAGGCGGCGTGAAGGTTGTCAGCGCCTGAATGGGAAGAGCGAGAACGTTCGGCTTCTGCGCGGTCGTGATCTTGGCAGTCGTCGAGAGGCCGGGACGAAGCTCACTCGTGGGCTGATCGAGCGTGACCACAACCTTGAAGTCCTTGGCTTCTTCGGTGCCGGTGGTGGACTGCGAAGTGGCAATGCCTGTGGAGCGAAGCAGTGCCTGATCTCCAACCAGGGTCACGTGTCCTTTGAATACCTTGCCGGGAATGGCGTCGACCGTTACGTCGGCGGGTTGACCATTCTTGATGTTGACAATGTCGGTTTCGTCGACCTTGACTTCGGCGGTGATCATACTCATGTCAGCCAGCGTCATCAGGGTTGAGCCGGCGGTGTTCTGAATGCCGGTGACCACAGTCTCGCCTTCTTTAACGGGCATGTTGGTGACGATTCCGTCAAAAGGCGCGATGGCGATGGTTTTCTCGAGCATGTCTTGATTGGCGCGGAGAGTGGCGACCTGGGTTTGCAGATGACCGCGGGCGGATTCGGTCTGCGCCTTGGCCTGGTTAAGCTGGGCCTGCATCTGCGCGACGGTCGCGACGTCAGTGTCGTATGCGGCTTTCTTGCTGTCGAAGTCCTGCCTGGCCATGATGCCGGCTTTGAAGAGGCTTTGAGCGCGATCCCAATCCAGCTTTTTCTGTTCCAGATCAGCCTTGGCGCGCTCCACGTTTGCCTCGGCGGTCTTCTCGGCGGCGATGTAGGAATTGATGTCGGTCTTGGCTGCTGAGATGGCGGCTTCCTGTCCGGCAACATTGGCCCTTTGCTGGACATTTTCGATCGTAGCTACGGTCTGGCCCTTCTTGACCGAGTCTCCCTCCTTTACAAAAAAGCGGGTAACCCGGCCCATCACATTGGCACCGACGTTAACGTAAGTCGTCGGCTTGATCTGGCCGGTTCCGCTGACGACGGTCGACAGATCCTGTTTATGGACCTTAGCGGTCAGGACCTTGGTATAACCCGACTGCTGCTTATAAACAAAGACAGTGACCAAGGCGACAGCAACGATAACGGCAGCGGCGATCAGAAGAATTTTTTTCATGTGTCGCTAGAACTCCAAGGAGTATTCACTCAATTCTACGCAGTTCTATCCTGAGAGGTTCCCGTCCTTCAAGAAATCACACACATTGCGAACTCAGAGGACAGAATTGCCTGTTTCCTGTAGACAGAAGCCCGGCGTGCGGCCGCTGCTGGGAACCGCCTGGCGCAAATGTGGGCGGAGCTGTGCAGCAGATTTACAGGAGAATTGCGTTCGTTGAAATGACGCAGGAGAACCGCAATTTGTCTCAGAAGATTGCGGGTTTCGTCCCCGAAAAGTCACCGTTGAGGTGACAATCTGGCTTCGGGGGCGTCGAATCGCCAGTGACAGGCTCGTCGCGCCTTGCCGGGCACCTTTGCGGACCGTAGAATAGAGCCACTTGCAGGGAGCATTTTGACGCAATGAATTTCAGCGGCCGTTCGGTCTTGTTTGTCGCACTCGGGTGCGGCCTAACCCTCTTTCCCGTCTCCAGAATCTACTCGCAACAGACTGATGATCCAAAGGTTAAGGCGCGTCCGGCCGCGGGACAGGATAGCGGCGCACAGGACGAGCCGGATCCTCTGAAGCGGAGCCGTTCGGACGAGGAGCAGTTCAGGGCTCAAAAACATCTGCGGGAGGAATTGCACGGGGCGTTCAAGACCTGGCTCGATCAGGATGTGACGTACATCATCTCGGACGAGGAGAGGAAGGCGTTCAAGAGCCTGGGGAATGACGAGGAACGCGAAGCTTTCATCGAGCAATTCTGGCTGCGCCGCAATCCGAATCCCGACAGCCCGGACAATGAGTTCAGGGAAGAGCATTACCGTAGAATTCAGTACGCGAACGACCACTACGCAGCAGGCAAGCCGGGTTGGAAGACGGACCGCGGTCACATCTACATATCGTTTGGAGCGCCGGATTCAGTGGAGTCGCACCCCTCGGGTGGTTCGTATAACCGGCCGATCGATGAGGGCGGCGGTGAGACCTCGACTTTTCCATTCGAGACCTGGCATTACCGGTATCTCGAAGGTGTAGGCGACAACATCGACATCGAGTTTGTAGACAGCTGCCAGTGCGGCGATTACCACTTTACGATCGATCGCAGCGAAAAGGATGCGCTGGCGAAGGTTCCCGGAGCGGGCCTGACGCAGTGGGAATCGATCGGCATGGCGAAGAAGGCGGACCGGTTCAAAGGCGGCATGGAGAGCCTGGGAACCGGACCGATGGACAGCTCAAATCAGTCAAAACAGTTTGACCGGATCGAGATGGCAGCGAAGCTGTTTGCACCACCTCCGATCAAGTTCCACGACCTGGAGAGCGCGATCAGCGAGCACAAGATTCTGGGTGGGCAAATCTTCCCGTTCGATGTGCGAACCGACTTTGTGAAGGTGACGTCCAGTACTGTTCTGGTTCCCATCACGCTGCAGATCAAGAACCGCGATATCACGTTCGTGACCAAAGAGGGAGTGGCAAGAGGCGTAATCAACATCCTGGGCAAAGTTACGACTCTGACGCACAAGACCGTACAGACCTTTGAGGACACCGTCTCAGTGGATCAGCCAGCGGAGCTTTTGCAGAACTCGTTGGATCAAAAGAAGATCTATTGGAAGGCTGTGCCGCTTCTGCCGGGGTTGTACCGGTTGGACATTGCGATCAAGGACGTGAACAATCCGGATCACATTGGTATTTACGGCCGAAGCCTGGAAGTGCCAACCTATCATGACGAAAAGCTGAGCACTTCGTCTCTGATTCTGTCGGATCGGATTTACCAGGTGAGTTCACACGATATCGGGCAGGGCAATTGCGTGATCGGGAACGTCCATGTATGCCCCCGGGTGACCTCGAACGCGGCGACTCCGGTGAACTATAAACGCAACCAGGATTTGAACTTCTGGATGCAGGTCTATAACCTCGGCATCAACGACCAGACCAAGGCGAACGAGGCCAAGGTAACGTACCAGATCATCGACACGGCGACAAACAACGTCGTGCTCGAGAAAGTGCAGGATTCAAAGGACTTCGGCGAACACAGCGACCAGCTCACGGTGGAAAAGACCCTACCGATGGCTGGCCTGCAACCGGGCAAGTACAAGGTGACGATCAAAGTAAATGACGAAATCTCAAAACAAGAGATTGCGCAATCGGCACCTTTTGTCGTGGAATAGTACGAAGGGTTCCGCAAGATGGGCTAACCGGCATGAGACCGGGAGCCTGCGGACGATTGATTCCCAGGACTTAGCCAGGACGCCGCCGGGTCACCAGCGTAATTGATGATTCGCAGGCTCCATCTCGTTTCTCTTGTCGCGCTGATCGTCGTAGCGGGCGTGCATCTCCATGCCGCGTCGAACGGAACGGTCTCAGGTGTTGTGCGCGATTCCGCCGGCATTCCGCAGATGGGAGCGGCTGTCGAACTCCTCAGGTCCGATCTGACGGTTGTAGCCGCGGTTTATACCAACAACAAAGGCTTCTACACATTCTCAAACGTCCTTCCAGGCCGTTATGCAGTGAAGGCCATTGGGACGTCATTTCTTCCGTCATTGCGGGAAAACGTGAGGGTTCGCAGCAATGCAGTTGTGAACCTGACGATGAACACCCTGTATGAGGTTATGCAGTGGTTGCCGGCCGAGCCTAAGGCAGGGAACGCAAACAAGGACGATTGGGAGTGGACGCTGCGGTCAGCTGCGAACAGGCCATTGCTGCGGTGGCTTGAAGATGGTCCTCTGATCGTTGTGTCGGACCGGCAGGGCGCGAAGCCCAAGCTCAAGGCGCGACTGATGGCGACTGGGCAGGAAGGCACATTCGGCGAGAGCGGCGAACGTTTTACCGCAAGTGTAGAGGACACGCCTTCGAACAGCCGCGAACTCCTAGCTCGCGTTGATTTCGCCCCGAATACAGCTGAGGGCATGGAGTCGATGCTCGGGTTCCGGCAGGATCTCGGGTTTGCGGGATCGGTTGAGTCATTGGCGGCCATATCAATCCACCCGGTCATCGAGGGACCTGATGGCTCAGGGCTGGACGAAGCAATGATGCGCAGCGCTGAGACCATGAACCTCGGGGACGAATTTCAGGTGGAAGCAGGAACGCAGCAGGTGTTGGCGCGGTTCAACCAGAACTCTCCGAATACCGTGATCGCCGCGCTTCCGTTTACGACGGTGACGTGGCGTGGTTCGAATTCGCAGGTGAGCTACCGGATGGCGAGCGCGATGCCGGTGATGGGGCAGGACGAGTCGCAAACCGGGTACTTTCTGCCGCGGCTTGCAATGCGCGAAGGGCAATTGACGATGGAGCGCGGGCTGCACCAGGAGATCGCGTGGGAACACCGGACCGATGCATCAGGCGTTTCCTTCGTTCTTTATTCAGATCACATTGAGAATCCGGTCATCGAGGCGAGCGGCACCGCGTCGGCACATGATGATGTGTTGCGCGACCGGCGAAGCGGTTTGATGCGGGGAGCCGGGAAGGATTTCTCGGGAGCCGGCGTTGTGGCCACAGTCGAACACCGGATGGCAGGCGGCAACCGCGTCCAGCTTGCGTATGCGAATGGGAACGCGATGGTGATGCCCGCTCAAGTGCGTTCGACAGGACTCAACCAGTTATTCGCGGCTGCGAGGCCGCGGCGCGCGCAGATGTATGCGATCTCTCTCTCTGGAACGCTGGAGGGAACCGGAACTCGATGGCGCGCGAGCTATCGCTGGCAGCCGTCCGATACGGTGACAGCGATCGCACCCTATTCAATCGGAGCGATCGAACCGTATCTCAATCTGCATCTGCGGCAGCCGATCGTGGCTCATAACAACGGCGTGAATGTGGAAGCACTGCTGAACGTGAGCAACCTGCTCGCGGAAGGATACCGGCCCTACATTACGAACTCCGGCACGGTAGTGTTTGCCCAGGATCAACGCGGCATTGCTGCGGGCGTGGCGTTTACGTTCTAGTAGACGTTTCAATTCCCAAGTCAAAAAGAGAGAAGTCACTGAAGGCGCACAATCGCGTCTGCGTGATGAGTCTTCGCTTATCGGGGAGATGGTGGAGGCGGTAGGAATTGAACCTACAACCTGTCGGTTAAGAGCTAGCCATTTGCACTTTTCAGCATTGCTCATGAGTGCTCTATATTAATTATTTAGCGCAACTTACAAGCGCACCGGCAGACCTCAATGAATTTGAGTCTCTTAAAACTACTGACGACTGTGCGCTCGAAACCACGCTATTTGTCGAACAACAAAAGCCAACCAGTGTTCTCTTTTTGTTGGCGGGCCAGGTGAAACTGTCTATGAATCCGAGCGCAGGCAGGGGGTAATTCTCGGAATTGCCTCCCCGGGAGAAACTCGGGCTTGTCGCTGTCATTTCCGGCAAGCCGTATGAAGTCACCGCAGAGTCTGTATCTCCATAAGAGCTCTGTACGGAGTACGCCCGGGCATGCGTTGTGAATTGCGATCTGCGACGGAAGTGTTCATTCGATAATCCAGGGCTTCTTGCAACGTTACCTTTGTTTCGGCTATGAGGACTGAACCTAAGTTGATAACGCATGAAACAGGTTCTCGGAGAGTATGATCGTCGGTTGAATTGAGACGACTAAGGCGGCCCTTTGAGGCAGCCTTCCAGCCTAGTCTTGATCTCGCTTTCCCTTCGGAGGCAGAAGTCGAAAGCTACGGTAACCCGTAGTGAGGAGCAGCTGCGTTCCAAGCTCCCTTCGGCACAGGGATGAGTGGTTGTGGTTAGAGCATTTGGACGCGATGCTTCGGCCCGGTTCACACACTGTAGCCGGAACATTAAACGGTGCTATCCCGTTGAATGTATGGATTCACTGCGGCGCACTCATCTCTCGGCCGCATCCATGTTGTCTTTAGTGCGCTTCCTACACAGACAAGCCTACACACGCAAGAGCAAGTCTTTCCTGCTTTACAAGCCTCACATTCAAATTCTGACTTCCGGTACATCAGCCTGGAGAACGTAAATGCGCATCGTTGAGTGGCTTCGTCTATTTAGAAGGACCGTCTTGGCAACGGCGATGTTCTTTCTTTCATTGTCATGCTCAGTAAGCGGGTCTCAAGCTCAATCATCCGCACCGATCAAGATAGCTTCTTCCACTTTTCTCGTGGCGCCATCCTTCCCGCTCGGGTTTGCACCATCGAGCGTGGCACCCGGTGATTTGAGGCAGAGCGGCAAATCTGACCTGGTCATCACAGATTACGATTCGGGGAGAATCAATGTATTTCTCGGGACAGGGAATGGAGACTTTGCCCCCGCAGCAAGTTACGATTCCGGACCGCAGCCAAGCGCCGTTGCGGTCGCAGACATCGATGGCGATGGAAGGTCCGATGTCGTCGTGTGCAACGAGTCTGATGGCGCGATCAGTTTGTTAAGAGGAAGCGGCGATGGAACTTTGCAACCACGGCAGAGCTTCTCTGTTGGTTTCAACCCATCCCTCATTGCCACAGGCAAATTCGGGGGAAGTGGCGGAGTTGACATTGCAGTCGCCAGCAAGTCCGGGAGTCAGCTGGCAATTCTGCTTAACGACGGCGAGGTTGGTCTTCAGAAACCCATTTTCCGCTCACTGAGTCAGGTGCCGGCGGCGATTACCGTCGCGGACTTCAATAAAGACGGGCGGAATGACCTTGCTCTCTCAAACTCAAACGGGACAGTCAACATTCTCCTTGGCGATGGCATCGGACAGTTGCGTTCGCTTCCAGACATCGGGGTGGTTTCCGGTTCACTTTCGTCGATTGTCTTCGGCGATTTCAACAAGGATGGCAGGATCGATCTGGCGGTTACGCAGCCCGACCCGAAGCTGGTATCTGTCCTGCTTGGGAGAGGTGACGGAACATTTATAGCCGCATCGTCCTATTCGGTTGGCAACATTCCCGTATCCACCTTATCGGCAGATTTCGATGGCGACGGCATCACTGACCTCATAGTCGTCAACAAGGGGAGCAATACTTTCAGCATCCTGATGGGAATTGGGAATGGCACCTTCAAGAGTCCGCTGGACTTTGTGACAGGAAATACGCCCATCGGTGCGGTGGCAAGCGACTTTGACGGCGATGGTCATATTGATTTGGCGATCCTTAACCGCTCCTCTCAGACGGTAAGCGTTCCACTGGGAAATGGGGATGGAACATTCAAAGCCAGTCGCTCCTACCTGGCCGGACAGAGGCCAGTCTCAATTTCTTCAGGCAACTTGAACGGCGCTAAGTACCCTGGCCTTGCTGTAACCAACTACTGTGGTTCCGACGTCGCATGCAGCACGCCCGGAAGTGTCGCAATATTCCTTGCAGACGACAATGGAGTGTATCGGATTTTCTCAACATACGATGTGGGCTTGGGTCCCGTTTCCGTTTTGCTGGCGGATGTAAACAACGACAGCAACCTGGATGCAATCGCGGTCAATCGAATCGACAAGACGGTCTCTGTATTAGCTGGCAGCGGAGATGGAATTTTTGGACAGAGGATCACATTTCCCACAATGGGATTTCCGGTCGCAGCTGCAGTCGGCGACTTCAATCAGGACCGTATGCCGGACATTGCTATCGTCGAGGACTGTGGAGCGGGAAAATGCTCCCAACCGAGCACCCTTGAAATATTGACTGGCGCGGAGGGCGGCAATTTCCAAAGCACGTTGAGCTACCCCGCAGGATATTCTCCAACTTCCCTGACGGTTGGCGACATCAATGGCGATAACAAGCAAGACATCATCGTCGCGAATCTTTGCGGCAACGACTCCTCTTGTCAAACGGCTGGCACAGGAACTGTTCTGCTCGGGGATGGAACCAGCAAGTTCACGCCAGGAGCGGAGATCGCACTTGGGAACAGTCCGTCTTCAATCGAATTGGGAAATCTCAGCGGCTCTGGTATTGATCTGGTTGTCTCGCGGTCTGCTGACAACACTGTTGCGGTGCTGCGCGGGAAGGGAGATGGTTCATTCCAGTCGGCCGTTTCGTATCCAGTTGGCGCCGCCCCAGGCTCCTTGGTCATCGCGGATTTTAACGGTGACGGCAAAGGCGATGTTGCGGTTACAAATCTTGACGACTCAACGGTCAGCGTCTTACTCGGACGTGGGGATGCCACGCTACTGGCCGCTACGGCCCTGCCGGTTGGTAGTGGTCCTAAAGGGCTCACCGCATTTGGAATTTCAGCCGGGGGACACGCTAGTCTCGCGACCACCAGCGACAATGCAAATTCCCTTGCCATGGGCACGAGCATCACCGTACTTCCGAACTTCCAGATACGGCCTATGTTCGGGTCTACCGCAAACACGACCACATTGACGGCCACCCCCAACACGACGACCGTTAACGCGCCGATCACCTTGGACTTGACCGTGACCGGTGGCCCACCCACTCCTACCGGGACCGTAGACATTACGAGCAATGGCACTCCAGCCATCGTCTGCTCGGGACTTATTTTAGCTGGCGCCGGAACGGCATCGTGCACCCCCTCCGCCCTCCAGGCAAATGTAAGCTCGCTGACCGCCACCTACAGCGGTGACGCGACGTACGCCGTAAGCACCGGCACCGCAAGCGTAACGGTGAATAAGCTGAGTCCGACCATTACGATGACGCCCACTCCTTCGCCAGTAAGCCCCGCGGCGATCAATACTCCGGTGACGTTCTTTGCAACATTGGCAAATGCGGACTTTAATCCGGTCGCTCCCGGCGGCACGGTGCAGTTCCAATCGGGCGTCACTCCAATCACCGGTTGTACTGCTTTGCCGGTGAATGCCAGTCAGCTGGCTACTTGCACCACTGCTGCCCTACCGGTAGGTGACATTCCGATTACAGCAGTTTATTCAGGCGACACGAATTTCAACAACGCCACCGCTGCGGACCTGTCGTACGCGGTTGCAAAGGCGTCCCCGACCCTGACAACGGCGTCAAGTCCGGCATCTCCAACTGTAAATAGCGCAGTGACATTTACGGCCACGCTGACCGGCCTGTTCACTCCCACTCCTCCCACGGGCACAATCGCATTCGCGGATAACCTGGCTCCAATCGGGACCTGCACGGCGCAGGGGATAAGCGCGTCCGGTCCGAACTACGTGGCCACCTGCATCCTTTCCAACCTGGCCGCCGGTTCGCATTCCATTTCGACAGACTACATCGGCGACGGGAACTTCAATGTGGCGAACTCCGCCGCGCTGCCCATTACCATCGGCCAGGCGGCGACGACTCTGACCATCGCCGCACCCGGCGCCACTGCGGTGAACTCGAACGCCACTTTTACGGCCACGCTCCACGGGACGTTCACGCCCACCACGCCTACCACGGGCAGCGCGGTCACGAGCACGGTAGCGTTTTTTGCAGACGGGAGCGGTACCGCCATCAGCGGTTGCGGTTCGTCTCAACTTCAGGTGACCGCTGGTGTTTACACGGCAACCTGCACCACGAACTCGTTGAACGCCACAGCGCACAGCATCAGCGCGAGGTACTCGGGCGATACCAGCTTCGCGACCTCGAGCACGACAACGTCGGCGTCCTACACCCCCACCAAGCTGACCGGAACTCTAGCCTCCGCCTCATCGGTGGGTGCGACCACCACGGTCGGCACCCAGGTCACCTTCACGGTCACGTTCACGGTGACGCCGGTGACGCCGTTGGAGCCCGGCGGCAATGTGAGTTTCACCATCAATGGTGTAGCCGATGCGCGGTGCCCGGCGTTCGCCATCAATGGCAGCCAGCAGGCAACCTGCGTCACAAACGGGTTGACCGCCGGCAATTACCAGATCGGCGCGTCATACGCGGGCGATACCAACTTCAACACCGCGACCGCGACGGCCATCAACCTCGCGGTGAACAAGGCCGCTCCGACGGTTGGATTGACTTCGAATTCCGTCACGCCGTTTGCGGTGAATCGACTCATCACCTTCACCGCCACGGTACCCACTCCGGGCACCGGGGTTCAAACCGTCCTGCCTACCGGAACGGTAACCTTCAAGCAGGGAGCCACCACACTGTGCGCCAACGCGGGCCTCGATGCTTCAAATCCACCGCAAGCGGTATGCCCATATTCGTTCCCGTCGCCGGTGGCTGCGCCCGGCATAGTGACCGCGACCTATAGCGGTGATTCCAGCTTCACGGCCGGTACCGCAGGCACCACCACCGGCACCGTGAACACCGCAAGCACGACGACAGTCACCACGTCCTCGGGAACAGTGAATGTTGGTCAGGCAGTTATCTATACAACCACCCTCACGCCACAAGATCCTGGTCCGCCGAGCTATCCGCAAGGGACGGTGATGTTCACGACCAATGCGAATCCCGCTCCCACAGGCACGTGCACCACGCCTCTGACCGTCTCTGGTACCGGGACCGCACCCAACTGCACCTTGATCTTCTCGAGCGGGGGACCATGGAACGTGTTCGCTCAATACGTTTCCTCCAACAGCAACTTCGCCAACAGCACGTCGGCCACGGTGGTCCAGGCGGTTAACAATAGCTCAGTGGGAATCAACCTGACTTCCAACTTGAGCCCCGCCTTGGTGAACCAGTTGGTCACCTTCTCGGCGGCGTTTACGCCTTCGATCCCGTGGCCGGTACCCAGCGGAAATGTCACCTACGCCGATAACGGGACCACGCTCTGCACGGTCCCGATCAGTGGAACCGGAACGATTCCGAACTGCACCTACACGTTTACGTCGGCTGGATCACATTCGATCCTTGCCAGCTTCCCTGGCAGCGGAAGTTACAACGCCGCCGGATCGAACGCAATGACCCAAGTTGTCAACCACGTCCCAGTTACCACCACGGTGACAGGGCCTGCCTCCGCAACCGTAAATCAGACGCTCACCTTCACAGCAACGCTGAACGGAACTTTTACCCCGACAGCACCTACTATAGGAAGTTCAACAACCAGCACCGTGGCATTCTTCGCGGATGGTGGGGTGATCAGCGGCTGCAGCGCGTCTCCGCTTGCGGTCAACGCCGGCGTCTATACCGCCACGTGTACCGCGAATTCGCTGAGTGCGACCGCGCACAACATCAGCGCGGCGTACTCCGGCGATTCCAACTTTTCGACCAGCGTGTCCTCAACCATCTCGGAGGTCATCAGCCCGCTCGCCGCGACCCTGAACTTGACGTCCGCACCTTCAAATTCGACAAGCGTCAATAATACCGTCACGTTTACGGCCGCCCTTGGTGGTGTGGCTCTGACTCCGATTGCCCCCTCAGGAAAAGTAAGTTTCACAGCGAACGGGGCCGTGATTGCCGGCTGTTCCGCCCTGCCTGTTGATGCCACAGGGAACACGAGTTGTTCTGCGTCGACATTGCCAGCCGGAACGGATCAGATTGCAGCGATGTATGCGGGCGATGCTAACTTCACGGTATCTTCGACGGGCACCGTGTCCCTTACCGTTGCCGCTCTTAATCCCACGCTGGGTGTAACGGCTTCTCCTTCCAACTCCACAAGCCTCGGCACACCGGTGACTTTCACAGCCCAACTTGCCGGCGTGGCTTTCACCCCCGTCATTCCCCGCGGAACCGTACGTTTCTCGGCCAACGGGTCCACGATCTCCGGTTGTTGGACGGTCACGGTGAATGCCTCCGGTGAGGCATCCTGCTCCACTTCTGCGCTCGCTCCCGGTCAGGCTGCAATTTCAGCCGTCTATTCGCGAGACGCCAATTTCACGGTTTCCGCGCCTGGAACAGCCACGCAGACTGTCTCAAAGATCCCGCCCACGCTTGGAATCGCCCTCTCATCCGGCGCCAACCCGTCAGCCTATGGGGCCACTTTGACCTTCACTGCTACCGTGACTGGCGCGGGTGGCTTCTCGCCCACGGGATCAGTGAGCTTTACCGACGACGGCGGCCCATTGAACTGCATCAACCCAGGCACTCTGACGTCCTCGGGAGCAAACGCTAGCTCGGCCATCTGCAACGTCCCAGCGCTCGCCGTAGGGCAGCACCAGATTTCAGTCGCATATGTCCCAGCAACCGATAAAAATTATCTCCCGGCCGGTCCCACTGCGCCGATTGGTCAAACGGTAAACCAGGCTAACGCAGGGCTTTCTCTTACTTGCACCCGCGTGACCTACGACGGCCATCCTCACTCTTGCGTGGGTTCTGCGACAGGCGTTGCGGGTGCACCGATCTCCGGCACATGGAGTTATTCCCCTTCTACCGCGACCAATGCAGGCAGTACACCAGTGACCGGCACATTCACCAGTTCCGATGCTGATTATGCAAACGGCACAGTCATCGGCACTCTGATGATCGACAAGGCTGTTCCCTCAATTCAGGTAATGCCATCGTCCTCGAGTATCACAACGGCTCAGACATTGTCGGTATCGGTCGTAGTCAGTGGGGTTGTTGGTATTGCTCCTTCGGGAACGGTGACGCTTGCCAGTGGCAGCTATGCTTCCAGCCTGACTGCGCTCCTAAACGGGAGCGCGACGTTCGACATCCAAGCCGGTTCACTTAACACCGGCGAGGACACAATCACTGCGACATACTCGGGGGAAGGGAACTATAGCGCAGCAACCGGCTTCTCTTCAGTCAATGTTGCGGTTCCGGTGAATCCCAGCTTCGCGGTCGGCGGTACTGCGGTCACCGTCAAATCCGGTGCTACCACAGCCAATACATCGACGATCACGGTAACACCATCCGGAGGGTTCACTGGAAATGTTGCAATGACGGCCACCGTGACTTCAAGTCCGGCTGGCGCTCAGCACCCTCCCACGTTGAGCTTCGGCTCGACCACCCCGGTGACCATCTCAGGCACTTCGGCAGGAACAGCCATACTCACAATCTCCACAACGGCAGCTACGAGCACGGCGATGGTACAACCCAAACCCCTTGGAGTTCCCTGGTACGCCCCTGGTGCAACTCTTGCCTGCCTTCTGCTCGTTGGAATACCTAAACGGAGACGTAGATGGCTAACCATACTCGGAGTGCTGACACTCATCCTGGCGCTTACAGGCGGCATGGTCGCGTGCGGTGGGAGCAGTACCAGAGGGGGCGGGGGTGGGAGCGTTCCAGGAACAACGGCAGGGACTTACACTGTTACCGTGACCGGCATCTCTGGCGCAACCATCACAACAGGCACAGTAACACTGACCGTACAGTAGCCCAAACTGATTCGACCTCTGCCGCATCCTTTCCAGATGCGGCGTAGACCGTCTGAATTCCCGTCGGGCAGGAACCAATTGCGCACCGCTCGTCTCATTGTCGGTTCAGGCAGCGTGTCTTGAGCTGCCTGCCCGCCACAACTCGAACTCTTCCAGGGGCAGCGCAACAGTATGCCTTCAGTCAGCGTCGAGCGTGCAGCCTTCTCATGGTTGCAGTTTCGAGCGTCCGTTATCAGGCACGAAGCTCAGATGAAGACCTGCGGGCGCGTCTGGTGGGCCTGGCTCTGCGGAGGAAGAAGCGCAAACACTGCTTCCGACAGAGCGTCCCCCTGCGCCACTACACGGCCGCAAACCAGGAGTGGGCGCTGAATTTTGTGCACGATGCGATCGCGGCGGGACGCGCGATCCGTGTGTTGAGCGTGGTCGATGCCTTTACGCGCGAGTGCCTGGCGCTGGAAGTTGATACCAGCTTCGCCAGTCGGCGGGTAACACGCGTGCTAGATGAGATCATCCAACACCGCGGAGAACCGAGGTCGATTCGCTGCGACAACGGCCCCGAACTGACCAGCCGTCATTTCCTTGCCTGGTGTATTGAGAAGAAGGTTGAGCTGGTCCACATCCAGCCCGGTACGCCCACACAGAACGCGCATGTTGAAAGCTTTCACGGCGGCTGCGCGAAGAGTGCCTGAGGATCAGTTGTTTCAAAACCTGTTTGACGCCAGAAGGAAGATCGCGACCTGGCGCCATGATTACAACGAATAACGACCACACAGCAGCTTGAACTATCGGACGCCGGCAGAGTTTCCGCGCCAAGCAAGCTATGGAAAAGGCGTGGGCTCCGCCCACTCCGAAAACGCCGATGGCGTTTCCAACTTTCCCACTGCTGCGACGGTAATGTACGTGGCCGCGCACCCCTGTTCGCAAATGAACATCCCTCCAGTGAAGACTGAAATTCAAGTCGACGGAAGAGTCATCGCCGAGTCACTTCTCGACGGGATTTGTATCTAGACGTCGGCTAGTCTTCCGGTTTCGGAAAGTGGCACGCAGATCCGTTTCCTTTGCGGAATGCTACGCATGAACAAGATATTTTCATCTGAGCTAAAAGCCAATTGACTCTGCCATCTTGGTGTTCGGAAGGAGACGGGTATCTTCCTGTTGCAGCCCCGAGGATTCGTAGGTCTAGGGGTTAGGTGAATGACCGTTTGCCGGTCTGGATGGATA
>Ga0207694_10000959_pt1 | contig 25438 bp, 25 predicted proteins | sample KBSC34metaG_FD_184353 | JGI IMG/M metagenome (GOLD analysis project Ga0207694, IMG submission 184353) | Corn rhizosphere microbial communities from Kellogg Biological Station, Michigan, USA - KBS C3-4 metaG (SPAdes) (version 2) | ecosystem: Host-associated > Plants > Roots > Rhizosphere > Soil... | reverse complement strand
GTTCATCGGCGGTCTGATCCTCTCCCGAGGTGACATCAACAACGCCCCGCTTACGGTCATGACATTCCTGGTATCGCTAGTTGGTGCGATCATCTTGCTTGCGATCGTAAATCTCGTTCGTCGAAGCTCAATACGCTGACATTCTGCCGCATACAGCACCCCCGGCCATTGGCTCCCGCACCGTTAGTATCACGCCACATGTTCTGTACGATTGAGAGTTGCAACAGCTGTGCTTGATTAGCCGTGGCCTGCTCGCAAGCTCACATGAATGTAAGGCGAATGTCCGGTTGCGGAGAAACCGGCCACTCGCGCGGCTAGCTTGGACCGGCGGTTCCTGGTCGATTGCTGCGCTTCAGTTTCGGTAAAAGGCACGGCAAGGGCCGCCAACAAAGCGGACGTTCCCCGGCTTGCTTCTGCTCCCTGAAAGCTGCCGATCATTCACACGGCGATTTATGGCTCATCCTGGCCGATTTGAGACGGTCCGGTTATTGGCGGACATAAGCAGAAAGCTGCCCTTCCGCTGTCATGGCCCGGCACTATGGTAGGCGGGCAATAGCCGCCGGTCGGCCGTCGACCACTTGCGGACGTTAATGGATGCTAAAACGATCTCATATAGCGGACGGTGAAACTGAAACAGTAACCCGAGTTGAAATTGGACATAGGAAAATCCTACCATCAGGCTTTTTGGATCACGACTGTGACGATCCTCATGGCTTTAGGCTGTGTTTTCCTCGTTAGCCAATTTGGAAACCGTCCCACTGACCCGTTTTTCAAGGATGATCCGACAAGAAGGCTCAGCGACGCTGATGTGGCTGCTATAGCTATCAAGTTTGACGACGCGAAAAGCAACAATCATGGCCGCTTGCGGTTGGGGGTGCATAATGGCGTGATGGTCTTAGATGACCACATTTGTGCAGACATTTGCCCAGACTATACGATCTCAATTGTTCATTACGACGTAGAGCCTGGAGCCTTATGCGGACGGATTGGCGGTGTCACAGTAGACGCAGTTGTTCCAACTGCCGTTTCGATTGGGACGCAGGCTTTTTGTATTCCTGCGCCACTGGTTGCGGCTCAATGCAAGGTCCAGCAGGAGCAATGGAGGAAATCGCAGAGACAAGGGGCGCAGGTTGCTGCTGAGCCAAGCTGTTAGGTAGCATCTCTCAACCAACCGTCCGCAATCCACCCGGCATCGTCGGCTATGGGCAAGAATCGCCGGACGCTGCCTCTAAGCTGCTGATCCGGTTCGAGGTTGGGAAGCCGCCCAGCGGCACGCGACCCATGACGGTCATTTATCCGGCTTCATGTCGTGCTTTGAACCGGACGCTGACGGAAAACACCTGATTTTCGTCAAGCATGGCGGCAATCGAACAGCCGCATTATGAACACGCAAGCGTCCGGTCACCTTTGGCGCAGGTCGTGCATTTACTAAAATTTCTGTATTAAGATTTACCGCGATGCCAGCGGAAGCGGGGTGGTCCAATGAAGAACGGCTTTGTGCGAGCATTTATGGTATTTCTTGCTACCTCAGTGGTCGGAGGTGCATTTGTCGGTGGTTGGCAATCTTCCAATCCGGATGGAGCCTCACACGGATCAGCCATTATTGGCCTACTACTTGGGTTCGTGGCTGCCGTTGCAGACTGGTGGTTTATGCGAGGCGGTGGGGATCGGCTTTCTCCAGAGCACGAAGCCAACGGTGTTAATTCAGACCGTATAGCACGAATGGCCATTCGTGCTCAGCGCAATAATACCACCGCACATAATCAAACTGTCGGCGGAAGAAATTCGGAGCTCCCGACGGCTGCTGCCCGGCAAATTTCGCAGTTTTCCGTCATTTCTGATGAGCATGGCTCTGTCGAAATCGACATGGCTCACACGGATGAGATTGCCAGAGTTCAAGTATCTCGCGAGATAACCGCAGCAATCGAGGCCGCGCGGACGAAGCCGATCGTGTTCCGCGAAAGCTATCCCCCGCCAGCAGCGCCAGGCCTGTCCTTCTATGGCGGTACGCCTATCGGACCTGTTGGGATGATTTGGCCGCGCGGACTAGCCGACCACCGCCCGCTGACTTTCCTGATGCAATGGGAGGCCGCAACACTGGCTGCCCAGGACACGACGGGGCTAATGCCGCGGGACGGCGTCTTGTATCTGTTCAGTTGCCTACTCTGGGGAGAGGAGATGGAGTTCCGCTTCATCCACGAGGGCGGCCAGACGGATGGTTGGACGTTGCTGCCGGTGCCTGATGACCTTCCCGTAGCCTGGGGAGAAGAGGCGGCTCACGCTTCGCCGTTTGTGTCGCCGCATGTTCCGGCCGACCAGCAACAGGCACCCCGGTTGCTGCCGTGCTGGCCGTTTACGCCAATGGCGATCGACTATCCCGGACATGACGAAGACGGGAGTGACGGCGACGGGCCAAGATTCTGGCGGGATGGCAGTGCCGTGAAAGAGGTACTGATCCGAGCGCAGGACCCGGAGGCGCGCTTAGTACCCGGCCCCGTCAGCTCGAAGGCCGCGTTCGCGCGTCCCTTTCCGTCTTTTCCGCAAGATTGGGCGGCGGTCCGGGTAGTCGCGGTAGCGGCGCTGAAAAAGCGGATCGAAAGCTGGCAATGGAAGAGGTTCGCGCCCGATGCTGACGAAGCGGCCCGCGCGACGATGACCGCTACGTGGCGCAACGAGGCGCTGGCACTGTATGAGGAGGCGATCACACATCCGCTCGGGCAAGCGATTCCTTGGGAGCTCTCGGACGCGTTATGGGAACGGATGCAAGGGCTGGAGCTTGTTCTATGGCCATTTGAAGGAACGGTCGAGGATAGCGTCAATGTGAGTCTGGGGCTGTCATCTGAGGCGATAGCCTCGATCCCGGCTGCGCTGATCGAGGCTGGAGCGCGGCGGCACAGCCTGGGCTATGCTTGGCAGCGAGAGGAATACCAGCACGAGTTTGTCAAGCGGATGGGTTTGGGCGATGCGCTGGAGCAAGCGAGGGCGACTTGGCGACAGTCGCGAACTGACGAAGACATGAAGCGCATCCAGTCGGTAGAGAAGGAACTATCGTCGGCCTACGAAGGGGCCAAGGCGAGCGGGGAGCTCACGCAGGTCCGGGATATATGGGCGCCCACGCCTAACCGGATGCTGGGAGCGCCGAGCTATGTCCAAGGCTATGTGGAGGAGTATGTCGAAGACCGGTTACTGCTGCTGGAATTGACGAGTTCCGAATCGATCGGACTTGGATTAGGCGAGGGCGTTCTTCAGTTCATGATCCGGCCCGATGACCTTTCGGCGAGGCGGTTCGACCGGGTACAGATGGTCTGTAGCGCATACTGACCGAGAGGGGAACGGGCGACAACCCGAATTTCTACCATTCCAACAGGATGAAGCGATTACTCACCCTTGGCTTTTCCGCTCTGACGTAAAACACATGATTGTCGGGCATGGTTCGGCGGCTTGATAGGACGCGCCCTTGCATCCGTTTTCATGCCCGAAAAACACTGCCGGATCGGGGAAAGGACCGACAACCTCAAATATGGGGTTTTCCGTCATCCATGATGACCGCTATCTCACGATGTCTTCCCGTGAGCTGCCAGTCTGCTCCCCACCCGCCATCGTCATCGAATCAGTCCGCGATGCCCATAACGTGCCGGTCCGGTTCGGAGCGGGCAAGCTGCCCAGCAGCCCGCGACCAGAAATTGCCGCTCAGGCTCCAAAAATAAAATTTTGTTAGCGGACGTTCATGACGCCACGCCTTTGCGCCATTGAGCTAGAAACCAGTAGGAAAGCCCCGTCATAGCACCAAGCGCTGACCACAGGGCGAAAACGAACAACGCGTTCGCGGCAGGTGAAGGATGTTTCGTCGTAGCCCAAGTCAGATATAAAGCAGCGGGGATGCTGGTCATGAGCAATCCGCCAATTCCAAATTGAATCACAGAGCGGCGGTTTGTCCTTAACAGATAGGCACAGATCGCTAGCCCGAAGACAATCTGTGTTCCATATAACAGCAATAAATAGAAGATCGCCACTGGCACCGGGCGAGGAAAGCCGCCGCTTGCCCACGACACTATGGCACCAACTATTGCGGCTGGCACGGGAGCCAGAAAAAATGCACCTAACTTCAACATGCCCGCCCCCCATTCTGGAAACGGTTTGGCAGCGTCCATCCAAAAATTCTACCTGAAAGGAGCTGTCGGCGTTCGACCATTTTTTGCCGTTAGATTTGTGGGCTTCCTAATCGAATAGCGGCCAATTAGCGGATGATGCGACGCCGCAGTCTGCTCGCGACGGAAACGGCTAACGCGGCAGGTAAACCGCCAACAAAGCAACCTACTGTGACCCAGAGCGCAAGCATTACAAGCATGACTGCGAACATGCCGAAATGCTCCCAAGTCGATATTCTCCATGGCTCAATGAAGATCACGCCCAATCCATAAGAGAGTAAAAACGGCGAGCGACAGCCGGGGCTAGGCTTCGAAAAGATGCCTGCGCCGACGATCCACACGGCCGTAATAACGGCAGCGAGCGGGATTAGGAGGAAGCCGGAGAAATCCACGAGCCTATCTTATCGTCAGCTTTCTTCACTTTCCAGCATGCAAACCGACCGTCCTCAAACCACCCGGCCATCGCCAGCCGCAGGCTGCGAATCAGTCCGGATGCCGATAAAGTGCCGGTCCGGTTCGGAACGGGCAAGCGGCCCAGCGGCATGCGACCAATTCTCGCCGTTCGTTACGCTGTTTACGCTGCCTGTTTGCGGACGTTCCAGTAGCGGTCATCGCCAGCGGCAGCTATGCTGCGAAAATGGAAAATGACAGATTGGCAATCTTCGAGGGGCCGACAGGCGCACTACATCTTGAGGTGGAGGGCTACCAATTTCCTGATGTCCTGAATGACGAATGGGATTCGAACTGGCTTATTATCACTGCGGATGCCGTTCTCGATGGCAAATCGTGGCGCTTCCGCGACCCTTGCCTCACGACATTCGAACTGCAACGTCTGGCTGGATGGCTAGATCAGGTTGCGGCGGGAACCGCAGAACAAAATTTCTGCGGTTTTACTGAACCGAATCTAGATTTTGAGCGGGTGTCAGACGTGTCAATCCGGATTGGGCTTTCATTGGAGGCATTGCCCCCTTGGGCGAACCAAGGCGGTGACTTAGGCGATGTTGGGTTCGAAGTTCCGATTGGAGAACAGCTTAAAACAGCCGCTGCGAGCCTTCGTCGGTTCCTATCGAAATTTCCTGTGCGAGCAACCGGCCGCTGCTAACGACCAGTTTCAGCCCCGATCGCCGTTTTGAACCTGATCAGAAAGCTGCCGCTTGGCCTGCGCGATTGCGTCATTCAGATTGCTGTATCGAAATGCGCCTACACAAAAGGAGTCTATCGGCCGACGGGTAATCCCGAGCTTGACCATCTCGGCGACTTCCGCTTCGGTGAGAGGTGTTAGTCCCAGTTCCGATGCATGTAACAGTTCCCCGTTCGTTGTCACGGCGCGTTCTCCGCACCAGCGACGTGTAACATGTGAGGTACCTTTGACCGATCTTGCCTTAGAAATCGGTTACGGGTCTGGTATGCCTTGCTACTTACTTCGTCGTTCGCAAACTGGCGCGCTAACAAGCTTTCGTTCCTTTCCACGACTTCCATCAGCGCTCTGATGTTCTCGTCATAAACAGCCGCTTTCGTTGCCCGTTCCTGGGCGAAGACATGGGGCCCGTGTTCGGGATACGGAGTAGCGTTAACTAGGTGCCGGGTATGTAGAGAGGCCTCGCGGTGAAATTCGTACGCCGTCCTGGTCGCAGCTGATTCAGCGTTCATGATGGAGGTCTGCTCTTGAGCAAGCAAGGAATTAAGATCTCGATGCGGCAAATCAGGCTGAACACATCCCCCATCGTTTTCACACCGCTTTATACTAGGATTGCGTGAAGACGTTTCATCTTTGGGCGGGGCCATCGTGCTGCTCCATTGCATCAAAGCGGGAGCGCGTATCATCTCTCGGCCGTCCACATGCTAATTCTGCCGAACGGTACGCCGTATATGGTTAGCCATTTTGCGGATTGCAATGAGTAGAAGGGGAGCACAGGTTCGCTCCGTCCATCAGATCGGATCATCGAAGGCCGCTGCTCCACTTCCCGCGCGACATTTAGTCGCCTATTTCGCCCGTATATTGGCTCGAACAAGTCGGTTAGGTGCCCGCTGCATTATGTGGTATATTGACCTATCGCGGTTCTGATTTTCCAGACATGCCGTGACTGAGAGATGCTTGCGCTCCCGTTTGGCGAGGAGAGCGACATGTCAATCTCAGCAAATTTTAGGTCATTATCGCGGCAGAATGATCTGCATACCAGTGTCGAGCGACAGGGACTTGCGCTGGGCGCGGCACGGGAGCGGGCATTCCGAGCGGCTTCGCTATCACGGGAGCATGAACGAAGGGCCAAGGCTGCGGTCGATTGTTGGGAGAACGAAGGCGGCGCGCCGTCTGGAAGACTACCCCGCCACTGAAGCGCCACCTTCCGCGAAGGCTCAGCGCCTTGCAACTGTCTGCTGACCTGTTTCGGGATGACACCTTTTTACGTGCCGTGATCCTGAACGGCATACTTGTTCTGATTTCGGGGGCAGCATTGCTTGATTTGCTGAACAGTTAAGCGTGAGCCTTACAAACGGAAGCACTGCAACTGAGATTGGAGCAGATGATGAACGCAACTGGAAATGAGACGAATTCGGCCGCTGCAGCATGGCTGGCATCAACCAGCGGATTTATGAGGCTGCAGAAACTCGAGGGTCTTCTCCGTGCTGCTCGCGAAAAACTCGAGCGCCAAGAAGTGTTGTCGCGCGCCGACATGCAGCGCCTAAACGCTGCGCTTGATGACTTTTCGGCCGTGTGATCGGGTCTGCTAGAAAATGGCGGGTTTGGTCGCGAGCTGACCGATAATCCCGCGCAGCGAATGTCAGCTTTCGCCGCTTTCCTGTCGGAACCGGACAGACAGAAATCCACCCGTCAGCGCCGTTCTCGCGTTGGATTTCGTGCGGATTCAAACCGGACCGGCAGCACCGGCGCGACTCGCCGCGCCTTTAACCCGACCAGATTGCCGGGAGGGGTGGTTTGCTGACGAGCCGGTTCCGGGAAGACAAATGACAGGAGCAGCCCTTCCAGGCGACGTCGGCTTCTCGCAAGCGATCAGGAAAGTTCGCCGAAGCGATAAGGATCGAACCGGAATCGCTAAGATGCCGCGTTGCATTTTGTACCCAGCCTAAAGCTGATATTCATTTACAGTTCCAGGCTATCCATCCTATCTCCGCGAATAGGGGTGCGGATATGCAACAATTTCAGTTTATGGTAGGACTAACCGCCTTATTTGCCGCATCGTCTTGCGGTGCAACTCCGATTGAGGTTGATCCACGCGAAGCCCTCGAACATCAGTCGTTTGAATATGTTCAGTTATATGGTGTTCCCGCCGATCAGGCCGAACCATTTGGCGCAAATCTCACCCTCACCGTCAACGAAGAGGGGCACGTCAGCAAGGCATGCGTTCGGTCCTATACAGATGAACGTTCTTGCCGTTCATTAGACCCCCAATTCTTGCGAGATTTCCGCTATAGACCCTTTCTTCGCGACGGCATAGCCGTACCCGTCACGGTTCATGTCCAGGCGGCGCTTTATCCCGAAGAGCGGCGGTCGACGCGAAGCGTTCCCTTTCCTGAGACCGATCTTTCCTCCCTGCGTATCAAGCTCTCACGCAGCTCCTGTTTTGGCACTTGCCCTGCCTATGATGTGAGCATCGATGGCGCGGGCAATGTTGTTTGGCAGGGCGGCGCTGACACTATGCTAGAAGGAGAATATCGGGCCCAGATACCACTGAAAACGGTGCAAAAACTTATCGGGATGTTTGCTGCGGCAGACTTCTATAGCTTGGACGATGACTATACGGCTTCGGTTACCGACAATCCCACCAATTACATTACTTTCGCCATGGGAGGGCATAGCAAAACGATAGCCGATTATGTCGGCCTTGCTGTAGGGATGCCCAAGTCCGTATCCGATCTGGAAGCGGCAATAGACACTGCCGCAGGTACGGAACGCTGGGTGAATGGCACGCCCGCGACCGTCGAGATACTTAAGGGTGAGGGCTTCGATTTTGCCAGCAAGCGCGCGCGCGAAATGCTCGCCCTTGCGGTTGATAGACCGACCTTCTTGAGGGCCTTGATTTCGGCCGGAGTGCCCGCGACACCTGATCGGACCGGAGGGAAAGGCAAGCCGACAGTCAATCTCTTGGCTAATGCAATCGCCTATGGTGATCGGGAGGTAATTGCAATTTTGGCAGAGGCAGGGGCCGCTAAAGACATAACGCCATCGGAAGCTGGCGAAATGCTTCTGGCAGCAGGACGGAATGTTGATCCTGGGCTGATCAAAACAGTGATCGGGCTAGCACCTTCTACTTCATTCTTACCTGCAGCTAAGGTCGAGGCGCTCAAAGTCGCGATCGAGTACAGCTTTCAAATGGTCAGTCCAAAAAGTCGCCCCTATTTCGACAAGCGAGGCGCGGTTGCCGCGATGCTTGAAGCGGGGGCTGACCCCAATCGCCTTGATGTTAATGGAAACACAGTGTTAGAAGGGGTTTTCGACCCGGAGAGAGCTGCTCAACTTATTGCGGCTGGTGCCAATCCTAATCAGCGAAACAGAGATGGTAAAATCCCTCTCCTGTCGAATCACAACGATGAAACGACGCTTTATTTAATGCAGATCACCAAGCCTGGGATCGGCGATCCAATAACTGCCAGTGAGCTTAGAGAGCGAGCCATACAGTTCAAATTTACGAAGGTTCTTGCGCAACTTCAGAAGCAATAGTGCGAGCTTGTATGCTTCCGATAATATTCGAACTATTTTTACCCTTTCATACATGTCCGCTTTGGCGATAGGCTGAGGGCTTCTGCTAAGACCATTTTTGGTCGCGGGCCGTTCGGCAGCTTTGTCGGCATCCATTGCGCCAATGCAATGCGATAGATGCCACGCTTATGTGCGGCTGGGATAAAGCGACAAGCACTTCCTCCCCCACCGAAAGGCGCGCCAAGTCTGGCGCGGCATAACGATCACTCCGAGCAGGATCAGCGGCGAACAGAAGGCGGTAGCCCGCCAGTCGGGGTATCGGCCCGCACCCCATTCCCACGCCGCCATCTGGATTTCGCCGCGCAGGGTGAGTGGATATCCGGTCAGCATATGATGCCGATCATGTGCGTCGATCGCAGCTTGCCGCCAAGTGAAATTGGGAAGGCATAAATCCCATGGGCCAATGCGGCAGGTCCAATGCGATGCCTCACGATGCTCAAGGCCATGGTTGGCACGATAAACCTCGAGCGAATCTGGTTCTTCCTGCATCAGGCCACCGGGCTCCCCACGATGTCGGCCTGTTCCGGAGAGGCGACGCTCAACGCGCGTGGGGTCAGCGGTGTGATGCCAGGCCGCGCCGGCAGATCTGCGGGTAGCTTCACATTATATGCCAGCCCGACCCATTCCAGTAACTGGATGAAGCGGTATCCGAGATCGATCTGGCCTGGATAGAGGCCATGCCGCGCCGAACTCGGAAAGGCATGGTGATTGCTGTGCCAACTCTCGCCCATGGTCGGGATCGCCATCAGCGGCACGTTGTAAGCCTGGATGACGGCACCATCGACCGACCAGTCCTGCGGGCCTCGCGTATGCGCGAAATAGGAGATGAACCAATGCATGGTGGTGCAGGCGGCGACCCGTGCAGGCACGCCCCAGATCACCCATGGCCATCCCCCCAGCGCATAGAGGATAAGCGCGATGGGTATCTGTTGCGTCATCCAATGCCGGTCGAGAAAGCGATAGAAGCGATCATCGCCAATGCCGGGTCCCGGATCGAAACCCGGCGGCCGGGTCAGCTTCAGCCGGAAGTGGAGATAGTATAATCCATCGACGAGAAGCGGCTTGGCATGCCGAAGGAACCAGTGACAGTCTGGCTGGCGCTGGGCCCAATCGCGGCTGTCGTGCAGCCGGATCGTCCAGATTGGCCCGCCCATTCCGACCGCCGTCCCGAACCATACGAGAACACGCTCGAGCCATTTGGGACAATCGAAGCTGCGGTGGATGAGACGCCGATGGAAGCCCACCGAATGGCCAGCGCAGAGCGTAATCGCGGCGGTGATAAGGAAGACCGCAAAGGCGCTCAAGCTGAAGGTCATAGGCCCGAGCACCAGTGCGATTATCAGCATCGCGGCGTTCCAGATCGAGCGGGGCGCATCCCAGACGACCTCTCCTTCGATCGCATCGGCGCGATCAAGATGGGTGAGCGAGTTGACCTTGAACGCACCGCTCGCAGCGCCCCCTGCTTGGCTCATAGATCTTTCCTCCTGTTCCCGAAGGCACGGTCAGCCAGCCGGGCGGCACGTCCACCGATGCCGATCAGGGTTCGCATCGTTCCCGGTGACAGCCTCCGGGCACCTGCTTCGATTGACGCAACATCCTTGACCAGATCGAACAACCGCCGGGCTTGCTGCTCCACGATCGGATCTTCACCTTGCCTGCCACGCTCCCAAGCTTCGTGTACCGACCGCGCGGTGGCAATTTCCCGCTCCCGCCGCGCTTCGAGCGCCTGCGTAACGAGGGTCCAAGGGTCCGCCTGCGTCGACCAGCCGGTCGGGCCTTGCACAGCCAATCGATCCTCCGAGAGCCAGGCCAGGGCTTCCTGAACAGTCAACTCGTCCATCGTCAGCGCGACGGCGATCTCACTCGCTGGCAACGGCCGCGCTACCAGAAAAAGCAATCCATGAACGCGGCATGCTTCACCTGGCAGCCCCCAGCGGGGACCAAGTGTACCAAGCCAATCGATAATGGCGATTGACCCCGAAGAGAGCGGTGAACCGCTCATGTTTCATCCAAGTGTTGGCGTTTGTTTCCGGCGGCTCTCCGCTCCTTGACGATCTTGCGCGCCTCCGGACAGAAGGGTGTGAGAAAGCCATAAAGCAGGTTTGCCATGTGATCCGCGGCGATGCGGTAGAGAACAAACTGCCCGCGCTTCTGTTCGTGGACGAGGCCGGCGTCCTTTAGAATGGAAAGGTGCTTGGAAATGGATGGCATCGCCATGTCGAACTTGGCGCTGATCTCAGTCACGGTCATCGGCCCTCCAAGGAGGTGATTGAGCATCCTCCGCCTGGGTTCGGACGCCAGCGCTTTGAAAATCTTCTCCATACCTATTTTCCTAATTAGGAAAATATCAGAATGCAAGGTTAGGGTGTGCCATGCTCGATGGAATGACCGCTTTCAGATTTCGCTCCCGGGCGACGGAATGACCGGCTATGGCGCGAAGCTGACGCGCCGGTTCGCCATCGGGAACGTCCGTTATCCCATTCTGCGCCCCGAGAGGAGACTTTCCGGAGTGTCCAACAAAGCGGACATGATGACCGGCCCGTGCGCGGTAATGATATGTCCGCTGCTGGTGGGCGAAATTTGGCCGCTGAGCGGCGAGAAAGGGTCGTTTAACGAAGTTTGGTTCTGTTAGGCCTGGCATCGTCGATCAGGCGCGGAATTAACGGGGACAGTTCGCGCGCCAGAAAGCCCGCCATAGCCACCTGACGTGACAGAACTTCGCCCGCCCGGCCATGCAACCAGCTTCCCCATCCGGCAGCCGTGAGTGGTGACGCGCCCTGCGCCGCCAGCCCGCCGATGATGCCCGCTAGCACGTCGCCTGATCCCCCAGTGGCTAGGCCCACGGTCCCGCCCCGATGTACGAATATTTCGCCTGACGGCTCTGCCAACAGGCTTTCCTGTCCCTTCAACAGGATGACGGCATTAAACCGCCTTGCGACATCACGCGCCACGCCTTCCAGGTCGGCCTTCACCGCTTCTACTTCCAGCCCGGACAGATGGGCCATCTCGCCATGATGTGGGGTCAGGATGACATGCCCATCATGCGCCGCGATAAGTTTCTCCAGATATCGCGCCGATGTCAGCGCCGCCGCGTCCAGCAAAATGGTGCGCGAAGCGTTGGGCGCGCTGAGGAGGTCCGCGACCAACTGGTCTGTCCGCTCCCCGATGCTCATGCCAGGGCCGAGGATCAGGGCGTCGCAGTGCAGAAAGCGTTCGCGCAGCACATCCGCCGCCTCCGCCGCGATCTCGCCTTTTTCGTCAGAAGGCAATGCAATCATAGCCGCTTCGGGGATTAGCACGCCCAGCGCCATCGCCACTGCCTGCACCGTCGCCATCTGCAGCTTGCCAGCACCGGTGCGTAGCGCTGCCTCGCCCGTCAGCCGCAGCGCGCCGGGCACAAACTCCGCCCCGCCGACCACCAGCACGCGGCCACGGCTGTCCTTGTCGGCCACAGTATCAAAGCCCGGCAAAGGATGAGCGGCGAGCCACGCTTCGTCGATTTCAATCACCCCCGCGCACCCGCGATGCGATCCGGTGCCTTGGTGACGGGCGTCGCTTCTTCCTCCATGGGCGCTGTGACATTGTAGCGTTGCAACACCAGCTTCCCTGCCTCCGCATTGAAACGATAATCGGTGATCGCGCAGTTGGCTACGTCGCCCTTGGCATCAATGGCGAGTATCTCCTGCTCGCCCAGATTTTCGATAATATAGCGTAAGCACAGTACCACGACCTGATGGGAGAAGATCATTACCCGTTTGCCCGCATAATGGAGCGAGATGGTGTCCATTACAGACCGCAACCGCAGGATCACGTCGCACCAGCTCTCCCCGCCCGGTGAGCGATGGTAAAATTTACCGAGCAACTGCCGCGACGCGGCCTGTTCGGGCTGGAGATGGCGGATGCCCGTGTGGGTCAGTCCATCCAGTATCCCAAACTCTTTCTCGCGCAGGCGCTCATCGAAGCAGATCTGCTCGTCTCGGGGCGCGCCGCCAACGTTCCGGAAGATATCGGCAGTCTGGCAGGCGCGGAGGTAAGGCGAGGATAGAATGACCTCCGGTCGGTCTTCCTTCGGCTGCTCTGCGAACCAGCGTCCCAGCGCCGCCGCTTGCTCCCGCCCGAGATCGCTGAGTGGCACATCGGCATCACGGATAGAGAGAAGGATGCGATCCTCCTGCGCCTCATGCGCAGCATCGCGCGCGACGTTCCCGGCGCTCTGCCCATGGCGGACGATGATCAGCTGGTTTGGCCAGCGGCCGGATCCACCCAAGGCATTCTCCTAAAAAAGCAGGCAATTCTTAGTAAGTGCTCGCCAGCCCCGGTAGTTCCCACAAATTAGCATGTGGAGCTTGGTACGGCGTCATCTGTCACGCGATGGTAGCAGGCATTAGAGAAGCGGACGTCGGCAACCCGCTCCCAAATTTCAAAGGCTTTTCCTCCGCTTTGGGTCGATTTCAACGTGACTGCTCGATGCTGTTGTTTGCCGCATATTCTCCGGTGACCCTTGCTTTTGTCCTCGATATTCCATATTTTGTGGACAGAAAGGTGGCCTGATGTCCAAGCCTATGACTTTGAATGTGCGCGTCAGCGGTGCTCTCAGTGACTTTGTCTCCGCTAATATCGGAGACGCTGGTGCCTACGAAAATGTGAGTGAATATGTCCGAGACTTGATTCGGCGCGATAAGGAACGGGTCGAGAGTGAGCGCTTGGCGCTCCTCCAGGCTGAGTTGGTCAGCGCATTTGCCGCGCCGGAGGGCGACTATCAGTCTCTTGATGCTGACGCGGTCATAGCCCGCAACGCTCATAACTGAGTCTCATGATCGGATATCGCGTCCAGCAGGCCGCCAGTCGGCGGATTGACGACATCTACATCCACACGCGTGAAACATGGGGGGAGGATCAGGCCAACCAATATATCCGGGGCCTTTTTGCACGGTTTGACGATATTGCTGCGCGGCGCCTTGCCTGGCGGGATGTGCCACGGGAACTGGGCATTCAAGGGTTCTATTGCCGGTATGAGCGCCATTATATCTACTGGCGTGTTTTGTCAGATGGTGCCGTTGGTATCGTGACGATTTTGCATGAACGCATGCATCAGATCGGTCGTTTTCGACAGGATTCTCCACACTGAGGTGCTGAACCAGGATCGATTTAGAGCGATCCGCCGAAGCTCTACATGGCTCCCTATCTCCTTCTAAAGTCGCCATTTGGTGGCGATCTCGACTTGCACTGCTGCTGTATGACAGTACAATGACAGGGTGCTGCAAATGGCAGCGCCGAGGCGTGAGACCCTCGCTCGATGGATTTTCTGACTCGTCGCATCTGCGGCCGGGTGATCGGTGCGTATGTCCAAGCCATTCGTGGCCAAAGGCATCGATGCATGTTCTCGAGCATGGTTCTCAACTCCCGGCTTTTTGCCGGCACTGCCTTGCCAACTGCGTGGGAGTGTCAGGTGCAAGCGGTTGATGCGATCCAGTCGGGAGGTCAGTGCTCATGGGACCGATCATGAGCACCCAAGGCGTGGCACTTGCCGAAAGCGATCCGCTTCCACCCGATTTCGACAGGCTTGCTGCGGGAAGCGAGAGCCTGGCGCAGATTTATCGCCAGGAACGACCGGGTCTCCTTCGTTTCCTGTCGCGTTGGGCCACGAAAGATCGGGCAGAGGATATCGTCCAACAAATTTTCAGCCGGATGGCGGCGAAACCGCATGAACATGGTGCGATTCAGGCTCCGGGCGCCTATCTGCGGCGTGCCGCATCGAACCTGCTTCATGACGAGGCCAAATCGGCATGCCGCGCAAGTGCGGCTGACGATATTGTCATCGATGATCTCTCATTGGCGGGGGGCGATCCCGTGGCGGTGCTTGAGGCCCGCGACCGGCTCGCCCGCATCGAACAGGCAGTTTTGCGGCTCAAGCCCTTGACCCGAGAGATATTTCTGGCTTGCCGTCTCGACGGCTACAGCTATGCCGAAATCGCGGCCAGGACCGGGCTGAGCGTGAAAGGGGTGGAAAGGCAGATGAGCAGGGCGATCAAGCAACTGGGCCGGCATTTGCGGGCGCATGACTGAAAACGACGGCTCATCCATTCCCAATTCGATTGGTGAGGCGGCAGACGAGTGGCTGAACCGGCTGCAAGGCGGGGCGGATTTAAGCACCGATCCCCGGTTCAAAAAGTGGATCGATGTCGATCCCCGGCATGGTACGGCATTCGAAGAGGCGAAGAAGAACTGGCAGCTCAGTTATCTGCTTGGCGACCGGGAAATCGGTCGTAACCGGCGCCTCCCTTTCGCGCCTTTCTGGATGCGCCGGAACACCCATCTTGCAGCGGCTGGCCTGGGTGTCGCGGTGGTCGTTGGAGTCTCGGTGTTCAGCCTGATGCGTGTCGGCGGCCCGCTTGAATTGACGGCGTCAGCGCAGGCGGCCGTCTATGAGACCGGAATTGGCGAAATCCGAACCGTTCGGCTTCCCGATGGCTCGACCGTGATCCTCGATACCGCAAGCCGGATCGAGATTCAGTTCACGTCGAGCGCACGAAAGATCCAGATCGCGCGGGGTAGAGTACGCTTCGATGTGGCACCCGATGGGCGGCGCCCGTTTCGCGTTGTCGCGCCGATCGGTGAACTTGTCACTGGCGGTAGAGAGTTCGATGTCAGCGTGATCAGCACCCCGGCCTTGGTGACCGCGCTGAAGGGCATTGTCGAGCTGGGCGCCGCCTTCGCCTCGCATGAACCGAAGCAGCTGCCGGCCGGTTCCAGCTTGGCCCAAGGCGAGGCTTCCATCCGTCCGGCACCGAAATCTGAAGGTTTGTGGGTGAATGCCATGCTCGCGGCGGACGCAACGCCGCTTGAAGAGGCCGTCGCTTCCATGAACCGCTATAATGTGGTCCAGATCCAGCTGTCCGATCCGTTGCTGGCGCATCTTCGCATAAGCGGCGCGTTCCGTTTTCGTGATCCCAAGGGGTTCGTGAAAGTCGTGTCGAAGAGTTTGGGGCTTGCCGCGCATCAATCTGGTGAGATCATCACTCTATCCAAGGCCCGTTGATCGCCTTCGGGTCCTTTCAAAAAAATTTGTAGGGTGATTCTTCCAGCGGTCGTCTCCCCATTGTCCCGCCCATTGGCGGTACGGGGGAGAAGGCCATATGCACCGACTACCGCTCTCAACGCTTTATCTTTCCGGCAGCATTGCCGCTGTCGCCATCGCCGTCACGGCCCCGGCCGTGTTGGCGCAGCAATCGGAACCCATCGCCGTCGATTTGCCGGCGCAGCCGCTTGGCGCGTCCATCCGCGATCTTGCATTGCGCTCGGGCAGGACGGTGCTTGTCGATGCCGATCTGGTGGAAGGATTGCGGGCCAAGGCGCTGCGAGGAAGTTTCACGCTCGAAGATGCGCTCGACCGCCTGCTGGCCCGTTCCGGGCTGACCTATGAACAGGTGGGGGAAAGCGTCGCCATTCGAAAAATGCCCGGAGCAGAACGGGGATCGGGGGCCGATGCGGGCAGCGGCATCATCGTCACCGGGAGCCGCATTCGCGGTGCTCCGGTATCTTCGCCGGTCCTGATCCTGGACAATCAGAACATCAGGGATAGTGGGCAGGCCGATCTGGGTGATGTGGCGCGATCCCTTCCGCAAAGCTTCGGTGGCGGGCAAAATCCGGGTGTCGGGTTCAACGTGCCGTCCAGCACCGGCGGCAATGTAGGCGGCGGATCCACCGTCAACCTGCGCGGCCTGGGCAGCGACGCAACGCTGACGGTTCTCAATGGCCGCCGCGTGCCTTATGACTCCGCGCGGCAAGGCGTTGATATTTCCGCCATCCCGCTTTCGGCAGTCGACCGGATCGAGGTCGTGGCCGATGGCGCTTCCGCGATCTACGGGTCCGATGCGGTGGGCGGCGTCGTCAACGTGATCCTGCGCCGCGACTATGATGGCGCCGAAACCCGGGCGCGGATCGGAGGGTCGCCCAATGGCGGCAATTTCCAGCAGCAATATAGCATACTTGCGGGAAAGCGCTGGGCAGGCGGCGGCGGCTTTCTGACCTATGAATATGGCCGTAACAGCGCGTTATGGACCAACCAGCGGGAGAAGTTCGGCCGGATAAGGCCGAACATCACCGTCCTGCCTGCCAGCCAAAGGCATGCGGTCGCTGGCAGCGTCCATCAGGACCTGACCGATACGCTCTCGGTCGAGATGGACGGGCTCTATAATAGCCGGACCGGCACATTCTCCTATCCGATGAGTGTTGCCGCCAATCTGGCCGTGAACCGTATCACCCAGAGTTACGACAGCTATACGCTGGCCCTCGCTGGCGCGGCTCGCCTGTCCCTTGGTCCCTGGCAACTCAGTTTCACCGGCACCTTCGGCAAAGGTCGGACCTATTTCCAGGGCGACACCTTCATCAACAATATTTTCACCAGCCGCGCCTGGGGGCGCTACAACAACCAGACGGTCACCGGCGAAATTGCCGGCGACGGACCGCTTTTCAGGCTGCCGGGCGGCGATGCGAAGCTGGCGATCGGCGCGGGCATCCGTGCCAATGACTTCGAGATTTATCGTGGCGTCGGCAATATCACCAACGCCAAGCCGTCGCAGGACAGTGTCTATGCCTTTGGCGAAGCCAGCTTCCCGCTGGTGGACGCCGCACAGCATGTTCCGCTCATCCGCAAATTGAGCCTGAGCGGTGCGCTGCGCTATGAACGGTATCGCGACATCGCCGAGGTGGTGACGCCAAAATTCGGGTTGATCTATGCGCCGGCCGATTCCATCGACATCAAGGCGAGCTGGGGCAAATCCTTCAAGGCGCCGAGCTTCATCCAGCTCTATTCGATCGAGCAGGCGCTGCTCTATCCTGTCGCGACGCTGGGCGGCAGCGGTTATCCGGCCGGGACCACGGCGCTGCTGGTGAGCGGCGGTAACACCGGCCTCAAACCCGAAAAGGCGCGCAGCTGGTCGGCCAGCATCGCCCTCCATCCGCCCGCTCTGCCCGGCGCCTCGCTGGAACTCAGCTATTTTCACACCCGCTATGTTGACCGGATCGTCAACCCGATTCCGACAGCGGGCAGGGCGCTCAGCGATCCCATGTACCGGAACTGGATCGTCTATGCGCCGACGGCCGCACAGCTCGCCGGTGCGATCGCGCGCTCGGACCAGTTCATCAACGCCACCAGTGGGACCTATGATCCGGCGAAGGTCGCGGCCATTGTTAACGCTGCCAACGTCAATGCCGGTCGCCAGACCATCCAGGGTATCGATGCGCAGGCGAGCTATCAAAGCGACCTCGGCACCGGCAAGCTCAATGTCTCGGCGAACGTCACCTATCTCGACAGCGAACAGCAGATTTCCGCCGATAGCCCGATAACGCAGCTCGCAGGACAGCTGTTCAATCCGCCCCATTGGCGCGGTCGAGGAACGGTAAGCTGGAGCGACGATGCCTTCAGCGTCGCCGCGACGGTCAGCCGGATCGGTGGCGTCGACGACGCCCGAACAGCCGCCGTCAGGCGGATTGACGGAACCACGACCGTCGATTTGAGCGCGCGCTATAAATGGCCGGACGGTGTAGGTTGGCTCAGCGGCATGCAGATCGGCCTATCGGTTCAGAACCTCCTCAACGATCTGCCATCGGTGGTGGCGACCTCGCTCTATGCCTATGCGCCCTATGATTCGACCAACTATTCGCCGGTCGGCCGTTTCATCGCTCTCGAATGGGTCAAGAAATGGTGAGGGCGCGCCGCATCATAGATTTTGCCCTGCTGGGTGGAAGCGTGGCGCTGCTCGCTTTCTGCCGCGAAGCGCGGGCCGATTGCGCCGATCTCCTCGCGCAAGCGCCGCCGCATAGTAAAGCGCGGGCGATCACGGCCAGGGATCTAGTGGAATTACGCGACATCGGGCGACCTGACGGTGCCTTGGTGGGAAACGCGCGACCGCTGAGCCTCGCGCCGGACGGGAGGCGGATCGCCTTCATGATGATGCGCGCCGATCCCGTGACCAACGGCTATTGCATCGGCCTCGCCACCATGGATGCAAAGCCTGGTTCTTCGCCGCGTCTCATCCATCAGGGCGGAGACATCATCCTGGGTGCCGGAGATTATCGGGGCGTGATCCTCTCGACCGGCTATCCGGTCCTGCTCGCGCCGGCCTGGTCGCCCGATGGGAAGTGGATAGCCTTTCTCCGCCGCGACCATGGTTCGACCCAATTATGGCTTGTGGCGCCGGATGGACAGGCGGCGCACCCACTCACGCGATCGCCGGTCGATATCGAGCAATTTGCCTGGAATGCCGATGGTACGGCGCTCATCTATTCCAGCCGTCAGGGACAGGTCGCCGAACGAGAATCTGCGGCGCAGGAGGCGCTGGCGGGCTTCCGCTATGATGATCGCTATGTGCCGATGATGAGCGACAAGCCGATGCCCATCGCCGCCATCCCCCTGTCGGTCACGCGATTGACACTGGCGGACGGGCAGGTGCAGCCGGGAAATGCGGCGGACCGCGCGCTGCTCCCGCCCGATCCGATCCATTATGACGTCGAACCCATCATCGCGAAGGCCGATGACGGCCGCCGCGCCATCGCCCAAAACAGCACGCCCAATCCTGTCAGCCCGATGGAGATCTCGGTAACGACCGCGGTTGGCGGCACAATCGCGTGCAGCAGCCCGACCTGCCAGGGGCGGTTCACCGGCCTTTGGTGGATGCCGCACGGCGGGCCCTTGCTGTTCCTGCGCCGCGAGGGCTGGAATTTCGGCACCATGGTTCTCTATCGATGGCAGCCGGGCGCGGGCGCGCCGCAACGAGTCTTCGGGACGAACGATGTCATCAGCGGTTGTGTGGCTGCGGTGGCGCGATTGACCTGCCTGCGCGAGAGTGCGACGGTTCCGGCGCGCATCGTGCGGATCGATCCCGGTTCGGGCCGTTCGGATCTGCTTTACGATCCCAATCCGGGCTTTGCGTCGATCCGCTTCGGGAAAGTCGAGCGGCTCGAATGGCGCAACGATCGTGGCTTGGAGGTCAAGGGCGATCTGGTCTTGCCGCCCGGTTATGGCGGAGGCAAGCGCCTGCCGCTGATCATCACCACCTATAGAAGCAACGGCTTTCTGCGCGGGGCGACTGGCAATGAATATCCGATCCATCTGTTTGCCGAGCACGGCTTTGCAGTGCTCGCGCTGGACCGGCCATTGCCGGTTTTCGCGGCGAAGCGAACGGAAGGCGATCCGGTCAAATTGCGGGAAGCCAATGACCGCGACTGGGCCGAGCGCTGGAGCATGCAATCCTCGGTGATGGTCGGCGTGCAGCATGTGATCGACATGGGCGTAGCCGATCCCGATCGGATCGGTATCACGGGTCTCAGCGACGGGTCCAGCACTGTGGGCTTCGCCCTCATCAACAGCAAGCGCTTCGCCGCGGCTGCCATGAGCACCTGCTGTCTTGAGCCATGGTCGGTCAACTCCACCATCGGTCCGGCATTCGCCGCTATGATGCGAAAGCAAGGCTATCCTCCCGCCACGTCTGATGACCGGGCTTTCTGGAAGGTGGGCTCGATGATCCGCAACGCCGCCGCGATCGACACGCCGCTGCTCATGCAACTGGCCGATCGTGAATATCTGACCGCGATCGATGTGTTCACGGCGCTGCGCGAGCAAGGCCAGCCTGTCGACATGTATGTCTTCCCCGACGAATATCATAATAAATGGCAGCCGCTGCACCGGCTGGCCGTCTATGAACGCAATCTCGACTGGTTCCGCTTCTGGTTGCAGGACAAGGAAGATCCCGATCCGCGCAAGGCCGATCAATATAGTATCTGGCGAAAACTGCGCGACCAGCGGAAATCCGATGCGAACCATTAAGACTGTCCCGCAATCCAGGCCTCGACGTCAACGAGTTGCATGATGCGGAGATAGTCCGTGCCCTGGACGATTCCCTCCGCGTCCAGGGCACGTTCAAGGCGTGGGACATCGATAAGTCCGGCGCGGCGCAGCGCTCCATCGAGAAGCATGGCCCGGATCAGCAACCGGTTGCCTTCATAGATTTGCGCCACATAGCTGTCCGGCGTTCCCTTGACCCTGCGGTCCAATATTTCGGCGGGGAGCCGATCGCGAAATGCGTCTCGCGCCACGATCCGGTTCTGCCCATCCCGATACCACCACCAGCTCGGAATCTTGAGGCAGGCCTCGACGACGGGTTGGGAGGCGAGGGGCGTCATATGGCGGACGGGACTGAGGAGATCGCAACTCTCCGCCCACCCCTGGGCAGCGACGATCATCGCGATATGCGCGGCCGTCCCGGCTTCCGCGTCGCGCGGGGGCTCAAGCCAGGGATGGTTCGGCACAAGCGCGCTGTCGCCCATTATTTCAGGGGCAAGAAAGGAGGTTTCCACCGGCCAGCGGAAAACGGGCGAGCGCCTGAAGATGCGCGCTGCCGCGCGGCGCAGCACGGTGCCGACCCCAACCTCCGCCAGTCTCGCGATCGAGAGGGCCGTAGCGACTGCTTCCGTCAGGCTCCCGCCGCGCCGTAGCGCATCCGCCACCGGCGCGACCGAACGCAGCGCAAAGAAGACATTATCCCCGCCACCGCCGTCCAGGGTCAGATCGGCGCCGGTCCGGCAAACCGCCTCTTGAAGCAGTTTCGTGGTTCCCTGCATGAAGGATCGGGTGATCGGATTGGGCTGGCCATGGGCGTCCGACCGTGTGAGATCGACCATATCCACCTCCCACCGTGCCTCGATCTGGGGAATGCGCAGCCGAGACGCGACCATGCGGGCGAAGGCCCGTTCGTCGCCGACGCCGCCCTGGCTGGAGAGATTGAGGCTATCATAAGGACAGCCATGGGTGCTGAGCGAGGCCGCCAGCACCGAAGAATCGAGCCCGCCGGACAGAAGCACTATCGCCCGCTGAGAACCCAGCGTGCTCCCGCGCGTCGCGGTCGAAACAGCCTGTCTTACGAGGCCCGCCGCCTTCTCGCGATTGTCGATCCAGTGCCGGCGGCCGGCCTGTGCCCAGGGGCTCCAGATTCTGTTGAGCCGAATGGAATCGGGCGAAACATGGAGGCAGGAGCCGCCCCGCAGTTCCTGTATGCCTTCAAGGCAGGTGCGGTCGGCGGGAATGTCGCGCAAGGCGAGGCGCCGCGCTATATCGGTCCATGCGACACCCCGGCGGGTCCAACCCGCCATCGCCATCGCCTCCATGTCGGACGCGACGAACAGCCGGTCATGCTGACGGGAATGGAAGCAGGGGAGGCGACCGAAGGGCGATCGCAAGATGTGGTAACCGTGCCGGTCGGCATCTGGCATGATGGCAATGAAATTCCCCCAATAATCCCGGAATATTCGGCGCAATGCCGGCTCATCGACAGCTTGGGCGAAATCGGGCGGAAGATGGGCGGGATCGCTCTTGTCGGTGGCGAAGATCGACCCCAGGACAAGGGCATCGCCGCAGCGCATCAGCGGGAGATTCTCGCTGGTGGCGAGAAAGAAGGGTCTATCCTGACGGATGGTCATGCCGCAGGCATCGGCCTTCCCACGGCGCTTTTGCACGACGGACGGACCTTGCTCCGGGCTGAGCGGGATGATGGCGATGAAGCTTTCCATCAGATGGTCCTGATCGGACAGAAGGGCCGGGCATTTTCAGGATCGTCACCGATGATCCTGCCGTCGATCTCGACCCAGCTATGCGCCTGGAAGGGATCGCATTTCACGCCCAGCACCAGGTCCGGGCGGAAATCGGCGGTGAGCAGCCATGAGGCGAGCGAAAGGGACGTCGCCAGGCATTGGTCGCGAGCCGAGGAAAGAAGCGCGGCGCGCTGATAGGCAAGGCCGATCCGGGCGAGCATCTTGTGGGAAGGCGGTTTTGCGGTGGAAGCCGACTTTCGGCGCGCGATCGCCGCAAGGTTGGAGGCGAGCGGCTTTTTCCGCAGACGCCGGCGCCAGATCGCGCGGAGAAGCAGCGCGCGGCCAATGTCGATGGGCGATGCACGACCATTGCGCAACTCTATCCCGCGATCGGGCGGCCCGACCCGAGCGCAAGGCTGCGGACGCACGGCCGACGGCGACGGGGTGATGATCCCGGTGCGGATCAGTGCGACGCCTGCGTCATCATCGAACGTGCCATGATCGGCGAGAGCCGCAAAGGCCCGATCGAGTTCGGGACTGAGCCCGAAATAGCGGTCCGCTTCGATATCGAGGAAGACAATCCGGCCGTCCGGCCGGCAGAAGCTCAATCCATCTCGCAGGGCAAAGCCGCTCATCGGGCACCTTTCACGCTGGTCGGCGCGCGGCCATCGACCGCGCGCCGCTTGACGTCAATCGTCGGCAAGACCGGTAAAGGGTTCACCGATCGCAAGATCCTCGCGCAGGCCGCCCATGCCCTTTGTTTCGATGCTGGCGGCGCCGAGATCAATCACATCTTCCTTGCGTTCCATGACAATACTCCTTGTCTCCGCTACAAATTGCAGCAATTTTGAGATTAGGAAGGAGAGGGCCGTATCTGAAATCTATACGGATCCGATATCGCGAATATATTTCGTACCGATCCTATATCCTGGAGCTGGCCTGGCCATGATCCAGACCGCTTTTATTGATGGAGGAGAAAGGATTGAGATTGAATCGAATCCCAAGCATAAGGACGCGGCTCTTGGAATGCCGACTTCAAGACTGCGTCGTCTGGATCGGTGGCCTGGCCCACCTTGTTGAGAGGCCGCACAGGAGGAGAGCTGAATGGCAAGGGAAATGGCGCGCAACTTGACGCTGCGCGCCACATCTTCACTCGTCGGACAGGCCGGCCGGCTGTTCACCGATACCGACATCGCCGGTCGGTCCGCCCAGACCCTTGGTCTCGACGCTGACGGCGCCGAGTTCGATCACGTCATATTCGCGTTCCATGACAGTCACTCCTTGGCTTGCGCTGCGGAAAGGTGCAGCACCGACAAGCTTAAGGGGAGGCCGCCATGATCCGAACTCTATACGGATCTGATATCGCGAATATTTCAACGCTCTGTGCATCATGGTCGCTCCGCGAAACCTTAGTCGCCGCGATAAATGTCATGCAATAATCGGGCGGCCGTGCGATGCCGGCGCAGATGATAGGCCGAGACAGCCCGGCGCAGCGAGCGGACGTCCCCCATGCCCGTCCATCGGATGAGGCCGTCCAATTCCGCTTCGACATCGTCCAGGACGTCCGGTTCGCCCAGCCGCGCCGGATGGAGCCGGCTGTTGATCCGCGCCATGGCGTCGGTATGCTCGCGGTTGCGCGACGTGGCCGCGATGCGGTGGAACAGATCGGCCGTCCGATCCGCATGGGAAACCATGTCGGGATCGACTTCGATCGCCTGGAGCAAAACAGGGCGGCTGCTTCGAAGCGCGAGCGCAAGGATGTCGCCGGACCAGCCATAGAGATCCTTGAGGCCCGGTTCGTCGATCAGCGGAACGAGGAAGCCGCTGCCGCTCCGGCTTTCCACCAGGCCAACACCCACCAGATGGTTGAGCGCCTCGCGGATGGGCGTCGTGCTCGATGCGAGCGCGGACGCGAGTTCGGCAGGCTCCAGCCGGGTGCCGGGCCGATAATGGCGTTCCATGATCAGGCGCTTCAGCCTCTGCTGGACCCGTTCGGATGTGGGGCCGGCGCTCATCCTCTTCAGCCCTGCTCAGCCGCGAACTGCGCGACCATCCTTTCCTGGTCCGGTCGCAGCGCATCGATCGCGCCGAGCGGCCGATCATGGTCGTCTCCCAGCAATATGGAGGGACATTGCCCTTCGAAATTGCCAAGATTGGGCCGGTGCTGCCGATACCCCGCCAGGGCTGCGAGATCGGGCGCGAAAGCGCGGGCGACATCGGGCGGATAAGCGAGCCAGGGATTCTCATAGGGTTTGAGCCAGCCGAGGGAATAGCCGACCACCAGCCCGCGCCGCTCGGCTCCGCTGCGGTTCGCGCCCGCGCCGTGCAAGGTCGAGCCGAGGAAGACCAGCGCAGCCCCCGGCTGCAATTCGATGGCGATGCCGTCGCCACTGGGTTGCTCCTGGGCGTTGGCGCCATGGCTGCCCGGCCATAGGCGCGTGGCGCCATTTTCGGTGGTGAAGGGTGTAAGCGGCCAGATCACGTTGATGAGATATTCGATTTCGCCGATCGGGCCACGCCACATATCCTGGTCGCGGTGCGGCGGTTGGGCCGGGGCGCCGGGATGCACGGCGATCGCCTGCGTGACATTAAGCTGGATGCAGTCGCACCATGGGCTCAATATCGTCTGCGCGAGATCGAGGATCAGCGGATGGCGCACAAGCGCGTGCGCATGCAGCGACCGGATGAGAAGGCGCCCGAAACGCTTGGTCGTCTCCCCATAGAAGACGCCGGTGCCGAACGGGGTCTGGGTAAAGGGCTTTTCCAGGTCCGCGTTCAATGCGGCGAGGGTGGCGGCGGGCAGCGCATCGGATATGGTGCACCAGCCCCGGCGGAGCAGGGTTGCGGCGAGATCGGTCGATCGGGTCATGATGTGTCCCTCCTCAATCCGCGAAGGGAACGGGCTCATAGACGCCCGCTTGCGCAAGGCGGTCGAGCGTGTCGGCCTTGATCTCGATTTCCAGCGCAGCCAGCAGCGAGCCGTCGC
>Ga0207694_10000958_pt1 | contig 25491 bp, 35 predicted proteins | sample KBSC34metaG_FD_184353 | JGI IMG/M metagenome (GOLD analysis project Ga0207694, IMG submission 184353) | Corn rhizosphere microbial communities from Kellogg Biological Station, Michigan, USA - KBS C3-4 metaG (SPAdes) (version 2) | ecosystem: Host-associated > Plants > Roots > Rhizosphere > Soil... | reverse complement strand
TGTGCTTAGAGCGCTATTCAAAATCGACAAGCCAAATGATCTTGAGGTGACGGTTACCATCAAGACAACGATAGGCGATATTCGTCACGCCTTGGACCAGTTCGGCGAGGTGGGGCGATACGAGGCTGACCAGATCCTATGGGTTTTGCGGGACGTGGTGCGCAAGGCTGACGAAACCTTGATGTCCGATAGCGTTCCGGTTGGAATGTACAAGGATTTGCACAAGAAGGTCGAGGCCCCATGACCGAGCGCGAGCAAGAACGGGCGGACATTGCGGACGCATTGCTTTCCGAGGCGGCTGAGATCCGCGAAATGCAAAGCCGCGAGCGCAACGCCCTGATGAAAATGGCATGGGCCGATCGCGCCAGCGCCCTTGAGTTGGCTGCCCGCAAAATATTGGCCCGCGCCCACCTCTCCCAGGACGGAGAGGGGTAGCATGGGGGCGAGACCTTACAGCCCGGAGACGCTTGCCGAACGCTGGGATTGCAGCGCGGAGAAGATTCGTCGCATGTACCACGATGGGGAGCTTGCCGGGTTTCGACTCGGTAAACTGATTCGCATCCCGGCAGCGGAGGTGGAGCGCTACGAGTGTCAGATTACGAGCTCGAGTGGCATAGAGGAAAGCGCGTCATCGCCTACAAGGGCGGAGACGGAAAGCGCATTCGCCGGTCGCTTGGTACGGCAGATGAAGGGCTCGCCGAGGCTCGAGCTCGTGAATTCTGGGCGATGCTCACCGCAGCCCCATCGGAACGGGTAAAGGACTTATGGCCCGTCTATATCCGCGACCGGATGAAGGAGGTCTCGAGACCGGATCGGTTCAAGGCGACTTGGACCGCGCTCGAGCCACACTTCGGTCACAAGCTCGGGACCGCTATCTCGAGAGACGATTGCCGCGCCTACCACAAGGCCCGCAAGAAGGCGGGCAAGTCGGACAGCACCGCTCGGACCGAGCTCGAGTTGTTGCGAGCCTGCCTCAACCGAACGCTTGGAGCTCGAGCTCCGGAATTATGGATGCCACCCGCATCCAAGCCGCGCTCGAGATATTTGACGCCGGAGGATCTTGGCAAGGTTCACGCCGATGCCCGCTCGCCACATGTCGAGCTCTTTATCGAATTGGCGATTGCTACCGGAGCTCGGATGTCCGCGATCCTGGATCTCACATGGGAGCGCGTCGATCTCGAGCATGGCTTTGTGGACTTGATGCCCGCTGGCCGCAACCCGACGAACAAGCAGCGGCCAGTAGTGAAGCTGACAAAGCGAGCTCGAGACGCATTAGAGCGAGCTCGAGAGGGCGCGTTGACGGATCATGTGATCGAGTTCAACGGCAAGCCCATCAAGAGCGTGAAGAAGGCGCTCGAGCGAATCAGTCAGCGAACCGGGATAGACTTCTCGCCGCATGTGCTCCGGCATACCGCCGGGGTATGGATGGCCAAGGCCGACGTGCCTATGCAGAAGATCGCTCAGTACCTTGGCCACAGCTCTACCAAGGTGACCGAAAAGCATTACGCTCGTTACAGCCCGAGCTTCATGGAGGATGCAGCCGCCGCGCTCGAGTGGGCTTAGGTACGATTCGTACCGGGGCTGAGCACGCAAGGCGAACGAAACGCGCTCAAAGTGGCGAAATCGCGTGCATCGTTGCTCAAAAAATGGCAGATTTGCTTATGTCCACACCGTTTACACCGAGAGGGTCGGCGGTTCGAGCCCGTCACCGCCCACCAGGGAAATCAACCAGTTTTAGCGTCATTGCAAGTCGGAGAGCTTGGTACACAAGTACCGGCCGGGCGTGCGTATGACGCACGAACTGGCATCACTAGCCACCCGGAGAGGTGCCGAAACACCTCATCGCAATGGCGCTTATTGGCTGACTAAGCGCAGAGACGGGCGATCCGACGTTTGGGTCGTGGCCTGGTATCAGCCTCGAGGCCGACTTGTTCGCTACCGCTCGACGCGAACCCGCGACCTGAATGATGCAAAGCGGTTTCTGGACACGCACGCGGCGGCCAATCCCATAACAGAAACTTACAGCGTTCCGACGCCGAGGCTTTCGCGTTTCGTCTACTTTGTTGGCGGTGATGTCGGCGGCATCAAAATCGGAATCGCGCTAGACCCGCAAAAGAGGTTGATCGACCTTCAGTGCGGCAGCCCGATCAAGCTTCGCATATTGGCTGTAAGAGAGGGAGGGCGCTCTGTTGAGCTGGCATATCATCGTCAATTCGCCGCTCATCGTCTCCATGGCGAATGGTTCGAACGTCACCCTGACATCTTAGCTGAGATTGACCGGCTGACTCCCCGCCGATCCCCGCCTCCGACGATGGGGGGAAGGTAGGGTGGGCGAGGCTCCAAAACTACCGACGCAGGTCTCGCCCGATGGGCGAGAGATATGGGATTGGGCGGCCAAACTCAGCGAGCATACGCAGCGCTTGGCGAAGGTCCAGCAGCTTAAAGCCGAGATTGCGAAACCACTTCGCTGTGGCGATTGCTACTGGTGGATGAAGTCTCGCGACTGCCCACGCGAGCGTAACGTCAATGGTCGAAATCGCGGCCCGTCAATGAACGACTGGCCCTGCGGAAAGATGCAGGAAACAGCCGATTCTATCGAGCGGCGTGAAAAGCACAAAGCTGAACTAGCGGCCCTTCAGCACCCCCACCCCGACCGAACCAAAGCAAATGGCGAAAGGAACGATGATGAGTGAGGATGTGGAGCTGAGGAAGTGTCCCCACTGCGGAGGAGAGGCATTCCTTGATGACATTAACAGCAGCTATCGAAAGGACCGTGGACCTCTCTGGGCAGTCGGTTGCGCCAATAATGATTGCATCGTCGAAACACGGGCCATCCACGACGACAAGCTGACCGCCATCGCAGCCTGGAACCGCCGCCCAACCCCCGCCCCAGCCGATGCTTCGGGGTGGCGCCCGATCGAGAGCGCGCCGAGGGGCCGCAATGTTCTCGTCCATACCGAAACATGGGGCGTGACCGAAGCCATTCTAGGTGACGACGGATGGCAGATAGCTTCGATGAACGGTCTACTGGCCAAGGGTGATCCTACAGCTTGGCAGCCGCTTCCTCCGCCCCCAGGTTCCACCCCGCCCCGACCGATCGACATGGGCGAGATCGAGCGGGCGTTGGAGGTGTTGCGCAAGGAAACCGCGTTGCTTCTCCAGAACGCTGAGGGTTGCGCTGCCAATCATTACGGCAACGATCCTGCGATTCACGGCATGCCGCAATGGATTGCAGATTGTAGGGAGCGCATCAGCCAAGCCCTCGCCGCGATTAAAGGAGCAGGGGCGTGAAGAGGAAACGCGATACACACGCCCTTACGCGCACTAGCCCGAAAGGACCCGGTCAGGAATTCATCGGTTACTGCTTCAAATGCGGAGCCAAAAACCTGACGATTGCCGATATGGGCAAGCCTTGCATCAACCCGCTGAACCTTACCGATGACGAGGCCCTCAAGCACGCGATCGGAATGGATCAATGACAGCCCCGCCCATGACCCCCGATGAAATAGCGAGGGGGCTTAGCCCTGCGCAGAGGCGGGCAATTTTGGACTGCGATAAGGCGCGCGGGAAATGGTGGATTCCGTTCGGGCGAGGTGTCGGGGCGGACCTGTTCGAGAAGGGCGTCGTGGATGCAAATCTCGTTTGGTATTGGCTCAATGAACGCGGCCTCGCCATCCGGGAAGCGCTGAAAGGAATGGAGTGATGGGCTACCGGCTCAACTCATTTGATGACTTCTGTCTGCGCCGGGGCGAAATGCACAGCGGAAGAGCGCGATAAGCTTGCATGGCACCTCGCCATGTTCCGCGCTCGCCGAACCTATGAGGAGTTGAAGCAATGTCCCTCTACGCGACTTGCCCATGTGGTATCCCGGAAGGCTTAGATATGGTCCACCTTCGCACTGACTGCCCGCATTATGGCTCGACCCCTGAAACCCCACCAGCGCCGACCGTGACGGGGGAGCTAAAAGTCGGCGACGTGGCTTATACCCGCGTCCGAATAGACACCGATCCTGGTGAGGATGGTTGGTGTTTCATGACGCCAGAAAACCACCCCGACGATGTAGCCAGGGGCCTCGTGGAACGGCAATGGGAAGATAGTTCACAATTCTTCGGGAAGGCTATTCCCTCCCCCAACGCCGCGCCGGAAGACCATATTCGCTCTGCGGCGGAAATGGTCCCGCAGGCCGAAGCCGTGGTGACGGAAGCAGATAGGCGGGCTGCGGCGGCATTTGTACGCCACGCATGGCACCTATTCTGGCCCAACAATTACGTTCAGGCCATGCAAGACGCCAAGGACATGGAAGCCGGCCGTTGCGACAACTGGTTTCTTGTGCAGTCCTTCGCCCGCCACCGTGAAGCCGCCCTCCGCCAGCACCAGAGCGAGGTCGAGCGCCTGTCCAAAGACTTCGATGTGATGTCGGCAGCATGGGCCGATGCAAGCGAGCGCGCCACCAAGGCCGAAGCAGAGAATGAGCGACTGAGGGCGAATCTTGCCTCGCGGGACGAGTTTCTGGTCAGTAACGGCATGTTCTCGGCCTATACCGACCAACTAGCCCGCCAAGCACGGGATGCGCAGGGATGAGCGATCCCTTCACCGTCGGCATCGTCATCGTCCTGTTCGGCCTACCGTTGCCGCTGGCCGCGCTGGGTTATCGTATCACCTTTGGAGAGTGGCCATGACCAACCCCACCCCCGTTCAAGCCGCGTCGGCGGTGGAGCGTGCAATGCGTCGGTGGCCGCAAATATCAGACAAACAATGTCAAATGCTCGTAGATGCAGGCTTAGTCGAGTGCGTCGGGTCCGGACCATACCAAGGCGGCGTGCTATCAACCTATCGTGTCAGGACGCCTAAAGGCCACGATTATCTCGCCTCCCTCAAGGACACCCCCGATGCAGGATGACGTGACAGCGGCGCGGGAGATTGTCAGGCGCTATACCGTGGTTGGCGGCTACCCGGATACACTTGCAATTGCCCTAGATGCCATCCGGCAAACGCGGGAGCAATGCGCGGCGGTGGCAATGGAAACCCAATACGGCTCCTTCGCAGCAGCCGCCATCCGGGCTATGGGGAAGTGATGCGGGCGGCCAAGGACTCGAACCTTGCTTACCTGCCGGACTCGAACCGGCTCAATACCGAAGTCATCGCGGACACCTGTCACCGCCTATTCCCCTCTTACCATCCCGCGATTCGTGGGGCAAGTTGGGAGCGCTCTATCCAGTTGAGCTACGCCATTAGGTCCCTAGAAAACCATCATCTGGCGGCGGGGTTCGAACTCGCAACCTCTCCCTCGGACATCAATATAGTCTATAATCGCACCAAAAGGAAGGCGATTCGGGATCAGGGCGACGAGCCGGTGGAGGGGTTGGGGAGGTTTGGCAGCGATGCCTGAGCCAGTTTATGACCTACGCACCGGCAAGCAGGTTGCGGTCGCCTATTGGCCCGAGGAATTGCCGGAGCCTAAGCGGGTAGTGAGGGCAAAGAGGCTTGCCTACACCAAGCGGATCGGGAAAGCTGTCCCAATCCGGCACAACTCTCCGCGCCGTATAAAAACTGACTCAAAATGAATCGGTTGGCACATAATCGCCGAAAATAACAGCCTCGACAGGCTCAAGATCGGCGGCGTATCAATCGCCCAAATTGCGCAAAGGAGCAGTGAGTGAGTAAAGCCGCCCTCAAGAAGTGTGCGCAGATGGTCCCTGGACTGTTGCCGCTCTATCATAGGTTAAAGCCGTCCACGCGCCCAATCTATGAGGACGGAGGCGAGAGCTTCAACCAACAGCTTCAACAGTCGCTCCTGCTGCAATACCAGAACGCGAAATATGACAAGCTGTCGGACGCCGGTTTCCGCTGCTATTCTCAGTTCGAGGAGGACGGAATGATCCTCTACGCGCTGTCCGTGATCGGCATGAAGACGCGCAAGGTGGTGGAGCTATGCTGCGGCTCGGGCCATGAATGCATGGCGGCAAACCTCATCATCAACCACAGATACAAGGGCTATCTGTTCGACGGCGACGACATCAGCATCAAGAACGCCAAGGCTTTCTTCGGATCCAAGAAAGACTGCATGCTGACCCCGCCGGTCATCAACAAAGCCTGGATCACCCGCGACAATATCAACTACTTGCTTCGGACGGCCGGCGCCGAGGGCGAGGTCGACCTGCTCTCGCTCGACATGGACGGGAACGATTATTGGATGTGGGAAGCGATCGAGGCGATCAATCCCAGGCTGTGCGTGTTTGAGACGCACAACGACATCCCCAGCCACCTGTCGCTGACAGTACCGTATAGCGACGACTTCTATTGCTGGTCGAAGGGGGGCGCGGAGAAGAAGTTCCGCAGCGTCTCATTGCTGGCCATGAAAGCCCTTTCGGAGCGCAAGGGCTATCACATGATCGGAGCGCATCGCCACGGCTTCAACGTGTTCTTCCTGCGCAACGATCTGGCGAACGAGAAGCTTCCTCCGATCACCGTCGAGGAAGCCCACGATAACGAATGGACGCGCCACCAGCAATCGTTCTGGACGCAGCTAAGGGGCTTCCCTTGGGTTGATCCGGAGCCGCTAGGTGGGAAGCGCTCCGTAGTTCGTCCAGCCGCTGAAGCTGTTTGACGGGAAGTCGATCCCGACAAGGATAGCGTCCTCGCTGTTGGGGCCAACCGAGCAAATGACAAGGCCCCCGGATGCAGGTTTAACCCTGACGTCCCAGAGCATGCAGTTCTGCACGTTCATGTCAGTCCCCATCTGGAAGGCCGCGCGCCCGTTGTTCGATTGAAGCACCTTGTAATTGATCAAGAACAGCCCGCGCGTCGTCTGTGGATTGATCGCCAGACCCGCATTTCGGCCAAGGAACGGCCCTTGCGCGTTGGCATTGCCTGTCAGCATGGACACGTTAACACGGATCAGGTTCGAGATTGTCCCACTGGAGCCACCGGGCAGGTTCTGATCGCAATCCGGGTGGATGTTCCCGCTTGTGGTTCCTCCCTGCGAGGGCGGCGCATTGTACCAGGCGCCAGCAAGGATCTTGTCGTAAGTGCAGTTGATAACAGCCCGCGTTTCGCGATGCGTGTCTGACCCGATGGTGAGAGTGGCATGATCCCGAACCAGTCGCGCGCCGCAATTGCCGTAAAAATAATTGTTGGTCGTGCCGCCGATGACGTAAACAGCCTGCCAATAGCCGGCGCTTCCCCTCCCTGCCGCGACAAAGGGCAGGTTCCACGGCGTGCCATTGTCCACCGTCGCCCATTCGAGGCTTCCGCGATCACTGACGATATTTTCCGCATAAAGAGAGCTGAAGACCTGACCGGGGCCAAGGAGGTTCAGCGACTGCGAGAGGTTGCGTAGATGCACCAATGGCGTTGCAAGCCCCCTGCCGCCCTGGCTGTTGAACTGGATGCTGGTTGGGCTGACACCGGTGTCAGCCTCGATTACGAGATGACGCTTCGCAGTCGTCGCCCCAGTATGGGAGAAACTGTAGGTTCCCGCCTTGCATTTGACACGGCCACCCCCAACGTCGCCCCCTTGCGCCGAGGAAATGACTGTTATCGCCTTGGACAGGGTGCGATAAGGATTTCCTGATGAGCCGTCGCCCGTCGTGTCGTTTCCGCTACCGCTCACATATTTGATCGTAGCCGGGAGCGTGCCGCCGAAATTGGTGCTGAACTTCAGGCAGACATCGTCATTGAAGGTGGTGCTGGTTGGCTCGCTCTGTAATATCATGGGGATGCCGTTGCGCGGCCAAATAACGGCCCGGATCGTGCGCACCGCCGTGGTCCATGTCCCATCGGCCCATTTCGATGGATCGAGGACGAACGGGAATCCCCAATAATTACCAACCGGGTTCCATGTCGGGAAAATGGTTATCCAAGAGCCGCCATCGGCCGCGACCGAGACTTTCTCGACGCCGCACGTCGGCCGTTTGTCGGATGCCACGACCGAAGCATCAGCCGTGTGGTAAGAGTGGATCCAGATCGTTGTGGCGCTGGACAATGTCGTGAAGTTCGGGTGATCGATGCAAAATGAAGGTTGGTAGCCATAACCACGGCCTGACGAACTGCCGCGATTGACCGTGGCATCCACGCCGTTGACGGTTGTGGTGGTGCCGGTCCAGCCACTTCCGGGGATAACCGTCTGAACGCCACTAAGCGAACTCACCGTTAAGGTGAAGCTCGCCAGATCAGCGGTCGATGTGCCGTCTGTGACTTCGACGATGATGCCGCTAAAGCTACCAGCATTGGCCGTGGAAAGTGATACAATCGCTTGGTCGCCAGCCCCTGTCAGCGTCACACTCGACCCGGAAGGCGCATTGATGAGCGATGGCGTATAGGTCCCATTGCCTCCGTCGAAACTGACTGTGAAGGTCGCGGAGGAACCCTGAATGGCGGTCGTGGTCGGAGTACCGTTAATCGTCAGCGGAATGGTCGGCGCATCCTGGACGATCGCCGTGGGCAGCGAGAAGGTGAATGGAGACTGCCCATCTCCGTTGACAGCCGCGGCCCCCAGCCGAACCTTCTTGCTGATCTGGCCCGCAGCTAGAACCAGCGTGATCGCCGCTGAACCAGCGAGATCCGTCCACGTCGTGAAGTTCGGCGCATCCGCCGTCTGCCACTGATAGACATAGCCGGTGATCAGGGATTCAACCGAGGTCCATGTTCCATTGGTCCCGGTAAGCGTCTGCCCGCTGATCGCTGAGCCCGAAACCGTAGGAGCCACGGTATTCGCCGCATAGTCGCGCTTGCCGATGTGGCCGCGGAAGTTCAATCGAGACATCAGCCGATCCCAAACAGTAGATTGCTTGCAACATGCGTTGAGCCCCCGCCGCTAACAGGATCCCAAACAGCCAAGGTCGCGGCATTCCAGTTGCCCGAGGTATTCGTGAACGCGCCGGGGTCTTCGGTCAGCGACGCAAGCGCCTGCTTCCAAGCGGTGCCAAGCGTGACATTGGTGCCCGTGCCGGTGGCCGTGAAATTGCTGTAACCGCTCGGGCCGGCGCTGATACTGGCGCTCGTGTTGACCGCAGCGGCTGCAAACCAGAGATAGTCTTGCGTGCCGCCGAAGGAGGTGTTGGAGGGCGGATCGGCATTTCCGCTGGTGCTACTCGAATTGTTGACCCCCGCCCGATTGATCGCGCTGCTATTTGGCATCGGGATCGAATAGGCATGTGCCGCCCATGTGGAGTTGGGCGAGAGCGTGAAGGCCGGGTTTGTCTCGGAACTGGACGCGGCAAGAACGCTTTGCTGGTAGAGCCCGAGGAACACGCCGCCGCTATTGCCGGACTTGATCGTAGCCCACCCTGCCGGAGGGGTAACGGTCGTCACAGACTTCACCGTCAGGAAGACGAGCAGGTAGTCACCCGCAGCGTGCGTATCGAGTGTAACGGTTGCCGTTCCCACAGTGCTTGAAGACGAGCTGACGTGCGGCGACGCATTGCGTGGCGTAGGCGCGGCCATCAGATATTCGCCACGGTTTCAGCCGTGATGACGATCGACGTCACCGAGCCGGATACGGTCGCTGTCCAGTTGTTGTTGGCGGCGGACTGTTTCGCAGCGCTGCCAGCGTCGGCGGAGAAGCCCACGGTAGCCGCCGCAGGAACCGCGAAGACGTAGCGGGTGGTGCCAGCGGTCGCATCCTTGATCGTCGCGGTGACAGCCGTTGCCGACGTGTTCGTGATGATCAGGCGATAAAGATCCGCGAATACCCCCGACCCGCCCGCGGTCACGATCGTGGTCTCGCTGGTGCCGGTGATGGTGGTGGTTTGGATCGCCTTCACCTCGCGCAGCGCCGGGATCGAGATGCGCTTGCCGAGCTTGTCGTGCAGCGCGTTGACGACATCGCCATCGGAAACTGCGATCGGGTTTGCAGTCTTGGCGAGGCCGCCTTCAGTGACGGGGGCGAAGGCAAGGGGGCTGTCCGCCTGCGTGCCACCAATTACCGGGCCTGCTGCCGTTGGATCGACCGGGCTGCCAGAGGCGTCGGTAAGCACAGTCTGGAGATCGCCGTTGATGTTGAGCGCGGCAGAAAACAAAGTCGCAAGTGAACCGCATGCGGTCGCGACCGTATTCAATGACGCTAGTAATGGCGTGATTGCGTCAGTACCGTCTGCCTGTGTGAGAATAGGCAACGCATGATGCCCGCTGCCGGCAATATATTTTGTCGCCGCTTTAAATGTATCTGTGCCGGCAGCGGAAAGCAGCACATTGTCGTCGGTGTCTTCGGCCATATCAGAACCCCATGATAAAATTGCTGCCCGACGAAGGCGGCGCAGCAGGATTGTTCACCGTCACGAGAATAGGGCCAGAAGTGCGCGGTGAATTGGATGCTCCGGCCAGCGTTTCAACAAGCGTGATGAGTTTTGACCCGGCGGTCGTGAAGGTGCCGGTCATAATGCCGCCAGCTATCGTCAATGATGTTCCGTCGCTTGCCGTTGCAGCGATGGATGAACCGAATGTCACGCCATTAACCGCGACCGATATCGGCACATCGATGGTATAGGATACGGACGCCAGCGAAAGACTGGAAAGCGCCCCTGAAAATGAAGTGCCGCCGCCCCCGCACGGCGAAATACCAATAAAGCCGCAGAAGATCATGCCGCCGTGTATCCCTGCGCGTTGACATAAACCGAGCCCGTTCCCGAAGCGGTCAGCGTGACGAACTCCATTAGGGTGTTGGCCGTCCCCTTGAGCGGGCAGGTGAACTTGATCTCGGCGCCCACGAAGGAGCCGCCGGTGTTGATCTTGCCGCGCCAGAGCACGGTCCCAGCGGCGCCGTCGCGAATTGCTATTTCCGTGGCCGTTCCCAGAGTGTCGGCGAAGATCTGCATGCCGGTGAGATAGTTGCGCACGCCAGAGCCGGCCGCCGCCGCGATCGTTACGGCGGTGGTTGTGTTCGTGATGCCGCCAGAGGCTGCCGCATAGTTCCAACGGGAACCGCTCAGCGCGAACTGCTGCACCAACAATCCAGCGGCGTCGCTGGTAAATAGTGCGATCAATGACGTGAGCCGTTGTGCTATACGCTGAAGCCGTCCATTCAGGCCGGATGATGCGGTATCCGAAGCGGGTGCGGTTTCGGCCAGCGCCCCGATCGCGGTAACGGCAACGTCATCGTTTGCGAGCGTGATGCGCTGGACGCCGGCACTGACATTGCCAGCCCCGCCTAGTGCATCCGTCGCCGCTCCATCGGCCCCCAGGTTGGGCTTGACACGCTGATATTGGACACCGCCGACATCATCGGTTGCAACCGTGGCGCCAGTTCCTGGAGTAACCGCTACATTATCGACCATATTTGCCTACCCTTGTTGGGAGAGATGAGAGACCGCCCACTAAAACTGACCGGCCGCAAGATCAGGAGTGACGAACGACTTGAACCATCCAGAAAGCTTAGAGATTGCGCTTGCGTCGGGGGCGGGCAATCCTTCTTTTGAAAGCACCCGCGCCAGTTCGTCTGGCTCAATGTTAATGATCTGGTCGACCTTGGCGGTGCCGATGTTTGCCGTCTTCGGTACTGGCACGCGCTCAATCGGCTGCCATTCATGGATAAAGCCTGTGTTGGCCTGCAACTCGGCAATACGCGCGCCAAGCGTTTGGGCAGGAGCAGGCCCCTCCGTGAACGTCTCGATAATCTCCGACCCGGCCGGGTTGCCGTCTGAGTCCACCAATGGCCGCGTGATGTAAAAGTCTGTCATGCTGCCTGGTATCCTTGAGCGCTAAAGTAGACCGCGCCCGCCCCCGAAGCGGTCAAGGTCACCACCTCCATCAAAGTGTTAGCCGTACCCTTCAGGGGAACGGGAAATTCGATAGTGGTTAAGGAAAGGCCGCCGGTCTGGATCTTGGTACGCCAGAGCACCGTTCCAGCGGCACCATCGCGGATTGCAACCTCGGTCGCATTGGTCAAGGCGTCGGCGGCAATCTGAACGCTCGTCACATAATTGCGGACCGAGGCGCCCGCTGCCGCGATTAATGTTACCGCCGTGGTTGTATTACTAATACCACCAGACGCCGCCGCGTAGTTCCAGCGCGATCCCGTAAGGGCGTGAGGCTGGGTGACCGCGCCAGCAATATCGCCACGCATCCGATCCCAAGTGGAGCCGTTATAAACGAATCCGTAGTTCGTAGTTGAAAGTATTGACGACGTAGAGGTGGTTGCTACTGCATCGTTATTGGTTGCCCCAAAAACCGCAACGACGTTCGCCCCTGAATTTATGAGCTGAGTATAAAGCGCTCCTCTTGCGGTAACTTGCAGGTCAGCTCTTTGAGTGTTTGTGTATGTGGGCAGGGTTGAATTATAAACACCTCCGACCTTCACGGGGTTGCCGCTGTCCGTGGCCGCTGAAGCAGCATTGCCGCCGACAATCAATGGTGTTGCACTGGCGATACCCTGAACGGTGATTACATCGCTTGAAGCCGAGCCCGCGGTGCCCAATGCGGGCTGTTTTGCCGCTGTTGCCGCGCCGGTCGGGAGCGACACGGTGCCCGTGATATTGGTGATATTCCATGCGCCGGATTGAGCGGCTGGGAACGCCGTGTCTGTATTGGGCACGACCGAAAGTGAGTTCGCGCCGGTTTGAGCCCCAAGCGAAGTCGGAAATAATCCAATGAGTGAGGTAAGCCGCTGCGCAATGCGCTGAAGGCGGCCATTCAAACCTGAAGACGCCGTATCGCTGGCGGGCGCGGTTTCGGTGAGAGCGCCAGTTTGCAAAACGACCGTGTCGTCACTTGCAATTGTGACTGGAAGCGATGCCGATTTTGTCGTTTGCCCAGGCGCAAGATCAGTAGCCACGCCGTCAACGCCGACACCGATCTTGACCCGTTGGTAAAGAATGCCGCCGACATCGTCAGCTGCGATCGTTGCGCCCGTCCCAGGTGTGATCGTTGTGTTGTCAGCCATATCAGCTTGACTTCGTTAGAAGGAGAAGAAGTCCGATTGGCTCGCCGGCGGTGCTTGGCGAACCTCCGCCGCCAGAAGAGTTAGCCGGCCGCGCCAGCCCAAGGTTAAGCCCAAGGTTCATCGCGGTGTCCGATCTATTAAATGCTGAGCGAGATAGAGGGCCTGCCAGCCTTCGGCGGTCTCTAGCGCGGTGTTGCAGATGGGGAGGTCGGCTGTCTCAACCATGACGGTTTCTGGAGCGGTTGCAGCAGTGCCGCTGGGGCCTCCCAAGTCGTAGGGCAGATGGGCTTGGCCGGAACCGCCATGATCGGCTCGGGCCGCGAGCCACAGCCTTGTAAGCTCGGCATTGCGAGCATGAAGAGTATCGAGATTGGCTTGCGCATCTTGCGTCACCTTCTGTTGCTGCTGTTCGATCGCGCGGGCTTGCTGGAGCGCGTTGGCGGTTGCCTGGACGCCAGCCGCTCTCCATGTCGCGATGTCCTGCGCGTGGACGGCCTTCTCGGCGGCCAGAGCGAGGTGCGCTTCGTGCATGCGCATGGTCTGCACGCCAGCGAAGATGCCAGCCGCAGCCGCGATCCCGCCTACCGCCGGGAGTAAGTATCCAGACAGGGACGGGATGCCGAGCATCAGAAGATCCAGGCCCCAAGCAGGAAGCCCGTGCCAAATGCGACAGCGAATTGCGCCCAGCCGCTGAGCGTATGATACCACTTCACGAGGTTGGCTTCGTAGTTCTGGATAGACATTACGGTTGCTCCACTTTGGTTACGGTCGTCGTGTTGGGCTGTGCACGGTTGGCGTAATCCTTGGACCCGATGCCGATACCGCCGCCGGCAAGGATGAAGGCCATTCCCTGCCCAAAAGCCTCAATGCTGAAGCGGTTGTTGACCACAAGGTCAGCGCCTGTGTAGCCGATGCCTGCCAGCGCGGTGAGGAACCACAGCAGGCGCCCAACTTCCCTGTTGTTCGGGTCGAGGCCGCGAGAGAAGAAGGCTCCAATCATGCCGCCTCACCTTCAAGGATGAGCCACGCCAAGACGTTGAAGCTCGGGCAGGCTTTCGCCACACCGGGCCAGTCGTGATGGCCGAGCACCTTGATGCCTGGATAACGGGCTTTGTAGGTGCGGATCAGCGTCAGCAGCGTCTTCTTCTGCGCATCCGTCCGCGTGTCTTTCGGATGCTCATTATGCGCATCCATCCCGCCGATATAGCAGATGCCAATGTTGCCGGTGTTGTGGCCTCCGACATGCGCCCCGAGTTGATCGTCTCGCAGCGTGCGGACATCGGTGCCGTCAAGCTCGACAACATGATGGTATGAGGTTTGGCCGAACTTGGCTTGATCCCATTGGGAGATGGTCGCGGCCTTCACGTCGCGGCCTTCCGGAGTGGCTGCGCAATGGATGGTGAGGAATTTGACAGGACCGAGTGGACGGGTGCTCATGAATTCTCCCTCGGCGGAATTTTCCCTGCGGCTTCCATGCGCACCTCCGACACGACGCCCTGCATCGCCTTACGGAGCTCGGGGATGCCGCTGGTTACGGAGCTCGGGGATGCCGCTGGTCAAAAGCGCCATTTCCAATTGTTCGATACGGCGGGTCAGGCGCTCGCGATCCTGTTCAAGCTCATTGATCCGTGCGTGACACGACTTGATCGCAGGCTTCATCACGAGGTTGCGGATGAAGACATATGTGGCCGCGCAACCTGCCGCGAAGCCAGACATGCGATCGATGTTTTCAGGGCCGGCGATATCGGTCACAGCATCGCGCCCTGACCGGGATTGATCACGACATGTCCTGAGACATCCCCCTGGGTGGTAATGGCGCTGCCGCCGCCACCTCCGCTTCGGATGCGATCGGTTGTGGCTGCATCCATGATCCCGGACACGTCCATGAGCAGGTTCGTGTTGCCGCTGACGAGGTTGATGCCGTAGGTGAACAGGCCACTACCCGAGACAGTGATGATGGGCGTGATGCGGCAACGGCTGCTGTCCTGGATGGATACAGCGACGGGCGCCGTAAGAGCCTGGCTTTGAATGAACTGAGGAGCGACTTCACAGCCCTGCGAATTATTAATCACGACACCGTTGATGCAATTGAGTAGTTTCGTACCATGAACGACGACATTGCCCATGTCCGTGAGCTGAAGCCCGGCGCCGCCGCTCCAATGCCCGTGCAGCTGCCCTCCCAGAAGCGTCACACCGGAGCCGTTGAAGATGCTGACCCCATAAGAGGCCGAGCCATTTGATGCTACGTAAGGGGCGATAATCTCGATGGCGGCCCCGGCGTTGATGTCGCCAACCTCGATCCCGACCGTGTCGCATTGGTCGACAATGGGGTGATCGATATGGACATCGACTGATGACGGGTAGGTTAAGCCAGGAGCGCTCAGGACAATTCCCTTGCTTGTCCCCGCCACCTCGAAATCCCGGACAAAGGTGTCGACAAACGCCCCCTTCATCAAAAGCGCGATCGGGATGTTTCCATCGGTCGTGCTGCCGCTTTTCCGGTTGGCGACACCAACGCAACGGTTCAGGTAAATGCTGGCGTTGCCGCCCGCATAGCCGAAGGTGCGGTTGCCATCGAGAAACCATCCCCGGCACGTATCGTAATTGCCGGCAGTCGTCGGGCTGTCTATCCGCGCCTCGACATCATCGAATTTCGTGTAGATGGTAGCACCGGCATAGACGCCGCACGCGCTGTTCTGAATGAGAAGATTGCTGAACCTGCATTTCAGGACATATTGAACGCGAAGACCGCTGCCGACCGTATCCTCGTCGTTGATCGTTCCCCACGGCGACGGAGCGACCGTCCGCCAGATTGCAAGATCCTGTAGCGTTACATTCTTGAGAAAGCCGCCCTGAAGCTGGTCCTGCTCTACCGCTCCGGCAGGCTGGGTGTCGTATCCAACCTTGACGATATTGGCGGTGGCGGAAGCCATCGTGATGCGCGTTCCGGTTCCGGAGGCGCGGTTGAAGCGGCTCGATCCCTTAACTGTACGATTTTCCGTCTGGATGGCCCAAGTGGCCGAGATCGAATAATCTTTCGCACCTAGATGAATGACAGGGCAAAGCGTCTCGCATGCGTTGAGGGCAGCCAGCCAATCCCCGCTATTGTCGTAGAACCACTCCGGATAGCCGTTGATGCCGTCCCAATCACGCGCCCAATAAAAACCGTCAGTGAGCGACTGGATATAGATGCCCTGCAATGGATCGGACGGCGGAGTGCCGACGAACGACGTGAAACGTCCGGCCCTTCCCCCCTCGACAAGATCAGCTTTCTGACCGGCAGAGCGAACGGGCAATTCCGCAAGCGCAAGGCGCGTCAGCGCGACGGTGTCGGTCCCCGGTGAGAAATAATCGCGTGTCACCAGCACCACGCCCTGAGACGTGGAGAGAACATATTTGTAAGGCAGAAGTTGGAGATATATTTCGGGGAACCGTCCGCTCGCATCGGCCACCACCGGGTTGGGATTGGGGATGGTTAGATTGGCGTCGGAATATGTCGCCAGCGGCAACGAACTGCCGGCCGCGAACCACTCAAGCTTGGCACCCGGCAAAACCTCGCCGTTGATGCCTTCGATGCTGAATATACCTGTGTCGAACAGCGATGCCATCCAGTCCCCGCGCATTCATGATGATGAATGTGGTTGTCTGGATGACGCGGCCCACTACCGCTTGACGCTCATAGCGCTGTCAGGGGCTTTTCTAGCATGCTTGGCGCTGGAATGAAAGCGTGCTATTCAGGCCATGATGCGATCAGTCATATTGATAGCGCTAGCCCTGACAGGCTGCGCCCCGCGCCTCAGCTTCGCCAATGAAACCGGTGGCGTGATCAACAAATCAGGCAGCCTCGGAAACGATCGAGCCTATGCGATGATGACAGAGCATTGCAAAAAGTTCGACAAGATCCCGCGCGTTTCGAGCCGCGACATTCTCACCAACGCTGTTCGCTTTGATTGTGTAGCGCCTTGAGGATTTGGCAGGCGCTCGTCATATTCGGAAGCGCGTATGCGATAGGGCGCAAAACCGCGCTTGCTGCACTATTGTTCGCCTGGCCGCTCATCTGGTGAAGCGGCGGCACTGCCGGTCTTGACTACATTATCGTTTACAGCGGCCATAAGCTTTTGCTGAAGCTGAATGACTTCATTGCGAATGGTAGGATCTTTCGTCGCAATGGAGGTTAGCCTCTCGATCCTGGCAATCGAAGCCGCCGGATTATTCGCCTTGGCAATGTTGAGAATGGCCTTGGCCACATGGGGAGACGCGAGCACGCGGCCAGCAATATATTGACCAGCCAGCACCTTACCGAGCGTTGCCATACTGGCAAATGCAGTCCCGGCTGTGGCCGATGACATGATCGCCAGGCCGGTATTTGAAGCGTTGCGATAGCGGCCTGCCGCCTTGGATTTTTCAGCCAAAAGCGCGAGCTGGTCGATCGCTTTGCGGCTTTCGCCCCGAAAGATCGTATTCTTTGCACTCGCCCCAATTGAATTCCAGTTGGTTAGGAACGTATCGAAGGAGAAAGCGCTCCCGTCAGCATTCTGTGCACCACTCTTCGCGCGGCCAAGCTGATTGATCAACGTTGCGCGCGCGTCGCCAGCTACATCCTCTGGGAGGACGGCGAAAAGCTTGTCTAGACGCGCATTATTCCCCTTGGCGGCAGCATTGAGGCCATCCACAATCTGCTCACCGCTTTTCTCGCCCTTCTTTCCTATGATTGGCATGATGACATCATCGAGATTTTTTACCCGGTCAGCCCATTCGCGATCGGCCTTGGTATATGCATTTGCCGCCTCGGCCTTGCCTTGTGTGCGTAGAGAGGTAACCAAATCCTCGCTTGCGGCATCGATGGCGCCATTCACCCGCCGTTCCAGATCTGACCCACGCAAGCCATCCTTAATGAACTTCTGGCGCAACTGGGTCCGCATGCCGCGAATACCGTCAACGCTGATAGTGCCACGCGCCGCAAGATCCTCCCGCAGTGATTGAAGAACGGCAAGGCCATCCGCGCCTCCCGGAACCTCGCTCAATTCAGCGATATTCTTATCCAGATTGGCCAAAGCCCCGTTCGGCGCAACGCGCGTATCGCCGGCCAGCGCCGCTGCGCGAGTGTATTCCTTGCCAATCTCGGTTCGGCTGCTATTTCTGTAGGCAAGCGCGCCTTCGCGAACAGCGTCTCCAGCGGCCTCCTTGTTCAGTACATTCCCCTCCGCCGACGCCATGCGATCCAGCGCCTCACCTCCCTTGGCCTGCACATTTCGTGCCGCAGACACGATTGGCTGAACGCCTCCCGGCGTTGCTGCTGCGCCCGCCGTCAATAGTCTAGTTGTTGGGCCGCCAGCATCAGCTGGCATGACAGGAACACGAAGATCATTGCTCGCCTGAAGAATGTCAGAAGCCTCTTGGACACGCCCGCCGCCAGACGGCGGAATCGGGGGCGTACGATTAATGTACCGATCAGCCAATTTCCCAAAACCGTAGCCCAGTCCGGCACCAAACACGCCGCCCTTTGCGCCTGCCGAAAGCCGGCTTTCCAGATCGGTGCCTGAGCCAAGGCCGTATAGCGCTCCCATTCCTCCGCCCACTTTCGCCATTTCAGCAGGGGTGCGAGCGCTGCCGCCAAATGGAATTATGGAGGCACCAGTCAATTGGCCTCCGGTATAAGTCCATGGATGTTGCTGTGCTTCGGCATCCTTTACGGCGCGTGTAAGCTTAAGCTCGTCCTCATAAGTTGTCGGCTTGTCTGACGTGAGCGCGCGAACGCCTGCTCCGAATTCATCATTCAGGCCAAACATAACGGTATCCGCCGCGCCGTGCATAAACGCCGTCCCGGCGCCGCCTGGTTGATTTGCAACCGCTTCTTCGGCGCGTTTAGCCGCCTCGCGCGAACCAGCTTCTACCGGAGTAGCAACCTCAACCGTATCCCGCCCCCCTTTGGAGAAATAATCGATCGCTGCCTGTGCGTCCTTGGCGTCGATGTTGAAGCCCTTGCCCTTCCCATAAGCAATAATCTCTTCAGGGGACTTGAACTCGCGCGCATTGACACGTTTTTGAAGATCCTGCTGAAAAGCAATCGCCTCTGGCGAAACAATCGTGTTGCCGGGATCGCCCTGGTTGAAGCCGATATCTCCCTGAGCCAATGGATCGAGCGGTGCGTTGGCGGACAATCCCTTATCCGCTGCGCCAGGACCAGCCGCGACCTTCAGGCTTTCCGCCACGCGCTGGCGCGCCTTGGCTTTCTGTGCAATCGTCTCGGGACTGTCGCCGGTTTGAGGAAAGAATATCTTATCCTGCCCCTCGAATTCAGCAGGGGAAATCGCTGCCCCTGATTCATACCGAAGCGAGGCCCTGATCCAGTCCTCCTTAGCCTGCTGTGCTTTCTGACGCTCAGGAGATGTAAAGGAGTTAACGACGTTTGCGGGGAGGACTGCCCGCGCAGCGTCGCCGGCAACGCCGACCGGGTCACCGCCCGCTCCTGCTGCAAGAAAATCCCTATCGGCACCAATCGCCCGCTCATAAAATCCAGTCGACTTGCCTTGGTATTCGGTAAGCGAATTGCCGCTCGATTTCTTTGGCGCAAGTCCTTGGGCGCGGTACGTATCCAGCTCCAACTGATGTTCGGGTTTGATGCGTCCAGAAACCTCAAGCTCGATTAGCTTCGCGATCCTTGGATTGGTGACGGTCGTTGTGGGGTTGGGCTGCGCCATCAGTAATTCAAATCATCTGTGCTCGAAGGGATGTTGCCCATCACACCTATGAGCGGCTGCGGCCCCCATTTTGTCAAGCGCTCTTCGCGCTTTCTGCTGAGTGCAAGATTGCCCGCTGAAGTCGCTTCCGTGGCCTGGTTATGGCGTTGCTGCTCTGCCGCCTTCAGTTCCTCCATCTGCATCTGAAGCTGCTCTTTGCCGGAAAGCGCGCCCATCTGGAGCTTATGGATTGCGGTCGGATCGTAAACATCAGGAAGCTGCGGAAAATGCATGCCATGCCCATATTGGTCGAACATCATCTTCACATTCGCCCGCGCCGCGTCATAACTCGCCTGATCCCGCACGCCGCCGAGTTGCTGCAACGCATATTCATTGATCGTCTGATAGGTCTTGAGTTCATTCTGCTTGCGCGCCAACTCAGCGTCGTCGAATTTCATCGCGCCTTCGACATCGCCCGCCCCAACATAGGCTGCGCGGGCCTTGGTAGGATCGATCTGGCCGGTTGACGGGTCGTAAGCCGACGTCAGCCCGCTTCGCACCTGTTCGCCACGTTGATAGTCCTTGTCGGCGCGCTCGTCGAGCTTGTCCTGGCGCTCCATCTGCTTGGCCTGATACATATCGGACAGCCGCTGATGTCGCATCTGCATATAAAGCTCAGGCAACTGGTTCGTCTGCGCCCGCGCGTTGGCCAATATTTCCCAAGGGTTGCTAGCCATCAGTAGATCCCGTCAGAACCGGATACGCCGTAATATTTGGGCGAACCAAAACCGCCATTGCTCATCATGTACATGCCCGCGAGATTGCTCGCCGTGCCGCTAATGCTCGCTCCGGTATTGGCATAGGACGACGCGCGCGCGTTGCCGGCTGCGGTTGCGGCATTCCCGATGTTCTGCGCGTTCTGGCCATAGGCGTTGATGATCTGGCCACTAGAACTTGCTCCAGCAGCAGCGGTCCCAGCCGTTGCCGTCTGCCCGACGCCAGCCAAGGCCGCGAGCCGATTGGCGAAAGTCTCATAATCTCCCGACGCGAGACCTGTGGCATAACGCATCCGTGCCTTGTCGGCGCCGCCGCTGTTGAGAATGCCGCGTGCCGCATTTTGACGATCGATCGCCTGCAATCCTTGGTCAAGCTGCCACTGATAGCCCGGCGATTCCTCATACCCGCCATATCCGGGCGTCATCGCGATCGGTGCCTCATGCGTAGTTGTCGCCGGTTGGTAGCCGGGCATCTTCGACAATGTAGAATCGTAAAGCGAGGCTGGGAAATAGCGCCCACTGGGAACACCCGGCGGCAGCGCTGGAAATTTCTCCGGAATCGTTGTGGCTGTGCCCCCCGGCATCCCTGATGCATAGATCGAGGTGTCTTCGGGCCGTGATACGCCGTACATGTCAGCAAGTTTGTAGAGCGCGCTTTGCCCGACCGCACGCTGCGGAGCGTAATCGGAGCGCGTCAGGTCATATTGACGCCGGGCCTCCTCAACCTGAGCTTGTGTCGCCTGATTGGATGCGTCCGCTGCCGTCTGCGCCGCCTGCTTCTGTGCCTTGGCGGCCTTGCTCCCGGCAATCATCGAAGAGCCCGCGCCTACAACCGCAGCGCCTGCGATAGCTACGCCGACCATTATTCAGCCGCCTGCATGATGTGGGCCTCTTCGAAAAATGTCTTGGAATAATAGCGCTCAACCTCGGTATAGCCGAGCTTCTCGAACAGCCATGACGCATCCTTATGGAGTTTGGAGCCGACAAAGAAGCGCCCGACGCCGCGTCTGCGCGCCTCACGTTCAACCGCCTTGAACAGGATGAACCCGCCCATCTTGCCGCGATGCTCCGGGGCTACCCAGAAGATATCGAGGCTCAGCTGCAGGAGCGTGCGGTAATGCAGCGCCGGCCCAATGAAACCGACGAAATAGCCGGCCAGCTCGCCTTTTTCGCGCAAGGTGACGACAAGAATGCGCCCCAAGGCGTCGAGCCGGTGATATTCTTCGAAGCAGGGATCGAGCGGGACATGATCCTGGTCGAGCGCCAGTTCCAGATAATGGCGCGGAAGCAAGGGGGCCACTTCTTCAAGGAAGGGCGCGAAAGGTTCCGGTGTGGCGGTCAGTGTCATTCCAGCCTCAAATCCACGATGAGAACGATGCGATCGTCCGCGCTGTTGTTGACGACGCTGTGTTCGGTTCGATTGTCGATCATCCACCACTCGCCCATGCGGAAGTTGATCACCTCCTCTCCAATCTTGAAGATGGCGCCGGGCAGGCATTGCAGCGCGAGCATGTAGCGCGTGAAATATGTCGCCGGAGCGCCCTGGTCGATATGGGGTGGGATTTCCTTGCCTGGAGGCAGGCGCGTGATGATCACTCGCCCTAGCTTTACCGCTTCGACGCGGCGCATGATATCGAACACCAGCGGCCTCAATTGAGGAAGTTCACGCCAACCGCGATATGAGACCACATCAAGGTCATTGACGACCGATTCCGCATTGGACGGATCGTTGAAAAACACCCAGATATCATCGACCGCGCCGTGCGGGCTGGCGGGATGCGTGGATCTCAAGTCATTCTCGTTCCACAACTCCTCCCGCGCAGAAAGCGCGTTGAGGATGGGAATGACATCGACGCCTTCCGCGATTTTCTGGAAATGCCGCAAGCCAGTTCATCCGCTGAGCGATCGTCTGGCTATGGGAAGCGGCCCGATCCTGCCGCCGATGCGTGTCGCACCCCCGCATTCATTATCACGAAATGCGCCAAGGTCAAAGCATCATGCGGCTGGCCTGAAGACCACCGCCCCCATGAGCGCGGAAATATCATTGGATGCCGCCCCTGTTCCCGCCGCCGTGCCAGTGATCTTGAGAATATTTGTCCCCGACAGTGTCAGCCCTGTCAGTTCGCCCACGGACGTATAGGCCGCCAGCGCCGCTCCTTCCGTCTCCAGGGATGCCATATAGCGCACGACAGACGATGAAACGCGGATAAGAGACGCGCGAACAACCCATGCCGAAGATAAGCTCAGCGTAAGCGCGCCAGTATCGAGGATGGCGGTGCCAGCGAAATAAACCTTGATCTGCCTTGTGGCGGTTCCTGACGAGACGAACGTTCCCCCATAATTGGCTTCGAGCTTGTCGCCATTCGCACCTAATTGTCCGGCTGCGATCGTGTCTGAATAAAGATCGGTTTCCGTCGTGCCGCTATTGCCCACAGTCGCATAATGGTCGAACTTCGCTGCCGAGAGAGGTAGCGTGGAGGCGGCGGTCAATCGCCCTTGCGCATCGACGGTGAATGTTGGGAAGGCAGATGCAGAACCATAGCTTGCAGCCGTCACGGCGGTATTGGCAAGCGCAATCGCGCCAGTGCTGCTGTTATAGCTTATCCCAGTACTTCCAGAGAGCGCGGATCGCGCCCTGCTATTGGTGAAATAGAGATTGACCGTACCCTCTGGAATGGCGTCGCTGTCGAGAGTGATCGACGATATTGCCGTGATTCGTCCCTGCTGATCGACCGTCAGTTGCACCGCAGAGCCGCCATAGGTCCCAGGCGTCACTGCGGTATCGTCCAGATCCATCGTCACGAAGCTGGGGCCGACATTGGCCGTCAGGCCGGCTCCGCCGGTCAGAACGCGCTCGCCGGTCAGGACTGGTGATGTCGCGAAAGTCAGAAACGGCGCGCCAGCCAGCGAACCCGAGATGTCAGTTGACGCATTGCGCTGCAATTGCGCGAAGAAGCGATAATATTCAGCAGTCGGGCGGCCAGCACCGTCCACCATCGGCGTATTCGGCGGATTGATCGTGAAGGTCATATCTATCGGCAATCAGCATAATAGCTCATGATCAGCCGCCTTACGGGATCGGTGATCGTCAGCCGCATCGTTCGCACCCGAAATTGTCCCAATGTCCGCCAGATAGCCCGCGTGCGGTATTGGCCGATCCGCCCAAGCGAGCGCCACAACTCGTTAGACCATGTCCGGCCACCATCGTCGGAATAGCGAAGCATGATCTTGGGATCAGAGCCCTGCCCGTCATTCAGCCCGACGCCGGTTTCGCAATAAACCTCAAAGCCGTACATCGTCACCCGCGAGCGCCCAGCCCCGATTTGAGGTAATTCCACCTCCATGGCGATAGGGTCGCCGTCCTCGGTGTGGCTGTCGAGATTGGGCGTGTAGAGGATGCCGGTATAGGCATCGGAAAGGATTGTCCGGTTCCATGCCGTGACGGCCCCGCCCACCCGCCAGTTGATCGTCTGCCAGCTTTTGCGCTCATGCCATGCGCCCGTCGCCATGTCGTAGCAGAACGTGCCTTGGCCGGTTGAAATGCAATAGAATTTGTGGCCCTCCTGGGCATAGGTGAAGGCACGCATATAGGTCGCATTGCGCAACTGATATTCGATCGCATGAGTTGATATGCGAATAGGCGTGTAGCCGTCGAGTCTATAGACGGTCCTGTCGTCGCCGACGAAGTGCACGCTGTTGTCGATCTTGACGATGCTGTCCCGATCGAAGCAGCCGCGTTCGATAAAGGCGTTTCCCTGCCGCTCGAACACATTGTCCGCGCCGCCGGCATTGTAAAACACCTCAATCGTAGCCCCGCCATAAAGCTGCAGCTCGCGGTGATCGTTGACGATGCCTATCAGGCGATCTGGCGATCCCTCCGCCGTGAACACGTCGAGGAGGTCGTAGGATAGCCCGTCCGCAATCCCGGAATAAATGCACTGGTCGGAGTTTCTGATCACCCATACGAAATAGCTGTCGATATAGGCAACATCGATAACCTCGGGCAGATCCTCCGAGCTGTGCACCGTGCCGCCGGAATAGACATAGCCATTGGGATCGGCTGCGATCGCGACCTCGGTCCCATTATTCGCCATCTTGACCGGACCAAGGCCCGGAACGCTCCCGAGAAGCGAAACCGAACCGTTTTGGTCGATCGAATAAAGACTTGTCCCGGCCACCGCGTAAATTTTGTCGCCCATGAACGTCGAGCCGCGTACTGGGTCGGAGCCAAGCACGGCAAACCTGTCAAGGCCTGGCGTCGCCATGATCGCAAGATCGTCCTCGCGGTCTCCATCTGCCTTTTCAGCGAAGCAGTTGACGACCTTGGCGCCACTCCATGGCAGTGAACGCCCCTGGCTGTATTGAAGGGCTGGCTTGGTCTTGGACACTATCTTTTACCCAAGTCATAATTAATTGGGAGCACGACGGTGCTGTTTGGTTCCACCCGAGCGAAATAATCAGCTAGAGTTGCAGGTGCTCGATAGCGCGCATTCGCTGGTGATGCCCAATAAACCCAGTTTTTTTGGGCATCGTTTTGAGTTTGTGGGCTACCATCAGTCCATTGACCGCCAATGCCATTCTGCGCATTGCTGTAAACGCTCTCCCGCGAAAATGTTGGATGGTTTGGCTTCTTCCATGTGTCAGGAAGATGCCCGTTCGCGGCTTCTTTCGCGTTGTTTTTCCACGCGCCGCGCAGATCATAGTCTGAGACGCTTTGTAGCCTTGCAGGAAGCAAGCGCAGCCATTTCTGGAAAGCTGCCTCGTCTTCCGAACTAAGTTGAGTGTTAAACTGCCCTGAAAGATCGGGCGGATTTATGCCCATAAGTGTTTGGATGTCTGGCATCTAATGCCGCCGTCCCCAGTGATCATCAGGCTGGAGATAGAGCGAACTGGTCTCCTGATCGAAGCCACGCAACTGACCTAGCAGCATCGCGGCCTTGGTCTCGATCTTGGCAGCCAGTCTCTGATCGTTAACGGGATATTCGGTCTGCATGTCATCCGCGAGGTTCCAGATGATCGCCTGAAGCCATTCCTGCGGAAAATCGGCGCCGTCATTGGAATTGATCATGTCGTCGAGCGTCCGCACGACATCGAGCGTCACAATGAATTGCGATGCCACCTGAACCGATGGCGCCGGCCACAGGTAAAGTGTGACGCT
>Ga0207694_10000955_pt1 | contig 25508 bp, 22 predicted proteins | sample KBSC34metaG_FD_184353 | JGI IMG/M metagenome (GOLD analysis project Ga0207694, IMG submission 184353) | Corn rhizosphere microbial communities from Kellogg Biological Station, Michigan, USA - KBS C3-4 metaG (SPAdes) (version 2) | ecosystem: Host-associated > Plants > Roots > Rhizosphere > Soil... | reverse complement strand
CCGTCACCCGTCAGGTCGCGATGCCGGGTGAAGAGCGCGAGCGACCGCGCCTGCGATGCCGGATCCTCATGATGCTGGAACGGCAGGTAGAAGAAGATGCGCAGCGCGGGCTCAGTCGCCATGTCGAACCCCGCCCCGATCGCCCTGTCGGCCATGGTGCGGGCCAGCGTATCGGTGGCGAAGGCGTGGGCTGAATTGCGGTAGATGTTGCGCGGGAACTGGTCTGTCAGCAGCAGATAGGCCAGCGCGCCCTCGGACGTCTGCGCCCAGCCTTCGTCGACACCGGCGGACGCCGCCAGATGCGCTTGCTCATAGCGGCGGCGGATTTCGGCGTCGAAGGCCGGATCGGATGCGAACCACATGTCGAGCCCGGCATCGCGCCAGAAGGCGACGATCTCACGCGGTTGTGTGTCAGCAAGATTCATGACGCTTCCGATACGGCAGCAAGAAACGGAGCGCGGCAAGTCCCGACACGCAATACCTGTCTCTCATCAGCCCAGGAGAGACCCCAATGAGCTTCCGAATCACCGGCCTGTCGCCCGAACCCTTCCGCCACCTTTACGGCTTGCCCGACGCGCAGCTCGCCGAGCATGGCGTTCGCCGTGTCGCCGTTGACCGTGCCCCCGGCTATCCCGATCGGATCGAAGTGCGCGACGCCGCGGCGGGCGAGAGTGTGCTGCTGGTCAACTATACCCACCAGCCGGCCGACACACCCTTCCGGTCGAGCTACGCGATCTATGTGCGCGAGGGTGCGCAGGCCGCCTATGACGCGGTGGACGAGATTCCGGACGCCATGCGCAGGCGGATGATTTCGCTGCGTGCCTTCGATGAAGAAGGCATGCTGATCGACGCGGATCTGGCGGATGGAAGCGCGATTGAGCCGCTGATCGCGCGGATGCTGGCCGATCCCAAGGCCGCCTACCTGCATGCGCATTACGCCAAGCCCGGCTGCTATGCCGCGCGGATCGATCGCGCTTAGTCCGTCTCCGGTCGGGCGCCGAGTTTCAGCCAGCGGGCGACCGGCGCCACCGTCCAGCCCTGGATCAGCAGCGAGATCATCACCACGATGAAGGTGGTGCCGAACAGCAGGTTGCCGCTCTGGGCGCCGGTCAGCACCGGTATGATGGCGAGGAAGATCGGCACCGCGCCGCGTAGGCCGACCCAGGAGATGAACAGTATTTCCCGCCAGTCATAGCGGAACGGGAGCAAGCAGAGCGCCACCGCGACCGGCCGCGCGACCAGGATCAGCACTCCCGCTGTGGCGAAGGCCGGGACCAGCGCCGGCGGCAGCTCATGCGGCGTGACCAGCAGGCCCAGCATCAGGAACAGCACGATCTGGCTGAGCCAGGCGAAGGAGCCGAAGAAGCGGACCAGCGCTTCGCGCCCGGCATAATCGCCGTTGCCGAGGATGAGCGCCGCGAGATAGGTGGCGAGAAAGCCGCTCGCCTCGACGATCTGCGCGCCGCCGAACGCCGTCATCGCCCCTGCCAGGCCGAGGATGGGATAAAGCCCGCCATCGAGGTTGAGCTTGCGGAACAGGAACAGAAGCGCCCAGCCGCCCAGGGCGCCGATCGCAAGGCCACCCAGCATCTGGACGCCGAACAGCTCCCCGGCGTGGCCCCAGCCGAACGCGGCGGGATGCTGCATCACCCCGACCAGCGACAGGGTGGCGAACACAGAGATCGGATCGTTGAGACCGGACTCCAGTTCCAGCACCGCGGCCACCCGCGGCCGCAGATCGAGCTTCTGCATATGCAGGACGGATACCACCGCCGCCGCGTCGGTCGGCGCCACCACCGCGCCCACCAGCAGCGCGCCGACCCAGGGAACACCGAAACCGTAATGCGCCGTCGCGCCGACGATGCCGGCGGTTATCGCCACGCCGACGGTGGCCAGCAGCGCCGACGGCGCCAGCAGCTGCCGCACCTGCGTCCAGCGCGTCACCAGCCCGCCCTCGAACAGAATGACCGCAAGGGCCGCACTGCCGATCAGGTACGAAACGCGGAAATCGTCGAAGCGGATATGGCCGGGCCCGTCCTCGCCCGCCAGCATGCCGAGCCCGAGAAAGGCCAGCAGCAGCGGCGCCCCCAGCCGCGCGGAGGCCGCCCCGGCAAAGACGCTGAGCAGCAGCAGCAGGCCGCCCAGGAGAATCAGTTCGCTACTGGCTTCCATACGCCTCCTTCCAGGAGCACACTTACAGGATCGAACAGAGAATTTCTAACAGCTGTACGGCCCGAGTGTGGCCATTGTTTGGAGGTCCGCGCCATCGATTTAGCGAACATTTTATCCCTCTTGACGCGAATCAGTGAACCAAACTAGAACAGACGCACGGTTGCTGATTTGTTCCTTCGAGTCGCGAAAGGTGACGTGAAAATGCTGACCCGCAAGCAATACGAGCTTCTGATGCTGATCCATGAGCGACTGACATCCGATGGCGTTCCCCCGTCGTTCGATGAGATGAAGGACGCGCTGGGCCTGAAGTCGAAATCGGGCGTTCACCGCCTGGTGACCGCCCTGGAGGAGCGCGGCTTCCTGCGCCGCCTGCACCACCGCGCCCGGGCCCTGGAAGTCGTGAAGCTGCCCGAGGCCTCGGGCCGCGTCGCCCGCCTGACCAGCGCCGGCTTCCGGCCGCAGGTGATCCAGGGCGATTTCGCCCCGCTGACCGGCCGCGCCGTCGAACAGATCAGCGACCGCGACGCGATCGAGGCCCTGCCCCTTTACGGCAAGATCGCCGCCGGCACGCCGATCGAGGCCCTGCGGGATAACGGCAACTTCGTCGAGGTGCCGCGCAGCCTGTTGGGCTCGGGCGAATATTACGCGCTGAAGGTCTCGGGCGATTCCATGGTCGATGCCGGCATCCTCGATGACGATACCGTCATCATCCGCCGCGACGACACCGCCGAGAACGGCGCCATCGTGGTCGCCCTGGTCGACGGCCAGGAGGCGACGCTGAAGCGGCTGCGCCGCAAGGGCAACACCGTGGCGCTGGAGCCCGCCAACCAGATGCACAAGATCCAGCTCTATGGCGCCGACCGGGTGAAGGTGCAGGGCCGGCTGGTTGGGCTGATCCGGAAGTACTAACGGGCGCTCCACGGCCGCTCGCCGCTGACCGCACGGACCGTCTCGATCCGCGGTCCGGCGGCGGCAAAGGTGATCGATTGGGCGCCGTCACGGGCCAGGTCGGTGCGGTCGATCACCAGCGGGGCCGGGCAATGAGCGTGGGCGGCGATCTGGCTGATGACAATCTCCGGCCCCCCGCTCCCTGTATTGTCGCAGGCCGCGCCGAAGCCGCGGACGTCCGACAGGATCGCCGCCTTGTGGCCGGCGACCGTGAACAAACAGACACCCTTGCCGCATTGCTGCGCCTCCCGCAGGTCGCGCATTGCCAGGGGCGGATTGTCTTCGATGTCGCCTTCCCCTGCCCGGCGGACCCAGACCGACTGGGTGAACTTGTCGTGCGCACGGTTCGACAGCGCGATGGCGCCGTTGTCCATGCGAATGGCGACCAGCTTGCCGTCCTCGGCGATCAGAAGGTCAGGCTGCCGCGCCGCGACGGTCAGCAGGATGCCGGCGGCGACGGGGGCGACGCCCAGCCAGCGCCAGCGCCGCGTCCACAGCAGGAACCACAGGCCGCCTACGACGATCAGCCCCAGTGCTGCGGCGGGCATCGCGGCGAAATGGCCGGCGGCGCCCGGAAAGCCGGAGAACAGCCGCGCCACCGCCAGCATGGCCGAGATGCCCCAGCCCATGGGCTTAAGCGCCAGCGCTTCCAGCCCCAACGGCATCAGCAGATAGCTCAGGATGCCCCAGGGCATGATCCACAGATCGTGGACCGGAACCGCCAGCAGGTTGGCGCCCATGCCGTAAAAGGCGCTCTGCTGGAAATGGTAGATCGCGAACACCGCGCTGGCGGCACTGGCGACCAGCGACATGATCGCGATGCCGGCCAGATACATGACGGCGCGGCGGAACGGACCCTTCTCCCCGGCCCCATGGAAATTCCAGCGCTCGAACAGCACGATCAGCGCCACGATGGCCCCGTATGACATCTGGAAGCTGGCCCCCATGATCGCCTCGGGCTCGGCCAGGATGATCAGGTGGCCGAGATGGCGACCAGGCGTAAAGTCAGCGCGCTGCGGTCGGCCATGATGGCCAGCATGATGAAGCCGGTCGTGATCATCGACCGCTCGGCCGACACCGGCGCGCCGACGAACTGGGTATAGAGTATCTCACCGGCCAGCCCGCCGAACGCCGCCCATTTCTTGATCGGGAAGCGCAGGGCTATCCACGGGATGGCCGCCAGCACCAGGCGCAGGGTGAAATAGATCAGCCCGGCGGCGATGGTGATGTTCATGCCCGAAATCGCCAGCAGGTGGGCCAGGCCGGCATCGCGCATCGCGTTGTTGACGTCGTCCGGAATCGGCCCGCGTTCGCCCACCAGCAGGGCCAGAGCGATGGCGCGCTCGGCCGACTGCCCGGGATCGGCAAAAACAGCCGATACCTTCTCCGCCGCCGCCTGGCGCAGCCTGCCGAGCAAGGGCCCGTCGGCGGGATCGTCGGTGGCTGGCCGGACATATTTCTGCACCGCATAGCCGACCGCGCCGATGCGCAGGAAGAACAGATCGCGGCGGAAATCATGCGCGCCGGGCGCAGCGGGGGCCGGCGGCGGAAAGAGCTTGGCCTTCAGGCTCAGCCGGTCGCCCAGCTTGGGAATGTCGGAATAGCGGGTCAGGCCGATGCGGACCTGCGCCGGCGTCGCCGCGCGTTCGAGCCCGGCGACGCGGACATCGGCCAGCAATATCCGCGCGCTCTTCTCCTGAAGCTCGACCTCGGCCACGCGGCCGCTGACCGTCGCCGGCCCCACCGGCCCATGCAGCACCGGCGCGCTCACCATGGCGGTGCGGAGCTCGGCCGCGAGGAATCCGCCCGCGACCATCGCCAGAACGGCCGCGAACCGCGCCCAGGCAGGCCGCGCCTGCAGCGCAAGGCTCAGCGCGACGGCGCCGCCGAACAGGAGCAGCCCTGATGTGACGCGGGGCTCGCGCGGCAGCAGGAAATAGAGCGCGACGCCGAGCCCAAGCAGGACCGGCGTCCAGATCAGCCAGCGTTCCCGCTCCTGCTCGAAGAGATCGCCCAGCCCGTCGCGCCAACGGCGGAGCAGCGGCAGGACGTGCCACCCGATCCGGCTCGGCGAACGGAGAATATCGGCGATCACGGCGGCAGGTTTGGCTCTGAGGGGTCCTGGTTCGCCGCGATCCTAGCCGATCCCACAGTTTTCCCAAGCAAATCCTTCACGGCGCCCCGGCCATAACGTCGACCTAATACCGGCCGGCGTTCAATGATTTCACAAAGACGACGTGCTCGATTGTCCTCGTATCGGGAAGATTTCCTATGGGAAACACCTTAAACATTATGAAATTGTATGACCTTATAAAAGCAAATAAAAAAGAACAGAACCACGCACCTACTTCGATAACGTCCAGGCTCAAATTTTCCGAAGATCCCATCGCGAACTCGGAGGGGGATTTGTGTGTTCCTGAAGGGAAACAGGGTGCCGAGACGAGATAGATCGCGCATGCTGGAACTCTATGACAGGCATGGCTGGCTGCATTCCGTTCGTTCGGTAGCGACGATCGGCGCGTTGGTCATTGCCGTATTCTCGGCTTTCCTGCTCGACTGTCCGGCCCGAGGGGACCCGATCACGCTTGGCGCCGCCGCCAATTACGGTGTGCTGGTCGGCAGCGGGCAGACGCTTTCCCTCGCCGGCAGCGACTATATCACCGGCAATGTCGGCATCGGTTCCGGCAGCACGGTGGCGAGCAGCGGCATCAATGTCATTGCGGGGACCGCCTACGAGGATAGCGGCGTCACCAACCTCAATTACGGCTGGACCTTCGTCACCGGCGGCACGACGACGGCCGGCATGTCCGGCACCATCAACAGCGCGCTTGCAGCCGCGAACAATGCCGCCGCCCTCACCGCCACGCCCGGGCTCGCCAATCAGGGCGGCGCGATCGCACTCAACGGCCAGTCGCTGACAATCAAGGCGGTGACCAATCTCAGCGAGAACGTGCTCTATATCTCGAGCCTCAGCCTGCTCAACAGCACGCTGACCTTCGACGACAACGGCTATACCAACGCCAAGTTCATCATCGATATCACCGGCGGCTTCTCGGTCAGCTCGACCGGCGCATTGAAATCGGTGATCCAGGGCATCAACGGTGCATCGGCGGACGATATCATCTTCAATATCGAGGGCACCGGGACGGCCGTATCGCTGACAGGCAACAGCAGCAATTCGGTCATCGGCACGATCCTGGCGCCGTCCCGCAACGTGACGATAGGCGGCGGCGGAAGCCTGACCGGCGCGATCATCGCGGGCGTCAACAATGCCGGCAAATCCTACACGGTTTCCAGCTCCAGCGGCGGCTACAACATCACCAGCCTGGGCTACACACCGCGCGCCAGCTCGACCAACACGCCCGAACCGGCATCGATCTTCATGTTCGGCGGCGGCGCGCTGATGCTGCTAGGCCTGAGGCGCGGGATCAGGCCTTAGCCGGAAATATGCGCGCCGTGATCCGGTGCGATCATGCTCTTCATACTCACGGGAATTGCGACCTGGCGGGCCAATCGCCCTCATTCTCCCAGAAGCCGATCGTCTGGCGGGACGAGGCGCGCCAGTGCCGGCCATCGAAACGGTACGTGGTGTAGATCACGACGAACTCACTCCTGTCCTCCCACTTCGGATTGTCGAAATTGGGATGACAATCGATCTCCTCGATCTCTTTCCCCCTTCCCTTCGCGGCGTCGACGAAACGCCATCCGTGCTTGAGCGTCTCCGCGAGCCGAATCGGATCCTTGTCGCCAACGGCCTGGACGAATCCGAGCCTGCCGCCACGAACCTCGGCCAGCATCGTCGCGGGGCCATTATAGGATCCGAAGCCGATGCCATAGTCGACCGTCACCAGATACGTCGGAAATTCGCCGCCATAAAGAAAAGCGGTCTCCAGTTTTCCGAGCGGAACCTCGAATGGCTTATCGGCGATCACCTGCCCGCCGTCACCGACCAGGCGAAGCCGCCCATTGCGCAGCGGGGTGCCTGCGATGCTCTTGAGCAAGGGGTCGCCCTCGGGCAGGACCGTTTCGGGCTCCCGGCTGGATCCCCAGCCATCCCGATATTTGGAGGTCACACGCTCATCCTGGAGGATTTGCAGGACGCCGGCGACACCGCTCTCCCGCGGGTTCAGCGCCGTCGTCTGATAGACCGCATAGCCGGCCGGAATCGTCGGCTTCACCTCGGCAAGCGCGGCGGCGGCTCCGAGCGCGAGCACGATCCCGAACAACCCGAGTACCCTGCTGCTCATTGGCCGCTTTCCTGCGTTCCAGACGGATGGCCAGTCTATCAGAACAGGTTCGTTCGGTAAGGGCCGCCGGGCGGCCAAAGGCGCGGGAGCCAAAGGATTTTAGGTTTGGCGCGACTCCACCTGGCGGATTACCAGTGGCGGTCCACAGCGATGACGGAATAGCCTTCAGTGATGCCCGACCGCCGAACGCTGGAATTCTTTTTTTTCGACGCCGGCGGCGGCCACCGCAGCGCGGCGCTGGCGCTTCAGGAGGTCATCGCCGAGCGCTATCCCGGCTGGACGATCCGACTGGTCAACCTGCAGGAGATACTGGGGCCGGTCGACATGTTTCAGAGGGTGACCGGCCTTCAGTCGCAGGACTTCTATAATGCTATCCTGAAGCGCGGCTGGACCTTCGGCTCGCTCACCATGCTGCGCACGCTCCAGCGCGGCATCCGCCTGTATTCGCCGGCCTTCGAGGATGTGCTGGAAAAACACTGGCGCGGCTCCAGGCCCGATATCGTCGTGTCCCTGATTCCCAATTTCAACCGCGCGCTCTTCCGGGCGCTGCGCCGGGTCCATGCCGACCTGCCCTATGTCGGGGTGATGACCGATCTGGCCGATTTCCCACCGCATTTCTGGCTGGAGAAGCAGGACCAGTACATGATCTGCGGCACCGGTCGCGCCGTCGAGCAGGCCCGCGCCGCCGGCTATCGGCCCGAGCGAATATTCCAATCGTCGGGCATGATCCTGAAGCCGATATTTTACCGCCCGCCGGCCGCGGACGACAGCCGCGCCGCGCGGGCGGCGCTGGGGCTCGATCCGAACCTGCCGACCGCGCTGGTCATGTTCGGCGGCTACGGTTCGAAGACAGCGGAGAAGATCGTGCGGCGGCTGGGACGGGAAGGCATCCCGGTGCAGACCATCGTCATCTGCGGCCACAACGAAAAGCTGCGCGAGGCGTTGAGCGGCCGCCCCGGCTGTCACGCCGTCGGCTTCACCGACCGCGTGCCGGACTATATGCGCATGGCCGATTTCTTCATCGGCAAGCCGGGCCCCGGCAGCATCAGCGAGGCCCTGCATATGGGCCTGCCGGTGATCCTCGAGCGCAACAACCTGACCATGCCGCAGGAGCGCTACAACACCGACTGGGTCCAGGAGCACGAGGTCGGCATCGTCATCCGCGAATTCCGCCGCATCGCCGACGCCGCGCGTCTCCTGCTGGACGGCGGCAGGCTGGACCGTTTCCGCGAGAACGCCCGGCGTTTGAACAACCGGGCGGTCTACGAGATTCCAGCGATGCTGGAGCGGATAATGGCCGACGGATCCTAGGCCGCCCGCGGCACCGAAGCTTCATCGTTCAGCTTGCGGCACATGGCGCGCAGCCACGTGGCCGAGGACATCTCGTCGGCGTAATAGAGCTTCAACGCCTCCTTGCTCTCCACGTCTTCGACAAGCGATTCCGCGAAGTCCAGCACCGGCTTCAGCAGCACTTCGGGGTCGCCGCCGCGCTTGACGAGGTCGGTCAGCTTCTGCAGGTCGCTCAGCGTGTCGTCGTTCAGGATACGCTCGCCCTCCGCGCTGAACGGGTCGAGCTCCGTCGTGCATTCACCGCCCAGATCGTGGACGCGCTGCTGGAAGACCCGGCCATGGAAGGCTTCGCGCTCTGCGATGATCTTCAGGCCGCCGCGCAGCTCGGGGATCTTGCAGGTCTTGATCCAGTTGCCGATGGCGGTCCCGGCGCAGGCCTCGGCCACCTGGACACCGTTCATCAGGCCGAGGATGGCCTCACGCTCGGACGGATAGTCTCTCCCGAAGGCAGTAAATGTCGCCATGCCGATTTCCCCCTTGAGTTGTGGCGTTCACGCCATGCACAATCATCGCCCACACCTGACAAATGTCAAGCCAAACTACAGTCGTATAGCGTATAGACCGGCCGTCACGTTTCCGGCTTGCATGACGCCAGGCCTTCGATGCCCGCCTTGGAGAATACCACCACGCGGTTCCCCGACCAGGCCGCATACAGGCCCGGCGCCACCGCCTTCATTGTATCGGGCGAACGCGGCAGCCGTGCGATTTCCGCCAACTGCCAGCTCCCGGCGGCGTCCCGCGTCGCCGACAGAACGAAGCCATATCCCGACGGGCCGTTGCTGATGGTTATGTCTTCCAAACCCTCCGGCAGGTTCGGCGGATGGGGATCGTACTGCTTGAAGGCGCCAACCTCACCGAATGCCGCGACGACGCCGTCGGACGTGGGCGCAAGGGCGATGGCGTTCGTCGGGAAAAGCATCACGGGCTTGCGGCCGGCCTCCTGCCAGAACAATCCCCCGCCGAATTCCCCGTGATTTGCTCCGACGATCCGGCCGGCCGGCTGGCCGGATCCCGGTTCGTACCGGACCTCCCGGCCCTCGCCGCCGTCCGATCCGAACTCCAGCCCCCGGAATTGCCACCGTTCGCCGGCGCAGGGGGCAATGTCGGGCACGTTCGTGGCATCGACGGCCAGGGAAAGTCCCGGAAACATGTAGGTGTCCCCGGTCTTGATATGCTTCGCTCCACCCAGCGGCGCCCCGTCCGGCTTCAGCGCCGTGAGCGCCGCCGATGCCTCCATGCCCACCTCAGGCAGCCAATGGCTCCGCGCCACCGCCGCCAGCGCCGGCGCCGCCATCGGCGCCCGCAGCCAGCCCAGCGAGCGCGCAGCCGCGTAGACGACCCGCCAATCCCTGTCGTTCAGCAGCGCGATCAGGCGCGGCACGGCGGGCTCGTAGCCGATGGCGCCGATGAATGCCGCCCCATAGGCGCGATCCTGCCCATTGGGCGAGCCGAGAAACCGGCCGGTCAGCAGCGGCGCCGCCGGCCACGCCGCCATGCCATAGGCTGCGATTTCCTCGATGCATTCGTTCCGGAAGCTGAGCGACGTATAGGGTTGCATCACCCCTTTCACGATGCTGCCCTGGCATGCCTGGGCCACTGGCTCCAGGACGCTGGGATCGGACATCGAGCGCAGCGCCTCACGGGCCGCGTCGGCCACTGCCGGGTCGGGATCGCGCAGCAGCGGGCGGATCGCATCGGCCGTCGCCGCCGGCTTGGCGTCGGCCGCCTCGACGAGCCGCAGCGCGGCGATCCGCGCGTGTTTGTGCTGCGCCCGATCGGTCGCAACGGCGGTCCAGCGCGGCACATCCGCCGCGAGCGCGGGCTGGCTGGCCAGCACCACCTTCACGAGATTGTTCCAAACCTTGCCGTCACCGAGCGCGGCCAGAAGATACGGTGTCGCCTTCGATCCCATTTTCTGGAGGATCGCGCCGGTGCCGTCCCCGTCCCCCCACCATCTCAGCCGCTCGACCAGCGCCCTGATCGCTTCGGGGGTTCCGACCTGCCCCAGCTTTGGCGACAGGTTGTCGCCGCAGTGGTAGGACGGCATGACCTTGACCAGCATGGCGATGTCGGACTTCACGGGCCGAAGCCAGCCCGGCAGGATCGTGCAGGCTATGGCTATGCGGTCGCTGTCGTCCGAAGCACCCCAGGCCAGCAACGCCCGCTTGGCCGGGTCGCCGAAGTGTTTCAGATGGGCGGCCGCGGCTGGATTCCGGACCAGGACGTCGCCATGGGAGGCCTTAGCCTCCTTGTCCAATATGCGCATGCAGGCACTAATGGTGGGGCAATCGCGGAGCGTTCCCTCCGCCCGCGCCGCGCCGCCAGCCCACGCGCAGACAGCCAGCAGCAGCGCACCCACCCGTCTGCCCATGCGACACCCTCTGTGACCTGCCTGAAGGAACGATCAGGCAGGTCAGCTTGAACCCGGATGTATAAAATACAAGTGGATTCGGCGGGCGCGCGTCAGGGCTGGAAATTGCCGTTATAGGCCGTGCCGACGATCAGGCTGAGGCCGGTGCCCGACAGGTTCTTGAGCAGCGTATCCCGGTTCTGCTCGCTGGCGGCGGACGGGAACAGCTGATAGATGCCGGGCGTGTTGCTGGTCCCGATCCCCGCCAGCCCATAGAGTTCGTTGTTCCCCGTGCTGGCGAGGCCGTAGAGCTGATGGATGCTCACCGGGACAGGGCTGCCGATGAAAACCGCGTTGGCCGGGTTCATCGTGACCAGATAGTTGTTGGTCGCGTTGGTCGGGTTCGTGGTCCCGAAATTGGCCGACATCACTAGGTTGCCGTTATAAAAAGTGAGGTCGCCGGCCGAATAATACTGCCGGGTCAGTCCGACGACGGTCTTCTGCTTCGTGGCGATATCGACCTTGTACAAACGATTGGTCTGATAGCCGGCGAAATAGGCCGTTCCGGCGGAATCAAACACCAGCGCGTTTGCGTCCTTGGTTCCGAGCTGCATGACCAGCTTGGCCTGCAGCGTCTTGATCGGAATCTCGTACAGCGCGCCGTAAGTGATGCCGTACAGCTGGTGGTTCTTCGGATTGAAGGCGATGTCGGTCAGCGGCACGGTGACATAACCGAGCACGCTCACCTTCTGCGTGCCGACATTGATCATGGCGATGCGGCGCCCGGAATCGACCACGAAGATGTACGGGCTGCCGGCGGCTGCGACATCGGGCTCCGGCGCCGTTCCGGCGGGAGCCTCGGCGGCGGCCGGCGGCTGGGCGGCCATGCCGCGGTACTGCGCATGGGCCGGCCCGGCCGCCAGCCCCATGGCGGCAATTCCAGCGATCGTCGAAAGGCACGCAACTCGGGTCATCGTACATCTCCATAAAATGATGCAAACGGAGAGGCTTAATGGTGGTTCCCCCTCTCCGGCCGCTTGCACCCCGCCATCGAATCTGCGATTAGCAAACTGAATCGGCATTCATTTCATTCGGCGGCAACGCCACACGAGGTCCGGCACGGTGCTCCCGTGCCCGACATGACGCCTCCTCAAGGGGCGTTTCCTCCCTAATCTTGCCCCGCCGCGCCCGGCCTTCTGGCCGCGCGGTGGGGCATCTTTTGATCGGGGCGCACACTCAAACACGTCGATTCCCGCCAATTCCTTCGAGCCATGGCTCCTGCGCCCCGGCGCGGATGCCGATCATGACATGCTTGCCCGGTTGGAAAACACGGTTTCGTTTCGGCATGGCCGCCCGCATGGCGATCCGGCAATTCTGTGCTAAGCAGCAGCGCCTTTCGTCACCAGATGCAGCCTCATGACCGTCGTCACCCGCTTTGCCCCCTCGCCGACCGGCTATCTCCATATCGGGGGCGCCCGCACAGCGCTGTTCAACTGGCTGTTCGCGCGCCATCACGGCGGCACGTTCCTGCTGCGCATCGAGGATACCGACCGCGCCCGCTCGACCGATGCGGCGACGGCGGCGATCTTCGACGGGCTGGCCTGGCTGGGGCTGAACCATGACGGCGAGGCAGTCTCGCAATTCTCCCGCCGCGAGCGTCATGCCGAAGTGGCGCGGGAGCTGCTGGCCAAGGGTCAGGCCTATTACTGCTACGCCACGCCGGAAGAGCTGGAGGCGATGCGCGAGGCGCAGCGCGCCGCCGGCCAGCCTTTGCGCTATGACGGGCGCTGGCGCGACCGCGACCCCAAGGAGGCACCGGCCGGCGTCCTGCCGACCATCCGCCTGAAGGCGCCGCAGACCGGCGAGACCGTGGTCGAAGACCAGGTGCAAGGTCCGGTGACGGTCGCCAACGCCCAGCTCGACGACATGGTGCTGCTGCGCGGCGACGGCACGCCGACCTATATGCTGTCGGTGGTGGTCGACGATCACGATTTCGGCATCACCCACATCATCCGCGGCGACGACCATCTGACCAACGCCTTCCGCCAGACCCAGCTCTATCGCGCGATGGGGTGGGAACCGCCGGTCTTCGCCCATATTCCGCTGATCCACGGGCCGGACGGCAAGAAGCTGTCCAAGCGGCACGGCGCGCAGGGCGTCGAGGAGTGGCGGGAGATGGGCTATCTGCCCGAGACGCTGCGCAACTATCTGCTCAGGCTCGGCTGGGCGCATGGCGATGACGAGATCATCTCGACCGAGCAGGCGATCGCGTGGTTCGACCTGCCCGGCATCGGCCGGTCGCCGTCGCGGCTCGATTTCGGCAAGCTGGACAATCTCAACGGCCACTACATCCGCGAAGCCGATGACGACCGCCTGGCCAGGCTGATCACACCCCGGATCGAGGCCGGGATCGGCCGGCGCCTTACCGCGCCGCAAACCGCGCGGCTGGCGGCCGGCATGGCCGGGCTGAAACCGCGCGCCAAGACGCTGAACGACCTCGCCGCCTCTGCCGGGCTCTATGCCCAGGAGCGGCCGATTGAGCCGGACGCAAAAGCCGCCGGGCTGTTGACGGCAGCGGCGCGGGAGCTTCTCTCGGCATGGCTGGACCGTGCGCAGACAGGCGATTTCTCCGCCGCCGCCCTTGAACAAGCGGCCCGAACCCTGGCCGAGGAGCGCGGCGTGAAGCTGGGCGAATTGGCGCAGCCATTGCGTGCCGCACTCACCGGCAGCACAATTTCTCCGCCGATCTTTGAGGTTGCTTCCATCTTCGGGCGGGATGAGGTAATTGCCCGCGTGAAAGACCTGCTTCCCGCGTAATTAATGCAAAGGCGTCCGTTGATCTTATGGCAGCACCCTTGTACTTTGCTGCACCGCCACAAAAATTTTAGATAGCGGACCGTATCTGAGGAAACCATGCCAGAATCCAAGACCGCCAAGCTGACCACCCCCGACGGTCAGACCCACGATTTTCCGGTACTGTCGGGCACCTTGGGGCCGGACGTCATCGACATCCGCAAGCTGTACGATTCGACGGACCATTTCACGTTCGATCCTGGCTATACCTCGACCGGCGCCTGCGAATCCAAGATCACCTATATCGACGGCGACAAGGGCGTGCTTCTCCACGGCGGCTACCCGATCGAGCAGCTGGCCGAGAAAAGCGACTATATGGATACGTGCTATCTGCTGCTGAACGGCGACCTGCCGAATGCAGAGCAGAAGAAGGCTTTTGAGACCTCGATCACCCGTCACACGATGGTGCATGAGCAGCTCAGCCACTTCTTCCGTGGCTTCCGCCGCGATGCGCACCCGATGGCGATCATGTGCGGCGTGGTCGGCGCGCTGTCGTCCTTCTATCACGACAGCACCGACATCAACGACCCGGTGCAGCGCGACATCTCGGCGATCCGCCTGATCGCCAAGATGCCGACGATCGCGGCGATGGCCTACAAATACTCGATCGGCCAGCCGTTCGTGTATCCGCGCAACGACCTGCCCTTCGCCGACAACTTCCTGAACATGATGTTCTCGGTGCCGTGCGAGGACTACAAGATCGATCCGGTCCTGGCCAAGGCGATGGACCGCATCTTCATTCTGCATGCCGACCACGAGCAGAACGCCTCGACCTCCACGGTCCGTCTGGCCGGCTCGTCGGGGGCCAATCCCTTTGCCTGCATCGCCGCCGGCATCGCCACGCTGTGGGGCCCGGCCCATGGCGGCGCCAACGAGGCGGTGCTGAAGCAGTTGATGGAGATCGGCCACAAGGACAAGATCCCCGAGGTCATCGCCAAGGCGAAGGACAAGTCCTCGGGCTTCCGCATCATGGGCTTCGGCCATCGCGTCTATAAGAACTTCGATCCGCGCGCCCAGGTGATGCGCAAGACCTGCCACGAGGTCTTGGGCGCGCTCAACATCAAGGATCCGCTGCTGGACCTGGCGATGGAGCTGGAGAAGATCGCGCTCGAAGACGAGTATTTCATCTCCAAGAAGCTGTACCCGAATGTCGATTTCTATTCGGGCATCATCCTGAAGGCGATGGGCTTCCCCACCTCGATGTTCACCGTGCTGTTCGCCGTCGCGCGCACCGTCGGCTGGATTTCGCAGTGGAACGAGATGATCGAGGATCCGGCCCACAAGATCGGCCGCCCGCGCCAGCTCTATACCGGCCCGGCCCAGCGCGACTTCATTCCGGTCGGCGCCCGCTAATCACGCTCAGGACGGCATCCGCCGCTGCCTCGCTGGGGGTTTTACCCTCCGGCGACAGCAGCCGGCGGATTTCTTTTCCGCCATCCAGCTGCGCAGCCCGCGCCGCCGGATCGTCCAGCAATCGGGCGAGTTCGGGCGTCAGCCGCTCAGCCGTGCAGTCATGCTGCAGCAGCTCCGGCATCAACGGCCGGTCCAGGATCACGTTCGGCAAGCCGATATATTTGCCGACCTGAAGCCGCCTGGCGATTATGTAGCTGACCGGATTGACCTTATAGGCGATCACCGCGGGCACGCCCGACAGGGCCAGCTCCAGCGTCACGGTTCCCGATTTCGCCAGCGCCGCCTCGGCCGCGGCAAACGCGTCGAATTTCTCCACGTCGCCGGTCAGCAGGATCGCATCGAGGCCTGCGCCGTCCATTCCGGCGCGTACCTTCGCCGCCAGGTAATCCGGCGCCGGCACGGCGACCGTGAAGGGCGCCCTGCCCTGTTGAAGCCGGCGTAGCGTCTCAAGGAACACCGGCAACATCCGGTCGATCTCGCCGGTCCGGCTGCCCGGCAGCATGACGATCACCCGCCGGTCCGGCGCCAGCCCGTGCCGCGCACGGAATGCCGCCCCATCGCCCTTGCCCGCGGGCCCCTCGATCGCCGAATGGCCGACGAAGGTGGTCGCCAGCCCCTCCCTCTCGAAATAAGGCGGCTCGAACGGCAGCAGGGCGAGCAGGTGGTCGAGATATCCGGCGATCTTGGCCGCCCGCTCGGGTTTCCATGCCCAGACCGACGGCGCGACGTAATGGATCCTGGGTACGCCCAGCGGCACGGCACGCTGCGCGACCCTCAGCGTGAAGCCGGGGGAGTCGATGGTGACGAGGGCGTCCGGCCTCAGCCGGGCGATATCGGCGGCGGCCTGCTCGCCCCGGCGCATCAGGTGCCTCAGCCGGGGGAGTATCTCGGCCAAGCCCATGACCGCAAGGTCGGTCATCGGGAACAGCGACACCAGGCCCTGCTCGATCATCTTGGGCCCGCCGATACCGGCGAACCGCACCTGCCCTCCGGTCCGGCGTTTCAACGCTGCCATCAGGCTGCCGCCCAGCAGGTCGCCCGAGGGTTCGCCCGCGATTAGATAGAGGAGCGGCCCTCCCCCCGCGTTCATGGCACGACGGCGATGAGGAACAATCCGGCCGCGTCGGCCGCGGCGATCGTCTCATCCGGGTCGAGCACGATCGCGGCGCCGGCCTCGATTGCGATGCCGCGTAGCCCGGAAGCGGCGGCCCGCGCGACGGTGGCAGGGCCGATGGTCGGCAGGTCGACGCGGCGATCCTGCTGCGGCTTGGCGATCTTGACCAGCACGCCGCCCAGACCTTCGCGGCTGAGCCCCCCGGCACGGTCCAGCAACGCATCGGTGCCTTCGATCGCCTCCACGCCCAGCACCAGCCCCTGCTGCACCACCACGGCCTGGCCGATATCGGCGCCGCCCAGCATCGCCGCGACCTTCAGCCCATGGGCGATATCCGCTTCGGCCTGTTCGTCGGGCCTGTGGCGTCCAAGCACACCGGCGGCAGCCGTTCCGCTGCTCAGAATCTCATTCGCTCCGACCACCCGGAAACCCTCGCGTCCCAGCTCGCGCCCGATCGCGGCCAGTAAGCCGTCGTCGCCCAGCGCGCCCGCCCCGATCTTGGCAAAGAGCTGAACGCCGCGCCAGTCGAGCCCGATCTCGGACAGGCTCGGCCGTCTGACGCCACCGGCCATGACCAGATCGACAACGCCGGCCTTCTTCATTTCGGCAATGATGCGGCCCGCCTCGCCGATGCGGAGCGTGATATGGGGAAAACCGTCGACCGTGGCCGGATCGTGCTGGCCGGCGAAGGCAACGATGAAGACCTGCCGGCCCCGAGCCCGGGCCGCCTCGGCCACGCGCCTTGGAAGAGTACCGCCGCCGGCCAGGATGCCGAGCGGCCGGCCGGTATCAGTCGGCATTCTGAGCCGGCGGCTGGCACAGCCCGCGGCTCGACTTGGCGCGGGCGAATTCGACGATCTGCCGCACATACTGGTTGGCGGGGAACGCCTTGCCGGCTTCCTCCATGCGTTCCGCCAGCGTGCCCTTGTCGCCGAACATCATCTTGTAGGCGCTGCGCACCTCCTGAATGTCCTCGCGCGGCACGCCCCTGCGCTCCATGCCGATCAGGTTGAGGCCGCCCAAACGCGCCCTGTCACCAGTGACCATGCCGAAGGGAATAACGTCCTGCTCCACGCCGGTCATGCCGCCGATCATGACGTGCGCGCCGATGCGGACAAACTGATGCACCGCGGAGATGCCGCCAACGATGGCGAAATCGCCCAAGGTCACGTGCCCGCCCAAGGTGGCGTTGTTGGCCATGATGACGTGGTTGCCCAGGATGCAATCATGCGCGACATGGGCCCCGACCATGAACAGCCCGTCGTCGCCGACGCGGGTCGCCATGCCGCCGCCCTCGGTGCCGATATTCATCGTCACGTTTTCGCGGATGCGGTTACGGGCGCCGATCTCCAGGGTCGCCGGCTCACCCTTGTATTTCAGATCCTGGGGAATCTGGCCCAGCGAGGCGAAGGGAAAAACGACGGTGTCGGCGCCGATGCTGGTGCGCCCCTCGACCACGACGTGGCTCATCAGCCGTACGCGGTCGCCGAGGACGACATCCGGCCCGATCACGCAAAAGGGGCCGACGGCGACCCCCTGCCCCAGCCTTGCCTTGGAATGGACGATCGCCGTGGGATGGATCGTGACCGCGTTGTCTGAAGAGTCTGCCAAAGCCGCCGACAGGGCGTTACTCATCGACGATCATGGCGGTATAGGTCGCCTCGGCGCAGACAACGCCGTTGACCTTCGCCTCGGCCTTGAACTTCCAGACGCTGCCGCGCTTGTGGATGCGCTCCACATGCACGCGCATCTGGTCACCGGGCACGACCATCTTCCGGAAGCGGGCATTTTCCACCGACATGAAATAGACGAGGCTGCCCTCGACCTCCTTGCCGATCGTGTAAACGACCAGAACCGCCGCGGTCTGCGCCATCGCCTCGACGATCAGAACGCCGGGCATGATCGGTTTCTCCGGGAAATGCCCCTGGAAAAACGGCTCATTGGCCGTGACGTTCTTGATCCCGACCGCACTGTGATCGGCCACGATATCCTCGAGGCGATCGATCATCAGGAACGGGTAACGATGAGGCAGCATCTTGAGAATCTGCTCGATTCCCAAGCTGGCGGGCCTAGCCTCCTGCGTCTGCTGATGCGAATCCATCACGCGTCTTAAGCTATCTCAAATCCAGCCGAAGCTTACTTCTTTTTTGCCGGCGGCTTCTCGGCCGCGGGCGCCGGCGCGGCCGTCGCATCAGCCGCCGGCGCCGCACCGGGCGCCGGAATGGTGACGGTCACCGAGGGCAGCTTGGTGTTCAGGCGCTGAACGACGTCGTCGGTGATGTCCATGTTCTTGTCGGCCATCGAGATGACGGCCTGCTTGTTGACCACCATGCCGATATGACGCTCGGCCGCGATCTGCTGGACGATGTCGCGCATATTGTCGCCGACGACATTGACCGCGTCGCCCTCACCGCGCTGGAAGGCCTCCTGGCGCTCCTGCAGGATGCGCTGGGCATCGGCCTGCTTGCGCTGCAGGCTCTGTTCCTGCTCCTTCGCGTTCTCGGGCGAAAGCACCGAGCGCTGCCGCAGATACTGGTTCTGGGCATTCTTCAGGTCGTCCTGCATGCGGGTGACCTGATCGCGGATCTTGCGCCGCTCGGCGTCGAGCTGCGACTGGATGCTCTTTCCGGCCGCCGAATCGACCAGCACACGCTGCATGTCGACCACCGCAACCGTCGGCGGGACGAGCGCCGGACCAGGCGCGGCCGGAGCCGCCGCGGGCGCCGCCGCCGGGGTCTGCGCAAAAGCGACGGGCACGACCATCAGGGCGCCAAATAGCGCGGCCCCAAAAACAAATCTCTCACGAGCCATGAAACAAAGCCTTCTAGAAATGAGATCCAAAGTTGAAGTTCAGGACCTGTCCCTTGTCGAGGCTGCCCCTCAGATAGGGATAGGCAATGTTGACGCGGACCAGGCCGAACGGAGATTTCCACGAAACGCCGATACCGGCCGCCGCCTTGAGGTCGAAATTCTCATAGATCGGCGCAGGCGTGATGAGCTGGCCGTTATAGGTGAACGGCTTGGTGCTCTCATGAATGCCGCCGAGCGAGCCGAAATCGTTGAAGAGATAGGCCTTGATTCCGTATTCCTGCGGCAGGCCCAGCGGCACGCTCGATTCCAGCGAGCCGACATAATAATACTCGCCGCCGAGCGGATCGTGCGTGACCGTATCGCGCGGGCCGACGCCGGCGACGCGGAAGCCGCGGAGATTGTCGCCGCCGATGAAGAACCGGCTTTCGATATTCACCTTCTCGCCGATGCCGACCACGTCGCCGCCTTCGATGCGGGCGTTCAGGATCCAGCCGTCGGCGATCGGATAGTAATAGCCGGCTTTCGCCACCGTCTGCAGGAAGTGGTCGGTGCCGCCCAGACCCGCCAGCGTGGTCTGCAGGCTGAGGATATAGCCCTTGGTCGTATCGATACGGGCATCGCGCCGATCATAGACCAGCGCCTGGCTGATCGATGAGGTGAAGCGCAGGCCCAGTTCCTCATAAATGTACGGCGAAACCTGATAGCCGACGCAGCCGAACTGATCGAGGCCGAAGCCGCAACCGCCGATATTGGTCAGCTGGTTGGCGGTGAAGCTGTAGGTCAGGGTCTGGCGCAGGTTTTCCGACAGGGCATAGCCGGCCCGGATGTCGAAGCCCGTGCGCTCCTGATCGTAGGAGTAGTTCTGCGTATAGTTGCTGACCGTCCGGATGATGTCGAAGCCGGCGGCGATATCGCGGTCCAGCAGATAGGGCTGGGTGTAGCTGATATTCAGCTGCTGGTAGTAGCTGGATATCTCGGCGCCGAACGACAGGTCCTTGCCTTCGCCGAACAGGTTGCGCTGGCGGATGTTGAACTGGGCGAACGCGCCGTCCAGGCCCGAATAACCGGCGCCGACCGAGACTTCGCCGGTGCTCTTCTCGGTGACCTTCACATCGACGATGGTCTTGTCGGGCTCCGAGCCCGGCGCGTTGGTGACGCTGACCTTGTCGAAATAGTCGAGGTCCTTCAGGTTCTGCTCGGACTTCTTGAGCAGGTCCTGGTTGAAGGCGTCGCCCTCGGCCAGCTTCATCTCGCGGCGGATGACCTCGTCGATCGTCGTCTCGTTGCCCGAGACGTTGATCCGCTCGACGAAGATACGCGGGCCTTCCGACACGTCGAAGACGATGTCGACGGTGTGGGTATCGCGGTTCTTGGTGAATTCCGGGCGAACGTCGACGAAGGCGAAATGCTGCTGCGTCACCGCCGCGCTGAGCGCGGTGACCGTGTCCTCGATCTTGCTGGCGTTATAGACGTCGCCTTCGTGGGTGAGCAGGTAATCCTTCAGCGTCGTGGTATCGAGACCTTTCAGCTCGCCGCGGATCTCGATCTTGCCGAAGTTGAACTTCTCGCCCTCATCGACGGTGAAGGTGATGAAGAAATCCTGCCGGTTCGGGGTCAGCTCGGCCACCGCCGACACGGTACGGAAATCGGCATAGCCGTTCGACAGGTAGAAGCGGCGCAGCAATTCCTTGTCGTATTGCAGCCGGTCCGGGTCGTAGCTGTCGTTCGAGGTCAGGAAGCGCCACCAGATGGCTTCCTTGGTCAGAACCACATCGCGCAGGTCGTCGCCGTCGAAGGCGTGGTTGCCGACGAAATTGATGCGGCTGACCGGCGTGCGCGGCCCCTCGTCGATCTCGAACACCAGGTCGACGCGGTTCTGGTCGAGCACGACCACCTTGGGCTCGACGCGGGCGGAATAGCGGCCCGCGCGGCGGTACAGCTCGAGGATGCGGTCGACGTCGGCCTGGACGCGGGTGCGGGTATAGACCGTGCGCGGCTTGATCTGGAGTTCGTCGGTCAGCTTGTCGGATTCGAGCTTCTTGTTGCCCTCGAACGCGATCCTGTTGACGATCGGGTTTTCGGCGACCAGCACGACCAGGACATTGCCGTCGCGGCGGAACGTGACGTCGGCGAACAGGCCCGTCTGGAACAGGGCCTTGAGCGAGGCATCCTCCAGGGACGGATCGAACGGATCGCCCGGCTTCAGCGTCATGTAGGACAGCACCGTCCCAGCCTCGATGCGCTGCGTGCCTTCGACGCGGATATCGGCAATCGTGCCGCCCTGCGGCTGCGAGGCGCTCACGCTCCCCTGCTGCTGCGCTTGGGGGGCCGTCACGCGGCCATGATGCTGCTGTGCGTGTGCGACGGCAGGCGCGACAAGCAGCGCCAGGACCGGCACGGCATAGGGCGCGGTATGAGCAGCCGTCATGAGCAGCGGTGCAACCCACCGGTTCATTTGTTTATGTCAACCTTAGGATCAGGTTCCGGAAGAAAGGTGAAAAAGCCTCGATAGGTCATGCCACATGACGAAGACGAAAAATGACACGATCAATGCGAAGCCAACACGAAAACCGAAAGCTAGCGTACGCTCGCTTACCGGACGCCGACTCACCGCCTCGATTGCATAGAACAGCAGATGGCCGCCGTCCAGCACTGGAATGGGAAAAAGATTGATAAGTCCCAGGCTGATCGACAGCCAGGCGATCAGATTGATCAGCGGAATGACCCCTTCCTCGGAGACCTTGCCGATCACCTGGCCGATTCCGATGGGTCCGCTGAGATCGTCCGCGCTGCGCCGGCCGATGATCATCTGTCCGATAGCCGAGAGCGAGCCGGAGGTGATCGACCAGGTTTCCCCGGTCGCCTGCCACAGCGCGGTCAGCGGCCCTTCGCTGCGCAGCACGGTCTCGCCCGATGGGGTCACGCCAAGCCGCCCCATCTTGGTCTTGTTGCCCAGTATGTCCTTGTCCTCGACGATGTCCGGCGTCACCGTCACCGACATCGGCTGCCCGCCGCGGCGGAGCTCGAAGGTCAGCGGGTCGCCGGAATCCATCAGCACGGCCTGGCGCAGTTCCTCGAAGCGCTGGATCGAGGTGCCGTCGATGCTGACGACCCTGTCGCCCTTCATGAGGCCCGCCTTGTCGGCGGCCGAGCCGGGATTGACGGTGCCGATCACCGGCTGCGTATAGGGCTGGCCGATCGTCGCGAACAGCGTCGCCATGACCAGGATGGCGAACAGGAAGTTGGCCGCCGGCCCGGCCGCGACGATCAGCGCCTTCTGCCACAGCGCCTTGTGCGTGAAGGAAACACGCCGCGCATCGGCGTCCATCTGCGCGGCCGCCTCGAAGTCCGGGCGGCTGGCGGCGTCGGCATCGCCGAACATCTTCACGAAACCGCCGATCGGCAGGATGGCGACGCGCCAGCGCGTGCCGGCCTTGTCGGTCCAGCCGAACAGCTCCTTGCCGAAGCCGATCGAGAAGGCCTCGATCTTCACGCCACAGCGGCGCGCGACCCAGAAATGACCGAACTCATGAACGAAGACGAGGATGGACAGCGCAACGATGTATATGGGCGCGGCATGGATCAGCCAATGCGAAAATCCATGCAGCTGGGCAATCACATGCGCCATCGTTCGTCCTTACAAACCGGTGCTGAGTGAGCGGCGCGTCAAGCGCGATCCGATGAAATCTTCGGCGTAGAGCCGCGTCTCCGCATCGACGGCAACGACGTCATCGATCGAGGCAGGCACTGAATTCGGGAGCGTATCGAGTGCGCTTTCCACCACCCGCTCAATATCAAGAAATCCAATCCGCCCTGCTAGGAAACTGGCGACCGCGGTCTCGTTGGCCGCGTTGAGAACTGTAGGGGCGTCCCCCCCCTTTTGCAAGGCGTGTCTGGCGAGCGCCAGGGCCGGGAAGCGGACCGGGTCGGCTGCCTCGAAAGTCAGCTGGCCGACCTTCGCGAGGTCCAGGCTGTCCGCGATGACCGGCATCCGGTCGGGATAGGCCATCGCCACGGCGATCGGCGTACGCATGTCGGGCGTGCCCAGCTGCGCCAGGGTCGAGCCGTCGTGATACTCGACCATCGAATGGATCACCGACTGGGGATGGACCACCACGTCGATCTGGCTCTCGGGCAGGCCGAACAGGAAATGGGCCTCGATGATCTCGAGCCCCTTGTTCATCATCGTCGCACTGTCGATCGAGATCTTGGAGCCCATCGACCAGACCGGGTGCGCCACCGCCTGGGCGATCGAGGCGCCCTCCATGCGGGCGCGCGGCCAGGTCCGGAACGGGCCGCCGGACGCGGTCAGGATGATCTTGACCACCGAGCCCTTCTGGGCGGCGTTGAACACCTGGAAGACGGCGCTGTGCTCGCTGTCGACCGGCAGCAGGGTCGTGCCGTGCCTGGCCACCTCGGCCAGCATCAGCGGGCCGGCGCAGACCAGGCATTCCTTGTTGGCGAAGGCGACGGCAGCGCCCGAGCGGCAGGCCGAGAGCGTCGGCTGAAGACCGGCGGCGCCGACGATGGCCGCCATCACCAGGTCGGCCGGCCGCGCCGCGGCCTCGGAGACGGCCTCGGCGCCCGCGGCGGCTTCGATGCCGCTGCCTGCCAGCGCCTCTTTCAGCGCGCCATAGGCCTTGGGATCGGCGACGACGGCGAGCTTGGCATCGACCTTGCGCGCCAGCCTGGCCAGCGCCTCGACGTCGCGGTTGGCGGTCAGCGCCTCCACGTCCCACTTGTCGCGGTTCTCCTCGACCAGGCTCAGCGTCTGGGTGCCGACCGAGCCGGTGGCCCCCAGGATGCTGATGCGACGTGACTTACTCATGGTGACAAACCCGCGGTTAGGCCGAGACTATGCAAAAGGGCGAACGCCGGAGCGGCCCACAGCAGCGCATCGATCCGGTCGAGCATACCACCATGTCCGGGGATCAGGTTGCCAGAATCTTTCACGCCGAACTTTCGCTTCATTGCCGACTCGAACAGATCGCCCCCCTGACCCAACAGTGACAGCCCGATTGCCATGGCGACAACCTGGGCCGGCCGGGAGGCGTTGAGCGCCAGAGATAAGCACAATGCGGCGATGGCGGCGAATCCCAAACCTCCGAAGAAGCCCGACCAGGTCTTGTTGGGGCTGATCGCCGGCGCGAGCTTCGGCCCCTTCAAAGTCCTTCCCACGGCATAGGCGCCGATATCCGTCGCCCAGACGGAGATGAAAACGAACAGCAGCATCGGCCAGCCGCCGTTGAACGGATCGTGCAGCCAAGTCAGTGCGATGAGCGTGAGGCCAACATATGGCACGCCGAAGGCGGCCAAAGCTCGCCCGGCACCGCCTTTCCCGATCAGCAGGCCAACCAGCAATGTGAGGGCAGCCAGGGCGATCAACCCGTTCTCAACCCCATAGAACCAATAGACCGCCAGCACTGCGAAAGGGACAGCATGCGGCCACCATAGCAAGCCGCTGGTGGTGAGCCTCAGCCATTCGCCGAGTCCGATCGCCGTAGCAACCGCCGCGGCGATCGGGAAACCGTAGGACGGCAGATGAGGCCACACATTGGGAGGCAGGAAGGCAAGCAGAAGGACCAGGGGGCCAAGGACCACCCCGGACGCGATCCGGTAATAGAGATTGCGGCTGTCAGCGGCTGACAACGGCGCCATAGCGGCGTTCACGCCGGCGGAACTCGCTGATGGCGCCCTCCAGGTCGGCCTTCGAAAAGTCCGGCCACAGCGTGTCGAGGAACACCAGCTCCGCATAGGCGGACTGCCACAGGAAGAAATTGCTGATGCGCTGCTCGCCCGAGGTCCTGATCACCAGATCCGGGTCGGGCAGCTCACGCGTCCACAGCGCGCGCGAGATCGCATCCTGGTCGATTGAAGCCGGGTCGATCTCACCTGCCTGGGCGGCGGCGGCCAGCTTGCGGGCAGCCTGGACCATGTCCTGCCGCCCGCCATAGGACAGCGCGACGGTGAAGTTGAGGGTGGAGTTTCCGGCGGTCAGCGACTCGCCATGCTCGATCAGATTGACGATATCGGGCGCCAGCCGCGCGCGCTCGCCGATGACCCGCAGGCGCACCCCGTTCTTGTGCAGGTCCGCGATCTCGCTGCGCAGATAGAGGCGCAGCAGGAGCATCAGCTCTTCCACCTCCTCGATCGGGCGGCCCCAATTCTCGGCGGAGAAGCCGAAGATCGTCAGATACGGAATCTCCAGCGCGCGCGCCGACTCCACGATCCGGCGCACGGCCTCCATACC
>Ga0207694_10000954_pt1 | contig 25546 bp, 29 predicted proteins | sample KBSC34metaG_FD_184353 | JGI IMG/M metagenome (GOLD analysis project Ga0207694, IMG submission 184353) | Corn rhizosphere microbial communities from Kellogg Biological Station, Michigan, USA - KBS C3-4 metaG (SPAdes) (version 2) | ecosystem: Host-associated > Plants > Roots > Rhizosphere > Soil... | reverse complement strand
ACTCGTCAGGGATCGACGCGATGTTTGTGGGGAATTTTCTGCTGGAAAAATAAGCCCGTTTGGGATTCGCGTTTATTTGCCTTCATTCGTGGCTGGCGTGGGTTCGGGCTGTTTCGGTCCATCCGGCAGAATGAAGGTCGTCTCGCCTGCCTTCTGGAGCTTCAGCTGCTTGCGGATTTCCATTTCCTGCTCGCTGGGGCTCTCTTCCAGGCGGCGGATACGGTCGCGCCGATGTTCAATCTCGCGCGTGAGCGTCGCATTCTGTTCCTGGAGCTCGCGGATCTCGCGCCGTTTTTCCAGCAGCGCCTGCAGACCCTGCGGTCCGCTCACCGCGATCCAGGCGTAGGCGATCACGATGGCCAACAAAACCATCACGCCTTTTTTGCCCATCATGGTTTTGCGGATTCGCTCGAACAAAGGTGCCACTACTTGTTTATAAACTGAATCGCAAAAAAAGGCCAGTGCATCTTGTGCTCACCGGCGAAGATCGATGAGTGTTGGGGCTACTTGGCGGCGGCCTTATCCACCAGCGCGCGAACTTCGTCCGGTAGCGCGAATCTTTCGGGAGGAATGACCGGATTCACTTCGACGCGATCGAGCGTCATGGTGAATTCCTGGGGGCCGGCCTTCTGGGTCACCTTGGCGGGCTCCAGTATGCCCCCGAAGTTTTTGTAATCGGAAGCAATCATCTCCACGGGAATGTCGCCCATCTGCGTGCTGGCGACCGTGCTGAGCTTCACTTGCAGGCCGGATTTCTTTTGATAGTAGCCGATCACCGGTTGGCCTTCGTCCGGCGTCATGATCACTTTGTAGCACTCCTCACCGTCGATAACCTCAATCCCGGCATTTTCCACTTTGGGATACAGCTTGCGCCAATTTACGGTCGCGTTCATGTTGCCTTCGCGGATCGCCTCGGCGCGCTCCACGCCGCTTTTTATCCGGGGTCCCAGAATCGCGCTGTTTTCCCACGCGACCGTGCCGTTCACGCCGGATTCCATTTTGCCGATGGCTGCGATGTCCACGGTGTAGTAATATTTGTCGGGCTGGGCTGCGTAGCGGGTCATGGATCCCTTGATGCCGAGCGCGGGAAAGTCCACCGTCCCGTGGGCGATTTCGGTCTTGCGCTTTTCGTAGGCCGGCTTGCCGCCGGTGACCTGAACGTAGCGGTCCAGGATGGATTCGGCAGAGGGCAGGGGATCGGCGCCGTATACTAACGTGACACCGGTCCCAGCCACTGCGAGTAAAAGGATCGAAACTCGACGATTCATGGCTTCTTCTGGCTCCTGATCCAGCTCATCGCGGCATCCACCACGGCATCGTGGCCTGCCAGCAGTGCCGCGCGAGTCAACTCTACCACTACATCGGGAGCCACGCCCAACCGCTCCAGAGGCTGTCCGCCTTCGGAAATATAGTTCGCCACGGCGTACTGGAAGCCGTCGCCGTTCGGCAGGCGCTCGAAGGCCGACGGCAGCGCCACCGCGGCCGTACGTGTACCGAACACGCGGGCGCGTCCCAGGTCTTTCAGCCCTCCCGCGAAAATCTCCGAGGTCGAGGCAGAACAGCCGTCCACCAGCACGGCGACCGGTCCGGAGTAAACATTCGCGCGAGGATTGACCACGAATTTCAGCGTGCTGTCCCGCAAGTACATGGTCCCCAGGCGCTGATCGGGCTTATCCACCAGGAAACCGGCCATCCCCATCGCCATGCCGCCGATGCCGCCCGGATTTCCGCGCAGGTCGATGATCAACCCATCGCAGGCCTTGCAGGACTCCACGGCCTGCTGGAAGCTGGCCATCACCCGGGGAAGATCCAGAAACAGGTTAAAGCGGACGTATTCTGCGGCTTGATCAATGGGTCCGGTACGCCGGCTTTCGAACCAGACATGCTGAGAGCGTGCCTCGCGGCGTAGCCAGGTTGAGTCTCAGGTTGACGGTCTGGCCCGACGCATCCAGGAACGCTGCGTCAAGAGTTCCGCCGATCGGCCCGCTCAGGCGCGCCAGCACCGCTCGAGTCAACTGTAGCTCGTGAATCGCAGGATTAGAGCGGGCCTGTGTAATCAAAGGTTCCAGATCGATTCCGTGGGCCCGCTCGATCTGCCAGCCGGGGCGGACGCCTTGCTTCTCGGCCGGGGAGCCTGGATCGACGCTCGTTACTACGGCGTGTCCATCCAAAACCCGCGCGTCAATCCCTGAAGTACCCGGACCTTCGCCCTCATTGTCGAGAACCGAGTACACCGTAGCGGGAATAATCGCGAAGTGGCTCTGCTTGAGGCGTCCGAGCATCTCTTGCATAACAGCCTGTGCTTCGGCGTGGCTCGTGGCCTTTTCCACGCGGGGCCGGTACTCATCGTGGATGGCTTGCCAGTCCAGGCCGCCGGGCTTGACCTGCCAATGTTTGTCGCGGACGGTGCTCCAGACTTTCTCGAAGGATTCCAGATCGAGCTGGGTCCGACCCTGCCCGAACGCGGATAATGCCGCGGCGATTAAGGTGATCAGGCGGCGCGCAAGCATCCTAAGACAACTCTATCGAACGACTGCCAGCGACTGCGGGAAACGCACGGGAAGCGATCGTTCCAGCAGCTTTTGCGCGATGGTGATGGCGCTGGCGCCATCGCGATTGGCCAGGACCACAACGCCGGTGTGAAACTCGGGCGCCATAAGGATCGCACCTGCGTAACCCGGCGCCGTGCTGGTTTGCCGGATCAGGCGCACCCCGCGCGAGGCATCCGCGTCCAGCCCGTAGCCGCTAGCGCTGGAAAGCGTTGCGATGACGGTAGCGGGAAGCACCTGCCGTTGGTCTAGGATGTCCCCCACCTTACCGTCATTCAGGAATACGGTCAGGAAACGCCCCACGTCGTTGGCGGAGGTGAATAAGCCACCGGCTTCCATGGGTCTGCTGATCTTGCCATCGGCGCTGTGGCCCATGGCCAGCGGATAGGTCATGGCCAGACTCGGAGCGAACGTGGTGTGCGACATACCGAGGGGCGTGAAGATCATCTCATCCAGCACCGCCGAGGCCGGGCGCGCACGAATATTCTCGATCAGGCGTGCCGCCACGGCTTCTTCTCCGGCTTCGGAAGGCGGGCTCAGCAGCTTCTGGACGGAGAGCCGCGCCTGCTTGTCATCTAAGCCGAACAGGTAATCGCCCGCCGGCGTGCCCAGGTTCAAACGTCCCTGGCTGGATAATTCGGAGATCGCTGCCGCCAGAAACAAGCGGGCCGATCCCAGTCGGAACAGCGTATCCGATGTGACTGGGATCTTGGATTCGAGGCTTGCGACGCCCAACCCAGCGGTCCAGACGATGTGGCCGTCCTTCACCACCACGGCCGCGACGCCGGGGATTTTCTGCTTGGAAAGCTCTGCCGACGTAATCTGGTCCAGAGCTGCCGGCAAATCGGCTTGAGCAAGAGCGATTCCTGTCACAAGAGACAACAGAAATAAAGCGCGCATGTCTCCACCCTACAGCAATCGGCGGCGTTTGACAGTACTACGGGGTTTAGGTCTCCGGGTCTCCGTTCTCTTGATGAGACGCTGCTCCCGCCGGCGCAGCGCGGGAGAGTCTTCGTGATCGAGTGCCATGCGCGTGGTCTCGAGCGCTCGCGCGAGATCCTTTTGCCGGTGTTCGTAATGCTTGGCCAGTTCTTCAAGCGCGGGGATGCGGAAGGCGTTGCGGACGGCCGCCAGATCGTTCCAGATGGCTACGGCCGGCTCGTCGGCGCCCAGCTTACGCTCGAGCGCAGCCAGGTCCCATAGCGTGCGGAACATCAGTTCGTCCGGCATACCGGAGCTCGGCAAACGTGTTTCGACGGCGCGCCGGAAGAGCGTACGGGATTGTTCCAAATCCCCCGCCTCTCGCAGCCAGCGCGCGATACCGGCGATTTCGGCCCCGTGCCGAAACGGAAGGTTATCAGGATCCTTAAAGGCCAGAGGCACGATCCCTGTCAGGCAGGCCAGCGTGAGGATGTCGGTAGCGTTGTGATGAAATACCGGGAGAAGACGCGCGGCCCGGCCGGTGCGGAGATATTCGAAGTACAGATACGGTATCAGCGCACCCGGCACGTCGCCGTTGCGCTCGAATCCCAGTACCTGCGTTTCCAGATCCACCAGGCGGCACGACTCGTAGCGCAATTTCCACAAGCGGCGCGCGCCGTGCAGCAGATCCAGATGTTGCAGCGTCCCGAAGGGCGGGCGGCTGCGGTTCAGGCGATAGCGGGTTTCGAGCAGCGGCTGATCGAAGCTGCGGCCGTTGTAGGTGATCAGAACACGGAAGGGAGCCAGATGGCGCGTCACCGCATCCAGCAGGCTGGCCTCCTCGCAATAATCCCGCATGAAAAACTGGCGCACCCGAAAACCTTCCGGGGTGATTCTTCCGATGCCGACCAGAAACGCGCAGGTGCCCGAGCCACCCGCCAGGCCTGTGGTTTCGGTGTCGAGAAACGCCCAGTCCGAAGGCGGCGCGAGTGGCGCCGATCCGCCGGAGATCGCGGTCAGCAAGTCTTCCGGCAATTCGGCGAGCGCTCCGATGTCGGCGCTGCCGTGCCGGCGATGCCGTTCGTACAGCTTCTCCGTCTCAAAATGACGGCCGTGCGCGGTCTCGATGGTCTCTCCTCCCAGCCACGCTTCCACTGCGTTCTGGGCGCGTTCCGCGGTTTGATGCTCCGCAATCTCGTGTTCTACGGGCTCTTCGTGCCAGGCGGGCTCGCTGCTTTGCGGCAGTGCATTGCGTGTGGAAAACGGCACACCCGACACAGCGTCGTACTTCGCATCGCAGTGCTTAGCGACGCGTGCGACACGTGCGCGGAGATCGGCCAGTTGCTGCTGTAAGTCACTCATTCGCCTTTTGTTTGCTGGCCCAAAGAAAGCATAACATGCCTCACGCGCAAGCGAGCCGAGATTTTTTAAAAGGCTTCCAGGTGTGCACAAAAGCGCTTGAGGTTCAAAAAAACCGCGGAAAACCTGGGGTTTCTTGGCAGTTTTCTCTTTACACCGCGCGAACGATCCCGTATCATGCGAATGAGCGTCCGCAGGAAAATCTACTCAGCGGTAGCTTGTACACGGGAAAGAATCGGACAAAGTTTAGGAAAGTACAAAGGAGATACATGGCAAAGTTGACCCAATCGCAGTTCATGAAGGAGCTGGCGGCGGCGACCGAAGTACCCAACAAGACAGCTAAAGCCCTGGTTACGGCTTATGCGGACCTGGCGGTGAAGGAGACCAAGAAGAGCGGTATGTGCGTGCTTCCCGGCATCGGCCGGCTGGTGCGCGTGGATCGCAAGGCTCGCATGGGACGCAACCCGGCGACCGGCGAAGCGATCAAGATTCCGGCTAAGAAAGTGGTGAAGTTCCGCGTCGCCAAAGCCGTGAAGGACGCGATCGTCCCAAAAAAAAAGTAACAGCGAGTTAGAACAAAAAGCAAAACCCCGGACCGCTGTCGCGGGCCGGGGTTTGTTGTCTTAGTGATTTATAAAACCGATTGAGGCCACGCCTATACTGCTGGCGCACGCCGGAAGCCTTACGCCTGCTTCTTTTCGTCGGGGCGCGATGTAGGCGGTTGGTCTTCGGGACCCTTCAAGGAATCCTTGAAGTTCCGAATCCCTTCGCCTAAACCCTTTGCTAGCTCCGGAATCTTCTTGCCGCCGAACAGGAGGAGGGCGACCAGGAGGATAACCAGCAGCTCCATTGGGCCTATATTTCTCATATGGCCTCCTTGCAACCTGAGTGTACCATGAAACGAAAGCCTGCCAGTTCTATCCAAAAGGGTTTTAATCAGAAGGGGTTTGACCAGAAGAAAGACGTCCGGGCGATCGCCCGCGAGCGGGTGGGTCCGGTGAAGCCTTCGCGGCCAATTCCGCCTCCCACGGCTCGAAAAAAGCCCAAACATAAGCGCCCTCCAGGCGAAGTGGAAGAGTAAACGGCGGACAATAGGTTGATGCCCTTCGTGAAAGTCGGTTCGCTCTCCAAACTGCCCCCAGGATCGGTCATGGAGGTCCTGGTGGGGGACGGAACTTACGCGGTTTGCAATGCAGGCGGCGAAATCCACGCATTGGACGGGATTTGTCCCCACGCGGGCGGCCCGTTGGGACAGGGCGCACTGCACGGCACTACGCTGGTCTGCCCGTGGCACGCGTGGGAGTTCGATTGCCGGGCTCGTGTCAAAGACGCTGAAGCCAACGAAATGGACGACTTGGTCGCGAAGTTCCCGGTGAAAATCGACGGCGACGACATTCTGATTGATGTTCCCTAATGCCGGAACTGCCTGAAGTCGAAACTGTCGTGGGCTCGGTAGCTGCGCATCTGGCGGGACGCAGGATCGTCAGCACCAGCTTCACCTCGCGCTTCGTGACGCCCGGGAGCCGTGCAAAACTGTCCCAAAGGTTAGCCGGCCGACGCATCGAATCGGTGACGCGCCGCGGCAAATTCATCCTCATCGCACTGGATCAAGGTACGCTCACGGTGCACCTCGGCATGACGGGCAAACTCCTATTGGAAGGCGAGGTTGGCGATCACACCCACGGCGTCTTCATACTGGATGACGGACTGCTGCTGTATCACGATCCCCGCCAGTTTGGCCGGATCGAGTGGAGTGCGGGCCCCCCGCCGAGAGTCGCGAAGTTGGGTCCGGAGCCGCTCGAAATCAGTTTCGATGAGTTTCGTGTGCGGCTTAAGCGCAAGACGCGCATGAAAGCCCTGCTTCTCAATCAGGCGTTCCTTGCAGGTTTGGGAAATATCTATGCAGATGAAAGTCTGTTCGCGGCGGGGATTCATCCACTTGCGGTAGCTGACAGTTTGAGTACCGCACGCGCGAAGAAACTATACGACGCCATCCGCGGCATTCTCACCCACGCGATCCAATTGGGCGGATCGTCGATTTCAGACTATGTGAACGGGCGCGGCGAGCGCGGGTGGTTCCAGATGGAGCATCGCGCGTACGGCCGCGAGGGCGAACCCTGTGCGAACTGCGGCCGGCCGATCCGCAAGATCCTGGTGGCGCAGCGTGGAACGCATTACTGCCCGCACTGCCAGAAGAAGTAACAGCCGCTCATCCCCCGCCGTAACCGGCGGGGCTGGCCAGGCTAAACCTCGTAGCGCAGGATCTCGTCGACCACTTCCACTACCGGTTTCATGGCTTTCACGTCGTGAACCCGCACCAGATGCGACCCGTTGAGCACGCAGGCGGCGACGGCGGCGGCGGTAGCGAACTCCGTACCTTCCTGTGAGTCGCGGGCCAGGAAATGCTTGCGCGATGGACCCGTCATGATGGGCATCTCCAGGCGCGCCAGAGCATTGAGCTGGGCCAGGATCTCGGCATTCTGTTCCTTGCGCTTTCCGAAGCCCAGGCCGGGATCGATGATGATCTGTTTGCGGTCCAGACCGGCGCGCAGGGCACGATGCATGGAAGCGTCCAGCTCCTTCACGATGGTCTGCATCACGTCCTTGAGCGGCGGCAGCTTGGTCCAGGTTTCGGGCGACCCGCGCATGTGGTTCAGGATCAAACCGGCATTGGCCTGGGCCACGGTGCGTGCCAGGTCCGGATCGATGGTGAGGGCGCTCGGATCGTTAATAATGTCCGCACCCAGCTCCAGGGCTTTCTCCGCGATGGCCGCCTTGTAGGTATCCACCGACAGCGGAATCGTCAGCTTGTCGCGCAGGCGCTTGAGCACGGGGACCAGGCGGCGGAGCTCCTCGGCCTCTGAAATCCGTACGGCGCCGGGACGCGTGGATTCCGCTCCGATGTCGATGATGTCGGCGCCCGCCTCCTCGAGTTCCACGGCGTGCGCAAAAGCGCGGTCCGGATCGAGAAACTTCCCGCCATCGGAAAATGAGTCCGGGGTGACGTTCAGGACACCCACCAGGAGCGTTCGTTCGCCCAGTTGCAAAGTCTTGTTGCGGAATTTCCACTCGAAACGCTTGCGAAGCATGCAGAGTTAAGAGTAGCAGTACGCTGGGAAAGCGACCAATTCGTACTGTCCGAGGGAGGTTAGGCGCTCCAACCGCGCGAGGTGACCGGAACGGCTTCCTGGTAGTAATCCCCCGAACGGTCGCCGGCTCCGACAGGCTGTTCCTCGGGTTGTTCCGGTTCGATGTGGGGGACCGGTGACGCTACCGGTTGATTCGCCTTGGTCAGCTCCGTGCAAACGCCGCTCCAGCCTTCCAGCAAAGTTGTCAGAATCTCGACGGCTCGCTGCAGCGCTTCTTCGGATTTTCCGGCGTGGCCTTTTAGGATCTGCTGTTGGACGTAGGCATACAGCGACGCGAGCGTCTGTGTGAAAGAAGCGCCGACCGAGTGATCCAGGGCGGCCATTAGTTCGTTCACAGCCTCCTGCGCCCGACTGATTTCGCCGGCGCGGGCCAGGGCATCGCCGCTTTTCAAATAACCGATCGCCTTCTTCAGGCTCTGAATCGCGATCTGGTAAAGCATCTCGACCAACTCCGCCGGCTGGGCGGAGAGTATACGGCTCTCCAGGTAGTCGCGCTGTGCTTGTTGCACGGGATCGGGGCTCGGCACGACCTTCATATCGCAAAAGCCAGGCCAGTTTAGAAGCTTTTCGCACATTGATTCCATGGGCAAAACTGTTTTACCTGAGAGCCAGCTACCCCCAAATGCGGGTGTCCTAGTCCACAAAGTGGGCCTAAGCCTTTGGCTTAGTTCTGGCGATCTCCTTCACAGGTAAGGACCTGGGTGGGCCCTGCCGGGCGAAAGAGAAACGTGCAAATCGCCGGCGATGTAACAAAAGCCCTTCAGGTTCTAGGTGTTAATCTCCTCGAAGAAAGTTGGGCACAGGCGATATGCTCTGGATCAGTCTCGGCAGGGACACTGCGCTGGCGGATGAAGTCGCGGGCCATAGTGGACTGAATGCCGTTGTCGTGGCGGCGGACACACCGGAATGGAAGAGGCGGGACACCCGCCGCTGCCGGGTGATTGTGCTTGAACTCCCCGCGTCTTCTGGCTTCGTGCAAGAAGTGATGGCAGCCGCGCAGGACGCAGTGCGTCCCCTTCCCGTCGTCATTCTGGATCGCGAGGGGGATCTGGACGAATCTCTTATCGGGCCGTCGCTCAGTTCATTTCAGCATTTAATTGGGAACCCGACACCGGAAGAGATCGGCGCCCGTGTATCGGCCGCCCTACAAGCCGCTTCTCAGAAGTGCCCCTTCGATTCGCAGGAAGCCTGGAACAGGTTGCTGATCGGCGAAAGCCAGCCAATGCGGGAACTGCGCGCGATTATCCGCCTGGCGGGTCCGCGGCAGTCCACCGTCCTGATCACGGGTGAGACGGGCACAGGCAAAGAAAGAGTGGCCCAAGCAATCCACATGGCCAGCCGGCGGTCGGGAGCACCGATGGTGGCGGTCAATTGCGGCGCCCTTCCGGAACACCTCATCGAAGCCGAGCTGTTCGGCCACACCAAGGGCGCGTTTACCGGCGCCATCGGAGCCCGGACGGGCCGATTCGAGCAGGCTCACCGCGGCACATTATTCCTGGACGAGGTTGGCGAAACCCCGCTCATGCTGCAGCCCAAACTGCTGCGCGTGCTGCAGGAGCGGGAACTACAGCGCGTAGGCAGCTCGGAGACGGTTAAAGTGGACGCGCGCATCATCGCCGCATCCAACACCAATTTGGATCAGGCTGTGGCGCAAAGGCGCTTCCGCGAAGATCTGTATTACCGCTTGAATGTGATTCCCATTCGGGTGCCGACACTCCGCGAACGCCGCAGCGATATTCCCCTACTGGCCGCGCATTTCATCGAGAGAGTGTGCCAGCGCGAGGATCTGCCGCAGAAAAAGCTGACCGCGGAAGCCCTGCGCAAGCTGACGGAATTCGAATGGCCGGGCAACGTTCGCCAACTGGAGCATGCCATGGAAATGGCCGCGGCTCTGACTGGCGACCGCGAAACCATCTATCTGGGCGATATCGAGATGCATCTGCAGCCGTCTTTGCGTGAAGGTGCTCGCGAATTCAGCGCGACATCGAACGGTGTTGAATTTCCGCTTGACGTGCCCACCGACGATCTTCCGTTCGAGGACCTCATGGGCAAGGTGGAAAAGCTTCTGTTGGAGCAAGCTCTGCGGCGCCACGGCGGGAACAAAGCCAAAGCCGCGAAAGCCTTGGGCCTTAAGCGCACCACGCTGCTGTACAAGCTAAAAGGTCAGGAGTGCGTGGCTGGAGCAGCCTAATTAGATGGCGCAAGCAACTTCCACAGCCGCGGCTGCGGTCGTAGCGAAACCGAAACTTCTGGCGCTGCCCGGTTCGCCGATCGGGTGGAGCGAGATGGCCGTCCCCCTCGCCGTCGTGGCGATCGTGGTGGCGCTCATCATGCCCATGCCGTCGATGCTGCTCGATTTCCTGATCGTAGTGGACATCACACTGTCGGTCATCGTGCTGCTGGTCTCGGTGTACATCCGGAAAGCGGTGGACTTCAACGTATTTCCCACCACGCTGCTTTTGCTGACGATGTTCCGGCTGGCTCTGAACATCTCCTCGGCGCGCCTGATCTTATTAAACGGAAATACGGGAATCTCCGCCGCGGGACATGTGATCGAAGCTTTCGGAAGCTTCGTGGTTGGCGGCAACTACATTATCGGCGCCGTGATCTTCCTGGTATTGATCGCGATTCAATATGTCGTCATCAACCATGGCGCGGTGCGCATCTCGGAAGTCACCGCCCGATTCACCTTGGACGCTTTGCCGGGCAAGCAGATGTCGATCGACGCCGATCTTAACGGCGGACTGATCGATGAAGCCGAAGCACGCAAGCGCCGCAAGCAGCTGTCGTCCGAAGCCGAATTCTTCGGAGCCATGGATGGAGCTTCGCGGTTCACGCAGCGCGACGCGATCGCCAGCATCCTGATCACCGGCATCAACATCATCGCGGGATTTTTGATCGGCGTGCTGCAGCATGGCATGGAACTGCGCCGCGCGCTGGAGACATATACAGTGCTGACCATCGGCGACGGCCTGGTCACCGTGATCCCGGCGTTGATGATCTCGATTGCCGGCGGTTTGATAGTGACCCGCACCGCCTCCGAAGATACGCTCGGCGCTGAATTCCAGAGGCAGGTACTGGGCAACGCGCAGCCCCTGATGCTGGCGAGCGGAGTGCTGGTAGCTCTGGCCCTCTTGCCGGGACTGCCGACCATCCCCTTCCTCTTATTAGGGGGCGGCGTAGGCGTGGCAGCCATGCGGCTGCGTCAGAAAACTGACAAAGAAGCCGCGGTTCTGACAGCTGCCGAGCCTAAGGCCAAGGAAAATCTCGAAGGTTTGCTGAAACTGGAGCCGTTGTCGCTGGACGTCGGACTGGGCTTGGTGACCTTGGTGGAACAAGGCCAGCAGTCGCCGCTTCTGCTCCGCGTGGGAGCGATCCGGAGACAGCTTGCCAGCCAGCTCGGATATTTGCTTCCGGCGGTCAAAGTGAAGGACAACGTAGCCCTGCGGTCACGCGAATACGTGATCCAGATGCGCGGTATGGAAATCGCGCGCTATGAGCTCATGCAAGGCCATGAACTGGCTATTTCCAGCGGTACGGCGGATACCGGGATCGCCGGCAAACCGGCGCGCGATCCGGCATTTGGATTGCCCGCTTTGTGGGTCCGCCAGGACCAAGCCGCCATGGCGCGCAGCGCCGGATACACCGTGGTCGATCCGGTCAGCATCATCGGAACACATCTGACGGAAATCGTGCGCCGCCACGCCCACGAATTGTTCACGCGGCAGGACGCCAAGAACTACTGCGACCGCGTTGGCCAGGAGAATCCCAAGCTCATCGAGGATTTGGTACCAAAACTGCTCTCCCTAGCCACGATCCAGCGAGTATTGCAGAACCTGCTGCGGGAACGCGTGCCAATCCGTGACGCCGTGGGAATTCTGGAAGCCATGGGAGAAGCGGCTCAAACCACCAAGAACCCGGTGCTGCTGACGGAATACGTCCGGCAGTCAATCCGCCGCGCCATCACGCAGCCGCTGGTCAACGCCCAAGGCGAACTGCCCGCATATCTGCTGGATGCCGCACTCGACCGCGCCGTCGAATCGACAGTGGAGCACAGCGAATGGAACAGCGTCGCGAGCGTGGCGCCGGAAACTATCACGGATATTCTGACGCGGGTGAAGCGTCGCGTGGAGAAAGCCGAGTCCGCCGCAATTGTGACCAGTTCCGGAACACGCTATTTCCTGCGGCAACTGATAGAAGCCAGCCTGCCTAATCTGACGGTGCTCTCCCACAATGAGATCCCGCCGGAAATTAAGGTGCGGTCGCGGGGGGTCATTGAATGAAGGACGCAAACGGCATGAAGATCAAGTCCTATTTCGCCAAGACGGTGGACGAGGCCATCTCAAAAGCCCGCGTGGAACTGGGCTCAGAGGCGCTGCTTCTGAACACGCGCAAGATCGCGGACAACGGGATGGGCGCGGGGTACGAAGTGGTGATGGGCGTAGCCGGGTCGGCTCCAACTCCGAAAGCCGCGACGCCCGTGCCGACGCCTAAATCCGTGCCTGCGCCTCCGGTGTCTGCCGCCGCGGTCCCGCCCCCCTTACCCGCGCCGCCCAGCGAAGTGGCTACGGATATGGCCAAGCTACGCGCGCAAATGGATGAGCTGCAGAGCTTGCTGGTGGGGTCCGCGAGGCATGCCTGGGCCGCGCAGCGATCCGTTCCCGAGACCGCGGAAATCTATGCCAGTCTCATCGCGGCAGACGTGGATCCATTTCTTTGCAAAGACATTGCCGATCGCCTGGAAGCGGCGATGGCTACGGATGCCTTCTTCCTTTTGGCGGGTCCGGAACCCGAAGGAATGCAGAATCGCTGGAAGACTTTGAAATCCGATGCGACCCGGGTGGAGGCGTTTCTACGCGCCGAACTGGAAAGTCGCGTCGTGCTGCGGCCACGTCTTGGTGTGACCGGAGCCAAGGGCGCCGTCGCCGCGATGGTGGGCCCCACCGGCAGCGGGAAGACGACAAGTCTGGCCAAGCTGGCGATCGCGGCCAGCGCACAACGTCGGATAAGGATGATTTCCCTCGATAGGTCCCACAACGGTGTGCAGCAGATGCTGGGTTCGCGGGCCACTTCCGCGATCACGTTCTCCTCTGTCGATTCGATCGAGAGCCTGCCGAAGCTGGTAGCGGAGGCGCGCAAGAACGAGTGTGTGTTGATCGATACGCCCGGCTACAGCCGACTGCAACAGCCCGTCGCCGAGAAGCTGGCAGCGGCACTGGCCGCCTGTGGCGACGTCGATGTGCACCTGGTGGCGCCGGCCTATATGAAGGCTCGCGATCTGCGAAATTCCATCGAGCAGTATCGCCTCTTTCAACCTGCCAAGTTACTAGTCACAAGAATGGACGAGACGGAGACGTTTGGCACAGTGTTCTCGGAGGCGGCCCTTGCGGGGCTGGCTCTTTCGTTCCTGTCGAACGGACCCCGTATCCCTGACGACATTCGCCCAGCCACGACAGAGGATCTGCTGGAGATGGCGCGGGGGCAGCAGCGCGCCCGGGCCGCGTCCAACAGGGCAGCGTAGGAAACGAATGGCCAGTCTCAGCACACTCTCGTACTCCGCACCCGAGACCGAGCCGTCGAGCGACCGGGAGCGGCTCATTCTGGAGCACCTGCCCCAGGTGCGCTGGGTAGCCACGCGGATTCACGAGAAACTTCCGGACTCCACCAGTCTCGAAGACTTGATCTCCATCGGCATCGTCGGGCTGATCAACGCCATCGACAATTTCGATCCGCAGTTCAACGTGAAGCTCAAGACCTACGCGGAGCATAAGATCCGTGGGGCCATTTTGGACAGCATCCGCGGCATGGATGGGATTCCGGCGCACAAGCGCAAGAACCTGAAACACATTCAGGCGACGGTGGGAGCGCTGGAGCAGCGTTTGCAGCGTGCACCCGCGGAAGAAGAGATTGCGGCCGAGCTGGGAATCAGCCTGCAGGCCTATCAGGAAGCACTGTTGGAACTCCGCGGCGTTAGCCTTGGCAGCCTGGATTCGGCGCCGCAGCGTGAGGACTCGCGCAGCTTGATCCATTTCATCGCCACACCCGAGGAAAACTCGCCGGCACGTCTGCTGGAGCGCTCGGAACTCGAAAAGCTGATCGCCGAAGGTTTAAAGAAGATGCCCAAGGTGGAAGGCCTGGTGCTCGATCTCTACTACCGTCAGGAACTGGGTATTCGCGAGATTGCGCCCATACTGAATCTGCACATCACACGGGTTTCCCAAATTAAGGCGCAGGCTATCCTGCGGCTGCGAAATTATCTGCAACGGCATTGGCCCACACCTAAGGGGACGTACTAATAATGGATAAAAACGAGCTCGTCTCCGGCATACTCGACGCCTTCTCGCGCGCCATCGCGGCCGCTCTCTCCGAAACGGGACCCGAAACCATCCAGCTCGACTGGAGCCTGGCTGCCTCTCCCCAGGCCGATGCGGAATCCTGGACATGGTGGTCCGGTGGACTGAGCACACATCCCGGGGCGAACTTCTTCGTCGGCGCGCCGGAAGAAACTTGGGAAAAGCTCGGCCGGAGCGGCGATTCCGAGAACGCCCAAGAGAACGGCTCAGCGCTGGTCAGCCGCTGTTTTACGAAGGCCGTGGAAGAGTATTTCGGAAATCGGGCGACGGTCCAGGATTCGGGTCCATCGGGTGCACCATCGGAAGAATGGACCCGGATCGCTATCGAGATTCGTTATCCCGCCGGGCAATGGCCAGCCGCGGGTTGCGTTCTGAGTCCAGAATTCGAGCAGGCACTGAGCAGCGTAACGAAACCTCAGTCCACCGCGCCGGTTCCTGCACCGGCCGGCCGTATGAAGCCCAGCGACATGCTCATGCACGTCCAGGTACCGGTGTCGGTCTCCTTCGGAGCCACCCAGATACGCATGAAGGATCTGCTAAGCCTGACCGCGGGGTCGGTGGTGGAACTGGACCAGGCGCTGCACGACAACGTGGAAGTTCGGGTGAACGATCGTGTGATCGCCCGCGGAGAAGTGGTGGCAGTCGATGGCCACTACGGAGTGCGCGTGCTGGAATTGGTTTCGGGAGAAAGCTCCGGGAAGGCGATCACCTTGTGATCCGGCGGATCGCCATTCTGCTTCTGGAAAGCGTCTTGGGAGGCGTCCTCTTGAGACTCGCCCACCGGGTCCGTGCGGTCCGGAAACGGCGGCTGCGCCTGATCGATATGGAGCTACGCTTGGCGGCTGGGTCAAACGCCTTACATGAGGAGGTATTCAGGTTAAAGCATTACCTAGTACTACGGCCCAACGCCTCACAGCGGAATGCCGGATTTATTCCTTCAACAAAAGTGAGTTCGCTGCGATATATAAAAGGGCGCCAAAAATGAAGATTGACGAGCGCAAAGCCTTGAATACTCAGAAACCCCAGTCTGAGAAGGTCTACGAGACGAAGTCCGAAGTCTCTTCCAGGACCGCGAAGATCGCTTCGCCGGCCCTCCAAGACGGCGTGGCCCTGCAGGGCCAGGACCAGCTTCGTGCCCTGGCGATGACTCCCAGCGCGGAAGATACCAGCCGTATTGCGCGTCTGACCCAGCTCGTACAATCCGGCCAGTACCAGGTAGATCCTGTGGAACTGAGCGGCGCCATGGTCGCAGCAATGCTCAAGGGTTACTGAGCACGGACTGGACATGACACTCAAAGAGCGCTGCCAAGCCGGTGAGGCCAAACTAGAGCGGATTTCCAACGCCCTTCTCGATCCTCGCCCCGAAATCCTGGACCATTGCCAAGCGGAGCTTCAGGAAGTGATTGCAATCCTGGACGGCGAATCCGGGGAGTCGCCCGCGGGCCCCGCTGCCTCCGGCCGTCCTGTCGCTTCCGATAGAAATGCACTGTTGCGGCTCCGGCACCGGATCCGCCTGCTCGCGCTTCAGGTGCAAAATGCCGTGAACCTGTGCCAGGGCTGGACCCAGTTGGGCGTGAGCCAGGGTTACACGGACCAAGGAACGCCGGCCGTGCCGCTCAGCGAGCCGCTGGCCAGCTACGAGGTCTAATTCGCATGGGTCTATTCGCAAATCTAACCTCCAGCGTCAGGGCGCTCAACGCCTTCGAGCAGTCTCTCGATGTCGCACAAAACAACGTCTCCAACGCGTCCACCGCGGGCTACGCCAAACAGTTGGCGACGCTCAATGCGCTTCCATTCCACCCTGGAACAGGATTGCTGGGTGGAGTTCAGGCCGGCGCTCCGCAATCCACGCGCGACGAATACCTGGAGCAGGCCGTCCAGTACCAGAACAACTCGGTCGGGAACTACACGGCACAAGCGCAGGCTCTGGGCGGCGTCGAGCCAATTTTTGACGTCACCGGCCAGAGCGGCATCGTCGCCTCGTTGAACAGCATGTTCCAAAGCTTTTCAGCTTGGAGCGCCAATCCCGATTCCGCCGCGGCGCGTCAGGACGTATTGTCCAAGGCCCAGGACTTGGGCGCCGCCTTCCAACAGGCCGCATCGGTACTTGCGAGTGTCACCGGTAACGTCAGCAATCAAATCGGTGGCACGGTCTCGCAGATCAATGCGCTGGCTGCGCAGGTCCAGTCCTACAACATTCAGCACAACCAGAGCGGCCCTGTCGATTCCGGAGCGGATGCGCATCTGCACGATACGCTCGAGACTCTGAGCGGATTAGCCGGCATCACCGCCCGATTCGAAAGCGATGGAAGCGTTACGCTTCTGCTGGGCGGACAAACGCCTCTCGTTATCGGATCCCGCCAGTATTCCCTGCAGGCCGCCAATTTCACTCCCGCGAGCCCGGCCAACCCGAACGCCACTCCGTCCATTCAAATCCTGGATGCCAACGGACAGGACGTCACCAGCCATGTCGTCGGCGGGACCCTGGGCGGGTTGCTAACGGTCCGTAACTCGGTGCTTCCTGCTCTTCAAGGCGACAGCCAGCAAGCCGGCGCGCTGAACCAGATCGCCAAGCAAGTGGCAGATCGGGTAAATCAGCTTCTGGCATCCGGAACCGACCCTTCGGGAAATGCCGGCGCACCGCTATTCACCTATGACGCCTCCAGCGCGGCGAATACCGCGCGTTCGCTGGCGATCGATCCGAACATTACGGCCAATACGCTGGCGGCGATGGACCCTGGGCCGCCACAGGTAGCCAACGGGATCGCGTTGTCCCTGGCCGGATTGGGCGCCTCGACCGCGCCAACCGACACCATCGGCGGGCAATCGATTCTGGACTTCCTGAATGGACAGGCCCAGATCATCGGGCAGCAAGTGGCCAGCGCAACTTCAAGTCAGACCGTGGCCCAACAGTCCTTGACGCAGGCACAAGCGCTGCGAACTCAGGTATCCGGTGTGTCGCTGAATGAAGAAGCCATCAATGTGATGCAGCTCCAGCGCGGTTACCAAGCGATTTCGAAGATGATCAGCGTGATCGATGGGCTGACCGATACTCTCATCAATATGGTCCAGTGAGTCGCGAGGGAGAAACCAGTATGCTGCAAACCTTAGATCCGATGCGGAGCCAATTCCTGAACGACCTCGCGTCGCTTCAGAGCCGCATGACCAAGACTCAAGCCCAGCTAACCTCGGGTATCCGGATCAGCAAACCATCGGATGATCCCACGGCGGTGGGCGACGTGCTGCAGCTCCAGTCCGATATCGGTATGGCCACGCAGGTGACCAGCAATCTGAATGGCGTCAAAAGCCAAGTTGACACCGCCTCCGGTGTGGTTCAGAACGCTGTGTCTCTTTTGGATCAAGCCCGGTCACTGGCAGCCCAGGGTGCTTCCACCACCATTTCACCCGCCGACCGAACGGCCATGGCGGCGCAAGCGGAGCAGATTCTCAACACCTTGATCGACGACAGCCGCGCCACCTTCGCCGGGAAGTACCTGTTTAGCGGCGATAGCTCGTCGCAGCCGGCCTACTCTGTCAATCTCGCCAATGCGAACGGCGTCAATCGGCTGGTGACAGCGCCGGCCACCCGTCTCATTCAGGATTCGAGCGGCCAAACCTTCGCGGTAGCCAAGACCGCTCAGGATCTCTTCGACCATCGCAATCCCAACGACAGCCTCGCGGCCGATAACGTCTTCGCGGCGGTGAATAGCTTGCGGGTGGCGCTCGCCAATAACGATCAGGCCGGAACCGTCGCGGCGGCCAACGCTATTCAAACGGCGCAGGATTATCTGAACCAGCAGGGCGCCTTTTACGGCGCGGTCCAGAACCGGATTACGAATGCCTTGGATGTAGCGCAGAAGTTCCAGCTCCAATCTCAGACCGCCCTCAGCAACGAGCGCGATACGGATGTGGCGGCGGCCGCGACGGAACTAACCCAGGAGCAACTCAGCCAGCAGGCCGCCATGCAAGCCCAGGCGTCCATGCCTCGCAATAGCCTGTTCGATATCTTGAGTTCGACGCCGAGTACTTAAAGTAGCCGGGCGTAGCCGGCGCTTGCGTCGTTTAATCCCTATTTAGCGGGCACCGCTTTCGCGGGTTCAGTCTTTGTTGAATCGGCCTTCGCAGGCTCGGTCTTTGTTGAATTGGCCGTTGCAGGCTCGATCTTTGTTGGATTGGCCCTCGCAGGCTCGGTCTTGGCCAGCGCGTAGCTGTTCAGAATCACCAGGTCGACGCGGCGATTGCGCGCCCGTCCCTCGGCCGTGTCGTTGTCGGCCACTGGAACGGTATCCGCGTACCCCGCGATTGACAGGCGCTGAGGGGAAATCGTGAAGCGGCTCGACAGAGTTTCCATAATGGCGATGGAGCGCGCCGCGGAAAGATCCCAGTTACTGCGGAACCGGGCGGTATGGATGGGTATCGAATCGGTGTGCCCCTCGATGCGAACCGGGTTCTCGACAGCCTTAAGCGCCCCCGCGACTTTCTCGATCGTGGTCAGGGTGCCAGGCTCGACGGCATCCGTGCCGGAAGGGAAGAAGGCCGCCTGCTTCAGGCTCACCACGATGCCTCGCGGAGTCATACTGACCTCCACTTTTCCTTCCTTGATCTCGTCGGCCAGCTGTGTCGACAGCATCTTGAGAGAGATGCCCAGCTCCATCACTTCGGGACGGTCTTCCTTGGCGGCTTTCTGGGCGCCCCCCGGGCCATGCATCTGAGCGTTTCCTTGCCCCTTGTCGTCGACGGTGCCGCCTAGCACTTTGGCGACCGCGGGGGGGATGCTGGCCACTGACGATCCCTCCTTCAGCGCCTTCTCGACTGCTTCGGAGACCTGCTTGGCTTTGCCCTTATCGGTCTGCGAGGAGGCGAACATCACCACAAAAAAGGCGAACAACAGCGTGATGAAATCGGCGTAGGAGACCAGCCAGCGCTCGTGATTTTCATGCTCAACGTGTTTGGGGCGAGGCATGACGTTCGGGGCTTAACCCTTGGCCTCGGCGGGTGCGCCCGCGGGAGCGCCTGCTTCGGCCTTCTTCTTACTCTTGCCGGAATGCTGGAGGAATGCCTCCAGCTTCACCCGGATCAGTTTGGGGTTCATCCCTTCCACGATGCTGCAGACGCCTTCCAGCAGCAGTTCTTTGTCCTGCGCGTCCTGCCGGATGCGAGCTTTGAGCTTATTCGCGGCCGGTAGGAAAACCAGATTGGAGACCGCCACGCCATACACCGTCGCCACAAAGGCTACCGCGATTCCCTTGCCTACTTCCTCGATGTTTTCCAGGTGCTTCATCACCTGAATGAGGCCCAGAACCGCGCCGATGATGCCGATGGTGGGGGCGTATCCGCCGGCTCCCTCAAACACCTTGGCGGCGGATTCCCGATGATGTTCGGACTGGGTGATCTCGAGCTCCATCATCTTGCGCAATTCCTGAAGATCGGTGCCGTCAACGGCTAGCGATAGCGCCTTCTGGAGGAACTTGTCGCCGGCTTTCTCCAGATCTTCTTCGAGCGAAACGATGCTGCTTTTACGAGCCTTGGTGGCGTACGCGATAATCTCATCGACGGCCGCTGCGGGGTCCAGCTTTTCTTCGAAGAATACGCCCTTCAGTCCTCCCACTGCCGCTACGAGCGCGGATAGCGGCGAGGTCACCATGACCGCGCCCAGCGTTCCTCCCAGCACGATAATCGCAGCCGAGATCTGCACGATGTCGCTGATCTTCCCGCCTTCCCACATCAGTCCGCCGATAATGCCGCCGAGGGCGATCAGCAATCCCGCAAAGCTCGCGATATCCGGTTTCGAAGTCTTGAGGTTGGATTTGGGAGCGCCCGCCGCTTCCTGTTTAGCTGCCATGGGTGGTTACTAACTCCGCGATTCGGATTCTGAGCTGTTTTCGCGGGGCGCGGTTAACCTGGCCAGATCGGGACCGAGCAGCTTTTGGCGAAAAACAATCACCTTGTCCACAACCTCGTCGGCGGATTCGAGCACCATGTACTTGTGTCCGGTTGTTAGGGTCACCACTGTGTCGGGTGTCATGTCGATGTGTTCGATAAGATCGGCGTTGAGGATCATGGGAACGTGATTTAGCCTGGTAAGTCGTATCATCGGCAAAGCCCAGATCAGGGGCAGAGTCCATATCGATGAAAAACCAGGAAAGTTTACCTGAAGTTGCAGGGGGAGTGACCTCCTAAGGGCTAAAGGAATCCCCTTAGTCGGCCGATGTTTTTTTAGGACCAGGAATGCTCGCCACACGCCCGCCGGCCGGCGCCAAACAATTCGAGATCGGGCAGCCGGACTCCGCCAACCCGCGTTTCAGGACCCTTCGTGCCGTTCATGAACGGTACGCGCCCAGCCTGGGCACGGCCTTGTCGGCATTTCTGCGCTCCGATTTTCAGGTAAGCTTCGAGGATCTCTCGATCCAGACCAGCGGTGGCTTTCAGGCCGCCCTGCCAAATCCTACCTGCCTCATGGTGTTCCGGCTCCATCCGCGAGACGAGCGCATGTATCTGCACATGGACTGCGCCACCGTATTTGGATTGCTGGAGCTGCTTCTGGGGGGCAAGTGCGGTCCCGAACCGGCCGCCGCGAGGAACCTGACCGAGATCGAATGGAGTCTGCTGGAGGAAATTGTCCGGGTGATGGTGCGTCCCCTGGGCGAGGCTTGGCAGGCCTTTGCAACCGTCGAGTTCGAAGTGGAATCGCTGGTCAGCGAACCTGGCTTGGTGGCGCCCAACGATCCGAACCAGCCCGCGAATCAGCCCATGGTCCGCTTGGCGTTCAATTTGCGCTGCGGTGAACAATCCGGGGTGTTGGAGATCGCAGCGCCTCAGTCGTTTTTCGACTCTTCCACGGGTGCCGCTCCGGACCAGAAGTCGCCGGGCGAAGCGTTGGAGCCCGATGCCGCGCAGAAATTGGCCCTGCTGGACGAAGCCGGCGTATCGATGGAGGTCCGGCTGGACGGACCGCTTCTGCCCGTCGCCGACCTCATGAATCTAAGCCCGGGACAAGTGATCAAGCTCAACCATCCATTGGATCAGCCCCTGCGTGGTGTGGTTAACGGAGCGCTCTCCATGCAAGGTGTGGTGGTCAGTTCCGGGAAAAAGCGCGCATTCCAGATCGCCACGCTGCCCTGAAAATCAATTCCCGCGATTCAGGCCCGGTTTTCTCGCCACAGCGATTCGATGCCGGCCAAGTGCCGCAGCAGCTTCACTGAAACCTGCAAATCCTCCGTGGGCGCGTCGCCTCCACGCCGCAGCCAGTTCCGCATGGCGTCGGCGATGGTGGCCAGTATTTCCAGTCGCTCGCGCTCATCTTCTCCTGTAGGCGGCCATCCGGCAGGCTCAACCGAAATTAAGCTGTGGCTCAGTGTATCCTGCAGACGCCGCAGGTCACCGCTGTTCCAGGCGGAGAGAAGAAGCCTCGCGTGGTGTTCGGAGACTGCCGCCGATTTCATTTTCATCGTGATAGGCATGGACGCAGGACATATCGTACTACCGGGCGTCCAGTTTAGGATTTTTTTAGGACCTCGACGTCCCAAGTACCAAAAGTGGCCTGTTTGCAGTTTCTTAATAAAAAAAGTCTGAAATATTTCGCCGGTTGAGCGAAATGACTTGCACGCTCCTGGAAATAGAACCGGGCGGATTCGGCGGGAGCCGAAGATTTCAATTAGAAAAAAAGGACGTGAGGCAATGTCATATTCGTTTCAGACTAACGTAACCTCGTTGCTAGCTCAACAGAATCTTCGGGTGAACAGCCAGTTTCAAAGCCAAACCATCACTCGCTTGACCTCGGGCTATCGTATTAATTCTTCCGCCGACGACGCCGCGGGTTTGGCCGTCGCCAACGGACTCCGCAGCGACACCGCCGAACTGACCCAGGGTGTTCAGAACGCCAATAACGGTGTCAGCATTCTGCAGATCATCGATGGCGGCCTTAACAACATTTCGAACATCCTGGACCGTCTCAAGACGCTGGCGACTGAGTCGGCATCGAGCACCTTCTCGGGAAGCCGCGCCACGCTGAACAACGAATATCAATCGTTGCTGACGGAAATCACGCGGCAGGCGTCCAACATCGGCCTTTCTACGGGACCGATCGGCGGCCGCTACAATGCCGACCTGGGTGTCTACATCGGCGGCGGCGAGGGCGTGCAGGCCAATGGCAACGTGTCCATCGATTTGAGCGGCAACACCAACCGTGTGGACTCCACCAGTTTGGGCCTCGCCTCCTCCTCTGTTAACGGCGGCGGAACCAACGACATCAGCGCGGGCGCGGACCTCCGGGTCGGCACCTTCTTGGCAGCTGGCACACAGGCCTTTACATTCAATCTGGGCAACGGCACCACCGTGACTGCCACGGTAGGCGGCGGCGCATCCGGCATGAGCGGCCAGCAGCTGGTGGACCAACTCAATACGCAGATTAGCGCGTACGGAATCTCGGCCTCTATCGATAGCACGAATGGCAAACTGGCGTTCACCGGCGGTTCCACCGCATTCAACGTCACAGCCGGCTTGCAGAGCGCGGGCAATGCGATCGCGACTTCCGCGGCTACCGCGACGAACACGTCTCTGACCACCGCTAACGGCCAGACCCCGTTCGTAACGGTCGCGGGATCGGCCGAAGTGTTGTCTTTCACCATCGGTGGCAATACCACCACGGTCAGCCTGGCGATTGGAACCACAATGGCCCAGGCCATCAACCAGATCAATGCCGTCATGTCGCCTCTGGGTGTGAATGCCCTGGCCAACACGGCCGGCACTGGAGTCGATCTGCAGGGGACGGCCGCTTTCACGGTCAGCTCCAGCGGCGGCGGCGTGACTGGCGTGTTCGCCACCAACACCGGCGCGCAACAGACCATCACGGCTCCTGTCGCCAACGCAACGTCGAATGGGAACGCGCTGCTGGCACTGACGGCCATCACCAGCGCCATCGCCCTGCTCGGCACGGTTCAAGGTAAGGTCGGTGCGGGTGAGAACATGCTGAACTATGCCAGCCAGCTCGCCCAATCGCAGATCTCCAGCTTCTCGGCCGCCCAGTCGGCGATCCGCGATGCGGACGTCGCTACCGAAGCTGCCAACCTGACCAAGGCGCAGATCCTGGAGCAATCCTCGGTCGCTGCCCTGGCGCAGGCCAATGCGGCGCCGCAGGCCCTCCTGAAGCTGCTGCAATAAGGCAGGCTTGCAGTCTAATGTTTGGAACAGTCTGGGCCGATTCTCTACCGAGAGCGGCCCAGGCTTGTTTTTGAGAACCACTCAGGCGGCTGGCTCGGTTTTGCATTAGAAACAGAAGCGCAAGGGCGCGCAGGGCGTAGTTGGCCCGAGGCGGATTTTGCGCGGGGAAATAATACATGAGTTCCACCTCCGCAGGCGCACCTTCGTCAAGCTCGTACTCGAGCGATCTGCAGCAGGTGCTCAGTCGAGCAGTCGCGATCGCCTCGCTCCCGCTGACCCAGCTCAATAGTACGCTTACCACTTTGCAAAACCGCTCCACGGAGTTGCAGACGCTGAACGGGAAATTCTCGGCGGTTCAATCGGCCGTGCAAGCGATTTCGACCGCGGCAAGCTCGACCAACGCCCAAGTCTCCGATAGCAGCGTGATCGCGGCCCAGAGCAGTGCCACGGCGGCAGCGGGTTCTTACTTCATTCATGTCGTGACCGCCGGCGCCCCTTCGAGCGCGCTCAGTCAGAGCACTTTACCGGTAGTTACGGACCCTTCCACGCAATCCATCTCGACAGCCACATCATTTACGCTGACGGTCGGCGGCACTCCCGTCACGATTACTCCCGCGGCTAATACCCTGAGCTCTCTGGCAGACGCCATCAACTCCTCCGGCGCGAATGTCACAGCGACGGTCGTCAATTTAGGCTCGCCTTCGGCGCCGAATTACCAATTGTCGCTGCAGAGTACCAAGCTCGGGACCATCTCTCTTCAGCTCAACGACGGAACCAACGATCTGATGGGGACGCTCTCCGCAGGAGCCGAAGCCCAATATCAGATCAACGGGCAGCCGGCGACCCCCATTTCTTCAGATTCGAGCACCGTGACGATCGCGCCCGGGGTAACGGTGGACCTGCTAGATGCAGGCGATTCGACCGTGACGGTTTCGCAAAGCTCACAGGCCCAGGCGAATGCGCTGTCCTCGTTTGCAACCGCCTATAACGCGGCTGTGGACCAACTCAACGTCAACCGTGGCCAAGGCGGTGGCGCGCTCACAGGAGATGCGCTGATCTACACTCTGTCACAATCGCTCCGGGATATCAGCTCGTTCACCGGCGGCTCAGGGTCGGTTCAGAATCTGACCGATCTGGGCCTTACGTTCGATCAAAATGGACACCTGAATTTCGATCAAACCGTGTTTACCAGCGCGTCCGCGGCTCATCCCGGCGATGTGAGTGCCTTCCTGGGTTCACCAACCACGGGCGGGTTCCTCAAGGACGCGACCGATACGATGAATGGCCTCGGCGATCCCACCAACGGGATCCTCGAAACGACGCTGAACAGTGCGCAAACCGCCATCGATAACCAAAACCAGAAAATTTCCGACGAGCAGGACCGCATCACCGCTCTCACCACCAGCTTGACCTCCCGCATAGATGCCGCGGACGCCTTAATCGCTTCGCTGGAGCAGCAGAAAAACTACTTCACCACGCTTTTCACGGATATGAATGCTATCAACAAGAACCAGTGATCATCTCCACGCCGCGATTCAATCCGGCGCATGGAGCACTGCGCAGGAACTGCTGGCAGCATTCCGCGCGGAAGTGGAAATGTCCTGGCGAGCAGCCGCTACCGAGCAGGAACGCCGCGCTATCGCCGACAACGTGACCGGCTTTTTGGAGTGGGCGCGGGCCATGACCATTGTTTCCCGTGAGCATGCGCAGACCCGCTTGAACCGTCTGAACCGCCGCCACGCGTACGCCGGACCGAATCCCTCCAATCCGTATCGCGGCCTGGACGCGTAGATCCCATCGAAAGCGTCAGAGATCTGACGGGATCGTCCGAATTGCGACGCTGCGACGAAATTCTTCCATCGGGAATCAGCGGGTTACAGCTTGGCAACGAAACTGCTTTAGGGCAGATATCGTGTTTGAAGCCGTTGCTGGAAACCTCGAACGTTACATGAATCTGCTGAGTACCCGGCAGAAACTGGTGGCGTCCAATATCGCCAATACGGACACCCCCGGTTACAAGACCAAAGATATCGATTTTCGCGCGGAGTTCGCCCAG
>Ga0207694_10000951_pt1 | contig 25584 bp, 64 predicted proteins | sample KBSC34metaG_FD_184353 | JGI IMG/M metagenome (GOLD analysis project Ga0207694, IMG submission 184353) | Corn rhizosphere microbial communities from Kellogg Biological Station, Michigan, USA - KBS C3-4 metaG (SPAdes) (version 2) | ecosystem: Host-associated > Plants > Roots > Rhizosphere > Soil... | reverse complement strand
GCGGCGCTTACGGGCGGTGCAGTCGTCGACATTTCTGCTGGTTCGATTTACCAGGGGGCGGAGCTCTTCGTCAAGAATGCTTCGGTGGCGCCGCAGACATTGACCTTGCGCTTGATCGGTGGCGGTACTGGATCGGGCCATGACATTTTTCTTCTTCAGAATGAATGGGTTTTCTTGATTTGGGATGGGACCTATTGGCTGGTGGCTTGTGATGGGTTTACGACGAACAAGATTGTCAACTTGACATCTGGAACGTCCTATACCGTTGAGGCTGGCAGAACCCGAATGAAAGTGATAATGATCGGAGGCGGAGGCGGAGGCGGAGGCGGAGGCGGAGGCGGAGGTACTACAGTCAGTAATGGCGGGGCTGGCGGGGTTGGTGGTAATGGTGGTAATACCACCATGACAGGCGCATTCACGGCTACAGGGGGCAATGGGGGCAATGGGGGCAATGGAGGGCAAGGAGCGGCCTCTACACCAGCATCTGTGGGTGGCCCAGGAGGTGTTCTTGATCCTACCATTACTACCTCCGGACCAGGGGGAAGCACTGGTCAAACTGGTAGTAATGGTGTTGCTGGCAGTGGAGGGCTTGGAGGGCTTGGAGGGCGCCCGGCTTCGCCATTGTGGTTTTCCTCTGTTCTAGGCCGTGGTGGTAGTGGAGGTAATGGCGGTGCTGGAGTAGCTGGTGCAGGTGGTGGTGGAGGTGCGGGGGGGCAATCTGGAGGCGCCACCTTCTCTCTTTTGAGTGTTCTTCCCGGTCAGACGATTACATATGCACTTGGAGCGGCTGGAACAGCGGGAAGCGCCGGAAGCGCGGGCACCGGTGCAAATACAGGATCTGTGGGCCTAGTTGGTTTGCCTGGCATCATTACTGTTGAATACTATTAAATCTTGCCGCTTAGCTTGACGAAAAGCTTGTCCATGTCGCCGAACAACTTTGTGCTCACAATCTGGCTATAGTCGAAAGTCTCGACAGAATGAGTACAGGTATGCTCAAAGCCGATTGTGAGTTCGTTCCATCGCAGGCCACCAGAGATCGTGTAAGTGTCTTGCAAAGAGGCCATTCCTGACTGATCTTTTGCGTGTTCAAATTCATTTCGGAATTGAGTTCCAAGGTAGAGTCCGCTCTGGTCAGTTTTCAGTCCCGAAAAGACTGGATAAGAGAGTTCGAACCCATATTCCGCATAGTAGATAGGGCCGGTAAGTTGCGCATCCGCATATCCGACGCTGGCGGTCATTCCCGGCAACATTCCCCCGCTCAGCGACCAGCTCAAAGTCAAAACCTGGAAAATCGAATTCATTTGAACCCTCCTGATTTCAATATGGGTCATAGCACCAAACAAAGCAACAGGACTTTACTACCGGCCAACAAGGTAGTAAAGTGCTAGTCAAACGGCCGAGGTGGACAATCCGCCACTAGCCCCGTAAAATGATCTCAAAGAGGAGATCTGCAAATGCGAAAGGTTATGATCGGGACGCCCTGTCACAGCGGGAGCGTCCATTGCCGGTACGCCAATTCCTTGGCCGGCACGATTGCGCTCGGGGCGAAGCTCAACATCGGCATCTATCCGCTGTTCATTCCGGGAAATGCGATGGTGCACTCAGCCAGAAACGAAGTGGTGCAACGATTCATGAAAAGCGACTATGATGACTTGGTGTTCATCGACGCCGATATTTCGTGGGATCCCGAACACTTTTTTCGACTGCTGAACCACGACGTCCAGGCCGTCGGCGGCACCTACCCCTACAAGAAAAACGATCTTCAGTTCGTGATGAAGACAGCGGACGGGAATCCGCCCGAAGCCGACATGGCGACCGGACTTCTTAGGGTTCAGGGCCTCGGCATGGGATTCTTCCGACTCACCCGTGCGGCCGTGCAACATCTTTGGGATGTCTCGGCGCCGTTCAAGCGGCATCACTCGGACGAAGAATTTCGGGCGGTGTTCGAGTTTACGTTCAACGAAGGATACGAAACAGGCGAGGACATCGCTATGTGCGTGAAGTTCGATACCGTGTTCTGCGATCCCACCATACTTCTCGAGCATTCCGGCGACCGGCAGCACTTCGGCGACCCTGTGCAGTGGCTCAACGCTGTCAGGGCCGAGAAGGCGCGGCTTGATGCCCTCGAGGCCGAACAGAAGTGAGCCAGGTTCCCCCGCAAGCGCCAGTACAAGTCTTTGACTCATCGCTGAACTTTGTGGGGGAAGTTGACGCTTACTCAAGCCTATCACATATCCGTGGCTGGAACGCTCCCGGCGCCTGGTCGGTCAAGATCAACTGGAACGTCATGGACGATTCCAAGACTATCCGGTATGCCGCGCTGTTCGCTATCGGCGGGTACATCACCATCGGCGGCGACGGAACGAAATGCGGGATCATCACCAGTATCGAACGCCCGATCGACGAGGGCGGCAAGCAATCTCAAGACGTTGTCATTTCCGGATACGAACCGACGGTCATTTTCAATCGGCGTATGGTCGACGTGCCATCCGGTCAGGACTTCTATACCCTGAATCTTGCAGCCGAGACCGTCATCAAAACAGCAGTTTCAGCGCAAGCCGGCCCGACGGCTACCAACGCCAACCGGGCATTTCCGCTTCTAAGCATCGCTGCCGACCAGGGCCGCGGAACAACTTACCTTCTATCGGTAGCCTATACCGAACTTCTCGGCGAACTGACAAACTGCTCGGTCGCTACAAAACTAGGATTCTTCATCACACTCGACCGGACAAACAAACTATTGATTCTCGATTGTGCTTTGGGCACTGATCGGACCGCTGGGAACAATCCCTCAGCGATTTTCTCGACTGACTATGACACGCTGAAATCGGCCGACCTAAAGGAATCGAACGAGCAATTTAAGAATCTGGCTACAGTGGCCGGGAAGGGGACTGGGCAAGCAAGGACCGTTATCGACGTCTTCAATGGATCTGAGCCCGTCGGGTTTGATCGATTCGAGACGTTCGTCAATGGCAACAATCTGACGACCACGCCCGACCTGACATCTAAGGGCACCCAGCAACTATCAACCTTCGGATATACCAAGTCCTTGGACGCGACAATCTTGGCAAAGTCGCAACTGGTCTATCAGACTGACTACAATCTCGGCGACTTCGTGACCGTCGAGGCCTACGATTTCTCGGTCGATGTCCAAATCACGGCCATGCAAGAATCTTGGGAAGCGTTACAGTATGATCTTGTGCCTACGCTTGATAAAGCACCTCCGACAATTACCAGTCAAATGGCCAATTCGGCCAAGACGACGGCTGCGGCGACTAGCAATTTAGGGCTACCCACAAATCAGTCATCAGGAACTCAGACGCTCTATTCAATCGGTGGAGTGGTATTCACGCCATTCATTGAGGACACGAGAAACACTACAGGAACGGCCGACCGGACCGAGACTGTTATCGAACTAGCCGTTGGCCAGACGGCTCTACTCAACTGGGCATGCGCGATAACTGGCGGATCGACCAGGAATATCACGTTTCAGCTTCCGGCAACTACCGGTTCCTACATGGTTATGGTTTCAGTTGACGCACGCACTAGCAACACACTTGGCTATACGGGAAACGGTATGGACGTGATTTCATCATACGGAACAGTGGCGCAAGGTAGTTCCGTGTCCGTGGCCGTTGCCAGCGGCACCAGTTTGGTTTTTGCTGGAACAGTCAAGAGAGTGAGTTAAAAAACGTTTCAATGGGAGGGCATCATGAAAAAGTGGATTTCGAGAAACTGGGATGAACTGGCGGTCTATGGGTTTACGGTTCTCTGCGCATTCCTGGGCGACTACATCATCCATAAGACACCGCTTCAGCTGGGATGGCTTCCGGTCTTGGCTGCCATGGTTTCGGCGGCCGTTATCGTCCTGGCGGTCGATACCATGCAGGGGGCCGCGAACACACCCGAGAAACTGGCAGGCAAGCGAAGTAACTTCAAGAAGCGGATGTTGATTTCGAGTTTGGCTGGCATCTGTGCAGGAACGGTTATACCCGCGCTGGCCAAGTCGACATTGGCATCAATAGGCATTAGTATCTAGAATAAAAGGAGACTGTATGTCCAAGATTCGTGATTTCGTGGTGGCCCTTCCCAAGGCCTGCGGCGTGCCCAATGGGCTTGCCGAGATTTTCGGCGAGCTCAACGGGAAGCTGTTCGACTTCGAACTGGCCAATCCCGACGGGCCGCTGAACCGGAGGAACTTTCCGAGCGCGTATGAGCGATTGGCGCTTGGCGTTGACCCGTGGAAAGTCCTTGTTCCCATCGGGGTGGCCAACTATGCCCTTGGATTGTTGGCTTTCATGGCAAAGACGACCTACGCCAAGGGTGGCGACTGGGATGGCAAGGAGTGGGCCAAGAATCAACTTTCAGCCGAAGAAAAACAGCCTTACAATGCCCCCGTCGCCGCCCTCATGACCGTCGAGCAAGCTTCCACGCTGGGCAACTGGGCCTGACCATGCGTCTGCACGAGCTTTTGGCGTACATCTGCGCGGGGTTCTCTGGGATCGTGTTCGCGTTCAACGTGTTCACTCCCGCTAATCCCGATCACTTGCTCAACGTCGCCGAAACGCTCGCGCTAACCTTTCTGTATACCGGAACGCTTTTCATGCCCGTTCGTTGGGCCAAGTCCATTCACGTCATCTTGTTCGGTGCGGCTGCTGGCATCGCGGTTTTCACCGATACCGGGTTTTTCCCAAGCGCCGTCATGACGGTCGCCACGTTCATCCTGATCTACGCCTACGGGGGATTTAGGACTATGGCGGCATGGAAGTTGCCTCTGGCCGCCGTCTTTTGCTACTGCGTGTGCCTCGTTGGTGTCCTACACTACGACCCACCATCCATAGCAAGCTACAGCCGAGCGGCAATCTGGACGCTCTTCATTTCCATGTTCGTCATGTTCCTCTGGCTTGTCCTCCGAGAGATTCGACGCCAATTCTTTGCAGAGTTTGCCCATGAGCTTGTAGAACAAAACCATGATCTATTGGAAGAAATCCGAAATCTCAAAAAGGGGTGCAACGATGCCGACGCAGGCTGAGAGATTGGCAGCGCTGGAAGCCAGGCAGAAGGGCCACGAGGAGAAGGTGTCCGTGGAAATCATGAATCTGAGCGAGCGTGTAGAGGGCGTTGAGCAGGGTCAAGCAAGACTTGAGCCGGCTATCAGCAGTATCAATACACAGCTAGCAGTAGTCGTGGAGCGTCTAGGCGAACCAAAACAATCACGCATGGAACTGCGTGAATGGTTGAATCTCGCTGCCGTTATCGCCGGTCCGATTGTGGCCGTCTGGGTGGCTGTGGGAATGAATGCACATAAATGACGAAAACCCAAGGGGGGAAATCGTCTTAAACCGACCCCGGCGGCTACCGTGGGAAAGGAATTTGTATGACCTCTTTCGTTTTCATTCTGCTGGCAACGCTTAGCGCCGTCGGCGTGATCAAGTGGGTGTTCTCATTCATCACTTCGGTCAAAGGCAACTTGTGGTGGCCGGTAGTCTTGTCGGCCCTCGAATTCATCGGCGCGGCCGTCGCCGGCATCATCGCTGGAACCGACGCATGGTCCGGCTGGGGAATCTTCCTGACCATCCTCGGCTATGTTCACCTCGGACTGCGCGAGATCGTCGCGTGGGTGCAGATTGTCGTCGGCTGGATCAAGAAACACAACCCTTTGGGCCGATAATGTGCGTACGCCGGTCCTTGTCATCGCCGCGCTTCTGGTTGGCGTTTATATTGGTCTTTTCATTCCTGGCCTTGTCACCTCTGAGGCTGACCGCGCAATCGACAACCAGCGAGCAGCCGCGGCCCGATACGAAGCCCAAGAGCGTGCTGGTTTGGCCGAGCGACTTGCTTACGCTGTATCTGAAAATCAGAAGCTTGCAGGACAGCTCGGCAACGCTCGCCGATCAGGTAACGACATTGCAGTCACAGCTCAACGCCTCGGAACAGATACAGCAGGCGCTCTCGAGCTCGCTGGGCGACTCCTTGACGCGGCTGGCATCGCTCGACCAAGCCGCTAAGGTGCGGGAGGCGTTGGACCAGAAGGCTATCGATCAGGCTCGAGGACAACTGTTGATTTGGGGCGCCGGCGGGATTGTGGTCGGAATTGTCTTGACGGCCGTTGCCGAAGCGGTGTTTCATCGTTGAGATCAGTCGGTGGAGCTCGAAGGCAGAGTACGTGGCCTGGGACCACGGGGAACGGTTCGAATCCGGCACCAGCTATACCGCGCAAGTCCAGCATGTGTCGTTTCTCCTCCCTGTGAAACGTCGACACGGCACAGCCTACCGTATCCCGCCCGTGTGACGAGATTGGCTGACGGACTTGCGCGGTTTTCTTTGTGAAGAACTACCCGGGGACGATGCGTGACATTCCAAGTGCTATACAGGCAAAATCGGAACCGGAGTACCGGGAATTGTGCGCCCTGCCGTTCGATCCGGCAAAGGGTAGCGAGGGGCTTCGGGCGTTGGCGCGTTCGGAGCCCTTCTTTTTTGGGCATGAAAAAAGCCGCCCTTTCGGAGCGGCTCGGGTGGCTTGTGCCATAGGCTCGGCTATCGTTGGCCGGCCTGATCCCTGATAAATGGGGCGATGATGATACCCGCCAAGGCAGTGAAGATTACGGCTGCCACACCTACGGCTAGTAACTGCAGGATCGGTTTCACCTCGACTCCTTTCCCGTTATGGTCGCCTCGGGGCGCGTTCTTGTCAAGGTTCAATCAGTGCTGACTCTTGGGTACTTCGTCCTTCTCGATCGTCTTCTTGAACCCGATACCAGCGGCGAGATGGAAAACCACGATACCCTCTGGATTCATAAACCCCGGCGAGGCTACGCTTCCGTTCTCGCGGAGATTGGCCAGAGCAAAGTCAACGGCCTCAGTCAGAAATATCCCCTGATAAAGCACCGGGACGACATGGCAACAATCCGGCCTCTTGTCTGTCCCGCCGTCGGCCCACCTGGATACGTTGAACAGGCTGAACCGCTTCTCGCCGATGGGATACTTGCGCTGAATCCCCTGGCCCCACCACTCACCGAAATGGCGGCCCGGGCCGAGGGAAAGAAGCTCCTCGGCATGCACGTGCGCCCAGACCGCGAAGCCGTAGTTGTCGTCTCCCGGCTTGATCCATCGCGTACGACTGCCGACGAACAGCGCAAGACCATCTTTCTGGAAAATGCAGTTCGGATCATCGGATGGGTATCCGTCCAAAGCCTCAATGAAAACCTGGGCGTTGGTTCCGTCCAGCTTCTCGGTGATGATGCATTCCCGAGACAGTCTAGCCATTTTCGGAAACTCTTCGAATTCTATCATTCTATTTCGCCCCTCCTTAGGGCTTCCTCTTCCCCAAACACTCCCGACAGACCGCCAGCCCCTTCGACGGCCGTCCGCACTCGTTGCAAACCCCGCGTTTCCGGCGCAGCTGGTATCCGGCCCGGCGTCCCTCAAGATACTTCTCTCGGTTGTTCTCGCGCCAGCGCTGGGTGCGTTCTGATGGGGTCACGGTTTCTCCATGACGGGTGTGACCACACAGCGACATTGCGGCCATCTGTAATCAATAGCCCCCACCGGCGCCCACGCAAACCCCTCGCCGCGGACCGCTTGTCCCTTGTGAAGCTTGCTCCACTGCACGGTGTGGCCGGCGACGAAACACGAGTTGAACATGAACACCGCCTGGGCCTCGCTCACGGTCTCGGGCACGTCGACAATGCGTGTGACGTAGAAGCCGGTAGCGATGTGGTAGCCGGGCTCCAGGGGGTCGGTGCGCACGGCGCCCTTGTCTACGGACCAGGACGCGTTGGTTTTGACGTAGATGTCACGCATGAGCGACCTTCTTATACAAACCGTCCCGATCACGTTGCACGAGGCCCTTCTTGATGAGCGCCGTCATCGTGTCGATGTTGCAGACGCGACTTCCGTTGACGAAAACAGCAGCGCCATATTCGACGCGCAGAGCCCATCCGCCCTCGATCCATTTCATCACGCGTTCCTGAATCGGTGTAAGTTTCAACTACTCCCCCTCTCCATCCCCTGATTTCTCACGCGGTACTTTGGACTTCCGCCGACGGTTGGGTTAAGAGGCCCACGGGTTAGCGTGGGCTTGGAACTAGTTGTCGAACCAGAAGACCAGCCGGATCGCATCTGCACCTTTCGGCAGATAGTCCACGTCGAAATAATGCTTGAACGCTGTCAGGCCATTGCCGAAAGCAAAGGTCCAGTTCAAGACGCCTATTTCCAGATCATAGGCGCCAAACTTGGCATTCTTGCGTTCGTCTTCCGACAGCTTGGACTCGCGTTCCTTGAGCCATGCCGACAACTTGTCGAGTTCGTCCTCGTTGAACCAGCTGACGGTATGAGCATTGGGACCCCACTTCTCGAAATCAAGCCGCGTGATAAGCGCGGCGTCGGCGGGGAATCCTTTCGGCTGAACAATCGGTTCAACGTCTCGGCGAACTCCGGCCATGATTCCGAACAGATCGTACCAGCGATCAATGTTCGGCCATGCTAGATGTTCCCATTTGCCCTCATAGCGCATTTCGACGTGCGCATGAATGTCGCAACCCATGAACTCTCCTCCCCTCTGCATTACTCGCGGACTTGGGACCGCCGAACGTCGCAAGACGAAGTCCAAGACGTTGGTTGCATTGAAGGCGCCCTCAGTGAAGGCGCGGTGGGCTGGTGTTAGGGTTTGATATATTTCACCATATGTCGTGGCCCACCGAATATTTTGTTCAATTCACAGTACCGTTGAATCTGCTCGCCGGTCACCTTATTGGCATTTGTCGACCAAAGCGTTTTGATGGTCTCCCATTCACGTTTCTGGTCTGCCAAAGATGTTTTCTTTTCTATGAAATTCATCTCTCTTCTCCTTTGCTTCTATCTACCGCCTCATAAGGGGGCGGGGTTCGTCAGTGCGGTAATTAAGACGGAAACTTTGGACCTGGCATATAAGGGCCGCCAAATGTCTTAACAACCCATTCCATCGCCTTGAATCTTCGCATTCTTGTCTCGATGACGCCTCGTGAAACATCAAAATGTCTGGCGATTTCCGATACCCTGATATAACCTTGGCCATTGGTAAATTGAGTTTCGACCCATGTCCAAACCTTGGCGTCAAACTTTGGCATTTCTGTCATCTTTCAATCTCCTGTATTTATCCATGATGCCCTCCAGGCTCACAGAAAACGCTTTCCGTTCTCCGTATAATGTCAGGAGATAAGTGCCGTTGGGACTGCGTTCGATATGCCAACCCTCCGCCAGTCTGGCGCTAGCTTCAAGCAATGTCATTCTCGTTCCTCCGTTTCGGCCTTCTAGGCCATCATCAGGCGAGTCATACAACCCGCGACGGAACCCCGCCGAAGCGGGGAGGGTGTCTATATTCCAAGTGATTGTTTCGCCAGCTTGATGGCGGCTGGACCAGCGCATGAATCGGCAAGTACGCATTCAAGAGCGTCCAGGGCATTCAACTCTGGGTTGACCTTCATCGTATCCTTAACGTTTTCGACCAACTTGCCACCCATGATCTGTACCCAGTCGCCAATCTTATCCGTCATCCTCGTTCTCCTTCGGTCCGTGACCTGATAACCCAATGATACCACCCCATAGCACCCCTGTCAATGATGTCCTGCAAGAATCATCTGGACTTTTCGCCATCCGCATAATGCTACACTTTCCCGTTGACCACAAACCCCTGGGGTGCTACCGTATGTCACATGAAACAGAAAAAGCATCGAACGAGTTTGGCCCTTGAAGAAGAAATCTTCGAGGATGCCAAGCGACAGGCCAATCGTGAAAGGCTCGACCGTTCTGACATCCTAAGACGTTGGATTTACAATGGTCGTGACAGTGAAAGGAAATGCACCTACTGCGGAGGTTCTGGTTCCGTGAGTGATGGTGGCATGACCCAGCAGTCCTATCTCATTACCTGTAGTCGGTGCAAAGGTACCGGAATCGAACCGCAGGAGGCCAACAAGTGATTTCCACGATTGTTGACAGTAAGGACGAACAGAACGAGAAGCTGTTCCCGAAGCTAATGGCTGATAAGGATGGCTGGGTCTTTCTGGTTACGGGAGATGCTAGCGGAGTTTGTGTTTTCATTCCAGAGGCACAAGCAGAAAAGTATGCTAGCAATTTCATTGGAGAGGATTGGGGTGGCAGTCTTCCCAATGGTCTGACCGACTTTCACGGCACCCTCCAGCTAAGGAACGAGTGATGAAACCGGATTGGAAAGATGCTCCATTGTGGGCGAAGTGGTTAGCTCAAGACAAAGACGGCTCATGGTGTTGGTTTGCAGAAAAGCCGCTTTGCGATGAACTAGACGAAATGTGGTCAAACCCAGGCAACAGCAAATACTCTGAAGTAGTCACAAAAAATGATGCATGGCAATCTACAATCGAGGCTCGACCATGACCCCCTATGACCACTGGAAAACCACGGACCGCCTAGCCGAAGCCCCTGACCCCTTGGAAGGCAAGCCGCGTGGGTTTTGTCCGTGGTGTGACTCGGCTCTTGAGAAACGCAGATTGGCCGCGAATCTGCACTGCATTGGATATGCTTGGAAGTCTCACTGTCACTATGACGCGTTTCTCACAGAAGACCAAAACCGCATCCGCTACGCCGCACAGCGCTTGGAAGAGTCGAAGCTGTGGAACAAAATTGAAAAGGAAGGTGGGGAGAGATGAGCGAACTATCGGCCATGTTGAGACGCATTCGATTGGACACAACCATTTCGGCTTTCGAGATGCTGGGCGCGAGGCTGGTATCGACGCGGTTCTGTTTTCTCAGATTGAGTCGGGAACGGAGTCGGCCCCGATGGAAAGCCTGACGTTGCCAGCCTTCCTTGGGATTGATCCGGCAACCTATGAAGGGTTGGCCAGACTTCACAACGAAAAGTCTCCCGAGCTCAAAGCCGAGCGTACCGCTCATTTCCAGAACTTCATGAAAGCTCGGGAGGCCATTGTGGCCACGGGATTGGAACGAGGCTCGGTGGAATGCCCAGCATGTAAAGGCAATCTTCAGTTTACCAAGGCCAGTTACAACGGCCACATTTGGGCGAAGTGTGAGACAGACAGTTGTCTAGGGTGGATTGAATGACCCTCCCCAACAATATTTCCAAACAGACGGAGGAAGTGTGATGAAAGATGACGGAGGACCAGCGTTCCCAGCTGAGACGGAATGGATAAGCAGCTATGAAGGAACTGTGGAAGTTACGGCACCCATATATCACCACGGAATGACTTTGCGCGATTGGTTCGCGGGACAGGCGGTTGCGGGATTGGTCAACGGGCGTCGAGAGGAGGTAGCCTTGTTCGCAAGGGAAGCCTACTCAATCGCCGACGCCCTCCTGGCCCAACGTGCCAAGAAAGGAGACGAGTGATGAGTGTTCTAAATTTCATGTCCGTGGGAGGCCTTTGCGGCTATCGTGGTGACGGCCCAGATGAACCGAGGCCAGTCTTTAGACGGGGCTGTTCATATTGTCACAAACCAATTTTGCCACACGATAGTGATGGTGGGACATGGGCTGAGAACTTTTGTTCCGTGGAATGTGCCCTGAAGTGGGAGCAAAAGCAACCATGAATTACATGGACATCCTTACCGAGATCCGGCGCAAACCACTCAAAGGCGTTTCCGAACATGAGGAACGGGACCTTGCTAATCGCATATGGCACAAAATCGAATTGTTGGTTGGCGGTGGCGCATGGGAAGACAACGCAGTCGATCCCACGGAAATGTGGGCTGAAATACAAAAGATCCGTGAAATCATCGGCGACGATGGAACTCATGGAGCGCCTAGCAACCTAGTCCAGAAAATGAAGGATGATCTTCAGACATTTTTGGCTGACCATGGTGTGCCTTCTGATGAAGTTATGAAACGCCGATTTACATTGTGAGGAGAGAAGGAAGATGCAAATGAACACTTATGGCGAAGAAGCCACGGCTATTCTTAGGAAGGCGGAAGAGGCGTGGGTGAAAACCATGTCAGAACTCTTTCCGCGCGGAAGCCATTGGCTTTGCTTTCACGGATCAAATAAGGGCTATGAAGTGGTGGTGACCGGGCATTCTATTCACCATGGGATTTACATCCAGAACGTCAGAACTCAGAAGGGTAACCACGTTTGGTGGGCCACGCTCCAGGATATGATATGACCCCTTATCGTGAATCTTTCTGGAAAGACGCTCCAGTCGATGCCACACACTGGGGAGTGCTTCACGAAGTCGGATTGTTCCTCAAAGAGTTCCATCCTGGCTTCTTCAATAACTGGGGTGCCGGGGCTAACAGTGGCTCATGGTCATACGCTCACAACCCAGTAGCGGAATTCGGCGAACTTCATGCCAAGCCCACCGCCTACACCCCAGCCGCCCAACTCGTCGACCAGTACCGCAAGGAACATGGGACGGAGATTGAGGCGGATGCTCACCACCTGATGTCGCTGAATATTTTGAAGCCGGGTGAAGAGTATATGAAGATCGTTGCCACCTACACTCGAATGCTCGAAATCTATCTCGCTGCTGAACGGGCGCGGATTGAAACCGATGAATAAAATAAGTTCGCGTTTATACCGGCTTCTGAAACGCCTACTTAAAGATGGGACATTCAGCAAACCAACAAACTGGGACGACTTGTCTGAGGAGGCTTCCAATAAAGGTGTTTACTTTCAGGTTGACCATGAAAAAGGAGAGCCGCTTTTTTACCACATAGAATATCCCAGGCAAATGGGATTCAGTACGTCAGACACATCAAGAGATAATGCGATTCGTTTGGTGGCCGAATATGAGACCGCCCAACGGGCGCGGGTTGAGGGGGCTACGGAATGACTAAGCAACAATACTACCTGACGAAACTCGCCGAGGAATGCGCGGAAGTGGCTCAGATCGCGCTCAAAACCCAGCAGTTCGGAATGTATGAGGCTATGCGCGATCAGCCGTTTACCAATCAGGAACGATGTCATCAAGAGTTGAATGACCTCTTGGCCGTGGTCCAAGTCTTGAATGAGAATCATGGTTTCGGATTCAAACCCGATGATGACGCGATTGCCGCCAAAAAAGGCAAGATCCTAAAATACCTCGCATACTCCGTCGAACTAGGGGAGGTGGATCCATGACCGCCCAACGCGAGAATGTCCAAAAGGAGAGAGGATGCCTAAGCTGAAACTGTTTGCCTTCACTGATGCCGAGGTCAACCAACTCCGCAGTTACGTAGAGCATTGCGAAACGGATGGGTGGTATTACGGAACAGAAAAACAATTCTTCGCTCGCCATGAACGAATCAAGAAGCAACTTGGCATGACCGAACAACCCAAGGAGACTGATGAATGAACCGCGAGAGAGCTATCGAAGCGCTGAGGATTGGTCAGAAATATGCATACAACGCTATGCAGGATCACCTGACGAAACACTGCGACAACCCGCCTGCGGGGAATGAATACGAAACGTTGCGCGAACACGTGGCTCAAATCAATCAAGCCATCGCCGCATTAACCGCCGAGCAACCGCAGAAGGTGGAGGATAGCTCCATCGCTAACATGGTTGATGCTTTGGAGAAGCTTTCTAAACTTGGAAATGGCGATAAACCTGGAAACAGTGAAGGCAATCGAATTGCCCAGCAGGCGCTTGAACAATACCGTCTCGCCGAACAGACCCCCGAGCCTAACCGCGTGGTAGTCATGCGGGATGGGTTAATGTCAGAACTCGAGGAAATAGCTGGACCCTCTAACTTTTCGCCAAATGGATGGATGAGCATCACTCTTAAAGAAGTGGTATCAATTCTAAAATCCCTCCAACTCCCCGCCGCACCCAAGGACAACCACGATGAGTAACCCTGGAAGCGATGAAGCTAACAAGCAAGGGTGCACATGTCCCGTGATGGACAATGGCTATGGATATGGAAGTGGAACATTTAATGATGACGGTAAACCATTGTGGTGGATAAGTTCCGATTGTCCAATCCATGCGTTAAAAAAGAAGGACAACCACGATGACTAGATGGGTAGTGACATGAAAAACAGAGAAAGATTAGAAGATCTTATTGGCGACTGGGACCCGAAGTTGCCCGCTACTAAAGTTTTTGATCTGACTGACAGGATCATATCATCTAATATTGCCGCCACAGAATTAGATCCTAAGACTTGGAATATCCACGAATTAGGCCGATTGCTTGATAAATATGGCAAATGGTCAAGAGATAAAGAAAGATTTTGGACAATCCAGGAAATAATGGCATGGGCTGAGATCAGTCTTAAGATTGCTCATATGGACAACCATGATGATTGAAGCAGACTTTATGCCCATCAGACAGTCGGATGGCGGCTCTTTCATTGTCGAAGATTCTCAGGGATACAACTTTCAATTCGACACAATTGAGTCTGCTACCAGATATCGCGATGCATGTCTGACATTTATTTACGGGCTGGCTGTGACGGAACTTGTTCAACGGACGGGATATCCCGCCAGAAGGGTTTGGCGGAAAGGAACTTTAGATGACTGAACTCGAAACCATCCGCGAACAGCGGGATAAGTTGCTGGCGGCTTTGAAAATCGCGTCATATAGCGGAAGGGACTGGGCCGATGTAGAGGCATGCCCAGTCTGTTTTGTAAGACGAGATCGCCCCCACGCAAGCGGCTGTGATATTGGAGACCCCATTTTCATCATCGAAGCCCAGATTGCTGGGGAGTCAACATTTCACTTTCCTGCCGAAGATTTGTATGCCATTGGCAATCCGATTGAGTTCGAGGAAGATGGAAAATGGATCTTCGGCAATGTGATGATCCAGCCCAAGGATTCGTCAAGATCCGCGATCGTTCCCCATCGGTGGCGTAAATACCAGCCCACCCGCACCACGGAGGAAGTATGAACGTCTGCAAATACTGTGGAGAAGAAATAGACAGCATGTTTCATAAATGCCAACCCAGCCAGCTCATGACCAAAACCACTGGGCAACGGATCGTCGAGGAATGGTTGAAACCACCACAACCCATTTTCTCTAGTGGCGGAAAATATGATGACACGCCGTTGAGCGATCTGGCTGAACGGATCGATAACGAAATAATTTCGTGCGGCAAGCTTGTAATGGAATCCGCTGAGTCAGCCCTCGAAACCGCCAATGCTGAGGTTGAGCGGCTAAGGGAACGACTGGAAGTCATTTTAGCGCATCCGGAAGGTGTGGCATATAGTTCAGACTTTTGGAAAGCGTTTGCCCGCGAAGCCCTAGCCAAAAAGGAGACCCCATGAACCCAACGAACAAAGTGCAGACGCGGGAGGTGATCGACGAGGCAGTCAAGGTTTTGAGGCACGTCGCTAAATACGGAAAAACTAGTCAGGGCGGAGAGGAATGGGGCAACGCTGAACATTGCTTCTTTGTAGCTGATAAACTCGACTCCGTGATCCTGCCCGAGGGGAAAAGGTTCGAGGTGGGTGACGAGGCTTTGGCAGTTGTTGATGGTGACGAACGAAATGGCACGATTGAGTTCGTTACTCATTATCAGCAGGTTATAAACCTAGCATCGAAAGACGTTCGCCCTCGTCCCCAAACCGTCGAGCTGACGGATGATGAGAAGCTACATGAAGTTGAACAGGCCATGAAGAAACGGAGTGAGGATAGCGCGATAGCCGTCGTCCGAGATCTTGCCAAACAGCTCACCGGCAAAACCCTAGACCAACTCTGCAAAGAGTACGGTGTTCCGACGACGCGGGAGATTCCATGACCACCGCAGCCTGGCTAGCCCTCGTCGCACTGTCCCACCCAGCGCCGCAGCCGATATACCATTCCGGCAAGATCTACCAAGCCGAAACCGTTGCCTATTACTGTGATCGGTTCAAGATCCAACCCGGCCTTGGCATGGCTCTGGTGCGAGAAGAATCGAGCTTCCGCATTCGTCTCGAGACCCGGGGCTGGGTTGTCAAAGGAAAACATCGTCGGTACGTCGTCCTCTCCCACGGCATGACGCAAACCAACCCGCGCTATGATCCCGAATTCGCGGCGGCCGTCGGGCTTCGCGTTTTCGATTGGTGCAACCCTGACCAGTCGACACGCGTCGGCCTCGGCCGGCTGGCGTTCCTATTGCGGTATTTCCACGGCGACCAGGCCTTAGCCGTCAGCGCGTACAATGCCGGAATCGCTCGTATCGAATCGCGGTTGCCGATTCCCGAGGAAACCGTTGTGTTTCTTGACCGCGTTCTCGGTAAGAGTTGACAGCCCTGGAAACTGGCTCTATTCTTGACCCACTCGACGGCATCGACCCCCGTCAATAGTTCACAGTAATGTGAATAAACTGGGATTTGTCGCCTTGGTTGGCTATGCGGGTCGAACACTCTACGGTTCCACAAGAACACGGGGTGCTGCATAGCTGGCCAAGGCGTTTTCTTTTTGGAGGAACGCGTGAGAATCCACGAAACCATCACCTACCACGACCCGCAGTCGACTTCGATGACCCGAGGCTACGACGGAAAGCACGAATATCAGCATGCGGTTACGGAGCCCGAAAACCGGCCGCATTTTGTCCGCGATGACGTTCCGCTGGGAGTGATTATCGATCGTCCGCCGAGGAAGGTGGGCAGATGATCACGATCGACGAAACTGAACGCGAAGTCGGGCCAGTGGTCTCCGAGGATTTGGAAGGCGTCAGAATCTACACCGCCGACTGCCGAGACGCCATGCGTTCCATGGAGCCTGAATCGATCGACACCATCATCACTGACCCGCCGTACGGTCTGGGGTTCATGGGCAAGGAATGGGACACGTTCGACCCGTCGTTCGTCGCCGAGAAGGTCGAGAAGAAAAAGAGTCATCTTGAAGGCCGCGAGATTAAGCGTCCCGCGAATGAAGCTGGCCGCTACGATCGTACGCGAAACGCCAATTTCGGCTTTCAAACCGCTATGACAGAATTCTTCGCGGAAGCCCTCCGCGTTGCCAAACCAGGTGCCATGCTTTTTGCCTTCGGCGGCACGCGCACCTTTCACCGCTTGGCATGCGCGATCGAAGACGCTGGCTGGGAGATTCGCGATACGATGGGCTGGTTGCATTCGCAGGGATTTCCTAAGTCGCATAATTTTGGTTGCAAGTGCGATGGGGAATCGCTACCATATAACCATGATAGCAAGTTGCGCGATCTGCCAGAAGAAAGTGAACCGTCCACCGAATCACATTCAACGAGTGAAGGAAGTTTTCTGCTCAAGGAAATGCATGGGGGTTCGACGAGGGCAACAATGGGCGAAGTTTGGCCACTTGGGGAACAGGGCAAGAAGGACGATTCCAAACTTCAAGGGCGAGAACAATCCGGCATGGAAGGGCGGCGTCACTTTCAAGCGGTCAAAGGGCAACTATACGGGAGTTCGATACGTTCGATGTCCGTCCGATTTTTTGGCCATGGCTCGAAAAGATGGTTACGTCATGGAGCATCGTTTGATAATGGCCAAGAGCCTGGGAAGAATCCTTCAGAGGGTCGAGGTCGTGCATCATATCGACCACAATCCAGCGAACAACAGGATAGAAAATCTGATGCTTTTCGCCAGCAATTCGGAGCACAAGAGAGCGGAACCGAAACTTGCCAGAAATGCGGAAGGCCAAAGGCATTTCGTTCACACGGAACCGCACTGAAGCCCGCTTGGGAACCGATCTGTGTCGCCATGAAACCGCTGGACGGAACCTATGCTGAGAACGCGCTCAAGCATGGCGTGGCTGGGTTGAATATTGACGCGGCGAGGATTGAAGGGAGCGTTCAAAGTGTTCCTCAACCCAGCGGCGGTACCGGGTCAACTTATGGGTTCGAGAATGGACCAGGTCGAAGCGGTGCGATGTCGGAGCCATCGTCTCTAGGCCGCTGGCCCGCGAACATCCTCCACGACGGGAGCGAGGAAGCGACCAGCATTTTTCCTGACGCACCCGGCCAGCAGGGCGAAATGACGGGCCGCGAGCCCTCATCGTTGACAAATGAAATCTATGGTCAGTTCGGTGGACGTCCCGCCTCGTTGCCGCGAGGTGATTTCGGATCATCTGCCCGGTTCTTCTACTGCGCCAAAGCCTCGACCGAAGAAAGGAACGAAGGGCTCGAAGGGCTCGAAGGGCAAACTACCAGTGACGGCCGGAATGTTCCAGCAGACAACGCCTATCAGCGAGGAAAGTCCGTTCGCAAGAATCATCATCCAACGGTGAAGCCCCTTTCCCTGATGCGCTATCTCGTCAGGCTGGCCAAAATGCCGCAACGCCCTGGCTACCGGCAGAAGATTCTCGACCTATTCGCTGGTTCGGGCACGACCGGAGTGGCCTGCGTCTGGGAGGACGTCGACGCGGTGCTTATCGAGAAAAGCCCGGAACACGTCGAACTCATCCGTGGCCGTTGCGCTCATGCCATCAAGACTAAGGCTTTACAGCCGGAGCTTTTCACGGAACGTGACATCGGCGATACGCCGGCCGTAGAAGACATAAACCAAGGAGAGCTATTTTGATGTCCGATAACCCCGATCCCCAGAACACCGCCGAACTCGAAACCTACCGCAAGGTGCCAGGGCACGTGCCGCCACCCGAGCCGACATTCATCGCGCCCAAAGTCGGCAACGGCCGCCCCGAACTGCCCAAACAAAAACTTACCCTCGACTTCCTCACCGACAAAGCCGGCCTCCATGGCGCTACCATCGCGTCGATGTTCACGGTCGGGTACATGCAGTTCAACATCATGCCCGAGATCTTTTCCCAAGTGATCTTCGGCGCCATCGGCAGCCTGTTCGGGCTTCTGTATGTCCGTTCCATCGTCAAGAAAGCGTGGCGCCTGTTCTGGCTGCTGTTCTGCATCATCACGTTCTCAGATGTGTCGTTCCTACTGGCGCTCACGGGGATACAGAGCAAGCAGGCGACACAGACGGAGTCATCTATGCAAGACCCCGTGGCCAAGGCATACAGTGATGCCACAGCCACGGCGAGAAAGAACCTCACAGACCTGATCGCGCAGCAGGGCACAGCGCAGAACCGGACAACACTCGATAACATCTCGGGCCAGATCACGCTTTTCAGCGACATTCTCAAGACAGCACAGGCCACGGAGCGCGCCTACATACCGCAACGTCAAGAGCGGCGTATCGACTCGGCGCGGGTTTACATGGGCATCTATGACGCGCTAGTTTCGGGCCAGATCGAGAACTATGTCAAGCTGGTCTACTCGCTGACGTTTTCCCTGATTCTGCTGCTGACAATCCTCGAGACTGCGAAGATGACGGCGCAACGGCAGAGGAAAGAGGCGCGCCAGGAGGCTGTGGTGAAGAAGAAGGCCAAACGGAAACCGAAGCCTGCCGGGTTGAGTTTGCAGGATCCGGGGGCACTGTGAAGATGGTTTGGTTTAGCAAAAATTGACATCAATTTTTCTCATCATTTGATACGATCAAACTAGTTTTCATAGGTTGCCACCGACCTTTTACCGACCTATACTTGCGTCATGAGTACTAAAGCAATCCGGTTCAACCGAACCTATCGTCCGTATCTGAGCAAGGAGCTTCAAACCGAACTCGACGAGTTCTTTGCTGAACATCCTGAACTTGACCGCGCCGGGTCCATGGAAAGCTGGATCCGAAAGGGTGTCTCTGAACATCGCAAGCATGGGCATGAAAGGATGGAACGATGAATGCCCGAGAACTGCACGACCGGCTTGGCCGGCTGCTCGACGAACGCGTGATCGATGCGGACGCCGAGGTGTTTGTGGTGCGAAATGGTGCCTATAGGATCGCTGTGATTGATCCAGTCAACGTCGACGCGAAACTCCTGAAGGATGTTTTTGGCGGCGATGTCTCGCTTTGTTTTGGGAGGTTGAAATGAGAACTGTGATTCTTCTGATTTTTGCTGTCTGCGTGAGTTGTTCGCCGATTCGCTGGATATTGAAGCCCGGCCCTGATGCCACTGGATTAACAACCATGGAACGCTCGGGAATCATCGAAGATGGCTGGATTGATCGAGGTTCTAACTTCTTCAATCCGCCGGCCAGCTTCTTCTATTCCTGGACTGAGCGACTAACTTTCATGAAGCCGCCGGTCAAGGTTGTTAGCATGGACGCGGTCAGCCACGGAGTTTTCCGCGAGAAATGGCGCAACTATGTATTGATCGTCAAAGATGGCGACGGAATCTTGCGCAATCTCGGCGAGGTACCGCTCGAACAGATGGCTCCCGGGATGGTTCTCAAATGAACCAGCACGACGTGCTCAAGGCCAAGATCAAGACCGTCGTCCAGCGCCTCATGCCGTGGGAACTCGACAAGATCGTTGAGGCCGTGATGGAGGCGGAAAAGATAGCGCCCGGCTACTTGATTCAGATTCATGACGCGATGGACAAAATGAGCAACGGAATTTCCAATGAGGATTGGAATTGGCTTGGAAGCGGATTCAGCGATCTTGAAGAAACCATCGGACTTATCGAGAACCAGCAGTGAACGACATCCAACCGCACCGCTTCACACCGCGGACCGGAATCCCATGCCCGCACTGCGACCGCTGGCTGCAATCTTGGGTGATGCTCGGGATTCACGTCGACGGGCATGTGAAGGCGGAAGAGCTGATGGAACGAATCCGGCGCGAGAAAGCGTCGAGAAAGGAGAGTTCATGAATTTAACTATGGAAGTGACGGACAATGGGCTTGTCATCAAAGGCGCTATCCCCATCGACCAGATGTCCAAGATTTCTAAAATGGCAGACGCTTTGGGTTTTGGCCTTGTCGATGCTGGCGCAGCGCAGGCACTTGGCGCAACTCTCGTGATAACGAACCAACAGGGAAGCCAGATCATTCGGGACGAAATCGAAAAACGAAACTCTGGTAAGAGTGCCGAAGATGCATGGCTTTTCGGCGCTGATACGGGAATGTCGTCAAAATCGATCTTCGGTGTCATGACTGGAAAGCCAGTCGGAGAAGGAAGCTTCCCATGGGATCCCGATGACTTTGGCAGATGCTATCGACTGCTAGCAAAGTTCCCGGGATGGCGATCACGTCTGTCAGAAGTGTCTCAAAAATATCCGGCGTGGTCTGGGTTGGTCGAGAACTGGGACGAACTGACAGCGCTATATGAAGAAGAACTACCTAGGAATCGAGCACCGAAACTCTACGCTCGAATGCAGGAACTCATCAAACAATAGGCCCACCCTCTGGGCCGTGGTCTAGCTTCCAGACTCGGTGAAAAGCAAGCGTGAGCGCATGGACGGTTTGACGGGGTTCGACTCCCCCAACCATCAGATTCTAGGGTGCTTAGCTTAGAAGGGCTGTGGAACCATGGATAACCACTGACCCATAAGGAAAAGCCGGCGTAGTGCCGAGACGTGGGTTCGAGCCCCACAGCATCCATCGCCCAGTGAAAGGCCGGTTCATAATGTGGCGCTGGCTGAGGGCCGACTCGCCCCCGTAAGGGGCTTCCATCGGGTCAAGGAGGCCCTGCGATATGAAGACCAAGAGAATGACCAAGCGCCAGCGCAAAGAGGCGTTCGGATATGGCGTGATGAGCCCGCTTGACCGCGTCGGCGTCGATAAGTTCGGACAGCGCATTGTGATCCATGCCAAGGGCGTCATCACTCACCGCGCGGGCCGTCCCGGCATTCCCAAGCGCACCAAGCTCAAGGGCTGGCAGAAGCAGGCCCGGCGCTAGATGCGTCTCAACACCGCCCAGCTCAAGGCCGAGTACCGCGCCCTGTGCAAGGTCAGGGGCGTACCGTGCACCAAGGCTGGGCTCAAGCTCCACCTGCAGAAGTGCCGTGCCATCGCCAGGGTACACGTCAAGGAGCAGAATGGCCAGCGGATCAGCATGGCCGACGTACAGCGGGCAGGAATGCCCCATGGCCAGAAGGCCGAGGAGAAGAGATGAGCACGGCGAAAGAACTCGCCCGAGAATGGGCCAAAGAGAACGTCGATCGCATCATGGACAATGGCAGTCGTATTGTCGAGGATCTGGCCACTGCTTACGAAGCCGGCCTAGAGCGTGGCCTGAAGGCCGACCGCTTCGAGCCCGAGGACGACTACGATCCGAAGCGGGCCGAGAAGCTTGACCTCGCGGCAAAACTCGCCGTTCAGATGATCGCTTCTGAGGGCTCACCGAGCGTCACGGGCACTGACGCCTTCGCCGTCAGCGTGGTATCAATCGCCGCCGCCATCATCGCCGAAGTGGACCGCGTGAGCGGGGAGGTGAGGGCGTGAACGGTGAAGAGTACATGGAAGAGGAGCGCAGGAAGTTTCCTGATGTCGCCATCAACGCATACCACATCAGCTTTTGCAGGAAAGCGTTCGATGATGGCTCAAAAGACGCCCTAGGCCCCCTCCTCGCCGCCCTCGCATGGTCCGGCGGCACCGTGGAGCAAGTCGTGGCGGAGGTGGGACGGTTGAGGCGTGAGCACGCCAGATACGCCGCCATCTACGATCTGCCGCCAGATCCAAACGGTGACGATGACAGATTCTGGAAGTGCCCCAAGTGCTCGTGTCAGTGGTATCCGAGTCGGACCAAGTGCCTGTCATGCGGCGAGTCCCAGCCCCTCGGCCAAGGCGTCGCGGCGCTACTGCCGGAGCATGGGGAGGTCACCAGATGAGCGCCATGCAGAAAGGGTTTGTCGCCGGTTCGGCCTTCGGGATGATCTGTACGCTTTTGACATGGTTCGGGCTCTGGTGGGCATGCATTCCGGCCGGTGCGGCCGTTTGCGCCATCATGATCAGGCTGGACAGAGATGCGCCCCAATCGTAGACCTACCCGCGCCACGTGTGCCCGCCGCGTCTCCGACCTTCTGGCCGCGCTGGCGGTGGTCTATGCCGAGGAGGGCCGCTACACGGTGCAGAAGACCACGCCGCTGGGCACGATCTTCGTCACGTGGCGAAGCGGCGCGATGGTGCTTAAGGACAAGACACCTGCCGATGACGGCGAAGGAGCGTGTCAGGAATGAAGACCACGTTTGAGGACAGAGCGGGCCGGAAGCTTGCCGAGACGGATCAAAAATTGACCATCCGCATGATGGACTGCGTCAGCATTGGAGGCCAGACGTACTTCATTACGGCGGCGGAATGCTCCCGGCCGTTCGAGACGCAGAAGGTCATCGTCGAGGGCTTTCCCTTGCCATCGCCGCCGATCATCACCCTGGATAGATGCCCGTAAAGGGCGCGTGTGAAGAGCCCTAAGGAGGGGCGATACCGTGACAATAGAAGAGCTTGCCCTGATCGTGAACGAGGGCATAGAAATCAGGTTCCCGGATGTGAATCAAAACTACATGTTTAGCTTTCAAGACTGCGACGTCAAGGAAGGCTCTTGCCTCATCGGAACGTGTGGAAGGGGCAAAACTCCAGACATCGCCAGGAAGAACTACCTTCCCGAGATAGCGGGAAAAACCTTGATCTTTCACGCCATGTCGAAGGAAAGGCGACGCGAGATAGTCGTCCCGCTCACCATATCCTGAGCCACCAGCCCCAAACCCAGCCCCCGCAAGGGGGCTTTTTCATGCCCATCGGCCAGGCATAAAATGAACTGGCCAGCGTCTCCCTTTAGCTAAACACCATTTGTACCGGTACAATGAATCAATAAAAAATGAGCGGTACAAAGCTAAGAGACTCTGTATGTATATGTAATATAATAAATTAGATAGTAGTAGTAATAGTAGTGTACCACTGTCTCAGTTGTACCAGCAATAATACGTTCACATACGTACATAGACGCTCTGTCATCCATGACCAAGAGCATCACCTTCCTCGCGTGTATAAGACTCTCATCTGCGTGGTACAGGTGAGACACTGGTACAAACGCTAATAAGTCTAATCAGCGCATAGAGATATGATGTGCGTGGTTGCTCTGGTACACGTGGGACGGCCTGGTACACGGTGCAGAAGACCACGCCGCTGGGCACGATCTTCGTCACGTGGCGAAGCGGCGCGATGGTGCTTAAGGACAAGACGCCTGCCGATGACGGCGAAGGAGCGTGTAGTGAGTGACGAATATCACAAGTGCGACAGGGAGAAGGGCTTTTGTCCCACCATGGCCGCAAGAGCCGAGCCCGTGGGTCAAGGTGCACGACATGGGCTGATTCAGATGGCAGTGATGGACTTTTCAGCCAAGCCGATCACCACGCGTGGAATCGGCATCATGTTCAAGATGAATGCCAAGGACAAGGGCATCATGCTGAACTACTGCCCATGGTGCGGCGGGAGGCTCCACGAGTGAACCCCTACCACCATATCACCGACTTCCCCAACCTCCCCAAATCCTACCGCCGCCCGTCCGTCGAGTCCCGCTGGCGGACGGTGCTCGTCATCGTCTTCGTTCTCGTCGCGGGAATGGTATGGCTTCTTTCGGGGATGCCGACCTAATCAAAAAAATTCCCTGTGTCTACCGCCGCCCCTTCAAAACCCTCTGCGCATCTTCAAGGGAATAGACCAGATGGTATTCGAATCCTCGCTCTTCCATCTTGCTTTGGAATAGCTTCTGCTCCTGGCTTTGCCGTCCCTTGAGCGGATCCTTGCATTCGAGGTAGACCCCGACTGCACCGTAAAGGCAGACTACCAAATCGGCCGCGCCCTTGCGCAGCCCAAGCGAAATCAGCCGAGTCAGCCGTGCGACATTTCCGCCGCCGCCTTCATTTGGAATTGCATAAAAAAAATACTTCTCTGATTGCAACCATTTCACAATTGAATATTGAATTTTATCTTCAGGTCTGTTCATTCTTGAATCTCCAAATGAATCCCCCGGCTGTCTTTCTTTCATGTCTACAACATTGACCTATATTTACCTTGCTGATATTCGTTGAATCTTGTGCTACTTTGGCAGAATGGAACTCTGAAATTAGTTTCATATTTTTATCGAATTGCAGAACAGGTTTAACGCCCACTTTCAAGATATTGAAGGCATGATACATATTGTAACTCTCTGTGACCCACTCAAGATTATCAATATTATTATTTTGTTTATTGCCATCAATATGGTTTACAACCATATTACCGGGATTTTTCCCATGATATGTAGTGCATATCAAAATATGAACTTGTGCATAATATTTCTTACCGTCTTTCACTAGGACAGCTTTCACATATCCAGTCGTACCGACAGCCTTTTTCAAAAACTTTACGCCATTTCTATTATGAAATGTCTTTATAGAACCAAGATTTGAGGCCATGTACAATCCTTCATATCCCGGTATGTCTTTCCAAATTTCTTCCATATTCATATGGTATAACAGAAAAACCATTTTGTCTATTTAAAACGGCACATCTTCAACTTCTTCACTCTCGTCTATCGCCCACTCCTGTCCCACAATCCGAGGATACTTGCCTTCCATCTTGTATTTGACCAACCGGGGCGGGTAGGCGCGCTCCATGCGCTGCGTAGCGTCGTCGCCTTGAAGTTCTTCCCAAGGCACGTGACAGCCCTTGGCAAGCTCGCGCAACCTGGCCTGCGCCTTGGCTTGGGCGAAGCCCTCGTGCCAGAGACAAAGGAATTCCTTGATCGAGGAGGTGCCGATGGGACCATAGTAAGTTACGACAATCATAGGCAGATCCGATTTCTTGCTTCTCGAGACAGTCCAAGTCCAAGACTCAACGAACATCTCGGACGGCTCACGCCCCATGATGTCGTCATTTCGCAACGCCAATTCCTCTTTCTTCGGCTCTGGGAACGGGTGCC
>Ga0207694_10000948_pt1 | contig 25592 bp, 20 predicted proteins | sample KBSC34metaG_FD_184353 | JGI IMG/M metagenome (GOLD analysis project Ga0207694, IMG submission 184353) | Corn rhizosphere microbial communities from Kellogg Biological Station, Michigan, USA - KBS C3-4 metaG (SPAdes) (version 2) | ecosystem: Host-associated > Plants > Roots > Rhizosphere > Soil... | reverse complement strand
CACTGAATGTTCCGGTCAGTTCGAGCATTTCTTTGTCGCTGCCGCCGGCACCCAGAATCCGTTCGCCTTTGGCGACCTTGGCAACGGCGGTCTTGTCAATGCCCTGCCATTCGATGCCCACGACTTTCACTCCGAAGTCGTCTTGAGCCCGCACTTTGAAGGTCAGGGTTTCCAGATCGATCACGACCTTTTGACGGGGCAGATCTTCACACGAGATGGACGGGGCTTCGTCTTCGCGGGCGTTGATGCTGATCGTCAGCGGTTCTTTGCCGGTCAGACCGTATTCGTCTTTCCATTGGAACAGCATCTTGCGTGACGCATCGACCAGCACTTCAGGGCTGTTCATGGTGTCGGACACCGCATTCGCGTCGGCGTTCGTGACGACTTGTTCGTTCGGGCTTTCGGCCGACGACCATGTTCCCTGAACCAGATTGCGATTTGCGGTTACAGTAAAGGCCGTTTTGCTGCCATTGACGACGGTGACCACGCCACCGCGCAGATCCTTACGGAGTGCTTCCGGGCGTTCCAGATATTCGGGCAGTGTGATGTTGGCTGCGACATGGCTGAGTTCCGGACGCAGTTTTGGCTCGACCCGGACATGCTGCATCGCGTCGCCAATCTTCAGATCCATAGCCACGTTGTCGATTTGGGCTGGAACCTGGAAGTCGTAACGACCTTCTTTCAGTTCGGCCTTCAGCGGCAGTTGACTGCCCAATTGCGCTGTTCCGTTTTCCGGGTGCCAACTGCTGGTTTCGAGCAGTTTCACAGGCAATTTGACCGTTTCGCCATGCGGCACGACGATCCGATCACCCAGTTGTTCGATGTCGGTAAACGTATAGCGCGCGATCGGTTGCCACGGAGCAGCAAATCGAGCCCAGGCGTTGGATGCCGCCGACGGGAAGATTGCCAGGACCAACAGCGCTGCGGCCGTCGGCACCGCGGCCATCCAGGCCCACATCCGATGCCGTGGATTGGGCACGGCATCGCTGAAGTCACGCTTGCTGGCAACGTTGGCAACCTGCTGGATCGCCGCTTCGCACAGTGCGCGAGACCGATGTTGTTCGAATTCGTTGCGAACCAGTTCGATGATCCCCAACATCTGATCGCCGATACTGGGATAGCGACGGCTCAACAACCGCGCCAATTGTTCCAGGTGTCGATTGCGCCAGATCCAGCGATGCAGATAGACCGGCACAAACGCACAGCCGCCGACCGCGACCAGGAAGATCGCCGTACGCAGCAGGGCCGGGGTGTCCATCACTCGGTCAAGACCGAACACAATCAGGTACGACACAAACACGCCGAACAGGGCGCCGCACGCGGCTTCGATCGATTTGATCGACCAGACACGCCAGCGAAACTCGTGCAATTGTGTTTGCAGCGACGAAGGCAACTGCAGCCCATCTTTTGGCTTCGCATCGCTCATTTCGACTTACTCCTGGAACACAGACTTCCGCGAATTCAATTTGTGATTCAAAAAGTCCCTGCTTCACCCCGCTGGAGAAGCAATTCAGCAAGCGTCACTATTTTCATCATGCAATAGACATCATGACTAGATCAATCCCACCGCTTTTCGACCAATCCAGAAAACACTGAGCATTGTGACCAAAACCATCGCCACGATCGGATGGCACCATAATTGGACACGCCTGACTGAAGGTGGCGGTTCTGGCAGCGCGGCCAGCGACTGCAACACGCTTTCCAGCCGATCCAGCGAAATCACCTGTCCCTGCGACACACGTGCAATTTCTTCCATGACTTCAGGCCGGGCCGCTCGGCCAATCCGTTCAATCGCCACTCCCTGGACATAGAACGACGTTTCCAGCGTTGCACCCGTCTGTTTGCACGACAGGATCACTTCGTGTTTGCCGGGTTCTTCGGGGGTAAACCGCGAGGCAAACGCACCCCATTCGTCACCCGACGAGGTAAACCGTACGGTTTCCGCCTTGCCCGAAGGAGCCACAATCCTCGCTGTGACATCGCCCTTCGGCAGCGGTTCACCACTCTTTTCCATCACGTTGGCGCTCAACGCGATCGTCTGGCGGACCTGCGGCTGTTCGGGCGAGTAATACATCCGCATCGTTTCGCCCTTGGCCATATTGCGTTGGTATGCCATCCAGCGAACCACTTGGCCCCAGAACCGGTAGTGATACTTGTCTTCGACGCCCTTACGCCAACGCCAGGCTCCGTCGGTTCCCATGAACAGCACTTTGCCGGCCCCGAACGTGCGCGTGGCGAGCAACGGCAGGCGGCCATATTCATTGGCGATATCTTTATGCACGGCTAACACTTCGCAACCCGCCTTGGCACGCAATGCCGGTGCGTACCATTGGAAACCGGGCAGACCTTCCCACACTTCGATGTTGTCATCCTGAGTATCTGCCAGCTTGGTCAACAAACTGCGCTGGCCCAATTCCGTCAGTTCAAAGTGGCTTGGCGTGCGTGAACCCCAGCCACCCGGCTGCGCTTCGTCCAACACGACCGGACACAAATCGCCCAGTTCCGTCCCGACCAGCGACATCTGACGACCCAGCATCCCCGGCATGAAGACGAGTCCACTGGCTTGATGTTCGACCAACCCCTTCAGAAGTCGGCAGTCTTCAGCCGTCATCTGACCGTCTTCCATGCCGACGTCACCCAGAAACACGACGTCGAACTTGGACAGTTCGTCCAGTCCCTTGGGGAACTGCTTGATATAGTCTTTGCTTCCGCCGCCGGCTTTGGTCAAACCGGGATGGTACAGCAGGCACGACACTTCGACCCCGGGGTCACGAGACAGTGCGTTCCGCAGGTAGCGATATTCCCAACGCGGCACCGAATCGATGACCAGCACGCGCAGCTTTTCTTCGCGGATGGCAATGGGGGCTGACAACTTATTGTTGTCGGGAACCAGTTCGTCCGGATGCTTGGGCACTTCAACACTCAGCGTGAAATCGCCGGTCGTCTTGGGCTTCCACATCACCCATTCACTGGTGCGGCCCATGGGGGCGACGCGCACTTCCTTGGTAATTTCTTCGCCATCGGAAACTTTCAGTTTGACCGTCGCCGTGTAGTCGCGCGGTAACGTGCTGTCGATGGTGAACGGGATGCGCACCGATTTTCCGGAAATGCCGAACGTAGGCGAATCGAGGCTCAGTAGTTCGATATCGGGCAGGCGCGACGAACTGCCCACGGGAACGGCGAAGATTGGGATCCCTTTCAGACGCAGTGCCGACGCTGCCTGCACGGGTGGGTCACCCTCGTTCCAGTCACCGTCAGACCCCAGGACGATCGCTCGCAGGTTCTTATAACGTTGCGGTGCTTCGGCCAGCGGTGCGAACAGGTTGGTTCCGTGCGCCGTCGTCACCTTGGCTTCCGCATCCGGACCTGCGAATGGTTGAAAGACGACCGTCATCTTTTCTTCGAGCGAATGCCAGAAATCGCTTTCGGTCAACCGCTGGATCGCTTCGCGACGCGTGGTTACGGTGGTGGATGGCGTGCCCGTGGTGGTCACGTCGCGGGTGTCCATGCTGGCCGACTGATCGGTCAGAATGGCGATTGTCGGTTTGTCATCCGGTCGATATTCCTCGACCCATTCGGGCTGATTGAACATCAGCGAGACCATTGCGACGAGCGCGAATCGCAGTAGTTCGAGAAGGCCGATCGAACGCCGATAATTGCTGCGTCGCCACGCCAGCAGGCAGAGTCCCGCTGTCGCGATCAAGACGAGCACCGACAGCATGATCGACCAAGTGGCCCAGACAAACGTCAGTGTGTGAACGGTGTTCATGCGGGGGTGGCTCCTGTTGCTGGACGAGCCACTTTGGGCATACACAAAATCGCTTCGGCGATCAGCGAGATCAGCATCGCGACCAGAAACACACGCCAGATTTCTTGAATCAGCGCATTCAGGCTGCCAGCCTGATCGTCAACTCGGACCAGGTTCAAACCGCGGAACAGTTCGCCCACTCGGCCATCGTTAATCACCCGCGCATCGTCTTCGACCAGCGGTCGATTCACTGCCAGCAAGCGATCTTCGGCGGAATAGACTCCGCGATGATAAAGCGCTTCGGTCGATAATCCTTGATCTCCTTCGGCGACTGGGCTCCAGGCTGAAGGAGTTTCATCGCCCGGTTCGCCGGCGTTCAATTGCCGCGCTTTGCTCAACACCACCGCACCGGCCGAGAGGGCTCGTTGGACGAACGCGTACAGCACGACGCCGTTGGTAGCCAGGGACGAATCGCGTGGCGAGGGCGTAGTCGCCCAGAAATAGACGCCACCTCGTTTGGTGGGGACTCGAGCCAGCAGAGAAGCACCGCCTTTGAGTGTCGCCAGTGGAGTATGTTCGCCAATCAGCGAGCAGTACTGATGTATCTCCAGTTTTCCCACCGGCAACGACGACCCGTTCAATGTTCGGTCCAGCAGGTCCTCATCCCCGCGATAAGTCTCGATGGGAACGTTCTCGTTTGACGGCACCCACGCTTGCCAGCGGATCCCGAAGAACTCTTCGGAACCTGGATCGCGGGGTGGCATGAACACCGCCTGCCCACCTCGTTCGATGAACGATTGGACCAGATCGACTTCACTCCCTGATGGTAGCGATGCTTGCCAGAGGATCAGCGAGATCTGGTCCCATTCGAGAGCTGCCAGTTGTTCGCGCCCGACGACTTCGGCCTCGCAATGGATTGAGGATGGGTCAGGCGAGATCGAGGCAGTCAGGTGCAGCGGTCGTTCCACCATCGGTTCGTCGGCCACGATGACAGTCTTCCGCGGAGGTGGATTGTCAAACACGAAATAGAAATCATCGTCGGCCGGATTGACGTCGGTGGGAATCGACACCCGTCCCCAGCCACGTTCCCGCGATTTTTCCAGCGGGATGCGATGATCTTTCAGTTCGGTGGTCGGACCATTCATTTCGACGGTCAGAGCGGAACGAGTTCCTTCGATGTTGAATTCGATCGGAACGCTAGCCTTCTGATCGTCGGGACCTGATCGATTCAGTTTCAACGAGATCAACAATTCCGCACCCTCACTGGTATTCTGCCGCCGCACATTCGTCACGCGAATCGACATATTGGTGGGCGGCAACTGCGGATAGGCCAGCAGATGGAACCGTACGCCCTGCGGAAAATCCTGAAACGCATCACGCAATGTCGACCAGCGACCGCTCTCCGATGTCCAATCATTCTCGCGCAAGTCTGAGCAAATCCAGATCTCGGTCCGACCCACTCGGTTGGCGCGGATATAGTCGTGAGCGGCCTGCAGCATGGCGGGCAGATCGGCCGAGGAACTGACTGGACCCGATGTCGGCAGGTTCATAATCGCCGCGGGCGATTCCAGTTCGTGCGGTTCATGAGTGGCGCTGTCAATGTAGACCCAGCGACCGGACCCGAGTGTCTGCAAGGTGGAAACCAACTGTTGCTTGCCGGTTTCCAGTTTCGAATTCCCACTGCCACCGCCGCGCTGCTGCATGCTGGGCGATCGGTCCAGCAGCACGATCGTCGTATCTGCACGACCTCCGGCGGCCAGCCCCAGCCAGCCGCTGGCTAAGGGACGAGCGATGGCAAACAGCAGGCCAGCGATCGCCAGCATGCGGAACATCATGATCAGGATCTGACGCAGCCTAGAATAGCCGCGCGCCATGCGGTGCGCGGCCAGCAGAAACATCATCGCGGCCCATTGAATGGTCTGAAACCGGCGTTGATTGATCAGGTGGATGATGATCGGGAGTGCAATCAGAGGCAGGCCCGCCAGCAACCAGGGTTGCAGAAAACTCATCGCATCCCCTTTGCTTGAGCTCGCCCCACCAGGAACCGGGCCAACACCTGTTCATAGTTTTCGTCGATGCTGACGCGCTGGTAATCAATGGCCGATTCGAGCACCACTTGGCGCAACTGATCCAGATACTGATGCAGCGCTTTGTCGTAGCGATCGGCGATATCGTTTGGCTCGGCAAAGATCGCCGGGCCGCCTTCCATGTCCAGAAATCGCATCGGTCGGCGGAACTGAAAATTCAGTTCGAGCGGATCGAGCAGGTGAAACACGGCCGCGTCGTGATGTCGGAATCGAAGGTGCTGGAAACAGCCACGCAGGATTTCGGGTTCGATGAACAGGTCGGACAGAATCACGATCAACGCGCGCTGCCGAATCGTCTCGGCCAATTCGTGCAGCACGTCTGCCAGTTGCGTTTCGCCTTTTGGATGGGCCTGTTCGAGCATATCCAGGACCAACCGCAAGTGCGCCGCGTTTCGTTTCGGAGGCAGGCTGCGAACGATTCCTTTGGCGACGCAGGCCAGTCCGACGGCATCACCTTGCTGGCAGGCCAGATAGCCCAGCGATCCGGCAATCCGGCGGGCATATTCGATCTTGGTCAACGCGGTCGAACCGAAATTCATCGAACCGCTGGTATCCAGCACAAAACAGCAGCGCAAGTTCGTGTCGGCTTCGAACTCTTTGACATAGAACCGGTCCGACCGGCCGTAGGCACGCCAATCGAGCCGCCTCAGATCGTCACCGGGGACGTACTTGCGATACTCGGCAAATTCGACGCTGGAACCACGATGCGGGCTGGCATGACGCCCCGAAACGTTTCCCTGCATCGGCCGCCGCGCGAACAATTGAACCGCCGCCAGCCGCGACAGGACTTTTGCGTCGATAAAGCTACGTGGCTGGCGATCCGACAACATCAATGACGCTCCAGCGAACCCGAGATCACCAATCGGATTCAAGGGGCCAGGTACCGCGGACGGAGCCAGTCCCCTCAAATCCGAAGTTCCCCACTTCTTTTTGGGATCTTTCCGTGTGCCACTGGCTCCGCCAGTGTCTTCATCTTTTTCTTCCGCACCCCGTCAACCAAACAAGCCACGCGAGAGCAATCGTCTCCCGCGTGGCATTTGCTGGTTTACTGTTCTTCAATCGTTTCGCCAATCAGCCGCTTAACGATCTGCTTGGCATCCAGTCCTTCTGCCTGCGCCGCGAAGGTTGTAATCACGCGGTGAGTCAACACCGGGACGGCAACTTCGTGGACATCTTCCAGTCGCACCATATAGCTACCATGCAAGGCCGCCCGAGCTTTGGCACCCAGGATCAAGAACTGAACCGCACGAGGACCAGCCCCCCACGATACCAGTGGCTTGAGCCATGCAGGTGCCGACGAACCATTCGGTCGCGTCTTGCGTACCAGTCTGGCGGCATACTGATAAATGTGGTCCGGCACTGGCACGCGACGCACCAGATGCTGGTGCTCGATGATTTCTTCCGCAGACATCAAATGGTTGAGTTCCGGCAGAGCGTCACCGGTCGTGGTCCGGGAGATCTGCACCTCTTCCTCTTCTGACGGATAGTCTAGCTCGATCAGAAACATAAAACGGTCGAGCTGAGCTTCCGGCAGGGGATAGGTCCCTTCCTGTTCGACCGGATTCTGCGTGGCGAGCACGAAGAAGGGCGAATCGAGTCGGAAGGTCTTTCCGACGACGGTCACCTTTTGTTCCTGCATCGCCTCGAGCATCGCGGCCTGCGTCTTTGGTGGGGCGCGGTTGATTTCGTCCGCCAGGACGATATTTGCGAACACAGGACCGTGCACGAACTGGAACTCGCGCCGTCCGTCGGCACCGTCCTGCAGGATATCGGTCCCGGTGATGTCCATGGGCATCAGGTCGGGCGTGAACTGAATACGGCTGAACCGCAGCGACATCGTTTCGGCCAGTTTGCTGACCAGCAACGTCTTCGCCAGGCCGGGCACGCCCATCAGCAACCCATGTCCGCGAGCGAACATACAGATGGCGAGCCGCTCGATGACATCGTTCTGGCCGATGATCACGCGACCCAGTTCTTTCCGCAGCTTGGCGTAAAGTTCTCGCAGCCGATCGATCGCCCCGACGTCATTGTCGCTCAGATTCGTCACAGGGCTCGAAGATTCTGCCATCGAACATTCTCCCGCTTGCCTACGAAAGCCACTGAAAAGACGATTTGCCGCCGCGACCGTCTTCATCTACCCGGTCGAACGACCAGATTCCTCATCGAACTTGAGACAATCGGTCTGTATCTATACCAGACCCCTGTTCAGAAAAAAAGTAGGCACCACCGACTTTTGTGCGCGTTGCACCGTTTCGGATTTGGACAGGACGTCTCGGGTGGTCAAAAGCGGACCAGACCCTGTCGAGACCAAGCCGGGAAATCTTACCCGGAAGATTTGTAAAAACGTCAAGGTTTCACGCATATTTGAGATAACGACCTTCAATACAAATGCCATGCCACCGCCACTTCAAACAAGCTGCAAATCGGGGCGGCACGACTTTGGAGTCCTCGACAAAGTCGTGTCTCTCAAGAAAATCACGCACGATCGAAGAATGCATCGTGCTGTATTGAGAGATTGACCACAGTGAAAAGTGTGCCACGATTTTGAAGTCTTCGACAAAGTCGTGTCTTGAGATTTATTGTCGTGGATCAGGTGGCAGCGATTCACGATCGATTTTTACAGGACCACTTTACCCCGTATGTTCACCATACCTTTCCATCGAAATGCCCGATCAGTTTTCGTGGAGACTCGGACATCAGGATTTATTTCAACGAGTTTTGTGATGGTTCAACCGCCCTTCGAACGGCCAGTCATTTCCACAGACCGTTGAGCGAACGGAAGAGTTAAGACACGACTTTGTCGAGGATTTCAAAGATCGTGGCACCCCTGGTTCCACTGCGATATTTCTTTCAATGTTTGGTCCCTAACCCTTGGGGGCGTCGAACGCGTCAGAGATCAGTTTGGGCAACAATTCACCGGCTTTCCCTTGCAGCCAACAGCCTTCAGCCGAATGAGGGTCAATCGAAATGACCGTCGCGCCGGAGGCCGCGGCACAACTGGGTAACCGAGCCGCGGGATAGACCACCCCTGACGTTCCTACGGACAACAACAGGTCGCAGCGTTCGACTGCAACACTCGCTTCAGACCAGGCAGGTTCTGCCAGTTGATCGCCAAACAGGATCAGGTTCGGCCGATGGCGGACTCGCCAGTCGAATGGATACTCCTTCGCCAACTCGGCCAGGAAACTGATCAGCGAGACTTCCTTGTCGACGTATTTCTGCAGAGTCGCCGCGATCTTCAGCAGATCCGTTCGTTCGAAGCGTCGGATGATGGTTCTGGTTGAGATATCGACCACCTCCAGCAGCGATCCATGAATCTCGAGCACGCGTTCTGACCCCGCGGATTGGTGCAATCCGTCGATATTCTGCGTCACCACTGTCGTTGATGCATGCCGTTGCAGGCGGGCAATGGCCTGATGTCCGGCGTTCGGCTCGGCACGCGCGATCGGTTCCACCACGTGCAGGACAAACTCCGCCGCTTTGCGAGGGTCGGTCACGGCCGTTTGAAACAGGGTACCCCAGGTCGCGAATTCCTCGGGCGGAAATCGTTCCCAGAAGCCGTCGGTATCGCGAAAGGTGGGAATTCCACTCTCAGACGAAATCCCCGCCCCGGTAAACACGACAATTTCCCGTGCCTTGCGTAAGGCCAAAACGGCTGTAATCCAGTGATCGGTATTCATAATCGTTGCTCACAGTGGCATGAGGTGGTGTCCGGTTGTTTCAAACGATCGCAACGTGATGCTGTGCCGTGTGAAGTCGACATCGCTTCCCGATCGGCAAATCGTCCGAACCCCGATTCAGCCGAAGTGCCAGAAAGGGTTGACAACATTCTAAGTGTAAGGGTTCAGTCCGTATTGCGAAGGAAGGTATGTTCGGCGCACAAAATCAATGAGCTGCAACTCGATAATTGACGCTACGATTCGACCGTGTTATTGAGCGTCACTCGCCCAGTACAATCCGTGCCAGTTTCAGAGTGACGTGTTTCTCTGTCAGCCAGAAATCGAATCCCGATGGTGGTGTGGACAACCAACTCGACGGAGTGAATCCACTGATAGTGCACGGCAAGTCGGCCAATCGTCGGGCGAACGAATGCGAGAGGAGATCTCATGCCAATTCACGCGGATATCAAGGCCTACAACAAGTTGCAGGTGGCCGGCGACAAACGGATCTGCGACGCGCTTGCCAAGAGCATCGATCAACATCTGGCCAATGCCGAGAACAAGATCTGGCATCGGCATCCGGTGTGGTTCCTCGATGGGAATCCGATTGTCGGCTACAGCAAACTGAAGGATTCTGTCCGGCTGTTGTTTTGGAGCGGTCAGTCCTTCGACGAGCCGAATCTTGTGCCCGAAGGCACCTTCAAGGCTGCGGAAGCGCGATACACGTCGGTCAGTCAGATCGACGCCGAGGATCTTGCGAGGTGGCTGCAGAAGGCAATTGAAATCCAGTGGGATTACAAGAACATCGTGAAGCGAAAGGGAAAGCTCGAGCGATTGAAATAGGTGATACCTTTCGTTCGCCCCGAATCGCCTGCGGCGCAGACGACACCGACATAATCGCCTGACTGCGAAATCAGTGACCGAAATCCCGTCGCCTCTAACAGGCAAGCCCTACCGTCCTCCCACAACTCAATCACCCTCCATCGCGCGAACGACCCGACGACACGCAACCCATGATGCGACGCGCATCAGAGCAGGCCGTGCCTGCCTGACAAGATTGTGAGGTTGGTTGAGGTTGTGGATTTCGGGTTCTTGATGGCTTAGCGTGATGGCCACTCACTCACAGTCAATCTCTATTACTGATGGTTTTGGTCCAAGATTTAGCCTGCGGCCTTGCGCTTCATCGCGGCGTCATCGAATACTCACAGAAAGTTTGTCTGGCGAGGGCTTCCATGCGAACTGCATTTTTCCTGTTTCGAATGGTCGTCGTGCTGTCGCTGATCGGTATCGCTCAATCTGGTCATGCGCAACAAGTCCTGTGGGAGACATACCGGGATGCCGGTCTGCAACAGTACCAGGCGGGCCGCTATCCCGAAGCCGAAAAGTTGTTGCGATCGGCTTTGCAGGCGGCTGAGCAACTGAATCCGGGCGGTCGTCGCGTTGCCAAGACGTTGAACGATCTGGGTTTGTTGTATGAGGCTCAGGGGAAGTATGCGGAAGCCGAACCGCTCTACACGCGTTCGTTGGCGATCATGCAATCGATCCGCGGTGCGGACGATTACGAGACCGCCACGGTGATGAGTAACCTGGCCAATTTCTACAGTCGCTTCGGTAAGAACGATCAGGCCGAGGCTTTGCTGAAACGAGCTCTCGCCGATACCGAATCGCAACTCGGCCCGAACCATGCCACGACGGCGACCGTGCTCAATAACCTGGCTGCCGTCTATGCCGAACTCAACAAGTACGACGATGCGGAAACACTCTACAAACGATCACTGGCCATTGACGAGGCGATTTATGGGCCGAGCAATCCGGAAGTCGCTGTCAGGCTCAGCAACCTGGGTGTCATGTATGCCGAGCAGGGCCGGTTTGAAGAGGCTGACGCGGTCTATCGACGCGCGTTACCGATCCGTCAGGCGTATCTGGGTCCGAACCATCCCGAGACCGCTCAGATCGTCAACAACATCGGGCATCTGCAGTATCGCCAGGGAAATTACGATCTGGCTGAGCAGATGTTCAAGCAGGCTTTAACCGTTTGGGAACGCGCTGTCGAACCGAATAACAGTGACTTGGGGAATTGCGTCAAGAACCTGGCCGACCTATACCGCGACATTGGCAAATACGATCTGGCCGAAGTCGACTACAAGCGCGTGTTGTCGATCTGGGAGAAAGGGTTGGGGCCGAATCATCCTTACATCGCCGCCTTGCTGCAGGACATGGCAAATCTGTGCTTCAAGCAAAAGCAGTACGACGCCGTTGAACCATTACTCCGACGAGCCATCACGATCATCGAAAACTCGTTCGGTCCCGATCGAGCCGAAATGGCTCCTCCGCTTAAGGCGTTAGGCGACCTTAAACGTCCTGAAGGGAAATCGGATGAAGCTCATTCGTATTATCAGCGAGCGTACTCAATTCGGGAAAAGTTGGTTGCATTGAACCCCAATAGCCGGAAAGCATTAAACGACCTCGCCTGGATCCAGGCCACCTGCCCCGACGACCAATTCCGTGACTCGAAGAAGGCTTATGAGAATGCCAACCAAGCCTACAAGATCGACGGAGGCAAGGGCTGCGCGGGCTACAACACGCTGGCTGCCGCCTACGCCGAAAACCGGGCCTTCGATCTCGCCAAAGAATGGGCCAACAAGGCGCTGGAACACGCCAAGTCGGCTCGTTCAAAACGACGGATTGGCGAACGTCTGAAAGCCTACGAACAACGACAACCCTTCCGCGACGAAGGGATTGAGTTACAGGCACAAAACGAGTTCTGACTGACGAGGACGACTCAGTCTTTTGCGTAACCTCTCGATACCAACCCGCAGCGCCAGCGAGGTCTTCGCCCCCAACTGATGTGCCAACAAGATCTTGCGACCGGGCGCCGGTAAAATCTTCCTGCAAAACGCACACCTCACACTACCCCTTGTCCCACGATGTCGTGTATCGCGCGTCACCCTTTGATCCCTGGTGCGATCACTGACCTGCACAGAAAACCTCTGCGCAGATCTGATCACTCATCCAAAGTTCCCACAATGCGTTGCTTAATCAGAACACGTCCGTCCGAGAATGCGCCTTTACGACTGTTTGCGTTTGTTCGATTCGGCCTCGCTTGCGCTTCGGGTTAGTATGTATACATTACCTCGGCGGCGCGTGCGGATTATGTTCCTGGCAGTCGCGCACGTAAAGGATAGCGCCTTCGAGACTGTCTTCGTCATTGATCCATCGCTGACTGCCTCGTTCGGCCCACCATTCTTCCCGTAGCGGTCCTTCCTCGCCGGGCATTACACGGTACTTCTGCTCGTGCTCCTTAACAGCCCGTTGAAAAAGTCGTCGCAGCTTGACGGCGGTGCTAGACTCAACAAATGGTCATTGGAAGGTCGTATCCGAAGGAGTCCGCGGTGTCGCAGGGAAAGCGTGAATCAGAGGACCAACGGGAATTCTGGTTGCCAACGGATCGTCTGGCGACCGGTCCAGGGCATGTCTTTTACGACAAACTCAATCGCTTGCTCGCGGACAACGGGTTCGATTTGTTTGTGGAACAGTTGTGCCAGCCGCACTACAAGACCGGTGGTCGACCATCAATCCCGCCCGGCGTTTACTTTCGCATGCTGATGATCGGATATCTGGAGGGCATCGACTCGCAGCGAGGAATCGCCTGGCGGTGTGAAGACTCTCTGGCATTGCGGCGATTTCTCGGAATCAGTCTGTCGGAGAGCACTCCCGATCACAGCAGCCTGACCCGTATTCGAGATCGTTTGCCGTTATCTGTTCATGAGGAAGTCTTTGAGTACATCCTGTTCGTGATCGAAACTCACGGGCTCTTGAAAGCTCAGACGGTTGGAGTGGACTCCACTTTTCTGGAAGCCAACGCGGCAATGAAGACCATCATCCGCAGGGATACCGGGGAAGACTGGAAGGCGTATCTGAAACGCCTGATGCGGGAGGAAGGTCTCCTCAAGGAAGGGGATGACGACCCTACCGACGAAGAACTGCGCCGGTTCGACAAACGACGTGCGAAAGAAGGCAAAAAGAAGGTCTCAAACGACGAGTGGATTTCGAAGACCGATTCTTCCAGCCGCATCGTGAAGATGAAGGACGGTCGCACTCACTTGGGTTACAAGGCCGAACATGTTGTCGATCTCGAGAGCGAAGTGATCGTGTCCGCGACGGTGTATTCAGGCACAGACGGGGATGCCGAGACACTGCTGCCAAGCGTCATCGCGGCACAAACACACCTGGATCAGTGTGGCTGCGCGCTGGAGATCGAAGAGATCGCAGCCGACAAGGGATATCACTCGAATGAGACCTTGGCGAACAGTGAGGAACTGGACCTGCGGGTCTACATCCCGGAGAAAGAATCGCGTTATCTGCGTCGCTGGACGGACAAGCCGCCCGAGTACGAACGGGCCTTTGTGAACAATCGCCGCAGGATGACCCGCGCCAAGGGGAAGAGCTTGCAACGGCACCGAAGCGAGAAGGTGGAACGCAGTTTCGCCCACGTCTGTGAAACGGGAGGCGCTCGACGGACATGGCTGAAAGGGCTCGAAAAGATCAACAAGCGTTACCTGATTGTCACCGCGGCGAGAAACCTGGGTCTGTTGATGCTTCGATTGTTCGGAATTGGAAAACCGAGAACGTTGCAGGCAGACGGGGACGGTTTTTTGTCGGTATTTTCGCGGCTCAAGGTGCTCCTCAGCCTCCTGTGGCGCGCTCAGAAGCAATGGTGGCCATCGTCGGTAATTCTTTCCGCCAGCGTCCGTCGATTGGCGATGACTTTTCGACGCCGCGAAAATTCGGTCGCCGCGCCGGCCGTCACCGCTTTTTCAACAGGCTGCTAAGTGCATGTAGCCCAGCTTTTCTTCAATCTTCGCAGTCGTTTCGATTTCGAACGAATAGAATCGAACCTGCCAAATCGGATCCGTCTGACCGAACTTCGAAGCATACTCGGGTAGAGAGTGGAGCAGGAACGTCTTGATTCCCTTCGAACTCCTCCCTTTCCATTGCTGCATGAACCGGCTCAGTTGCCCTGTCTGCGGGAACCAGATCAGAATATGGACATGATCGGGCATCATCACAAACCCGATACAACGAGCCCGGAACTTTGCCAGTTCATCGGCCAGGATTCCGAGCAGAATTCGCTTCGGTTGATCCTGATCGAGCAATCGACGACGGTGGTAGCACGAAAACGTGATGAAATGGACATACAGAGCATCATCAATCCGACGCAGTTCGCTCATACAGCAAGTTTGTGGATCATCGCTGTGCCAGGTCAAACCTCTTGTTGCAATGCAACCCAGACGCGCAAGGCCGCGTCTGGGCCACCCAATCAGCAGAATCACTGAGCCAATTGCCAACCGCTCCTGGCTGAACGAACTTTTATTTAACCTTCAACAATACGAGCACTCATGTCATTTCGGCGTTACATCCTGGCCTCTCGGTCCCCGCGCCGTCTGGAACTTCTGCAGCAAGTCGTACATCGCGAATTGATCGTCGTCAGCCCACCACCCTCGTCAGAGGAAGCCGGATTCGATGATTGCACGAGTGTGGCGGCCATCCGACAGCGGATGCTGCAGATTGCCAGACATAAAGCGGAACAGGTCAGGACTCAACTGAATAACGACGAAGCCGCTCTGTTCGAACGCCCGCGCACACTGATCATTTCCGCCGACACAACGGTGATCGTCGACCAAGACACTGCTCGACCCGTGGTCCTGGGTCAGCCGCCCGAAAACGACGACTGGCGAGAAACCGTGCGAAACTGGTTCCTCGATCATTACGCCGGAAAAACGCATCTCGCCGCAACGGCGGTCCACGTCATCACTCCCGACGGCCGCAGCGCGGAGCGAGTGATTGAAACCAAAGTCACCTTCCGTTCCGACGTTGCTCCGTGGTTGAATTGGTACCTGCTGACCGGCGAACCCAAAGGCAAAGCCGGCGGTTACGCCTTGCAAGGCGCCGGCAGCGTCTTCATCACCCACGTCGAAGGCAGCCTCAGTAATGTCGTCGGGCTGCCGCTCGAAGCGCTGTTGGAATTATTCGCTGAAGTTTCACTAAAGTAGTGCTGCGGTCCTTCCGTGGTTCAAGAAAATTCAAGCAAACAATGATCGACTTGTTCAAGCAACTTCTCGTCAGCCAGTTCGAAGCCAGCCTGTGCACGCTGGCCCATGCAGTCGAACAATGCCCGGAAGAATTGTGGAATGCCCCCGTCGCCCGGTATCTCTTTTGTCAGGTCGCGTTCCACACCTTGTTCTTCACAGACGTCTACTTGGGACTTAGTCCCGAGTCTCTGACACAGCAACCGTTCCACCGTGCCAATGCAGCCCTGTTCGGTGACTACGAACAAATGCAAGAGCGCGAGCCCGTCACTCTGTATGACAGACCGCAAATCATGGGCTATCTGGATTTCTGCCGCAGCAAAGCCTTCGAGGCAATCTCCATGGAGACGGCTGAATCGTTGGCGGCACCCGCTCAATTCGCACGACGGCATTTCTCGCGTGCCGAGCTGTACTTATACAACATCCGCCACATTCAACATCACGCGGCACAACTCATCATGCGGTTGCGGCTCGATTCGGACATTGATGTTTCCTGGATTGGCGCGGGCTGGCGCGATCCATTGCCACTACCTTCTGAAGAGAGCTGAGGGTGAGAGCAACCATCTCGTAGGTCCGTTGCGTGGTGAGTGGGTCAATCTAAATCATATTCTTCGAGAGCATCGCACCAAACCACATCCTTCGTCTCACGAAAGTATCTCCGCAAAACCTCCTCGACATGAACGCTCTCAAGCGCGCCACGAGAAATCGCCTCAACAAGCAAACGCGAGTTGTCCGGGCTCATCCTCGTGATCGAGTCTCCTGCCTCGTAACAGCCGTAGCCATCGAATGAAATCCTGCGAAGCGAAACAACACCATCAGCGTCCGTGTCGAAGTCGGCGAAGACGCTACCTCCCTGCAGACAAAGACAAAAACTGCAGGGGCGCGTCGGGATCACAGGATATAACTGGGCTGTGATGCTCATTTGAGTGCTGAGGTCCTGCAAACGATCGACAATACCGTGTACCTGCATTGTCTCAATGTGAAATTGAAGATTCTTCAGTTGACGGGAACCAAATTGTGACAGAGCACGTCAAATTGTGAGATCGTTCACGTCCCTCAAGGAGCGTTTCAATGAAACTGCCAGGCTTGAGATTGATGACACTAGGTGCCGTGGTCGCAGTAGTGGGATTCCTGCAGGTGACTTCCGCGCTGGAAAAGGATCTTCCAGTGAAAGGCCCTGCCAAACACGCCTCGATCGAGGCGTATCCGACTGCAGTGATTTCTCTGAAGGATAAGGCATCCGGATCGCTGTTTTACGTCGAGAGTAACGGCCGGCAACTGGTCGCATTTGACAGCGACGGAACGATTGCGTGGAGCATCGACGTATTCGACGCAGCCAAAATCAATCCCGCCAGAGGCACACCCGTCATTCGCGACCTGAGGATCGTTGACGGAGCACTGAGCGTCACGTGTGCTCGAAGCCATTTCGTGATCGTTGATCTCAAAACGGGCGACGCAAAATTCGCGGGAAATGATTAACGTCTGCGAAGGACGCGATTTTTCCCAGCCAAAATAGTTCGCAATTCGATCTTCTTAAGTCAACGTGATCGTGCGCGTTATCGGAGTGCTCAGGGCCAGGCCATCGTTCACGACAAACGTCAAGGTGCGTGAGGCCGTGCTCGCCGCGACGGTGTTTGTCTTGTACGTCGCCGTCCTCAGGACCGCCTGATAATTGGCGAGGGACGACAGTCCGAACAGCGATAACGTTCCGGACGCGGCCGTGAATGTGGCGGTGATTCCGAAGCCGCCGGTTGCCGCGAGAACATCCTGTCCGTTCTGGTAGTTGCCGGTCACCTGGATCGTCGCTCCGGTCACGTTGATACTGTCGGGATCAAGGACAAACAATCCCGGTGCCAGAGAAACCGCTGCCGCGGCGCGAACGTAACCGAGAGACGTGGCAGGAATGCCCGATAACGCCGGCGGGATATTCGCCGTCGTTACGGTGACCGTTCGAGTGATCGCCAGACTTGCGGCAGGCGTCGGCGAGAAATCGTCGATGCCGATGATCGTCAATGTCCGATTGGCCGAATTGACCGTGGCCCCCGACGAACTGAACGTCACCGTCCGCAGCGCGGTTCGATAGTTGCCGACCGCGCTTGCTCCGCTCAAGGTCAACGTTCCCGTCGCCGCGTTAAACGAACCGGTGATCCCTAACTGATTCGTAAAGGCCAGAATGTCGTGACCGTTGGCATCGTTCTGGTATCCGGTCGTAATCTGGATCGTAGCTTTTGTCAGGTCGTTACTGTCGGGTTCGCCGACGAGCAGGGTCGACGAGATTGCCAACGGTGGGAACGCGGGGTCATTCGCTTTATAGGCCAGCGGCGTCGTTTCAATCGCCGACAACAGCGGAGGGTCGTTAATCGCACTGACGACCGTACTGCGAGTCACCGTGCTACTGTTCGATGTGCCATCGTTGACTCGGAATGTCGCCACGCGAGTGGCCACCGTATTCGGTGCGTCACTCACATCCTTGTAATTGACCGATCGCAGCAGCGTCTGGTAATGATCAACCGTGTCGACACCGGTGATCGTGAACAGCGCCGTGTGTAAAGCAAGATCTTGAGTGAACGTGTGCGACAAGGCGAAAATGTTATTGAAATCGAGCCGGTCCTCTCCCTGCCATCCGGTGAACGAGACCGTCGCACTTGCCAAAGTCGCGCTGTCCGTATCGACGATGACCAGACCTGCGGCCAGCGTCAGTGCCGCAGCGTTCTCCGAATAGGTCCCCGTTCCAGTGACTCCCGACAACACAGCGGGAGCACTGGCAGTCTGAACCTGTAGATCACGGGAGATCCGGCTACTGGTCAACAAGCCGTCTGTGACCTGAAACTCAATTGTCCGCGTCAGCGCCGCATTCGGTGTTCCACTGGTATTCCGATACGTGACACTTCGCAGGGCCGCGCGATAGTTCGAAACCGTGTCAGTTCCCGAAAGAGTCAGCGTTGCTGTCGTGGAATTCCATAATCCAGTGATGCTGGGGGTATTCACGAATCCGAGGACGTCCTGATCGATACGGTAGTTCATGGCGATCTGCATTGTGGCGCCCGCCCAAGTGTTACTGTCCTGATCGAAGGCCAGCAACGACGAGGTGACGGGAGTGGCCAGTGATGCCACAGCATTCAAAGGAGCAGGTTCAATCTGGTAAATCAACGGCGCCACGTCCGCTTGATAGCGCTGTGAGTAAATCCCGTCCTGGTCGCCATCTTGACCGTTGCTCGACCAAGCGGCGACGAAGTCACCAGTGGCATCCATCGTCACGGCGGGGGCACCTTGACTGTTCGTCGTAAAGCTGTTGACCTGGAACTCGACCCCTTGAACAATTCCGGCTGCGTTGTAGCGCCGCCCATAGACACTGTTACTACTGCCATCCTGCGACTCGCTCATCCAAGTCATAACGAAATCGCCCACCGCATCGATTCCCACTGAGGGGAGGACCTGGAAGCCCGTTGTGTAGGTGTTGACCTTGAACTCGTTCCCTTGAAACGTTTTTGTCGCGTTGTATTGCCTGGCGTAAATCTCATATTTGCTGCCGTCCTGGCTATAGCTCTGCCAGGCGACGACGAAGTCACCCGCCGAATCCATCGCCACGGAGGGTCGGCTTTGAGCATTCGTCGTCGTGGTGTTGACCTGGAACTCGTCCCATTGGGCGATTCCAGCGGCGTTGTAACGCTGTGCAAAAACGCCGTCGCCGCTGCCATCCTCGGCATAACTACTCCACGCAACGACAAAGTCGCCGGCCGAATCCATCGCGACGGAAGGCGAAGATTGAGAGTCGAATGGATCGCTATTGACCTGAAACTCGATCCCTTGAGCGATTCCAGCGGCGTTGTAACGCTGCGCAAAGATGCCTTCGTTGCTGCCATCCTGACCATAGCTCTGCCAGACGATGACGAAGTCACCGGTGGCATCCATTGCCACCGAGCTGCTCCGTTGATTGCCCGTGGTATACGTGTTGACCTTGAACTCGTTCCCTTGAGCGACACCCGCCGCGTTATACCGTCGTGCGTAGATGCCGTAGTTGCTCCCATCCTGAACGTCACTCTCCCAGGCGATGACGAAGTTACCGGCGGCATCCATCGCCACCGAACTATTGCGTTGAGTCCCCGTCGTGTACGTGTTGACTTTGAACTCGGCTCCTTGAGCGACTCCCGCGGCGTTGTACCGTCGTGCATAGATGCCGTAGTTGCTGCCATCCTGGCCAAAACTCTGCCAGGCGACGACGAAATCACCGGCGGCATCTGTCGCCACCGATTGGGCAGTTTGATTGCCCGTCGTGTAGGTGTTGACTCGCGTCTCAGAACCAGCGGGCAACGTCGTTGCAACAGCGAAGTTTCGACGGAAGATCCCGCCCGCAATCCGGTCCGCTTCGCCGTCCAATGAATTACCCGCCAGATTCTGTATCGTCGGCCGGGCCACCAGCGAGTACGTTCCTTCCAATGGCGCTGCGAGCGACACACTGGCCACATATCGATTCAAGCTCGTGTTGAACCCGAACGTGATCCCTGAGATCAGATTGCTGACATCGCTGCCGTACCGCGTCAACTGCCAATTCGCTCGATTGGTCACGCTGTTCGCTCCCGCTGGAACGACATTCAGATCCTCCGAAAACAGGACCGACAACATCGTGATCGACGAGGTCACCTTGTCGCCGTTGCGAATGACGCGCGGCCCCACTCCATCCAGAACATCTGTCACGATCGGGCCAATCGTTCCCACATACCGCTGGACATAGACGCCCGCATTGCCTCCGTCCTGAGTATTACTCTCCCAGGTGATGACGAAGTCGCCAGCGGAATCCATCGCCACCGAGGCATGCCGTTGTTCATTCGACGTGTACGTGTTGACCCGCAGTTCACCTGCCTGAGCGATTCCGGCCGCGGTGTAGCGCTGTGCGTAAACGCCATATCCAAAGCTGTCCTGGCCAAAACTCTGCCAGACGATGACGAAGTCACCCGCGGTATTCATGGTCACCGAAGGACGCTTCTGGTCAAAGGTCGTGTAGGTATTGACCTTGAACTCACCCCCTTGAACGACTCCCGCCGCGTTGTACCGCTGGGCGTAAATGCCGTACCCATTGCCATCCTGAGTATTGCTTTCCCAGGTAATGACGAAGTCGCCAGCCGAATCCATCCCGACGGCCGCGAGCATCTGGTCAGACGTCGTATACGTGTTCGCCTTGAACTCGACTCCTTGAACGGCTCCGGACGAGTTGTAGCGCTTGGCATAAATGCCGTACCCGCTGCCATCCTGAGTATTACTCTGCCATGTCACGACAAAGTCACCCGCGGAATCCATCGCCACGGAAGGAAGCTTCTGATCATTCGTCGTGTAGGTATTGACCCTGAACTCGACTCCTTGAGCGACTCCCGCGGCGTTGTACCGCTGAGCATAAATGCCGTACCCGCCGCCATCCTGAGTCGTGCTCTGCCAGCTGATCACGAAGTCGCCCGTGGAATCGATCGCCACCGAAGGGAATCGTTGCTCATTGGTCGTATACGTGTTGACCTTGAACTCACCGCCTTGAGCAACGCCAGCCGGGTTGTACCGCTGTGCGTAAATGCCGTACCCGCTGCCATCCTGAGCAAGACTCATCCACGCGACGACGAAGTCACCAGCGGAATCCATCGCCACGGACGGAAAGTTTTGGTTACCCGTCGTGTAGGTATTGACCTTGAACTCGCCACCTTGAGCGACTCCCGCCGCGCTGTACCGCTGTGCATAGACGCCGTATCCGGCGCCGTCCTGGCCATAGCTCTGCCAGACCGCAACGTAGTCGCCAGTTGCATCCATCGAAATGACGGGAGCCGATTGACCGTTCGGCGTGAACGTATTGGCGCGCGTCTCAACTCCCACGGCGGCAGCACCAGCCGAGAGCAGCTGCCTCGCCTCAAGATGCTCAATCGTTGCCCCATCACGGACGCGTCGTCTAAGCAAACGCCGCCGGCCAGTCACAAGCGAAGGATACGAAAGTTGCCAAAACAGTTTCGTCAGCCAGGAATTCCATCGAACGAAATGCATCTCTTGGTCCTGCATCAGAACACAGAACGGCCGACAGGCTAAGATCGCCAACCAAAATGATACTCAACGCTGCGACAGAGTGCGCAAGCGTCAGGACATTGATCAGAGCTGGCACGGAACAAATCTGGTTCGCGAGCCTGCCTGCAACCGATCGCGAGACGGACTTTTGTACGTCCCGTGCCAGTCGTCTTGATTCAGTCCAAGGCGGAGGCCTCTTTTGCAAGGACAATATACTCGCGACCTGACGATGTCGTGGCAGCAGTCACAGTCGTGAATCCGGGCTTCGTGACAGTCAGTTCAAATCCACGCCGGACCGCCTGAGGCGCACAGGTTCTCACAAATCGAAATTCTCCAATGGCGTCTGTCTGCATCTCAGCAGTAGAGATCCCGGCCTCGACTTTCCCCGCCTCTCTCAAGACAACACTCGCCCCAGGAACCCCATTGCCTTCTGAATCGACCACATATCCCTGGACGTTTAACACACCGTCCCCGATACATCCAACGGCGCTAAAGCCGCACACCAGTATCAAAAGCAGTCTCATCTGCAAAACGCCGACAAAACATTGGGATCGCATTACGAGACCTGCCCTCGAGTTTTCGGTGCTCCACACGACACACTCGCGTCGCGATGTGCGGATTGCATCCTCAACGGTATATCTGGTCACTTTTCAAATCTTGAACGACAGTGTCCTCGCAGTGAGGAACGGCTGCACGTCGCAAAGAGGATGTTCTTCGCCGCCTTCAAAAACGACAGACAGACTGAGCCTGGAAATCTGATCTTCCAGTTGATCCAACAGACTGAAAATCCGGTTGTTGACGATGCGTTCGTATTCTTCGAACAACTGACGGAGAGACACAGGAATGTGATCAACATCCACCTCCCCTGTGGAGTGGTTCTCGTGAAATTTGACCACCGCTGTGGCGACAACACTTCGCGTCTGATCGAGAATTACAATTGACTGAGACATGTTACTGACCAGGAAACTGGATCAGACCACAAAAGGTGACATTACGCCGGCACGGCTCGCATCACCAAATCGGCCGTACGAGTGATCTCGTCATCCGAGATCAGAATCACGGGAACCATCGAACCGCCCGGGAGAAATGTGAATCGGCACCAGTTTTGATTCCCTGCAAAACCGGTCTCAAACAAGAGCTGGTAGTTCCCTATGGCGATCTCGGTCAATCGGCCATCCGCGATGGATGCGATTTCAACCTGACCGCCTTCGGAGCACGTAAACGGAACGCTGATCGCTCGAATTCCAGTCCGAGTTGGCATTCCTTCCGCCAACACAACTTCGACCACGGCAGGTCCCGCGTCAATCAGCGTCTTGAAGGACACCGATTCGTCCCGCCAGGAAAAACCTTGAGCCACATGCTCATCACTCCAGTCGTTGAACGGATTTTCCAAATCGCGATTGAAAACCGCAATTTGTGAATAGGACACGTCAACGGAAAAGGATGTCATTTGATCCGGCGGCTCATTTATCTGACCACCATCTAAGCATTCTTGCTGTTCCCTGCCGGTTCGGTTTTCGCGCGCTTTTCTTCGTGTTTCGGCAGACATTTGTCACAGAACTGACCAAGAAGAGTGATGAGTGTGCCCAGCACGAAAGTGGAAGTCGTTATCGCTGAGTGTCTCTCGTAAGCATCATTCGCTCTTTGAAACGCGGCCTTGAGGTCCTCTCGAAGTTGTTTCGAGTTGGTATGAACTGTTGTCCCGATCGAATTTGCCAGTTCATTAAGGTCTTTGATGGTTGCTTTATAGTCACCAACCGCTTTCCTGGCTGCCGCGACCGTCGCGCCGTTTTCATTTGCCTTCAGTGCAACTAAGTGTGTGTGACACGCCTGCGTGTTCTCGCTCAGAGTGTCCAGTCTCGGCGTTATCTTCTTGTACATGTCCGTTAAGTTTTGGGCGGCGGCAGTGCTCGGGGGCAGTGACTTTGCCATCACCAAGTCATTTTCAACGCACCACGATATTCGGACGATCGGACGCTTTGACGCGTCCCACTCTTCAATGTCGCGCAAGAGTTCTTTGTATACTTCGCTTTCGGGACCATGTGGGGGCAGTTCTTCGATTCGCATCTCTTCACTGAATGTTGTCCGACAACGATCGGCAATTCGGTCCAAGCGTCCGGTAACCTCTGCATGAAGTTGCGTTCGCTGAATCTCGTTTTTCCTTCCAGCGTAGGGGTCTCTCCACGTAGCTCCGTGTATCCAGGCATAGAACAACATCAGTGCTCCCAGCACCGTAACCGCCCCGCCCCATTTCTGCCACTTGCCAAGACTTGCTTCCATTGTATTCTCCTTTGTTTCTGTGGAAACGAAGCTCCGCCGGTGGCGGATCAAACTACCCAAAATCACACCCTTTTTTGTGCAGAGCGGTGCTTCGTGGTATGTTCGGGTGACCCACCCATTGGGGCTAACTTTGCAGGCGACCTATCGGCGGTACTCTCACGTCATGCGATCTCTTCATTATTCCATCAACGTCACGTTGGACGGCTGCGTCGATCATCGTGCCGGTTCCACAGACGAAGAACTGCATCGTTTCTGGGCCGAGAAACTCGCCCAGGCCGATGCCCTGCTCTTTGGCCGGGTCACTTACGAAATGATGCAGGCCGCGTGGCGGTGGCCGGCAACTGGGCTGCGACCGGAATGGATGGCCGAGTGGATGGAACCGTTCGCCCGCACGATCGACGCCGCCAAGAAATACGTCGTGTCGAACACGCTGGAACGGGTTGATTGGAACGCGGAACTGGTGCGCGGAGATTTGGCGAAGTCGGTCGAACAGCTCAAGCGGGAAGCAGGGGCAGGCAAGGAACTGTTCGTGGGAGGCGTGACGCTCCCGCTGGCATTGGCGGAGCTGGGATTGATCGATGATTACGAGTTCGTGGTACACCCCAGGCTGGCGGGCCACGGTCCGACGTTGTTCGCGGGGCTGTCAAAGTATATCGACTTAAAGCTCGTGAGCCGCCGGGAGTTCAGCTCGGGCGCGGTGGCGATGCGGTACGAGCCGAGAAGGTAGCGATCAGCGCGAAATCTGACGCCGTTCCAAGTTGTGAAACCTTCTTCCGTTTGCGAAGGCCTCTGCAGGCTTTTGGCCACGTTCGATGGGGGCTCTAGGGCAGTGCGAGCGTGGACTTCCGTCATCAATGTGTCGCCGGCTGCGAAAAGTTCAAACGACATCTTGTTCTATCGATTTTGATGGTGTTGTGCTTATACTTAGAAAGGCGGATTTTTCTTTCCTATCGGTCAAGCTGTGGAAAAGGCAACCGGAGTTTGATCAACGACGGCTGAAGAATTCGCCGAGCTGAAGAAATCAGAACAAGCGAAGCTGGTAGCGTTAAAACCGCGTGCGGGCTTGCGAAGACCCACGTCGCCCTGCATCGGTTGGCGGGGGCGCCTGTTTTCGTACATATCCAATGGCGCCGTCTCAATCAGGCGTGGGGACACGACTTCATGACCCTGCTACTAAGCGTATTGACCCATGATTTTGTGGTTCAAGCAAGTGATCGACGGTTTACTGCCAACAATACAACGGTAATTGACGACGACGCCAATAAGTCGGTTTTGCTTGAGAATTCCTTGGCGTTCGCATTCACTGGAACTGCCTACTCACCAGTGCCTTACCTCGTCTCTCCAGAGGAGTCCACAAATGGCAAATATGAAATCAGCAGCGATTGGATGGCGCGCGTTCTCAAGAAAATCATTTATGAAGACGGTGTAGTAATACCGGATGACTGGACGGAATTGGTGAGAATTGAATTGTCGAAAAGCCTCACAATTGCTGGACGGAGGTATCAAAGAACAGTGAAAGTGGGGTTCGTTGGAGTTGGATGGGGTCAGGCACGGTTGAACCAGCCACTCTTACCATTGCATATTGAAATGGACTTGCCCATGAAATGTGGGCGCGAGGTTAGGGTTATACGGCCTGCTCGAACTGAACGGGTGAAAGATAGCCGATCGTTGAGTGCCTTCGAACACGGTTATA
>Ga0207694_10000946_pt1 | contig 25601 bp, 18 predicted proteins | sample KBSC34metaG_FD_184353 | JGI IMG/M metagenome (GOLD analysis project Ga0207694, IMG submission 184353) | Corn rhizosphere microbial communities from Kellogg Biological Station, Michigan, USA - KBS C3-4 metaG (SPAdes) (version 2) | ecosystem: Host-associated > Plants > Roots > Rhizosphere > Soil... | reverse complement strand
TTCAGGCACGACTCCATTTCTGCTTCGGCATCGGCGAGACGGCCATTGAACTGCAACTGCACGCCGCGGAAATAGCGGAAATCCGGGTTGTCGTAGCCGAGCGCCTTGGCGCGGTCCATGAATGCCAGCGACTTGGCATGCTCGCCGAGCAGCTGGTGCACGTGCGCCAGACTCATGAGATTTTCGATCGACGTCGTGCGCGCGACGTCGGGATTCGCCAGACAGGCCCGCGCGCCGAGGACATTGCCGATGCGGAACATCGCCAACGCCACCATCACCGCCTTGTCGGCATCTTCCGGCAGCGCCTGCGCGGCGGCCTCCAGCTGCGCGTTGCACTCGCGCATCAGACCCTCGCCGGACAGGATGGCGCCGCCGAGCATGACCCGCCCCTCGACGTCTCTCGGCGAACGTGCGACGAGCGTTTCCAAGCTAATGCGCGCCGCGGTCTCCTGCCCGGTTTCCAGATATCGACGGATTTTTGCCCAAAGACGATCTTCGGTGACGCTCATACGGACTCGGCATCCATATCTTGGAAAGGACAAAAAACAAAACCCGCCGTAGCGGGTTTGTTCTTCAGTTCGGAATTTACGCTTCGATCACGTACGCACCGGCGCGAGCGTGTAGCCGCGCAGGCGCGCGGCGAACGCGGCGAGTGTCTGGATGCCCGAGGCTTCCGCTTCGCGGCACCATTCGGTCAAGCCATTCATCATCGCCTCGGCGCCGCCGCTGTTGCGCTCGAGCACGGTCGCCAGACGCGCGCGGAAATCGCACACCGTGCGCAGCGTCGGCCGGTTTTCGACCAGCGCCTGCATCTTCTGGCGCGAGTGCTCGTCGAGCCAACGGCCGCCGTTGCCGAGCGCACGGCGCAGCGCACGCGGAACCGCCGCGATACCGGCGCCGGCGTGCTTGGCGTCCTCGCGCAGCGTCGGCAGGATGACGCCGCGGAAATAATCGCTCATCACTTCGAACTTGTGCGAGACCAGCGCCTTGATCGTCTCGCCGTCGGGCAGCGACACGTTCGCACGCACGTCGAGCGTCGGCGCCACACGCAGCACCTTGGCGAGGCCGACCGCGCGCAGCGCGCAGATGATGCCCCAGCCGATATCGACTTCGAACTTGCGCAAAGCGAACTTGGCCGAGCTCGGGAAGGCGTGGTGGTTGTTGTGCAGCTCTTCGCCGCCGATCCAGACGCCCCACGGCGACAGGTTGGTCGCCATGTCGGAGGTTTCGAAATTCCGGTAACCCCACCAATGGCCGATGCCGTTAACGACACCCGCGGCCCAGAACGGAATCCAGATCATCTGCAGCGCCGAGATCGCCAGGCCCCAGATGCCGAACAGCGCAATATTGATGATGAAGGTCAGCGTCGGACCCCAATAGGCGTGCGCCGAGTAGACATGGCGCTCGATCCAATCGTCCGGACAGCCCTTGCCGTATTTCTCAAGCGTCTCCTCGTCGAGCGAGGCGACGCGGTACAGGTCAACGCCCTTCCACAGCACGGTCTGCACGCCGAAGAACTTCGGGCTATGCGGATCTTCCTCGGTCTCGCACTTGGCGTGATGCTTGCGATGCACGGCAACCCACTCGCGCGTGATCATGCCGGTCGACAGCCACGTCCATAGGCGCAACACATGCGTGACGACCGGATGGAAATCCACGCCGCGATGGCAGGCGCTGCGATGCAGGTACAGCGTCACTGCAAAAATCGTCAGCTGGGTGACGATGAGGAAATAGATTACCTTGAACAGCCAGCCTGCATGCAACAGACCGCCGTTCAAAAAATTCATAATAATGTCAAACATATAGTTCTCTTCAGGCCGACCCCGACTCCAGCCAATTATCATACGTGACGCCCGGGTACTGCGCCAGTCAGGTGCTCCGATTCATACGCGCGTTTGGCACTGATCCCCGTGCCCCGGCTAGTGTGGATTTCGCCTGTCCCCACTTTGACTTCGGCCGGGAGCCCAAGTTCCGCGCCGGGCGCCAGCGCGTTGCCCTGCGCCGGTTCAGGCAAAATAGCCCTATGCCCGAATTACCCGAAGTCGAAACCACGCGCCGCGGCATTGCGCCGCACCTGCTCGGGCGGCGCGTCGATCAGGTGATCGTGCGCCAAATTCGGCTGCGCTGGCCGATTCCACAGGCCCTGCGCGACAACCTGCCCGGCCAGCGCATTGAGGCCGTCGAGCGGCGCGCGAAATATCTGCTCGTGCACACACAGGCGGGCAGCGCCTTGCTGCACCTGGGCATGTCCGGCTCGTTGCGCGTGCTCGCGGGCGAAACCGCCCCCGGCGCCCACGATCACGTCGATTGGCGCCTCGATTCCGGGCGCATCCTGCGCTACACCGACCCGCGCCGTTTCGGATCCCAGCTCTGGCAGCCGCCGGGCGCGACGCACGACCTGCTCGCCGGCCTTGGTCCCGAGCCGCTCGGCGATGATTTTGACGGAGCCTACTTATGGGAAAAGTCGCGCGGGCGCGCGGCACCCGTGAAGACGTTTCTGATGGACCAGAAGATCGTCGTCGGCGTCGGCAACATCTACGCGGCCGAGGCGCTGTTCGCCGCCGGCATCCATCCGAACCGCGCGGCGGGATCGGTCTCGCTCGCGCGCTACACGCGGCTCGCCGACGAGGTGAAGCGCATTCTCGAGTATGCGATCACGCGCGGTGGCACCACGCTGCGCGACTTCATCTCGCCCGACGGCACGCCGGGCTATTTCGAGCAGGAACTGTTCGTCTACGGACGCGCCGGCGAACCGTGCAAGGTCTGCGGCACGCCGATCCGCGCGATCACGCTGGGTCAGCGTTCGACGTTCTACTGTCCGCGCTGCCAGCGCTAGCCGCAGGTGTCAGCATGCGCGCCTTGCGCCAGCCGCCGTAGCGGTAATACAGCGCCGACAACACCATCGATACGGACGAGCCGAGCGGGAAACTCCACCAGATCGCATCCGCACCCCAACTGTTGACGAAGGTGTAGGCGAACGGAATACGCACGACCCACAGCGCGATCAGCAGGATGATCAACGGCGGAATCACCGCCCCGGTCGAACGCACCACGCCGGCGAGCACGAAGGAGATGCCGAATAAGAGGAACGACCACACCGCGATGTGGTTGATGTGCTGTGCAATCTCAATCGCCTCGCCGTTGCCCGGCAGAAACAGGCCGAGCGCACCGCGGTTGAACAGATAGACGATGAGCACCAGCGTGCCGGTCAGCAGCACGTTATAGGCAAGCCCGGTCATCGCCACCTTGTTGACGCGATCCCACAAACCTGCGCCGACGTTCTGCGCGGCCATGCTCGACGCGGCCATGCCGACGGCGATCGACGGCATTTGTATATAATTCCACAATTGGAAACAGGCGCCGTAGGCCGCCGTCGTGTGCGCGCCGAAGCTGTTGACGAGCGAAATCATCAATATCATCGAGCTCGACATCACGATCATCTGCAGGCCCATCGGCAGGCCCTTGGTGACCAGCGACTTGAGAATCGTCGGATCGATCTTCAGATAATGAATCTCGTCGCGGCGGATGCGCAGAAAATGCTTGCTGCGATACAGGAAGACGATCACGCCGATCAGGCTGAGCAGAGTCGCGATCAACGTCGCCGTCGCGGAACCGGCGATGCCCATGCGCGGCACCGGCCCGAATCCGAAGATGAACAGCGGATTGAGCACGATGTCGAGCACGACATTGACGACGAGAAACACGAATGGCGTGCGCGAATCGCCCGCGCCGCGCAGGCTCATGCCGATGAACGTCAGCAGATAGATGAACGGCACGGCGAGGAAAATGATGCGCAGGTAGGCGATCGCGAGCGGCCTCGCCTCCTCGGGCATGCGCATCCATCCCATCAGCGGCTCGGCGAGTGCCAGTCCGGCCAGAGCGATAATCGCCGACACCACGACGAAGAATACGAGGCTCGTACCGACCGCGCGCTTGGCCTGATCGAGATTGTTCGCGCCGATGCTCTGGCCGACGAGAATGGTCGCCGCCATACCGACGCCGAACACGGCACCGAGCAGGAAGAACAGGATCGTGTTTGCGTTCGACGCGGCCGCCAGCGCGGCCTCGCCGAGGCCGTGGCCGATCCAGATCGCGTTAACCGAACCATTGAGTGACTGCAGCACGTTGCCGGCGAGAATCGGCAGCGTGAACAGGAACAACGTCTTGCCGATCGCGCCCTGGGTCAAGGCGTGATTGGGCTTTTGCATCGTCGAGGACATGAGCGCGCGCCGCTGCGAGGGATGCGTATCGTGCCGCAACCACCTTGTCCGCGGTAGTCTTTTGGTCAGGGCGACATGCGCGTAGAATATTCACCACGCCGCAAGAAATAAAACGGCGCGCCCGCCAGCAACAACCCCAGCCCCCAAAGCAACGCCTCGGCGCCCGTACCGATCAGCGCCCAGATGCCGTAAACAAAGGCCAGCGCCGCAACAACCAACCGCCACGCCGCGCGAGTGGGAGTCTGCGATTCCAGCTTGAGCATCGCCGCCGCGCTGAACGAATACGGCAACAACGCCGCCGCGGTCGCGAGCAGGATCGACGCGGTGAATACCGTCACCAGCGAACCGGTGAAATTCGCCAGCACGAGCATCGTCGCGAGCACACTGCCGACGACGAGGCCGATGCGCGGCGTGCCGTGGGCGTCGACTTTGGCAAAGTACGCTGGAAACAGGCCGTCGCGCGCCGCCGCATACGGCACCTGGCCCTGCACAAGAATCCAGCCGTTGAGCGCACCGAGGCAGGACACCGCCATCGCGCCCGCCATCGCCACGCCCGCGCCCGAACCCCAGAGCCCCGTCGCCGCATCGGCGAACGGCGCGGTCGACATCGCCAGCTTGTCGAGCGGCACGAGGCCGAGCACGACGGTGCACGCCGCGATCGTCACCGCCGCGGCGAGCGCGACGCCGATGAAGGTCGCGCGCGGGATCGTTTTCTCTGCGTCGACGACGTGTTCGGCCGGAATCGTCGCGCACTCCATGCCCTGCAGCGCCCACAGCGCGAGCGCGGCAGTCGTCGTTGTCACCGACAACCAGCCCTGCCCGCTCGGATTGAACGGCGTGAACGACCGCGCATCGAGCTGGGTCGCGCCGATCGCGATCACGACGAACAGCGGCAGCAGTTTCAGAATCGTGATGACGAGCTGAGCGATGCCTGCCGTGCGCACACCGGCGAGGTTGAATGCGGTGCCGAGCCACAGCACGATCAGCGCGCAGGCAGCCTCGCGCCCCGGCGCGGCGAGCGCGGGGAAAATCGCCGCCATGCTGCCGGCGAAGGCCACGGCGATTGCGGCAACCGCGCACCAGACCGAAATCCAGTAGCTCCAGGCCATGATGAAGCCAGTGAATTCGCCGAACGCGACGCGCGCGTAGGCGTACGGTCCGCCGGCGATCGGATAACGCCGCGCGAGGTAGGCGAACACGTAAGCCAGCAGCAACGCGCCGGCAGCGGACAGGGCCCAGCCGTAGAGGCTCGCCTGGCCGTAAGGCGCGAGCGAGGCGGGCAGCAGAAACACCCCCGAGCCGATCATGTTGCCGACAACGAGCGCGGTGGCGGACCACAAGCCAAGCACTCTCGTCGACGCGCTCATGCGCGCGCGGCGTCCGCGTCGGGAAAGTAACCGGAGTGGGCGACGTCTGCAGGAAGGGACCGCGGCATCGGTGCAGTATCCACGGTTTACCGCGTCACGCAAACTGCGCAGCCTTTGCGCCGGAAGTGCAACAGTCGCTACGCCGAGAGTACCTTCACTGTCATTCCCGCGCGCTTCTGGCGGGAATCCCGTGCCTTCGCTTTCGAGATTTTGCTGGCGCGCAAAAAAAAGTCGCTGGATTCCCGCCAGAAGCACGCGGGAATGACGAGCGGAAAAGCTAAGCTTTCTTCACGAACTCCGACTTCAGCCCCATCTGGCCGATGCCTTCGATCTTGCAGTCGATGTCGTGATCGCCATCGACCAGGCGGATGTTCTTCACCTTCGTACCAACCTTGACCACGGCGGACGATCCTTTGACCTTGAGGTCCTTGATCACCGTCACCGTGTCGCCGTCGGCAAGCACGTTGCCGACAGCGTCGCGCACGGCTTTGACCTCATCGGCGGCCTCGGGCGCCGCGTCCTGCGCCCATTCGTGCGCGCACTCCGGGCAGATGTAGAGATGGCCATCGGCGTACGTGTACTCGGAGTTGCATTTCGGGCAGCGCGGTAGATCGCTCATCGTGTCCTCAAGGTCGGTTGCCGACGTTCTGTTCGAATAGGCGATAGATGCGCTTGTACTCGTCCAGCCACGAATCGGCGTTGGTGAAGCCGTGGCGGTCGAGGGCGTACGGCGAAATGGTGAAGTTGTCCTTGTGCAGCTCGATCAGGCGCTGATAGAGACGCATCGAATCCTCGAACAGCACATTATCGTCGATCATGCCGTGGCAGATCAGCAGCGGGTCGCGCAGGCCGTCGGCAAACTCGATCGGCGAAGAGCGCTGGTACGCGATCGGATCGTCTTGCGGCGTGTTGAGGATGTTCGAGGTGTACTCGTGGTTGTACTGCATCCAGTCGGTGACCGGACGCAGCGCCGCGCCCGCGGCGAACTCGCCCGGCGCGCGGAACAGCGCCATCAGCGTCATAAAGCCGCCGTACGAACCGCCGTAGATGCCGACGCGCTTCGGATCGACGCCGACGTTGTCGACGAGGTACTTCTTGCCGTCGAGCAGGTCTTCCAGTTCCGGATGGCCCATCTGCCGATAGATCGCCGTGCGCCAGTCGCGGCCGTAGCCTTCCGAGCCGCGGTAATCCATGTCGATGACGACATAACCCTTCTGCACAAGCAGGTTATGGAACATCTGCTCGCGGAAATAGGCCGGGTATTGCAGATGCACGTTCTGCAGATAGCCCGCGCCGTGCACGAAGACCACGGCCGGATGTTTCGCGGACTTGTCGAGGTTGGCCGGCTTATACAATTTCGCGTGGATCACGCCCTTGAAGTGCGTCGACGGCACTTCGACGATCTCGGGTGCCAGCCAGGTCATCGCGGCGTACCCCGCGGTGCGCATGTCGCCAAGCTCGCGCGGCGAACCCGAACCGTCCGCATTCGCGATCGCGAGCTGCGCCGGCACGTAGCTCGCCGAATGCGCAACGAGGAGTTGCTTGTCGTCGTGGCTCAACCCGAAATCCTGCACGCCTTTGTATTGCGTGATGCGTTCCAACTTGCCGCCAGTCGACGGCACGCGATACACGTCGTAGGCATACGGCGCTTCGGCATTCGCGCGCACATAGAACCAGCGCCCGTCGGTCGACAATTGCGGGCGCGAGACTTCGAACTTGCCGCTCGTCAGCGCAACCGCTTTGCCGCCCGCGGTCTTGGTATACAAATGCGCATAGCCGGTTTCTTCCGATTCGAACCACAGCGTGCGCTGGTCGTTGAGGAAACCGAATTCGTTGAAGTTCCAGTTGATCCAAGCTGGATCGGTCAGGCGATGCTGCGGCACGAGCGCATGCCGGTCGAAATCGACCGTGGTGATCCAGCGGTCTTTGTTGTCGATCGCGCGCAGCTGGATCGCCAATACTTGGCCGTCGCGGCTCCACACGATGCCGCCACCACCGCCGTCTTCCGCACTGGAGACGATGCGCACTGCACGTTGCTTGGGCTTGTCCGAGGTTTTTTCCTTCTTGTCGGCGGCGGATTTCTCCGCGCTCGCAGCCTTGGCGTTCTCCTCGCGCACGCTCTTGAGCGGGTCGTCGTGGATGCCGGGCAGCGTATCGAGCGCGAGCGGATATGCTTTGTGCGCGATGAGATCGAGCAGCTGCAGCGACTGCGGCGCCGGTGCGTTGCGGCCGACGCGCACGCGTTCCTTCTCGAATTCCTCGTAGCCCGACTCGGTGACGTAGCGCGTCAGCTCGCCGCGACGTCCTTCGTCGTTCTTCTTCGCCATCGTGACGACGAGCATCCAGCGCGCGTCGGGCGACAGCTCCGTATCCAGCACCTTCACTTCGTCGCCGAGCCAGAACGGTGCGGCGGCGCGCGTCGGGTCGGCGCGGCGCAGCTCTTCGGCGTGGGTACGGCGGGTGTCCTTGTCGTCCTTGAGCTTTTTCAGCGTCGAAAACGTGCGTAACTGGAAATTGCGCAGATCGTCGTCGGCCGGCTTGGCCTCGGGATCCTTCTCGGCCCGGATCACGGCGGCCGGCGCGGTTACATGGCTGGCGAGATCGTGCACGAACCAGTCGTTGCCGGCGCGGAAGCTCAGCGAGCGGCCATCGGCAGAGAACTGCGGCGCCGATTCCTTGTCCGCCGTGCGCGTGATCTGGCTGAGCGCACCGTTGCGCAGGTCGCGCACGAAGATGTCGCCGTTGCGCGCGAACGCCGCGCGCGTGCCGGCGAGATCGTAGACCGCGTCGGCGCCGTCGCTCGCCGCCATCGCCGTACCGTCGACGACGCTGTCCTTGCCGCCGGCAAGATCGATGCGGTGCAGGTCGACAATTGCGGAAGTCCCGCGCTTGGCCGAGTAGTAAACGGCGTGGCCGTCCACCGACCAGTACGGCTGCAGAGGTGCCACGGCGATCCAGCCTGGATCGGCCATGATGGCTTCCAAGGTCAACGCGGGGGTCGCGGACGCTGCGGGGTCGGCCTGCGCCGCGGCGGAGGCGAAGACGAGCGAAGCGGTGATGACGCTGAGCAGACGGCGTGGCATGCGTGGAGACCCCAGATTGCGCGCGAAACGCGCAGGATAGCCGAGGCTGAGGCGCCGGCAAGCGGCCGAAAGTCACGCTTTCGCTCGTCACTCCGGCTTTCGCCGGAATGACGATGCTTCTATGCTCTGCGTCGGTCCCATTCCCACCCCAATTCCTTCTCCATGCCCCTACCCACCGTCGAAATCGAAACCGCCGCCCACCCAAAACATGCCGTGATCTGGCTGCACGGCCTTGGCGCCGATGGCCACGATTTCGAGCCGATCGTGCCCGAACTGGTCGACCGGTCCTGGCCGGCGCTGCGTTTCGTGTTCCCGCACGCGCCGGTGCGGCCGGTGACGGTCAACGGCGGCATGCCGATGCGGGCGTGGTACGACATCGCCGGTATGGAAATCGCGCAGAAGCAGGACGAAGCCGGCATACGCGCCTCGATCGCCCAACTCGACGAACTGATCGCGCGCGAAGAGGCGCGCGGCGTGCCGAGCGAAAACATCCTCCTCGCCGGCTTCTCGCAAGGCGGCGCGATCGTGCTCGCCGGCGGCCTGCGCCACGCGCAGAAGCTCGGTGGCATCGTCGCGCTGTCCACGTATTTGCCAATGGCCGAGAAGACGGCGGCAGAAGCAAGCGCCGCGAATCGCGCGATTCCGATTTTCCAGGCGCACGGCAGCACCGACCCGATCGTGCCGCAGGCGCTCGGCGCGATGAGCCGCGAACACTTGCAGGCGCTGGGCTACACCATCGAATGGCACAGCTATCCGATGGCGCACCAAGTCTGCGCGGAGGAAATCGCCGACCTGCGCCGCTGGCTCGACGCACGGTTGCGCTGAGGCGATCTAGACGCGCGTGAGCACCGAGCCCAACCCATCGCCTGCGCACAACCCACCGTGGCTGCCTGATTTCTGCAGCCTGCCGGTAATCGTCGCGGTGATGATCGTGGCCGAGTTGACCGTGCTCGCCATCCTCATCGCGCCGAGCGACGACACCCAGCCGCTGCTGCCGCGGCTCGGCACAGCGACCTTGTTCGCGCAGTGGATCGCCATGCTCTGCGTGGTCGTGCTGTGCAAGTCGCGCGCGTGGCTGCAGCGCCTGCCGCGGCTGCAGGGAGTGCTCGTCGCCTACGCGATGATGCTCGCGATCACGCTCGCCGGCAGCGCGCTCGTCTTCATTCTCGACCAGTTGCTCATCCTGCATCTGACCCTGCCGGCGCAGTATCGGTGGCGCTTCATGCTGCGCAATGTCGCGCTGTGCGCGCTGATCGGCGCCGCGTTGCTGCGCTATTTCTACGTGATCGAACAGTGGCGCGCGCGCGTGCAGGCCGAGGCGCAGGTGCGGCTCGACGCGCTGCAGGCGCGAATCCGCCCGCATTTCCTGTTCAACAGCATGAATACGATCGCGAGCCTGATCCGCACGGAGCCGGTCGCCGCGGAGCGCGCGGTCGAGGACCTGTCCGATCTGTTCCGTGCCGCGCTCGGTGCCGACGGCAAGCCGTCCACGCTCGAAGCCGAGCTCGAACTCGCGCAGCGCTATCTTGCGATCGAGCAACTGCGTCTCGGCGAGCGCCTGCAGGTCGAGCTCGATATCGCCAAGGATTTGCCGAACAACCTTCCCGTTCCGGCACTGCTGCTGCAGCCGCTGGTCGAAAACGCCATCCACCACGGCGTACAGCCGCTGCCCGAAGGCGGCAGGGTGAGCCTGCGCGCGCAGCGCGATACGGGTGGCTCCGGCGTGGTGATCACGATCGCCAATCCGCGCCCGATCGAAGGAAGCCGCGCGCCGTCGCGAAATGGTATGGCGCTCGCGAACACGCGCAGCCGGATCGAGTACCATTTTGGCCGGCGCGGCGCACTCGATGTGCGTGAAGGCGCCGAGGACTTCCAAGTGATCTTGCGCTTGCCCGAGACGACACCCGAGTGATGAAGGCCCTGATCGTCGACGACGAACCGCCCGCGCGCGCGCGCATGGCGAGCCTGCTGGCTGAACTCGCCGACATCGAGGTCGTCGGCGAGGCCGCCGACGGCCGCTCTGCGGTCGAAATGTCGGCACAGCTGGCGCCTGATCTGGTTTTGCTCGACATCAACATGCCGCTGATGAACGGGTTGGAAGCCGCGCTCCATCTCGCCGCGCTCGATCCGGCGCCCGCGGTGATTTTCTGCACGGCCTACGACGAACATGCGCTCGCTGCATTCGAGGCAAATGCGGTCGATTACCTCGTCAAACCGATCCGCATCGAGCGCTTGCAGGCGGCCCTCGCCCGCGCGCGGCGTTACAGCGGCACGGCGGTGGTGGCGCTGCAGTCCGCCACGACGCAACCCGTGCGGCGCACGCATCTGTGCGCGCGGGTACGCGGCAATCTCGTCATGGTGCCGGTGGTGGACATCAGCTATCTATTTGCCGACGACAAGTACGTGCGCGTGCGCCATTCGCGCGGCGAGGTGCTCGTCGAGGAATCGCTGAAAACGCTCGAAGCCGAATTCGACGAACGCTTCGTGCGCATCCACCGCAACTGCCTCGTCGCGAAGAACCGAATTGCCGGGCTGTCGCGCACGAGCGACGAGCACGTCTTCATCCGCCTGACCGACAGCGACGAGCAGCTCGAAGTGAGCCGACGCAATCTGCCGATGTTGCGCAAGTTCGTGAAGGGCGGGTAAGTTGGCGCCACTTTCGATAGGAGCGGCCGGCTGGACCGCCTCTTGATCCCGCGATCGGGAACGACGGCAAAGGTATACCGATGAATGTATTGAGAATCGCCACGCGCCAGAGCGCGCTCGCCCTGTGGCAGGCGGAGCACGTTGCCGCGCGTCTGCGCGCCGCGCACCCCGACTTGGCCGTCGAACTGCTGCCGATGACTACGCGCGGTGACCGCATCCTCGACCGCCCGCTCGCGCAGATCGGCGGCAAAGGTCTGTTCCTCAAGGAACTGGAAGTCGCGATCGCCGAGCGCCGCGCCGACATCGCCGTGCATTCCTACAAGGACATGCCGATGGAGCTCGAACCCGGCTTTAAAGTCGGCGCCGTGCTCGAACGCGCCGACGCCGCCGACGGCTTCGTCAGCGTGAAATACGCGCGCATCGACGAGTTGCCCGCGGGCGCGATCGTCGGCACGTCTTCACTGCGGCGGCAGGCACAGTTGCGCGCGCTGCGCCCTGGCCTCGTGCTCGTCGACCTGCGCGGCAACGTCAACACGCGCCTGGCCAAGCTCGACGCCGGCGACTACGACGCGATCGTGCTCGCCTGCGCGGGGCTCGAACGGCTCGGCCTCGGCTCGCGCGTGCGCAGCCGGCTCGCTCCACCCGATTGGCTGCCGGCCGCAGCACAGGGCGCGATCGCCGTCGAACTGCGCGCCGACGACGAGCGCACCGCCGCGCTGATCGCGCCGTTGCACGACGAGGCCGCGGCGCGCTGCACGGCCGCCGAACGTGCGATGACGCGACATCTGCAAGGCAATTGCGAAGTGCCGATCGCGGCATGGTGCGTCGAGGCCGAGCACGGCTTGCATCTGTACGGGTTGGTCGGCGATGCCGCGACTGGACAACTGATTCGCGCATCGGGAGCAGCCGAGTTCGACGGCGAGCCCGAAGCGCTCGGCCGGCAGGTTGCCGAGGAATTGCTCGCGCTCGGCGCCGGGGCCTTGCTCCAGGGGTAACCTTAGATTCTGGCCACACAGCCGTCACTCCCGCGAAAGCAGGAATCCAGCTCTTCGCTATTGTTCTTCGAAAAGCAGTAAAAGAAAAACTGGATTCCCGCTTTCGCGGGAATGACGAGCGAGAAGCAGCGCTGAGGGCGATGAATCGCGCCCCTACGGCAAGCGAATGCGCGCTACCACCGGCAAATGATCCGACGGAAAACGCGCCTTGACCGAATCGGTCAGCGTGGCGTATTTGAGCACCTCGATCTTCGGTCCCACGAAAATGTAATCGATGCGTTCGGGCAACGGCGAATCGAGCTTGAAATCGTTGAACGTGCCTTCGGGGCCGTAGGGCGGTTCCGCGCTGACTTCCCGCGCGTCGCGCAACACAGTTTTCATGCGCTGAATCTGCTCCGTGTCGGGCGTCGAATTGAAATCGCCCGTACAGATCACCAGGCTGTCGCCGGCAATCGCCTTGATCTTGCTCAGCATCAACTTCGCCGACTCACGCCGCGCCACTTCGCCCTGATGATCGAAGTGCACGTTGAAGACGAAGAAACGGTTGCCGGTCACGCGGTCGTGGAATTTCGCCCAGCTCGCGATGCGGTTGCAGCATTTCGCGTCCCAGCCTTTCGAGGGCTTGTCCGGCGTTTCACTGAGCCAGTAGTCGCCATGCTGTTCGAGATCGAAGCGCGCGGTGCGATAGTAGATCGCCGAATGCTCGCCGGCGTTCTTGCCGTCGTCGCGGCCGACGCCGACATGCGCGAATCCCGGCATGGCATCGAGATCGGCGATCTGATCCGGCAGACCTTCCTGCGTCCCAAGAATGTCGAATTCGTGATAGCGGACTAGCGCCTTCACCGTGTCGACACGCTGCGGCCACGCGTTCGGCCCATCGGACACCGTGTTCAGACGCAGATTGTAGGTGGCAATGTTTATCTCGGGCGACGGCGCGGCCGCGCTGGCGAACTGCGCAACACCCGCGAGAAGCAACCCGGCCAGCAGCCGCACCGCGGTCCGCGAAAAATCCGATTGACGCAGAAATTTTCCGCGGCAGGATAGATACCCGATCATCACTCCCTCCTCGTCGACATGACCGCGATCATAGCGCTATGCACCTGCCCGGATCAGCAGAGCGGAGAGCACATCGCCACCGTGCTCGTCGAAGAACGGCTCGCCGCCTGCGTCAACCGCATCCCCGGCGTCGTTTCGACCTATCATTGGGAAGGCAAACTCTGTCGCGACGAGGAGCAGTTGCTGATCATCAAGACCACGTGTGAGCGATTCGAGGCACTGCGCGAGCGCATTGTCGCGCTGCATCCGTATGAGTTGCCCGAAGTGATCGCGCTCGACATCGCCGCCGCGCATGCGCCGTATCTGGCGTGGATTGAGGCGCAGACGCAGCCCGAGTGAACTTGAGCGCGCGAGTGTTCCGCTGAGCGACGCGCGAAGGGCGGCTTTCTGGTACCCGAAAAGCGCGGGTCATCCTATGCCAATAAGAATGAGCTGAATACCTGTAACTTCTTACAGAGTTTTTCGCGCTCTTCCTGAGCGAATTGTCTCACTAGTTGGCAGAATGGAACGGCCGACTGAGGCATATTTTGCATCAATCGACATGCAACTGCAGTTAGGGGCGGCGGCATTTCAGGCTTAAGGAAACGAGCCACAGAGATCTAAGGAAAGATGTTTGCTTGCCGTGCAGTGAGACAAAAATCTCTCCGAGACCTCTTCGGCTTGGGGCTGCACCGTCATAGACAGCGACTTACCAATCCTCTTGCAGGCTAGGACGTGGCCGGATTGTTCGCTGTCATCAATATAGGGGGAGGCATGCAGGCGCTCTATACTTTGATTGAGCCCGCCGCTCGTCCTGTGGCGGCGTGCCCTCGGCTCGCGTCAGCAGCTTTGTTGGGGGCGCTGTTCGTGGCGGGGTGTGTGACAAACCCAACGTCGAGCAATGGCCCATCTTCCACAGCGGCTGAAATTGCCACACCACGGGCCACCGCGCCAAAGAATGTCGCCGGTGCCATCAGGTTGAGCTGGGACGGGACCTCTGCTCATGCTGCCTGGTCAGCAGAACTGTTGACCGCCGTGCGCACCCACAAGTCCGAACTCGACAAAGGCAATCCAGATGCCTTCATTCCGGGATACACAGCGCTGACGCCGGACGGACAGGTGCAGTTTTGGGCGGAATTCGTTATTGCCGTGGCGAAGTTCGAATCAAATTGGGACCCTCGCTCCATCTACCACGAGCCGCCTCCCCTCGGAGTTGACTCCGTGGGCTTGCTCCAATTGAGCTACGAGGATCAGTCAACCTACCAATTGGAGCCGTTGGACCGGCAACAGCGCAGCCTAGAAGACCCACTGGTCAACCTGCGTTGCGGCTTGGAAATCATGGCTCACCTCATTGCGCGTGATCGCGTGGTGGCGACTGGCGCCAACGAACGCACACGTGGGGCAGCGACCTATTGGTCGGTGCTGCGGGAAGGCAGCGACCACCACCTGGCGGAAATCAAAGCGCTGACCAAGAAGAACGCTGGGATCCCGTGAATTGAAGTCCGAATGGACGCACAGAACTATCGTTAAGCGAGCCCTCCTAAGCGCTGCCTTAATTCACCGGAGGGCAGGAAGTACGCATCAGAAAACGGGGTGTTGAGGTTCGATAGGTCGTTGCTTGTCTTAACAGATCGCCGCAGGTGAATTCGCGGATGTCGCGATTTCATCGCCATACCATCACCAGCACGCAGCTCTTTGCGCATGGTCGTTAACAAACAGAGGGGGAACCTTATGCCGAATCATTCCGTCTCACCGATCGCAGGATGCCTGCTTGCACTGTTGTCCGGCTGTGCCACCACAACCCGCGGGCCGCAACCGATCCTTTCCACCAACGGTACTCTGCTCAAACCCGCGGATGCGGAACACAGCGTTCTTGCCCAATTCGACAAAGCGGAATCTGCCGCCTACACGGTTGCAATCGCTAGCGACGCCACGGACGATGCCAAGAACCGGTCTGCGAGAGCGATGCTCGAAACTGGCTTCACCCTCGTCTATGCCAACTGCAGCGACTTCTTCGTGTCGGCCGGTAGGACCCAGAAATGGCTAACGTTCACTCGCGATTCCGTAGGAGCCCTCGGAACGATTGCAACGGCCGCACTGGCGTTGCACAACGGAAGCAAGAGCGCGGTATCCAACGTGGCACTAACGACCGCCGGCATATTCACCGGACTGGATGTATACACGAAGGATTTCCTCTTCTCTGCGGAGAACATCGACTCGGTACGCACACTTGTTGCCAATGCTCTCAATGCTCACCGCACGGCCGTCGAAGCTATTCCCGGCAACGTAACTTACGGAACCGTCACGGTAGCACTGCTGGACCACCAAGACATTTGCTCGCCACCGGCCATCACCGCACTGGTTCGTGCTGCCATCAAGAATGGCGCGGTCGAGGCTTCGCCGGATCCCGCGAACGAATTGAGCAAGGTCAATAAGAATCGAGACGACAAGGCGCTCGCGGATCTTGGCGCATTCTTCGCTATCCCCGGCGCCTTCACTATGAATGAGGCTCAATTGACATGGCATCTCATGAAGGACAGCCCCTCGGTCAACGATCGAATACAGATATATAAGGGCCTTTCTGCGGCTGGCGCCCCGGACAAGCGGTTGCCGATCGACGCGAAAGGCAAAACCTCCTCTCCATCGCCCTGGTCCACTGCCGACCGTGCCCAACTTAACCAGATTCTTGACTCGTTCAGCGATGTGACCCGCTCAACGCTCGACGGCCCGCTGCCCGGCGCCGGCGGCGCACCCCCGCCAGCTCCGAAGACCGCGCCAACAGCGAGCGCGCCATCGCTCCACATGACAGTACGGGTACTCCCACGTTCAATGCAGCCATAGGCGAGCGAACGACGATGGATTGCTCAGCTAGACCAGGGCACTCATTTGAGGTCGCGCATTACGTGGCGGAGAATGGGCTGGAGCGATTGGCGCACGCGTTGGGCATAGAAGTGGTGCAACTTCTGAAATAGCAATCCCTACCGGTCAGCCCCGCAGATTACACAAGCGATGCTCGATACAAGCAGGGTAATCCGCGATGGACCTCGGAGATGCGCAGGGCGCGTAAATAAATTTTGCCGAACATTAGGGGATATGCATGCAGCATAGTTTGGAAATTCAAACTGGAACTCTCCAACAAATCGCTGAAGGCAGGGCAATTTTGTTTCTGGGCGCGGGAGCGTCTTATGGTTGCAAATCGCCAGATGGAAAGTTCGAAGCCCCTACTGGAAAGAAGTTGGCGCAAGACCTTGCTGATCGTTTTCTATCAGGCAATAGGAGAGACGATGATCTGGCCAAAGTAGCAGACCTCGCCGCAAGTCAGCACGGTCATTGCTCGAACCACTTGAGCCGCAGGACTTTCACCGTCTCATTACAAGGTTCAAGTGGAAGGCCATAGTTACGACAAATTACGATTGCATCATCGAAAAAGCGTACGAGTCGAAGGATCGCCTGCAGAACCCGCTACCCATTCTTGGCAACGGAGACTTGCGGCTTCTTGAAAGCACCAATAACGCAGTTCCGATCATCAAGCTCCACGGTTGCATTACTCGAGCCAGCGATACCAGCACACCTCTTGTGCTGGCGAACGAGCAATATGCGAAATATGCCTCTGGCAGGGAACGCCTCTCTACACACCTCAAGGAGCTTGGCAAGGACTACCCGATAGTGTTTTGCGGCTATGCATTAGATGACGCGCACATTGCACAAATTCTCTACTCACTTGAGGCGGGCGCTCGAGATAGACCACCCTACATGGCAGTCAGTCCATCCTTCGATGAATACGACAAAGCGTATTGGTCGAATTACAAAATGACAGCCATGAGGGGCACTTTTGAGGAATTCCTTAAAACTATCGAAGCAAAAATACCTTCCAATAAGCGAGTTCTAGGAAGTCTATTGACGGGTGCCGCCGGGTCTCTCTCTCGATGGTTGCAGGTTGGCCAAGCAATTGGAAATACCCTACAGGCAATCCTCAGCAGCCGTCTCCTCCACATCCATCGCACAATGCCTTTGGAAAATCCAGCTCCGCTCCGGTTTTATCGAGGCGACTCGACTTCTTGGTCAGCAATTTCCAACGATCTAGATTTTTCGCGTTCCGTTAGTAACCAAATTTTGAATGCTGTCGATTTTGGCATTGCATCTGGAACACGATTTGTGCTCGTGAAAGGGCATGCGGGGAGTGGGAAAAGCGTAGTCCTAAAAAGGGTTGCTTGGGAGCTGTGCGGGCCGGGCAGCGACGCCCTCACGTTTTTCAATGACAAGACGCTAGGTGGTGTCAAAGAAGTCCTCGATGAACTGTGCAAAGCGACGAACCAGCGCGTGTTCATTTTGATAGATGACGCACTATTTGACCCGGCAAATTTGAATGAATGCTTGTTGCACGCCAAGAAGCGGGGACTGCCCATAACCTTCATCGCTGCTGCGAGAGGCAATGAGTGGAATGTGTCTCAGCACAGCGCACACCTCATCCCGGATGAAGAATACACCGTCGGAGATTTGTCCACAGCAGAGGCGCTAGCCTTGGTGAGACTGTTAAAAAAGCACAATTGCCTAGGTGCATTGGAAAAGCTCAAAACCGAGACCGAGCAGGTTGCTTCATTACTTGGGGAAAATGAGAGGCAGCTTTTAGTCTCTCTTCATATCGCGACACTGGGCGAGAACGACTTCAGAAAGCTGTTGAGAAGTGAGTATCGAAATATCTCGCCCCCAGAGGCACAGATTTTGTATCTCGACATATGCTCTCTGCACAGACTGCAGATTGCTGTTCGAGCAGGCCTGATATCACGAATGAGTGGAACAAGCTTCCATGCATTTCAGGAGCGGTTTTTCTCCCCCCTCGAAAAAGTGGTGAGTGTGTTTTCAGACCCGATGTCGAAAGACTTCGCTTATCGAGCTAGGCATGCAGAAATCGCACGGATAGTGTTTGAGGAAGCGCTTCCTACGCCGGAGGACCGCGCGAATCAAATGGCAAGAGTTTTAAGTTCGCTGAATACAGACTACTCGAGCGACGACAGGGCCGCATCCCTTCTACTAAAGGGTAGGCTTCTTGCCGACGAATACAGCGACCGTGCTCTCGTCGAAAGAATCTTTCAAGCCGCAGAGCAGACCGGTATTGATCGAGCCTTCGTTCTACAGCAGCGTGCGATTTTTGAAATCAATCACCCCGGTGGCAGTGGAGTCAGGGCGCTTAGGCTCATCGACGAGGCACTTAGTGTCACCTCTCGCTCGCCCGGAGCGATACATCACACGAAGGCTGTTGTGCTGCGAGCACTGGCAAATCAAGCGGATGTCGACCCATCGGTAGCTGATAGGTATCGAGAGCAAGGACTAGCCGAACTTCGCGACCATGGCCAACTGAGAAATTCGCGATATGGAATCACCACATATTGTGAGATTCTTTTAGATCAAGTCAAAACTAGGCTCAATGACGCTGAGGTAACGAGCACGCAGCCACTTTCGCAAGAGGCGATGGTCAGAAAACTATCTGATTTGGAAAACTACCTCAATGAAGGCATGCAAAGATTCCCTGACGATACACATGTAGCGACGTTGAGAGCGGAACTCTTCAATGCATTAGACAAGAATCCTCGCGCAATAGCGATCTTACGAACAGCGTTTGCCAAAACGCCGTCGAACGTCCCCTTGGCACTACGGTTTTCCAAACAACTCATAGACAGCGGCGACCAGGCAAGTACGGATGAGGCATTAGCTGTGTTGAGGTGTGCTGTTGGCCTCAATGCCGCATCGAAGCCCTTGAACTATCAGCTCGCTAGATTGTTGATGAATATAGACGAGCCCGAGCACCGCGCTGAGATATCGAAATTGCTGCGACGTAGCTTTACGCCCGGAGATACGCATTTCGAAGCACAGTTTTGGTGCGCTAGACACGAATTTCTTTTCGGTGATAGGGCAGTTGCTCACGAAATCTATGATCGATTCTCGAAACGTCCCGTGCCGTATGTAGATATTGATGAGAAGCGCGGTCTCGTCAAGGACTCCTCGGGTAAGGCAACTGAATACAGCGGCACCCTACGACGTCTGAAAGGCGACTTCGGTTTCGTCCAGTGTCCTGCTTTGAATGAGTCCATTTTTCTATATCGAACTCAGCTCAAGAACAGTACTTGGATAGATGCACGAATCGGAGACTCACTACAGTTCAAGGTTGCTTTTTCGTTTCGCGGCCCTTGTTGTGTAGATGCGCTGCCTGTCTAGCAGCTCCTATTGGCTTCACGCGTCAACACCGGATGGGGCGCAAAGGTCGGCAGAACAACAGAATCCGGGATTTGAAGCTATCGCAATAAGACGCGTCTTCTGATCGCCGTTGGTAGCTGTTCTCACAACTTTACCAATTTGACCTGAGAAAGCAGCCAGCCACCCCTTACAAGCTGAAGCTACGATCGTGTGGCATTTCGCGTTTACGTTCCTGCTGCAACTCACGATCGCGCTGCATACGAAGCTAGTAGTCCAATATCATTGAAACATTGTCCTCGATGACAAAGCGCATCTGCTTCTCGGCGTCCATTGCTACCCCCAGGAAACCAGCACCCCTGCTCGCGGTTTCCGTGTTCACTATTTTTTCTCCTGGCAGGCGTGCTATTGCTGCCGAGCAGCGGCCCAGTCTTTCAAGTGCTGTGCAGCATTCTGGTTGTTCGGACTGAGCCGCAAGGATTCCTTGTAGTTCTCAATCGCCAGATTCCTGTTCCCTGCATTTTCGTAGGCGTCGGCCAGACTGTCGTAGGCGTTTCCGCTTGTCGGATACAGGTGCACATTCATTTTGAATACCTCCAGTGCCTGCGTGCGCTGCCCTTTTCCCATCAAGCGATATCCCCACGCATTGACGTCTGCTTCGCTCAGTTGTGTTTTCATATCTTTGTTTCGCGGCGCATCGACAATTTCAACTGCGCGATCGAAACCGCGAAGCACCAGTTCGGCCTGCAGGGTCTCAATCGAATGAGGAATGCCGAAGCCGGAGGCATTGCGAATGTCGCCGACGAAGTATCCGGCCAGTTCGTCGACAAACGATTCCGGATGGGCGCCTTGCAAATTGGTTAGTACGACGATCGAGAGGTCATCGTCGGGATAAACGAAGATCGCGGCCCAATTTCCGCCGATGGGCGCGACGGCGCGATGCGTCGGCCGCGTTATCACCGGCCAACCGAGTGCGTAGCCATTCAACGGCCCCCCAAACCCGCCGTGCGTTCCGTTGTTGAGCACGCCTGGCGTCCACAGTGTGGCGAGACTCTCTTTTGCTTTGAGCAGACGCCCTTTCTGCAGGGCAATGATCCAGGTTGCGGCTTGCTCGGCCGAGGTATTCAAGCCGTTTCCCGCAACCAGAGAGGGTACGGATTCGTAAAATATGTTTATCCATTGATTTGCGTCGACCTGGTTCGTAACGCCGGGCCGTAGGGCATAGGGCTGCGCTCGGTCCTTGACGATGTCGGAGAATCCGCCGAAAGATGTATTTCGCATCCCGGCGATATCGAGCTGCCTCGCCGTCACGAACTGCGCGAACGACTTGCCGCTGAGTTTCTCGATCACCCTGCCGAGCAGCAGGTAGTTGGTCTGGTTGTAGTTGAACCGGTCGCCCGTGGCGAAATCCATCGGCAGGGAACTCGCCTTGGCTAGAAACGTCTGTGGACTGCCATCACCAACGATTTTTCCGCTGCTCGGATCGACGATGTCAGGAATGCCGGAAACATGAGTGAGCAACTGGCGTATCGTCACGCCCTGCCAGGCAGTGGGGAGATCGCTCAGATAATGCGAAACAGGGGCATCGAGATCGACCCTTCCCTCTTCGACCAATTGCATGATGGCCACGCCGGTAAAGGCTTTGGTCATGGAAGCGATCGAGAACAGCGTCTGCTTCGTCACCGCGACGGAGTGCTCGATATCGGCCGAGCCATACGCTGCTGTGAAGACAATTTTTTCGTGCTGGACAACCGCAACCTGCAGTCCGGGAATATGGCGCTCGCCCATCTTCTTGCGCAAATAGGCTTCCACCGCATCTGGCAGAGGCTGGGCGATGGCATTCGCACCGAACAGGGTTAGCAGAAGGAAAAACCCGAAGCGTATCAATGTTTCTCCTATTTCGATTCGCGATTGAATTTTGCCGAGATTGCGAAGAAGGCACGTTGGCCCAAACCGATCGCACCTGCCAACACGCCGATGGTCCCCGGGGTGAGTTCTTGCGTCCAACTGAATCAAACCGAAGCCGAGGGCGAGAAACACCAGGGCCAGGCCCAACGCAACGCCAGCCGCCGCTGCTGTCCTTCGCCCACAAGAATCGAGCGCAACAGATCTTCGGACACGGCTCCGTGCGACAACTGACGGCGCATACGCGCGTCGACCACGGCCTTGATGGAATAAGTGAAGCCGTAAGTGATGCAGACAAACAATGCAATCGGAACCAGCCCGCCCATTTTCATTCTCCTCAAATTTCATGCGACTGCCGAAAGAGATACTGACATGGCGCGGACGGTTGCAACGTTCGACACTTGCAACCGTCCGCGCCATGTCGCTAATCGCTCTACCCCTTAGCCATTCGCCGTCCGATGTCGCAAGCCAGTAGCGACCCGCCTAAGCGTTAGGGAACCGTAAGACTGTGAACGTCCACCCTCGATGGCGCGTGGTTCAGCGGCGCCTACCTCACCGCCCTCGACTTCACCGGCAACAGCGACAAGGCGATGGAGGGCGTGAACTTCTCCGGAGCCTGCGTCGCCAATTGCATGCTGAAGAAGGCGTCGCTACGGTGACAGTGTGGCCATCTTGAGTGAAGGACTAGTCAAACTCGCGGCGGGCGGGTTAACTCGCTGCCGCCGAAATGCCGGAACGAGTCCAACGACATGATCATGCGATGGTGACAGCAACGGAATCCGGATAGCCTCGTCGCTCGCTCATGCGTTCAATGAACCGAAAACATGTTGGCGCTATCCTTTGCCTTTGTGTCCGCGTCACGCGGGTTTTGGTTTCCGGTCAAATTAAGGGCGGCAAATGAACCAATCGCAAACCGCAGGCCTTCGCCGTACGCGGTCGCTCGAATCGGGTGCCGTTCTCCGGCTGCTTTCTGCCGTGCTCATCGTCGGCGCAGAAAGCGTGAGCGCCGGCAGCGTCAATCCGCTCAAAGGTCCATCGATTCAGGTCTCGCATCTTCCCGCCGTCGTTGCCAGCCACCGGGCACTCGCGATCGGCCCGGCCGCCGCCGCCCAGCGATTCCAACTCGGCATGTCTCTGCCCACGCACGATCAGGCCGGACTCGATCTACTTCTGCACGACCTGCAAGACCCGCAAAGCCCGCGGTTTCACCAGTACCTCAGTTCAGAGGAATACACTGCTCGCTTCGGGCCGACCCAAGCCGAATACGACGCCGTTCTCGCTTGGGCGCGAGCCAATGGATTTCACGTCACCGGCACAACGCCCAATCGTCGTTTGGTCAGCATCGAGGGCGACGCGGACATAGTCAATCGCGCGTTCAATGTGACGATGACCGAGTACCAGCATCCCAGCGAAGACCGCGCTTTCTTCTCCGCGGACCGCGAGCCGACGACGAGCGGCCTGGACGTTCCGCTGCTGCAGATCGCAGGGCTCAACAACTACATCATGCCACACCCGCACTTGCTCAAAGGCAACGCGCCCGTCTCGCGTGCTACGGGGTCAGGCCCATCCGGCGAATTCCTGCCGAGCGACATGCGCGCAGCCTATTACGGGTCCGGCGCACTGACGGGGGCCGGTCAGTCGATCGGCATCCTCTCGTTCGATGGCTATAAAGCGAGCGACGTGCAGCTCTACTATTCGAGCACCGGCATGTCGTCGAGCGTGCCGATCAACAATGTCCTCGTGAACGGCTACAGCGGCGCCTGCGTATCGTTCAATTCGAACGGCACGATCAATACCAGCGTCTGCGACGACCGCGAGCAGATCCTCGATATCGTCAATGCGATCGGCATGGCACCGGGCATCTCGCAAGTCCTGTTCTACGAGGTCGATCCGTCCGATCCGTCGGGCGACACCAAGATGCTCAACCAGATGGCTACGGACAATTTGGCCAAGGTGTTGAGCTGCTCGTGGGGCTGGAGCGCGCACCAGGCCACGGATGACGCGATCTTTCAGCAGATGGCGGCGCAGGGACAAACATTCGTCAGCGCGTCGGGCGATTTTGGCGCGTGGGGCGTGGGCTCGAGTCAGACGGTCAATGCGGAGTATCCCTCGCAGTCGGCGTATATCCTCCAGGTCGGCGGCACGGACCTGACGACGAACGGCGCGGGCGGCGCCTGGTCGTCGGAAACGGCGTGGTCGAACAGCGGCGGCGGTTGGGATTCGAGCACGCCGATTCCGAGCTGGCAGCAGATCGCGGGTGTGATCACCGCTTCAAATAATGGCTCGACGAGCTACCGCAATGCGCCTGACGTTGCGATGGAAGCGAATTTCGATAATCCGACGGTGAACGACGGCCAATTCCTCACCGGCTACGGTGGCACGAGCTTCGCCGCGCCGCGCTGGGCCGGTTTCGTCGCGCTGATCAACCAGCAGTCGGTGGCAAACGGCAAGGGTCCGGTCGGCTTCTTCAACTCCACGTTGTACAACCTCGGCGTGGGTCCGAACTATTCGAGCAACTTCCACGACATCGCCAGCGGCAGCAATCCGGCGGTTAACTCGAAGCAGCAAGTTATCGTCGGCGGTCCGTCGTTCAATGCGGTTGCCGGATACGACCTCGTCACTGGGTGGGGGAGCCCCAGGGCAGCATTCATTGCCACTCTCGTTAACGCACAAACCTCGAAGAAACTCTATACCGCACTCAACCCGGCACGTCTGCTGGATACGCGAACCGGTGCCAGCACCGTTGACGGGACCGCTCAAGGGACCGGCTCAATCGCCGCGGTAGCGACCTACAAATTGCCTGTCGCCGGCCGTGCCGGTATTCCCGCCGACGCGGTGGCGGTGGCCTTCAACGTTACTCCTGCCAATCCGACCACTCACGGATACGTCACTGTCTGGTCCGGTGTCGGCAACGCGCCGAACGCCTCCAACCTCAATCTCAACCCAGGGGATACGATCCCTAATCTGGTCATTTCGCAGCTCGACGGCAGCGGCAACGTGGCCATTTTCAACGGCAGCAATTCAGCGCAAGACATCGTGGTCGACGCGCAGGGTTATTTTCCCGCCGGCAGCTCGTACGTTCCGATGGCGCCGCAGCGCTATCTGGATACGCGTAGCGGCTTCAGCACGGTCGACGGCCAAGATCAAGGCATCGGCGCTCTGGCCAGCGTCGGACAACTGAATCTCGGCGTCGCGGGGCGTACGACAATTCCCGCCACAGGAGTAGAGGCGGCCGTATTCAACCTCACTGCCATATCGCCGAGCAGTGGGGGTTACATTACCGCATGGCCCACCGGACTCGTCCGACCGAACGCCTCCAATCTGAATCTCAACCGCACGCTCACCATTCCGAACCTGGTGATTTCCGGGCTGGGCTCGGGAAAGGTTTCCATTTTCAACGGTGGCGTCAGCTCAATCGATCTCGTCGCGGACGTGCAAGGCTGGTTTCCGAGCAATTCGGGATATCTTGCGTTGGCTCCCGCCCGTCTGCTCGATACGCGCAGCGGACAAAGCACGATCGATGGTCAATACGCGGGAACAGGCGCGCTGGCCGGCGGCGGCACGCTTGACTTGACGGTGACCGGCCGCGGCAATCTGCCTACTGTTGCGAAGGGCGCAGTCGTGCTCAACGTCACCTCCGTGCAGCCGAGCCGGCCCGGTTACATCACGGTTTGGCCCTCGGGCGTCACCCAGCCGTTGGCATCCAATCTCAATCTCAATCCCAATACGACCATTGCGAACCTGGTCATCGTCAAGATCGGCAGCAACGGCAAGGTATCTTTCTACAACGGCAGCACAGCCGCTACCGATCTCGTTGTCGACGTGCAAGGATGGCTGCCGGACGGATCATGAGCTCTTGGCGAGCGACGGGTGTCCGGTCGGGTCGACTGCAGCCAGCCGAATTCGGCCAAAAATAGGTAGGTCGGCGACACGTGAGATTCGAAGCCGGATTCGGAAGACCGGACTAACGAGCACCCTCCGGCATCGCGGACGAATGATGGCTCGCAATCAACCCACTGCTCTCGTCCCCGCCTGACGGCGTTGTGTGGTGGCGCTTCCCCGGACGAGAGAACGACCAAAACTAGGACAAATCACGCTTCTCGCTTTCTGCCGCTCGCAACTGGCTGCAATGGGTCGCATCCAGACGGCCGGCTTCGGCCA
>Ga0207694_10000942_pt1 | contig 25665 bp, 23 predicted proteins | sample KBSC34metaG_FD_184353 | JGI IMG/M metagenome (GOLD analysis project Ga0207694, IMG submission 184353) | Corn rhizosphere microbial communities from Kellogg Biological Station, Michigan, USA - KBS C3-4 metaG (SPAdes) (version 2) | ecosystem: Host-associated > Plants > Roots > Rhizosphere > Soil... | reverse complement strand
GAGGTCACGCAAGCCCTGGTCGGCGAAAAGCTGATGAAGCGCCTGGCCGGCCAGGGCTATCCGCAGCCGGCGGCGATCCGGACCGGCCTGACCGAGATCCATACGCACCTGGCCTATATCTCGTTCCTGGCCGAGCGCCGGCGCTGGCTGGGCGGCAATTATCTGTCGGCCGCCGACCTGGTCGCGGCGGCGCATCTGTCGGTGATCGACTATATCGGCGATGTGCCATGGGACGACCACCCCGGCGCCAAGGACTGGTACGTGCGGATCAAATCGCGCCCCAGCTTCCGTGCCATCCTGGCCGATCGCGTTCCGGGCGTGGCGCCGCCGGATCACTATTCCGACTTGGACTTTTAAGTATCCATGCCTCGTCTTTTCATCTTCGGCCTGGGCTATTCGGCCCTGGCCATCGCCGGCAATGTCATGCGCGAAGGCTGGGCAGTCGGCGGGACCACCAGAAGTCCTGAAAGCGCCAGCCGGCTGAAAGCGCTCGGCATTGCGCCCGTGCTGTTCGATGGCAGCGCGCCGATCGATCCGGCGAGCCTCGCCGGCACGACGCATATGCTGGCCTCGATTCCGGCCGATCCGGACGACCCTGCGTTGCGTCACCATGCCAAGGATATCGCCGCCATCGATGGTCTGGAATGGGTCGGCTACCTCTCCACCACATCGGTCTACGGCGTGACGGACGGGAGCACGGTGGATGAAGATTACCCATGCACCCCGTCGAGCGCCCGGGGGCAACGAAGACTGGCGGCGGAGCGCGCCTGGCAGGCCCTGCCCCTGCCCGGCCATGTCTTCCGCCTGTCCGGCATCTACGGCCCCGGCCGGAGCGTGTTCGACACAGTGCGCGCGGGCAAAGCCCAGCGTGTGATCAAGCCGGGGCAGGCCTTCAACCGCATCCACCTGGAAGACATCGCCACCGTCGTCTGCGCCTCGATGGCGAAACCTACGCCCGGACGTATCTACAACCTAGCCGACGATCTGCCTGTCCCCTCGGCCGATCTCGTGACCTATGCCTGCAAGCTGCTGAGCGTCGAACCGCCGCCGGAAATCCCCTTCGACGAGGCCGTGCTGTCGCCGATGGCGCGCGAATTCTGGGCTGACAACAAGCGGATCGACAACAGCCGGATCAAGGCGGAGCTGGGTGTGACGCTCGCCTACCCGACCTATCGCGAGGGGCTGGACGCGATCCTGGCCGGCAACTAGCCGCTCACCATTTCCCGGTATTGGGCATCGACGCCCAGGGTTCGGCCGGGGCCAGGGCGGCGCCTGCCTGCAGAAGCTCGATCGAGATATTGTCGGGCGACCGCACGAAGGCCATACGGCCGTCACGCGGCGGGCGGTTGATGGTGACGCCGTTATCCATCAACTTCCGGCACGCGGCATAGATATCGTCGACCTCATAGGCCAGATGGCCGAAATTCCGGCCCTCGCCATAGGCCTCGGGGTCCCAGTTGTGCGTCAGTTCGACCTGAGCCTCCTCGCCACCGGGCGCGGACAGGAAGACCAGCGTGTAGCGGCCCTGCGGCACCTCATGGCGGCGCAATTCCTTGAGGCCGAGCTTGTTGCAATAGAAGTCGAGCGAGGCGTCGAGGTCGGTCACGCGGACCATCGTGTGCAGATATTTCATGGCTTCACCCGGCTTTCGAGATGATGACGTTTGAGGGCGGCGCGTACTCGTCGGGAATGGCGCAGACGCGGAAACGGACGAACAGCCGCCCGAGCACCCTGCCCGCCGTCAAAGATGTGAACGGAACGGCCAGCAGGCAAGGCAAAATCGTCGGCGCGGCCAGCGGTAGCACCCCCGGCGCATAGCGGACCAGCACGCCGGCGAAGGCAAGCCCGAACAGCAGCTGCGGCCACAGACCGCGCAGCGCCTCGCCCAACGGCACGGCCCGCCCGTCGCGATTCTGCGCATCCCAGAACACCCGCCGGCCGAAGAGCAGCCCGGCGATGAACACCGATTGCGCGATCATCATCAGCGGCCCAAGGAAGAAGGAGAACAGCATGTCGATGAAGCCGCCGATCAGCAGCCGCGCAGTACCGCCATAGCGCCACCGCTGGTCTGCCCGCAGCAGCACATCCAGCATGCCCAGCAGCCGCGGCGCGAAGCCCAGGGCCAGCATGATGAAATAGAGCGCGAAGCCGACGCTCGCCGGAATCGACGACTTGCTGCCGTCGCCGATCATCGCCAGGCCGGCCAGCAGCATGATGAGTCCGGCAGGCGCGCCGGCATACATCATGATCGCATTGACCAGCTGAAACCGGCCCATCGGCCGCAAGCCCGGCATGCGCAGCAGCTTCAGATATTGCAGATTGCCCTGGCACCAGCGCAGGTCGCGCTTGATGAAGTCCGGCAGGTTGGGCGGGTTTTCCTCCCAGCTTTCGAACTCGTCGGCGATGACCCGCACGTCATAACCGGCGCCGCGCATCATAGCCGCCTCGACCTGGTCGTGGCTCAACACCTGGCCGCCCAGCGGGCCGGTGCCGGACAGCAGCGGCAAGTCGCAGTGATCGACGAAGGGCCGCACGCGCAGGATCGCGTTGTGGCCCCAGAACGGCCCGGCCGGCCCCTGCCACCAGGCGCTGCCCACCGTCTGGGTCCGCATGGCGTGGCGCATGCCGAACTGGAAGATACGGGTGAAGGCACTGCCCGACGGCTGGCCGACGACCAGGGTCTGCAATATGCCCAGCATCGGGTTGGCCTGCATCGCCCGGACCAGCCTGAGCATCGATGCCGCCGACATCACGCTGTCGGCATCGAGCACGATCATATACTCGTAGGTTTCCCGCGCCCGCAGCGCGAATTCCCGCAGATTGCCGGCCTTGAATCCGGTGTTGATTTGCCGGCGGCGATAATGGAGGAAGGCAGCGCGCGGATGGCCGTCCTTCAGCCTCGCGAAAGCCTGCTCCTCGGCCGCCGCGATCTCCGGCCGGGCGCTATCGCTCAGCACATGGAAATCGAACCGGTCGGCCCACTCGGTACTGCCGACATCGCGGATCATCGCATCCAGCCGGGCGAAGACCTGGGTCACGTCCTCATGCCGCACGGCGACGCAGATGGCGGTCCGCGTCACGATCGGGCTGTCATGGGGCGTGACGCGGAGCGCCGGGTTGGTCAGCGCAACCGGGTCGGCGCTGAAGCGCATGATCACGAAGCCGATCGCCGAATTCCAGAAACCGATCAGGGTCCAGGGCAAGCCGACGACGAACAGCACCAGGAACAAGCCCGATGCGGCCGACCAGCCGCGGGCAGCGAGCGCGTGGGTCATCAGCGAACCCAGCACGATCATGCTGACGGCATTCAGGCTGAAGAAGAACCAGCGGCGGGCGCTGAGCGCAGTGTCTGCAGTTCCGGCGAGGTCGTCGCCGGCGGGGAGGGTCGCGTCGGTCATAGGCTCTGTGCTAAAGGCGCGGAAACATCCCGCGCGCTATTGATAGGCGATGACGATTAACCCGCCAACTTCCTTCCGACCTGAGGCGCTTTGGCTCACCGGCCCAGGCACGGCTGAGCTTCGCCCGATGCAGGTGGGACCGGCTGGAGCGGATACGCTGCTGGTTCGCGCGATCAATAGCGGGCTGAGCCGGGGCACGGAATCGCTGGTGTTCCGCGGGCTGGTGCCGCAGAGCGAATGGACGCGGATGCGCTGCCCCTTCCAGGAGGGTGAGTTCCCGTTTCCAGTGAAATACGGCTACGCGATGGTCGGCCGGGTCGAGGATGGGCCGGCGGAAATGGTCGGCAAGCGGGTCTTCTCGCTCTATCCGCACCAGAGCCAGTTCACCGTTCCGACAACCGCCGCGATCCCTGTTCCCGACAGCGTTTCCGACCGGCGCGCCGTGCTGGCGGCGCAGATGGAGACGGCGATGAACGGCACCTGGGACGCCGCCCCCCGGATCGGCGACCGCATTGCCATCGTCGGCGGCGGCGTCGCCGGCTGCCTGCTGGCCTTCCTCTGCGCCCGCCTGCCGGGCACTCAGGTGACGCTGATCGACATCGACCCTGACCGGCGCGCGGTGGCGGAAGCATTGGGCGCCGCCTTCGCCACACCGACCGATCCCCTGCCCTCCGGCTGCGATCTGGTCTTCCATGCCTCCGGGACATCGGAGGGACTGAATCTCGCTTTGTCGCTGGTCGGATTCGAGGCGACGGTGGTCGAGATGAGCTGGTATGGCGTGAAGCCCGCAGCCGTCGATCTCGGCGGCGCGTTCCACAGCCAGCGGCTCACCATCCTATCCTCGCAGGTCGGATCGGTCTCGCCGGCCCGGCGGGCGAGGTGGGATCATCGCCGCCGCCTGGGCCAAGCCTTGTCGCTCTGCGCCGATCCGCGCCTGGACGTGCTGGTGGCGGAGGAAACGCCGTTCGCCGATATTCCCGGCCGCCTGCCCGAAATCCTGGGCGCGCCCGGTGCGCTCTGTCACTTGATCCGTTACTGAAAGGCCACCCATGTTCGCCGTCGAAGTCCGCGACCACATCATGATCGCCCACAGCCTGAAGGGCGCGGTGTTCGGGCCGGCCCAGGGGCTGCACGGCGCGACCTTCGTTGTCGATGTCGCTTTCTTCCGCGAGGCGCTGGATCCCGACAATATCGTCGTCGATATCGGTCGCGCGACCGACACGCTGAAGCAGGTCCTGCACGGGCTGAACTACGCCAACCTGGACGATCACCCAGCCTTCAAGGGCCAGGTGACCACCACCGAATTCCTCTGCCGCCATATCTTCGACCAGATGGCGTCCGCCGCCCGCGACGGCCGCCTGGGCGAACATGCAGGCGGCATCGACCGGTTGCGCGTGACCCTGAACGAATCCCACATCGCCCGCGCCTGGTACGAGGCGGCCATTGCCGGATAGGCTCTGGTTCGCCGTTCCCGGCGATATCGAAACCCGCACCGGCGGGACGATCTATGACAAGAAGGTTATGGCCGAACTGCGCGCCGCCGGCCGGACGGTTGAGCATCTGGAGTGGCCGGCCTCGTTCCCCTTCCCGTCGCAGGAGGATTTGGCGGCGGTCGCCGCAAGCCTCGCCGCCTGCCCGGATGGCGCGCTGGTCCTGATCGACGGCCTCGCCTTCGGCACGATGCCCGCACTGGCCGCGGCCGAGGCGGCACGCTTGCGGCTGGTGGCGCTGGTCCATCACCCCCTTGCGCTGGAATCCGGCCTTCCGGCCGACGCAGCAAACCGGCTGAGGGTTTCGGAGCAAGAGGCACTGAAGCCTGCCCGTGCCGTGATCGTCACCAGCGACATGACCGCGGCAACGCTGGTGCGGGAGTTCGGTGTACGGCACGACAGGATCACCGTGGCGACGCCGGGGATCGACCGGCCCGCCGCCGCCTGGGCGCCGCCGTCCAATCCCGAGCCAAGGCTGCTCGCGGTCGGTACCGTGACGCCCCGCAAGGCGCATGACGTTCTGGTCGCCGGCTTGTCCCGCATAGCCGGCCTGGGCTGGCATTGCACCGTCGCCGGCAGCCTGGAGCGCGCACCGGACACCGTCGCCTCGTTGCGGCGGCAGATCGAACGCCGCCGATTGGGCGGCCGGATCGATCTCATCGGCGAGATCGCCGATCCGACCCGCCTGTACGAGACGGCGGACATTTTCGTGCTGCCCAGCCGCTATGAGGGCTACGGCATGGCCATCGCAGAGGCGTTGGCCTACGGCATTCCGGTGGTCGCCACCCTCGTCGGCGCCATTCCCGAAGTGGTGCCCGAGACAGCGGGCATCCTCGTACCACCCGACGATCCTATCGCTCTGTCGGACGCCCTTCGCCGGCTGATCGAAAACCCATCGGTGCGCCGGGACTATGCCGATGGCGCCCGCGCAGCCGCCGGGCGGTTTGCGCAATGGCGCGATACCGCCGCGCGGATCGGATCAGCGCTCGACGCTGTCGAGTAGCAGCTCCCGGATGGTCGGGGCCGGCACCTGGGCCGGCGTCATGATGCAGTCGAACAGGATGTCCTTGCCCAGCCGGTGAATGGCGGCGCGTGGACGCAGCGCGTCTTCGATCGGGTCGATCGGGGGCAGGCTGATGCCGACGGGGCCGGAACCGATGATGATCGGGGCGACGCTGAGATGCAGCCGGTCGAGCGCGCCGGCGGCCAGGAAGCCGGACAAGGTCCCCGCCCCGCCCTCGACCAGCAGCCGGCGAAAGCCTCGTTCCACCAATGCCGCGACGATGGCCGTGGGCGCGATCCGATTGCCCTCCGATGGGATCGTGATCGGCGTCACCCAATAGGGCCTCGGCCGATCCTCACCCTGGATAACGAAGACCGGGCAGCCATCCTCGGCCAGCACGCGGGCATCGGGCGGCAGCCGGCCGTTCGGGTCGATCACCACCCGGGCCGGGTCATTCCCGGCGACCTCGCGAACCGTCAGCTGGGGATCGTCGGCGATGACCGTGCCGATGCCGACAATCACGGCATCGACCAGCGCGCGCAGCCGGTGCAGATGCAGGATCGCCTCGGGGCAGTTGATATAGCGGGAGCTGCCGGTCGGGGTTGCGATCCGCCCATCGAGCGACTGGCCGAGCTGGCCGACCACGAAGGGACGGCGGCCGTTGCCCATCGCGATCGGGGAATAAAGCTCCCAGAATACCTGTCCTGCATCCATATCGGCCGGACGGACGATGTCGTGGCCGGCAGCCAGCCCTAAATGCTGTGACCAGAAGGTTTCTTCCGCGGGATCGATGCTATTCGAAATGACCGGCTACTCCACTGATCGGCGGCAAAATTGCCCGAAACTACCCACCTGGGGGCTTCGCGATTTGGCTAGAGCGATTATTTTAGATAGAGGAAGAGGGTAACGGCATAAATGTTCGAAATTTCCGCGTCGCTATGATCCACAGTGTTTCCAATTGCAACCGCCGTATGATGTGAGCCGCTGACGTGAGCACCCTGTCCACCCCCTTCGCCGGCCTGCTGGGCGACGCGACCGAGATCGCCTTCGAGCGCGCGGCGGGAGAGTTGCGTACCGGCCGGCCGATCGTCATCGAAAGCGACGACGGCGCCACGCTGGTCGCGGCCCTGGATGGGGTGACGCCCCATATCTATGACTTATTCCGGGAGTTCGGCGGCGCCCGCCTGGTGATCTCGGCCGAGCGCGCCCAGACGCTGGGGTTGAAGATCGATCATTCGGTCGCGCTGCCGTTGCGGAGCTTCGATCGCAAGGCGGCGCAGAACTTCGCCGTCGTGCCGTACGTGCCCACTCCGGCCGATTGGGAGCCCGGCAGCGATGCCGCCTCGACCGCGCTGGACTTGTGCAAATACGCCCTGCTGCTGCCGGCGGTGATCAGCCTGGAGCTGACAGGCGAAGCTGCCCTGCCGGCGGATCTGTTTCGCATCCGCCTGGATCGGCTGCGGTCCCCCTCCCCGGTGTTCGAGCTTGAGATCGTCTCCGAGGCCGACGTGCCGTTGGCCGGCAATATCGAGACCCGCTTCGTCGTCATGCGCGGCGGCCCGGCCCCGCGCGACCAGGTAGCGGTGATCGTCGGCCGCCCCGACCCGGCCAAGCCGGTGCCGGTACGCGTCCATTCCGCCTGCCTGACCGGCGACATGTTCGGCTCGCTGCGCTGCGACTGCGGCGACCAGCTGCGCAACGCCATCGCCCGGCTGAGCGCGGCCGGCGGCGGCGTGCTGCTCTATCTCGACCAGGAAGGGCGCGGGATCGGCATCGGCAACAAGATGCGGGCCTACAGCCTGCAGGATGACGGTTTCGACACGATCGACGCCAACAGCGTGCTGGGCTTCGAGCCGGACGAGCGGCGGTACGAATACGCGGCGGCGATGCTGGCCAAGCTGGGCTTCCGCCGGATCGTGCTGCTGACCAACAATCCGGACAAGATCGAAGGGCTGGGCACTGCGGGGATCGAGGTGGTGGAGCGGCAGCCGCTTACCGGCACCCCGACCGTGGAGAACCTGCACTATCTCTACACCAAGGCCCAGCGGTCCAACCACATGCTGGCAGACCTTCTGGCCCTGGCTTCGCCGATGGCGGCCGGGGAATAGCTACTGGCTGACCGGCAGGCCGAAACCGAATACGGCGAAGAAAGCGCTGCGGTGCTTCGCCAGCCAATCCGAATCGGCACTTCCAAGACGACCCGCTATGATCGATTTGTCGATTGTTGCGATCTTGTCGAAGCGAACCATGGACGAAACCTTCAGCCCGTTCTTTGGCGAAGGCGCGATCGGCAGGGCGTCTGGTTCGCTGCGCGCCACGGAGGTGACGTAAGCAACGATCACGTCTGTGCGACGCGCATTATCGGTGGAAACGACGAGCGCCGGGCGGCGCTTTACGGACGACAAATCTGTGAACGGGAAGTCCGTCAGAACGCTAGTGCCAAACGGGATATCGCTCATTCCCGATAGCGTTCGACCAGATCAGCGTCGCTATAAAGATCCGGCTCCTCGCTCAACCAATCAAATGCGCCGCCGGCAGCATTGATCGCGGCCATCGGCAGGGATTCATCTTCCAAACTTTCAACGACGACACGCAGGCGTTGCTCGGGCGGAACTCCCCGCCGCCTCAACTCCTCAGTCACCTTCCCAGCCTGGATATCGCTCAGCACCTGTCTCATAGGCGTAATATGCTACTGCCACCCCTGATTATCCAGCACAGACTACTGGCTGACCGGAGCCAACCGATAGTGGCTGACGCCCCATTCCGTGCCGTTATTGTTGCCAAACAGGCCGGCGGTCGCCAGGAAGAACAGGCGCCAGCGGCGGCGCCACAGCACCCAGTCGTCGCCATAGACCTGCTGTAATATCTTCGCGATCTGCGGCGCGTTACGGTCGTAATTCACCAGCCAGTCCAGGGCCGTGCGCTGGTAATGCACGCCGTTCCACAGCCAGTCGGCTTCGACCGTGAAGATCGAATCGAAGTGCCGGATCAGGCCGTGGCTCGGCATGATGCCGCCGGTGAAGAAATGCTGGGCGATCCAGTCGGCCTTGTTCGCCCTGTCGAAGCGGTAGGGTGCGGCCTTGTGGCTGAACACATGCAGGAACAGCCGGCCCTCGGGCTTCAGCACGCCCCGGATACGCTCCAGTAGCGGCTGCCAGTTCGCCATATGCTCGAACATCTCAACCGAGACGACGCGGTCGTACGCGCCGGTCGGGGTGAACTCATTCATATCGGCGGTGATGATCTTCACGTTGCCGAGGCCGCGTTTCGCCGCTTGGTCCTCGATATAGTGGCGCTGGCCGTGCGAATTCGACACGGCGGTGATACGGGAATTCGGGAAATGCTGCGCCATCCATAGGGTCAGCGAGCCCCAGCCGCAGCCGAGCTCCAATATATCCTGGCCGTCGGCAAGATCGGCATGTTTGGCGGTTTCGGCCAGCGCATGCTCCTCCGCATCCATCAGCGTGTCGTTCGGGCTGCGGTACAGGCAGCAGGAATATTTCCGGCGCGGGCCCAGGATATGCGTGAAGAATTCGGACGGAATCTCGTAATGCTGCTCGTTCGCCGCATCGGTGTGCTCGGCCACCGGGCGCACCCGCATTTCCTCAAGGAACTGCGCATCCAGCGCCGGCTGATAATCGACCAGCGAGCGGCGCGTCCGGTCGCAGAGATAGGTGATGCCGGCGGCGGTGAGGGCGTCGGGCAGTGGCAGGCGTTCGAAGGCGTTGATCGCAGAGGTGATCATGCTCATGGGTCAGGCAGTCTCGGCAGGGGTTGGCTGCCGCCGGGGCGGCAGCGGGAAGAAGGCGGAGGTAACCGCCTGATAGCGGCGATAGGCATCGCCGCGCGATTTCAGCATCAGCGTCTCCAGCGGCGGGATGCCGGAGACATAGACCAACAAGTAATACATCGAGACCGGCCCGATCAGCGCGACCCAGCCCCACAGGTAGGTGCCGCTGAAATCCGCCGCCATGACCAGATAGGCGGTCCAGACCAGCCATTCGAAGAAATAGTTCGGATGCCGCGACCAGCGCCAAAGGCCGATATTGCAGACCCCGCCCTTGTTGGCTGGGTTGGCCTTGAACTGCTTGAGCTGATTGTCGGCGATCCCCTCCCCGATGATGGCGATGGCCAGGATCGCCACGCCGGCCCAATCGGCCGGCCGGATGCCGGACGCGGGGTGGCGCACCGCCGCCAGGATGCAGATCGCGAGCAGGATCGAGGCCGCGGCCTGCGCCTGCAGGAACCAGAACATACGGCGTTGGAAGTCGGTCCCCCACGCCTTGCGGAAACTGTTATAGCGGACATCCTCCGCATGATGGGCGACGCGGATGCCGAGATAGGAGCCCAGCCGGATCGCCCAGACCGCGACCATGATCGCGATGAGCTCCTGCCGCTCGCTGGGGCCGGCAGTACCGGGAATGGGCGCCAGCGCCACGGTGACCCCTGCCAGGCCCAGCCCGGCGGTCCAGAAGACATCGACCCAGCCAGCATTGTTCACCCGGCGCTGCCACGCCCAGGCGAGCATCATCACGACCGACAGTCCAATCGCGATGGCGAGGATCGGGAGGATCATGAAAAGGCGGGTCCTTTTGCCGTCCGCATCGACGCGGAGGCTTGTTCGTTCTCACCATCCATACGACAAGGGGAGCGGCTTAGATCAGACATCCGGACCCTCCAGGCCACCGTATAAAAACTCGGACCTAAAACACGATGACCGCGGAATCTTCCCGAAATATGAGCGTTTTACAACCATGGTGACGAGCGCCGGCCAGGGCCGCCTGAACATCGCCGTGATCGGCACCGGCATATCCGGCATGTCGGCCGCCTGGCTGCTCAGTCAAGGGCACGACGTAACCGTCTATGAGCAGGACAATCGGCTTGGCGGCCACAGCAATACGGTGGAGGCGCCGGGCGCCGGCGGCACGCCGGTCGATACCGGCTTCATCGTCTATAACGACCGAAACTACCCCAACCTGGTCGCACTGTTCGAGCATCTGAAGGTGCCGACCAAGGCGTCGGAGATGTCGTTCGCCGTGTCGGTGGACGACGGCGCGCTGGAATACGGCACCACGACCCTCGGCCAGCTGATTGCGCAGAAGCGCAACCTGATCCGACCGCGTTTCTGGTCGATGCTGAGCGACCTGCTGCGCTTCTATCGCGAGGCGCCGTCATTTCGTGAGGATGGCGACACGGTCACCTCCCTCGGCGACTATCTCGATGCCGGCCGTTATGGCCGCGCCTTTCAGGAGGATCATCTGCTGCCGATGGCGGCCGCGATCTGGTCGACGCCGTCTGGCCGCGTCCGCGACTATCCCGCCGCGGCGATGATCCGCTTCTGCGACAATCACGGGCTGCTGAAGGTCAATAACCGGCCTGAGTGGCGGACGGTGGACGGCGGCAGCCGGGAATATGTGAAAAGGCTGACGGCGGCCTATGCCGACCGGGTGCGGCTGGGGCGCGGCGCCAGGCACGTAACCCGTTCACCGGATGGCGTGACCATCACCGACGCCGGCGGCGAGACTGCCCGGTTCGACCATGCGGTCTTCGCCTGCCATGCCGACCAGGCGCTGGCGATGCTGGCCGATCCAAGCGCGGAGGAACGGGCGCTGCTCGGCGCGTTCCAATACACGCTGAACGAGACCATCCTGCATTCCGACGCATCGCTGATGCCGAAGCGCAAAGCGATCTGGTCGAGCTGGAACTATTCGGCCGGCAGCGGTGTAGAAGCCGGCCCGCCCTGCGTCACCTATTGGATGAACCGGCTGCAATCGATCCCCGAAAGCAATCCGCTTTTTGTTACACTCAATCCCGTGAAGCGTCCGCGACCCGACAGCGTGATCCAAACCCTGATGTATGAGCACCCGTTGTTCGACGAAGGGGCGATCCGTGCCCAGCGCAAGCTTTGGAGCCTGCAGGGGCAGCGGGGCAGCTGGTTCTGCGGCGCTTATTTCGGGTCGGGCTTCCACGAGGACGGACTGCAGGCCGGGCTGGCGGCCGCCGAAGCGCTGGGCGGCATACGCCGGCCCTGGAGCGTGCCCGACGAATCCGGCCGCATCCAGATCACGCTGAAAGAAGCGGCATGAGCCTCGCCTCTGCCATCTATAGCGGAACGGTGGCGCACAGGCGGCTGCGGCCGCGGATGCATTTCCTCAAATACCGCGCCTTCTGGATGCTGTTCGACCTGGACGAGCTGCCGGCGCTGGACCGGTCCTTCAAGCGCTTCTCCCATAACCGTTTCAACCTGTTCAGCTTCCATGACCGCGACCACGGCGACAGCTCCGGCAAGCCGCTGCGCGAGTGGGTCGAGCGTCATCTGAAAGAAGCCGGGATTGCGGCAGACGGCGGGCCGATCCGCCTGCTCTGCCTGCCTCGCATCCTGGGCTATGTGTTCAATCCGATCAGCGTTTATTTCTGCTACCTCAAGGACGGCACGCTGAACGCGATCCTCTATGAGGTGAACAACACCTTCGGGCAGCGCCACTCCTATCTGATCCCGGTCGAACCAAACGGGCGGCGGATGATCGAGCAGTCCTGCCCCAAGCGGCTCTACGTGTCGCCGTTCAACGACATGGAGATGTCGTACCAGTTCAAGGTGCTGCCGCCCGGTGAAACGATCGCGGTCGGCATCGACGCGCTGGATCCGCGCGGCCTGCTGATTACGACCGCCCTCAGCGGCAAGCGGAAGGCGTTTTCGGACGGGGCGATGGTCGGCGCATTCCTGGCCCATCCCCTGCTCACCCTGAAAGTCATCGTAGCTATTCACTGGGAGGCCTTGCGGCTCTGGCTCAAGGGGGTGAAGATAACCGAGCGTCCGCCAGGCCCTGAACAGCCGGTTTCCCTCGGATCGGGAGCCATCGGAAAATAAGACGGCTTTGGCGGGCCCGACAGGAGCCCGAGACAATGCCGCAATATCGTTCCCGCACCACCACCCATGGCCGCAACCAGGCCGGCGCCCGCGGCCTCTGGCGCGCCACAGGCATGAAGGAAGAGGATTTCGGCAAGCCGATCATCGCCGTCGCCAATTCCTTCACCCAGTTCGTGCCCGGCCATGTCCATCTGAAGGACCTGGGCCAGCTGGTGGCGCGCGAGATCGAGAGCGCCGGCGGCGTCGCCAAGGAATTCAACACCATCGCGGTCGATGACGGCATCGCCATGGGCCATGACGGCATGCTCTACAGCCTGCCCTCCCGCGAGATCATCGCCGACAGCATCGAATATATGGTCAACGCGCACTGCGCCGACGCCATCGTCTGCATCTCCAATTGCGACAAGATCACCCCCGGCATGCTGATGGCCGCTTTGCGCCTCAACATTCCGGCCGTGTTCGTCTCCGGCGGCCCGATGGAGGCCGGCAAGGTTGTGGTCAAGGGCAAGAAGCATGCGGTCGACGTCGTCGATGCGATGGTCGTCGCGGCCGACCAGAGCTACAGCGACGAGGAAGTAAAGACCATCGAGCGCTCGGCCTGCCCGACCTGCGGTTCGTGCTCCGGCATGTTCACCGCCAATTCGATGAACTGCCTGACCGAGGCGTTGGGCCTGTCGCTGCCCGGCAATGGCTCGGTGCTGGCCACGCATGGCGATCGCAAGCGCCTGTTCGTCGAGGCCGGCCATCTGATCGTCGACCTAGCCCAGCGCCATTACGAGCACAACGACAACTCGGTCCTGCCGCGCAGCATCGCCAGCTTCCAGGCGTTCGAGAACGCCATGACCATGGATATCGCCATGGGCGGCTCGACCAACACGGTGCTGCACCTGCTGGCCGCCGCCTATGAGGGCGAAGTGCCCTTCACCATGGAAGACATCGACCGCCTGTCGCGCCGCGTTCCGGTGCTGTGCAAGGTCGCCCCGTCCGTCGCCAACGTGCATATGGAAGATGTCCACCGCGCGGGCGGCGTGATGGCGATCCTGGGCGAGCTCGACCGCGCCGGCCTCATCCATGGCAATTTACCGACCGTCCACGCCGCCACGATGAGCGACGCGCTGGACCGCTGGGATGTCGTCCGCACCAGCAGCGAAGGCGTCCGCGACTTCTACCGCGCCGCGCCGGGCGGCGTGCCGACGATGGAGGCCTTCAGCCAGAGTGAGCGCTATGACGATATCGACCTGGACCGCAAGGCCGGCGTCGTGCGCAGCGCCGAGCATGCCTTCAGCAAGGATGGCGGCCTGGCGGTTCTGAAGGGCAACATCGCGCTGGACGGCTGCATCGTGAAGACGGCCGGCGTCGATGAGAACAATCTCGTCTTCAGCGGACCGGCCAAGGTCTATGAGAGCCAGGAAGCATCCGTCGCCGCGATCCTCGGCGGCGATGTGAAGGCCGGCGATGTCGTCGTCATCCGCTATGAGGGGCCGCGCGGCGGGCCTGGCATGCAGGAGATGCTGTACCCGACCAGCTATCTGAAATCGAAGGGCCTGGGCAAAGCCTGCGCCCTGGTGACCGACGGCCGCTTCTCCGGCGGAACGTCCGGTCTCTCCATCGGGCATGTCTCGCCGGAAGCGGCGGAAGGCGGCATGATCGGCCTGGTCGAGCCCGGCGACATCGTAGAAATCGACATCCCCAACCGGGTCATCCGGCTTGCCGTTTCCGATGAGGAGCTTGCGAAGCGCCGCGCGGCGATGGAGGCGAAAGGCAAGGACGCCTGGAAGCCCAAGACCCGCCAGCGCAAGGTCTCGACCGCTCTGCGCGCCTATGCGGCGCTGACGACCAGCGCGTCGAGAGGTGCGGTGCGGGTGCTCGACTGAGCGCTGCTTCGACACGTATCGCTTTCCTTCTGCTGGTCGGCGGAACGCTGGTCGGGTTGGCCGGCACGGATCTCGTGCTGCCGGCTATCCCTGCCCTACCGGCCGCGCTGGGCGGCAGTCCGGAGCGGGCGCAGCTCGTGCTCGCGGCGTTCACGGGTGGCATGGCCGCCGGTCTGATCCTGTTCGGTGAACTGGGCGCTCGGTTCGACCAGCGCCGCCTGCTCGCCGGCTCTCTCTGGCTCTTCGCCGCAGTTTCACTCCTCTGCATGCTCGTATCGTCGCTGAACGCGCTGATCCTGGCGCGGTTCGTTCAGGGTGCGACGGGCGCCGCCGGGGCCGTCATCGCACCCGGAATGCTCCGGCTCCTCTATCGCGACAAAGTCGTCAGCGCGCTTGGCCTTTTCGGAAGCATCGAGGCCCTGGCGCCGGCGCTCGCGCCGATACTCGGGGCATCGCTGCTGCCGTTCTTCGGCTGGCGTGGAAGCTTCGGCCTGCTGGCAATCCTCGCTGCACTCCTCGCCCTGTTGGCAATGCGGCTCGCGGCACGCCTCCCCCGGCCGGAGGTCCGCGCCGCCGGCAGCTATCACGCGCTGGTGCAGAAAAAGGGCTTCATTGCTCTCGCCCTCTCCCATGCCTGCGCGCTGGCGGCGCTGCTGACGATCGTGTTCGCCGCGCCGGCCCTTTTCGCTGGCCCGCTGCAAGGCTCCATCGCCGATTTCATCGGGATGCAGGTTTGCGGTGTGGCGGTTTTCATTCTGACCGCCAACCTTACCGGGCGTCTGGTGCGGCGCTGGGGCGCGCGGCGGGTTATCCTGGCGGGTGGGATGCTGATGCTGACCGGCTCGGTGCTGCTCGCCGGCTATGGCGCCGCACGGGGACACTCAGCGGTGATCATCACCGGCATGTTCATGCTTGTGAACGGTGGGCTCGGCCTGCGCGGGCCGCCGGGTTTTCACGCCGCGATTGTGGCGGCCGGTGGAGACGATGCACGCGGTGCGGCCGCCGTGGTGATCGCGATACTCGGCGCCACAACCCTGGCCACCGCCGCGGTTGCACCGGTCATCAGCTTCGGCCTCGCTGGGCCGGCCCTGGCCGCAACGTCACTCGCGGTGCTGGCCTTGATGCTGGCGATGTTTCGAATGCACGATCGCGCGCCGGATGCAGACTTGCCGGCGCTGCAACCGGCCGCGGCCGATTTGCCCTAAACCCGCTCGTACAAAATCTCGGACCCGTCCCCGGCCTTGAAGTTCAGCCCGACCCAGTTGCGGACATCGTCGTAATAGGTCTCCAGGATCGCGTCGCCGGTCAGCGAGAAATGCTCGGCCGGGATCTCGCTGCCTGAGGCGACCGGGATCATCGCCTTGCCCATCGGGGTGATCGTCGGGCGCAGCAGCCGGCCGTCCTGGGTGTTGATCCAGGGGCCGTCGAGCTGCTTGCGGTTCCAGTGGGTGGCCGGCAGAGCATCCGGCGGGGCGATATAGGGCTTGGTCTTCGTGCCCTCGACCTTGAAGCCTTCGGGAGAATAGCGGCCGGTTGCCTTGTGGTGGGTGCCGTCGTCGTTGGTCTCGGTGTCGAGCGCGGCGAGCTGGCCGTTCTGCCAGACCTCGGTCGCGTGGTGCTTGTAGCGGAAGAGCACGATCGGGCCGAGGCCGACCTTGAGTTCGACATTGACCTCGACCTTCAGATTGCCGCCCTGGCCATCGAAGGTCAGCAGGTGCTCGCCGATCTTGTCGCCCTTGCGCATCACCGCAAAGCCGAGCGACTTGCCGGGCGGCGTCGAAAGCTGGCCCGCCTTTTCAGGCTCGGCCAACAGGCGGGGCGTATAGAGGAATGCTCCCCCGGCGATCAGCAGGTTGCGGCGGCTGATATTCACCCAGACGGCCTCTTGTTATGACGCTCTAGCTTGGGCGGCCTATGCAATACAGGCCGACATCGAGGATTCCCGATCTGAAGCCCGCTTCGCAATAGGCGAGATAATATTCCCACATATGCTTGAAGCGCTTGTCGAAGCCGAAGGTCTGGATCGCTGGCCAGGCGTCCTGGAAGCGGCGGTTCCATTCGGCCAGCGTCTGGGCATACCCATGGCCGAAATTCTCCAGCGACCGGATCTCGAACCCGGCCCGGGCGATCTGCTCGGCCATGATCTCCTTCGAGGGCAGCATGCCACCCGGGAAGATATAGCGCTGGATGAAGTCCACGCCCTGCTGATAGCTGTCGTAGCGAGCCTGCGAGATGGTGATGACCTGCAGAACGGCGAGGCCGTCATCGGTCAGGCGGGCATTCAGCGAGTCGAAATAGGTCGACCAGTATTCCTGCCCGACCGCCTCCAGCATCTCGATCGACACGATCCGGTCGAACTTGCCGGTCACGTCGCGATAGTCTTGAAGGCGGATATCGCCACGGGCCGCCAGGCCGGCCTTTTCCAGCCGGTCCCGGCTGTAGGCATGCTGCTCGGTCGACAGCGTCAGGCAGGTGATGTCGCCGGCGCCGCGATCCAGCACCCGTTCGGCCAGGCCGCCCCAGCCGCAGCCGATCTCCAGCACCTTCTCCCCGCCCTTGAGCGCGAGGCGATCCAGCACGAGGTCCTGCTTGGCGGTCTGCGCATCCTCGAGCGACTGATGCGCCTGGGTGTAGAGGGCGGAGGAGTAGGTCATGCCCGCATCGAGCCAGCGCGTGTAGAATTCGTTGCCCAGGTCGTAATGCGAGGCGATGTTGCGCCGGCTGCCGCGCTTGGTGTTGGCCGAGCGCGAATGCTTGAAGCGGCGGAGCGCGCGGACGAAGGACGAACCGGTGATGTCGGCATCCAGGCTATCGACGTTCAACGCCGCCAGTTCCAGGAACGCGGCGAGGTCCGGCGTGGTCCAGTCGCCCTCCATATAGGATTCGGCAAAGCCCAGATCGCCCTTCCACAAGAGCCAGCGCACCGGGCGCCAGTTGTGAAGGATGATGGTCGCCTCAGGCCCGGCTCCCGTCGCGGTATAGCCGACGCAGTCGCCGGCCGGGGTCTGGACGATGATCCGGCCCTTCTGGAGGCGGGAAAGGACCTTGGTCAGGAAGGCATTGGGCGCGCGCTTGAGGGAGGCCGTTGCGTCGCCTGCGGTGAAGTCGAAAGTGCCGGGTTCCAGCGCTTTTCCGTACTCTATCGCTTGGCTCTGGTCACTCGGCATCGGGTATCCCTAATCCTGGTCCATCACGAATTGTCGGCGGACGGTCCAACACTGCCCATGCGGTATAATTGCGCATCCCAAGCCACGGAAGCGACTGGAAAATTTCGCCCACCGGCAATGCCCGTTTCGGCAATCGCTTTCTATACGGTGTCTTATGTAAATTGGATGCAGTTAATGGCGCAACGAAACGATTTCCCGACAGATTCCGTGCCCAAAGCGACGCCGCACCCCCCGCGCACGGCAGCGGGTCGGTTTGAATCTCGATTTCAAGGAACCGGAAGGCTGCTGTCGGGCAGGCACCTCTCCTGCTATGACACGGGAATGCTGAAGCTCCATTGTCACTGCGGCCAGGTCCGCATCCAGGCCACAAGACATCCGGACTTCATCAATGAGTGCAACTGCACGCTCTGCAGCAAGACCGGTGCACGCTGGGCCTATTACCATCCCTCGGATGTCGTCATCGCGGGAATGACGAAGGGCTACAGTCGGGAAGACAAGGACGACCCGGCCGCGGAAGTCCAGTTCTGCGCAAATTGCGGTTCGACGACGCACTTCATTCTGACCGCGAGCGCGATCGCGAAGTTCGGGAACGTCCAGCTGGGGGTCAATATGCGCCTGGCGAATGAGGATGATCTTGCCGGAATAGAATTGCGCTACCCTGACGGACGTGCCTGGCCGGGCAGCGGTAGCTTCGACTACGTGCAAGAGCCTCGCATCATCGGCGGACGAGTGGCCTCGGAATAACTGGCTGAAAGGCACGGCGCTTTGGGCTAGGTTTCCCGCTCCTCGAACCTTCGGCCATCCCTTGCTTGAAGTCACCGATCTCCAGCGCGTCGGGCTGAGACCAGCGTCGTTCTCCCTGCCCGAGGGTACCTGCATCGCGGTCAGGGGCCCGTCCGGCGCGGGTAAGACGCTGCTGATGCGGGCCATCGCAGATCTCGATCCCAACGAGGGCCGGGTGACCTTGGACGGCGAGGACCGTGGCGCGATCCCTGCCCCGCTCTGGCGCCGCCGCGTTGCCTATGTGCCGGCTGAGCCCGGCTGGTGGGCCGAGACGGTCGGCGAGCATTACGAGGATTGGGCCGCCGCCCTGCCGCTGGTCGAACGGCTCGGCCTGACGGGAGAAGTCAGGACGTGGCCGCTGGTCCGCTGCTCGACCGGGGAGCGGCAGCGGCTGGCACTGGTTCGCGCCCTGGCTCTCAGGCCGCAGGTGCTGCTGCTGGATGAGCCGACCGCGGCCCTGGATGCGGCCATGGCCGGCGCCGTGGAGGCCCTGGTCGCAGAAGGCGTCGCCGAGGGGATGTCGGTATTGTGGGTCACGCATAATCCCGAACAGGCTGGCCGCGTCGCCGAACGTACCCTGACGGTCGAGGCCGGCCAGGTGCGGGAGGATGCGCTGTGAGCGACTATCTCGTCCTGAGCTACTGGGACCTGGCGCTGGGCAGCGTCTTCATTTTCATCAATGCGGGCCTGTCGGTCGCGCTGGAACTGGGCGTGCATAACCGCATCCTGATCGCCGGGGCGCGGATGGTGGTCCAGCTTGCCATCATGGGGCTGATCCTCACCGCCTTGTTCGCGGTCGTCTCGCCGTTCTGGACCAGCCTTGCCGCGCTGGGCATGGTGCTGTTCGCCGGGCGGGAGATCGCGGCGCGGCAGGACCGGCCGCTGGGCGGATGGTGGTCCTATGGGCTGGGCACAGTCTGCATGATGATCGGGCCGATGGTGGTGACCGTCTTTGCGCTGACCACGGTTCTGCGCGCCGACCCCTGGTACGATCCGCGCTATGCCATTCCGGTGCTGGGCATGATCCTGGGCAATGCCATGACCGGCATCGCACTGGGCATCTCCGGCCTCGTCGGCGGCCTCACCGCCCGCAGGGCGGCAGTGGAGGCGCAGCTGATGCTGGGCGCGACACGGCGGCAGGCGATGACGCCGGTGATCCGCCAGGCGCTGCGCGGCGCGCTGATGCCGATCATCAACAGCATGTCGGCAACGGGCATCGTCTCCCTGCCCGGCATGATGACCGGCCAGATACTGGGCGGCGTGGCCCCCGAGCAGGCGGTCAAGTACCAGATCCTGATCATGTTCCTGATCGCCGGCGGAACCGGCATCGGCGCGGTGGCGGCGGTGATGGGCGGCGCCTACCGCCTGACCGACAACCGCCACCGCCTGCGGCTGGACCGGCTGGGTAGCGAGAGGGGCTAACTCCAGAACGGCTTTTCCGCCGCGAAAGCCTTCCATGCCTTGGGCAATTGCTTCAAGGCCACTTCCCTGTTCGCGATCGATGCCCGGCTGATCAGGCCGATGCCCGGCGTCAGGGTGGCATCCTTGGTGTCGAGCGTATCCAGCAGCGCGTCGGTGCCCACCGTATCGTTCAGCGCCCCCAGAACCTCCAGCAATTCCTTGGCACGTTCCTGATAGCGCCTGACCCGCTTGCGCTTGTACAGCGCCTCGCAATATTCCGTACAATAGCGCAGCTTTTTCAGCGTCTTGCGCAACGAGTGCAGCTCGTCCAGCGAGCGCTCCCTCAGGCGCCGGCCGCGCTTGTCCGCCCTGGATGCGAGCCTGTCCAGCAGTTCCGGCGCGATGGCGGTCAACTTCGCATCGCCAAGATGACCGAACTCCGGGCGAAGCCATTGCCCGCTCTCGGCCCAGCCGGCCAGCGCCAGGATGAAAGCGGTCGGCTCACCCGAGTTGATCAGCGCCTGCACCCCACGATAGGCGGCCCGCCGTTCCGCCTCGATCGGAGGCCCGACCATGTCCAGCCAGGTGCCGTTCTGACCGTCCTCCGCTTTTTCGCCGGCTAGCTCGTCTATGAACACATCGCGATCGCGCGCCTCGCCGAGAATCCGGCCGAAGCGTCTTAGCGTATCCTCGAAGCGGGCGGCGGCCACGGGCTCCAGATAGGGTTCGAACCAGGCGAGCGCCGACCGGATGCGGCGTACGGCGACACGGGCCTGATGCAGCGGCTCGGCATTGTCGGTGGAGCAGAACGGCAGGTTGGCCATGAACTGAGCGGCCCCGCTGCCCATTATCCGGCGGAAGCCCTCCGCAACCGTCGCGTCCCGCGGCAAGTCGAGGGCCTGCGCCTTCCGGGCCTCGAAACCGCGGCCCGCCGCCAGCCGATAGCCGCGCATGGCCTTGCTGTCGGCACTGATCGACAGCCGGCGTGCCTCGTGAAAGGCCGCAGCGAAGCGATAGAGCGCCGCGACCGGGCCGGCCTTGAGCTCGAACTCGATCTCGTGAATCGCCTGCGCCTTTTCACCGGCGCGGACATGGCCGTTATCGACCGCCACCTCGACGACGGCGTCGTCCTCCAGCGCCAGCATATAGGTGACGCGGGCGATGTCGGTGGTGAATATCTGACGGATGGGGGCCTCGCGCCGCGCCGCCATCAGCCGGGATATCGGCGTGCCGGCCAGCCTGGTGACATCCAGCCGGTTGCGCATCAACGTCCATTCGCGCTCGAACCGCTCCATCGCCGCCCCGCCCTCGCCGGTCAGCGCCTTCAGCGTCTGCACATAGCCGTCGTCCGACTGGCGCACGCGCAGGCCGAAGCCCGCCGCGCGCAGCGCCTCGTCGGCGAAGTCGAAATATTGCGTGATCTGATGCTGGCGCACGGGTTTGGACACGGTGCGGGCCAACTTCCCGAGCAGCTTGTCGAGATTGCGCTGCCGCTGCGGCGACAGCGCAAATTTCAGCTCGATTTCCATGGATATTCGCCCCGCGTCATCCAGCAATCTGGGGCACCGCGCGCGGCGCGTCCAGCGAAGTCAGCCCCTACATGGCGATTGGGGTCGAAAGGCAAAATACCGCAACGCGGAACACTGACGGCAAAAAGCGGTTTTCGAACAAAGCGATTGTCTGCGTTAGGAAGGAGCCACCATGCTGATCATGTCGAAAAAGACCTTGTTCGCCATTGAGGCTGTTCTCGACATTGCCTGCAACGCGGGCGACAAGCCGGTCCGCAGCAGCGAAATCAGCGAGCGGCAGGGCATACCCAATCGTTATCTGGAGCCGGTGATGCAAGAGCTGGTGCGGGCCGGCATCCTGAGCGGTATCCGCGGTCCACGCGGCGGCTATCGGCTCGGCCGCAACAGTGACGAGATCGACCTGGCCGAAATCGAGGCCGTCGCCGAACGGTCCGAAAGCCGCGGTTCCCGCGACGACCAGGCCCCAGCCACCCGGCTGGGCAACGAGGTCGTCCAGCCGCTGTGCCGCGACCTGGCGCAGCGTTGGGCCAGGCAGCTCAAAAAGATCACAGTCCAGGACGTGATCGGGCGGGCGCGAAAAGACGTCCACGCGAACGCAGCCTAGGAACATCGGAACGTCACCGAGGGTTCAACGAGCGTATAATATCCACTGCTGTCGAGTGTGAACCAGACGATGCGCACGCCATGACGCCGGCATGGTCGAAATCGCGATGCCGCCGGGGATTGCTCGCAACCCTCGGCGCAGGCCTTTGGGCCGCCTCGCTCGCCGGGCACGCGCAGGACATCTCCAAGCATTACTATCACGTGCAGCAGGTCACGACCGGCTGCCAGAATCCGGCCGCCGTCAGGCTGCTCACCAATCCCGGTGAGACGGCGCAGGCCGATACGAAACGTCTGCGCTCAATCCGCTCCAGCGGCCACTGCGTGACCATCACACCACGCAGCCAATGGTCGTATCTGTGGCGGGAAAACGACGTTGCGATGATGTCCTATGCGGGCACCATCGGCCGGCCGGGTTCCTACTATCTCAAGGTGGATGAGCTGGTCGACGCCAACGGGCAGCACCCGGGCGAGCTGGATGTCGATGCCAACCCGGTTGCAAGCAGCTCCTCGGGAGACGCGATCGTCGCACCGCAACCGTCGGGCGCCGCCGCGAAAGCGCCAGAAGTTCCGACCATCATCCCTCCCGCGCCTCAGCCGCAGGTGGCGAGCACGGCCGCGCCCAGCAAATCGATCGACCAGTTGATCGACAAGGCCGGCGCCGCCCCACCATCCTTCGCGCCGCCGCCGGACAACAGCGCACCGGCCAGCGCCCCCGATTCCTCCTCGCAGATCTGGGTTCCGGCCATATGCCTGGCGCTGGTGGTCGCCGCGCTGGGCCTTTATGCGGCGCTGCGCGGACGGACCGGAAAAACCCAGAATTACGAACCGGCGCTGGAGATCGCGCTCGGCGAAATCCAGGCGCAGACAGCCGCCTTGCATGCGGCGAAATCGGAATCGACGCATGCCGACCGCTATGGAACCGTCCGGCAGGACGGGTGGGCCCGTGAAAAGGCCACTTTCATAGATTCACGTATCGCCCCCAGGCTGCGCGACGCCGGTTACGGGAACTTGCTGCCGGCCTTGCTGCCGACGATCGACACCGAGATCGAACGCCGCGCCAACGCCCTGGTCGACCCTTCGCTATCGGAGGCAGCTGCTGGAACGGGATATCTCAACGGCGCCGACCATGAGGCGATCGACCCCGAACTCTCCGACTATGCCACCCGCTGCGCCTCGGCACTGCAAAGCGCCGGCTGGACGACCGATCCCAGTCCGGCGGCCTACAGCAAGGCCGTCGATATCTTCGCGGAACGTGACGGCCGCAAGCTGCTATTGCAGTGCAAGGGCGGCGGCGCGCCGGTCGGGGTCGAGGCGGTGCAGCAGGTCTATACGCTGAAGGACCGCCGGCATGTCGACATCGCCGCGATCGTCACCCACGCCCCATTCACCCGCGCAGCCCAGCAGATGGCCTCCGCCAACGGCGTGCACGCCCTGCATGACGAAGATCTGATGCGGCTGATCCAGTAAATCCCCACCCCGCGGTTCGGCGTCATTTTTGTGACCAGGGAACTAACCGGTTCCGGGAGAGGAACCGCCGGCCGCGGTGCAGCATTGTGTCCGAAGCGTAGTTTTCCCGAAGCTAAAGGCTTGTCCCCATCGATGCGTATTACATCCCTTCTCGGACATACTGCACCATCCCAGCCCGGAAAATTCTTCTCGACCCTCGGCGCAGCGCTGCTGACGACGGTGTCTCTGGCGCAGGCGGGCAATCCCGACGTCACGACTTATCACAACGACCGGCAGCGTACTGGCTGGAACAATCAGGAGAGCCTGCTGACCCCCACGACGGTCGCCGGCACGTCGTTCCAGAAGCTGGCCACGGTCGTGCTGGACGAACAGGTCGACGCCCAGCCGCTCTATGTCGCGCGCCAGCCGATCGAAGGCAAAGGCGTCCACAACACGGTCTATGTGGCGACGGAAAACAATTCGGTCTACGCCATCGATGCGCAAACCGGGACTATATTGCTCCACCGCAATTTCGGTGTGCCTGTGCCGCTGTCCGCGATACCGGGCGGATGCCCGAACAACGTCCGCAGCGTCGGCATCAATTCGACCCCGGTGATCGACCCGGCCGCCGGCACGCTTTACGTCCTCACCTATAATTACGGCACCAAGCAGCCGACATATTATTTCCACGCCCTGGACCTGAGCACGCTCAAGGACAAGGTCGCGCGCAAGATGGCCTCCGGCTCGGCAACCCTGACGGACGGCACGGCATTCCCGTTCAGCTCCGCGACGAACCGTCAGCGCGCCGCCCTGCTGCTGAGCCACAAGACCGTCTATGCCGCCTTCACCAGCTTCTGCGACAACATACCGTCGAAGACGCGCGGCTGGATTCTGGGCTTCCAGACCGGGACGGCGAAGCCGAACAGCGGCATGATCGCCAACAAGCTGGCGACCTCGCCGAAATCCTATTTCCTGAGCACGATCTGGATGTCGGGCTATGGCCTGGCCACCGACCAATATGAAAATATCTATTTCGTGACCGGGAATTCGGACCCGACCAATACACAATTCTATCCCAACAACCTGGCCGAAAGCGTCGTGAAGCTGACGCCCGACCTGGCCCACGTGGCGAGCTATTTCACCCCCGGCACGGCGGCGACGGGGCGGCAGGCGCTGGATCAGTCCGACCTCGATTTCGGCGCCGGCGGCGCGATGATCATCCCCAATCAGCCGGGCAAGTATCCGCGCCTGGCCGTCGCCGCCGGCAAGGTCGGCACGATGTACCTCATGAACCAGCTCTCGCTCGGCGGCTATACCAACGGCTCAGACAACGTGCTGCAGACGGTGGATATCGGCCAATGCTATTGCGGCCCGTCCTACTATCAGGGCGCGGACGGGGTCGGACGCGTGATCAGCAGCGGCGGCCAGAAGGTCAAGGTCTGGAAGATCGTTACCTCGCCGACCGGCGCGCCGCAGCTCGTTCAGGAAAGCGAATCGCCGCCGATCACGAGCGGGCAGGATAGCGGCTTCTTCACCTCGGTGACGTCCAATGGCACGACGGCGGGCAGCCAGGTGATCTGGGGCCTGTCGCGGCCGAACCGGCAGAACCCGTCGGCGATCCAGCTCTACGCATTCGATCCCAATGCGGGCGGCGGCCAGGCCAAGACCATCTTTATCGGCAATGCCGGGGTGTGGCCGGACTCCGACGGCAACGCCAACCTGGTGCCGATGGTGACCAACGGTCATGTCTATGTCGCAAGTTATAAGCAGCTGACCATTTTCGGCCTGGCCAAGGCCGGAACGGCGGCCAGGACCGTAGCCGAGCCGCAGGTCGCAACGACAATCGAGGAAGCCGCGCCCGCCCTACCCGGCCATGTCGTCTATGGCAAGCTGATCGCCGTCCAGGGCACGACGCTGACCCTGGAGACGCGCAGCGGTGAGCACCTGACGGTCGATCCGGCCGTGGCGAAGAAAAACGAGACGGAGAATCTGCCGATCATCGGGCGGGCCTATCAGGCGCGCGGCGAATACGATCGGCAGGGCGTTCTGCACGCTGTCGCGTTTCAGCGGGTCAAAGACCAGGCCGAGCTGTGGAAAGCGGAT
>Ga0207694_10000939_pt1 | contig 25682 bp, 21 predicted proteins | sample KBSC34metaG_FD_184353 | JGI IMG/M metagenome (GOLD analysis project Ga0207694, IMG submission 184353) | Corn rhizosphere microbial communities from Kellogg Biological Station, Michigan, USA - KBS C3-4 metaG (SPAdes) (version 2) | ecosystem: Host-associated > Plants > Roots > Rhizosphere > Soil... | reverse complement strand
GTTTCGCCCGACGGACGAAACTGTGGCTGCGCTTTGGTCTGCTTCTGTGTCAGGTCGCGATGATGGCCCGATGCATCGGGCCAGACTTCGATGGGATCGCCGGTCTGCAGAGGATTGCGCCCACTCCCTAGTTGTGCGTCAGAAAGCTTCGAAGCATCGAACCACAGCGATAGCCCGGAGATCACTGGCATCCGCTTGTCGCCCCATTTCTCGATGGCCGGCCCCGTACGGTCGTCGGCCATTGCCGAGACAGATGAGAAGATGGTGACTGCTATGCAGAAGAGTTGTTTGCGATACATCGATCAAACCTTGAAGGTCAGGAATAGTGGATTTCTAAAGTCACTGTGGCATTTGCAGCTTCATGAACGTGGCGACTTGTGATTTGATCGCGGTTTCCGTTGGCAGACGTTCCATCGAACTGGCTCCGTAGAACCCTTGGATGTCGCATCGATCCAGCATGTATTGAGCGTCCGCAGGCATTGCAATCGGACCCCCGTGACACAGGACAATAACATCCTGTCGTACCGATCGGCCCGCCCTGACGATGGCGTTCACTCGTGTCACGCAATCGTCGAGCGTCAATACGGTCTCGGCACCGATTGCGCCTCCCGTGGTCAGTCCCATGTGCGCGACCAGAATATCCGCACCAGCCCGCGTCATGTCGATCGCCTGCGGTTCATCGAATACATATGGCGTCGTCAACAGCCCCAATCGATTGGCCGCTGCCACACAGTCGACCTCCAATTGATAACCCATTCCCGTCTCTTCCAGGTTGGCGCGAAACAGGCCATCAATCAGGCCAACCGTGGGAAAGTTCTGGATTCCAGCGAAACCCAGATCGATCAACTCTTTCAGAAAATGATCTCGCATCAAGAAGGGATCGACGCCGCACACTCCAGCAATCACGGGAGTGTGATCGACGGTTGTCAGGACTTCTTGAGCCATCTCCTTGACAATCTCATTGGCATTGCCAAAAGGCAATAATCCGGCCAAAGAAAAGCGAAGAAGCGGGCGGCATCGACCCGAGTTATAGATGACAATCAGGTCGATGCCGCCCGCTTCTTCGCTTTTGGCACTGATGCCCGTTCCGGCTCCGCCGCCGATGATTGGTTGGCGTTTCGAGATCTTGTCTCGCAGGCGAGTGAGGATGGATTCTCGAGTGTGTCGCATGTTGTCAATTCTGTCCTGTTTTAGTTTTCACGAACGAGTTACGCCCGCGGCAGCAACTCTTGAAAGTGCTGCAATAATGCGGTGGAGAATTTGGGATTGTTGATATCGTAAGGCAAGCGAATCAGTTGTCGCTGCGCTGTCACGTGAAGTCGGCTGGATAACTCAGTAAACAGGGCGGCATCAGCCTCGGGATCGTGAAACGGCTGACCAGGAACGTCAAGCAATGACAATCCTCCTTCCGGTATCACCAGGGTTAGCGGGGCCGTCGACTGATTCAGTTTCTCGGCGATCCAACGGCCGATTTTTCGATTCTCGTCCGGAGTGGTGCGCATCAAGGTTACTTGTGCATTGTGAACATGCAGGCGGCGCTCTCGAAAGGCCGCAGGAACCGTGTCTATGGCGCCAAAGTTAACCATGTCCAGTGCTCCCAGGCTGAGGACCAGTGGAATCTGACTCTGGATCAATTTCTCAAAACGATGCGGACCACTGGGAAAGACACCGCCCACAACTTCATCGGCAATTTCGGTCGTCGTGATATCAAGGACGCCAATAATCAATCCCGACGCCACAAGTTGTTCCATCGCGCGACCGCCCGTGCCCGTGGCATGGAAAACCAGGCAGTCATACCCCTGCGACTCCAACCGTTCGCGCACTTGAGTGACGCAGGGCGTCGTGACGCCAAACATGGTCATGCCGATCGCCGGGCGCGCTTCGCGCCGTTGCAGTGGCTGTTGAACCATACCGGCCAGTGCAAACGCGGCATTCGACAGAATGACTTCCGAAACGGCATTCAGTCCGGAAACATCGACGACGGAATACATCATCAAAATGTCGGAGCAGTCGACGTAGGGAGCAACGTTTCCGCTGGCGACCGTCGAGACCAGTAGCTTCGGCAACCCGATCGGCATCGCTCGCAGCGCGTGCGAAATTAATGACGTTCCACCACTGCCGCCCAGCCCGATGATGCCCAAGACGCAGCCCAGCGACTGTTCCCGCAACAGATAACGACGCAGACACTCGGCCATTTCTCCGATCGCGCTGGCGCGGTCAGTACCGGCGCTGTTTCTGTGATTGCTAATACGTTGCGAGGAAGTGTCACCATTTCGACTCGCAGCGGCCCTGACCTCGTCGCGCGTCACGTCGGGGACGACCGACGGTTCTGACAACGTGCCCACGTCGACGATCCGAACGCAGAATCCGCGTCGACGCAGGATCTCCGCGACAAACCCTAATTCGAATCCTTTCGTGTCCATCGTGGCAATGACGTAAACCGCTGGCGTCATGCGAGGGTAGTCCCAAAAATGAGGTAACAGTGGAAACAGTACCTTCACCCATTAGCAAAGGCCGCGCCGCTGCAGTACTGTTGATCAATCGCTTGAAACCAATGGATATTCTGGAGATTTGATTGTGGGCCGATCGACATCGCTTTGGCGAAGTGTTACCTGGGTTACGTTATTGTCGTTGCAACTGGTAACAGTCGTTCCTATTTCCGACTGGATGAGTTCATGACGAACTTGGCTGAGTTTCTATCTGCGGTTCCGATCGATCGTCCCGCGATTGCCGTGGTCGCTGGATCGGGCATGATTGCGCGCTGTGCAGTCGAGTCAGGAGCTGATTTGCTGCTGGCCTTGAACGCCGGAGTCTATCGTGCACACGGCGTTGGAACGCTGGCATCTTTCCTTCCGTTCGGCAACGCCAATCAGCAAACAGAGAGACTGTTGCGTGAGCATCTGTTACCGCAACGACACCAGACACCGATTGTTGCAGGACTGTTTTCGGCGGACGCCCCCGATGACGTGGCCGCATATCTGGATCGTTGGCGAAGTTGGGGCGTCGAAGGAATCGTGAACTGGCCGGCTGTCGGCTTTGTAGACGGCACATTCCGACGGGCGATTGAGTCCGCCGGAATGGGAACGGCATCGGAGGCCACCATGTTGCGGCAGGCCAAGCAGATGGGATTCCGCACATTTGGTTTTGCATTGTCCGTCGAAGAAGTGCGAGCGTTCCTGGATGTTAAAGTCGATGGGCTGATTCTAAACCTGGGCCTGACAAGAGAACTGGATGACGTTCGCGAACGACGCGATCGCATTCAACAATGCGTAACGCGACTGAACGAGATGCTTCAGCTCGTTGACTCACTTCCATCTCCGCCACTCTGCCTGGCCTTCGGCGGTCCCGTCACGTCGGCCGAGGACCTGCGCGCGCTGGTGCGGCAGACTCATATCCGTGGCTTCGCAGGCGGATCGGTGTTCGAACGCTTGCCGGTCGAGTCGGCAGTCGTGGCAACCGTCCGGCAATTTCGGCAATCACTGGCGACGGTGGATCACGATCGGCAGTCGCAGGGGTTGGGCCCGATCACCGGTTCCAGCCCCGAGATGCAAGAACTGTTCGATCTCCTGCGGCGTGTGGCACCTCAGAATGTGAACGTGTGTATTGAGGGCGAAACGGGAACCGGCAAGGAACTGGTCGCGATTCAGATTCATCGGCTCAGCAAACGCAGCGGACATCCCATGATTACGCTGAACTGCGGCGCGATCCCTGATTCGTTGTTGGAAAGCGAACTGTTCGGACACGAAAAAGGAGCCTTCACCAGCGCTGACAAACGCCGCAAGGGCAAGTTTGAGCTCGCCAATCGAGGAACGCTGTTTCTGGATGAAATTGCTGACCTCAGTCCGCGGGGACAGGTCTCATTGTTGCGTGCAATTCAGCAGCAAGAGATCACGCCGATTGGGGGTGATGTTGCGATTCCCGTCGATGTCCGTATTTTGACCGCTTCCAATAGGCCGCTGAAAGACGAAGTTGCTCAAGGGCGGTTCCGAGAAGATCTTTACTATCGACTGAATCAAATCACCTTGCGCATTCCCTCGTTGCGCGATCGTTTGTCCGATCTCTCGCTTATCGTTCGTGAGTTGCTCGATCAACTGCAAATCGAATATGGCTCGCGGATGCTGGATCTCTCTCCGCGTTTTGTGATCAAATTGCAGCAACATGCATGGTTCGGCAATGTGCGCGAACTCGAAGCCGTACTCCGAGAAGCCGCGATCCGGGAAGACGGAAGCATCCTGGAAGGACGGCACTTCGTTCCCACCTTGTCCGATTTGTTGCATGTCGGGAATAGGAGTCGTGGCGGCAGCAACGATGTCGACCACAGGTCCCGTAAACCTAGCGCAGACTGCGCAATCCGCCCGTCGGATCATCGAGCGGCTACAGCGATCGACCAGAACAGCAAACAGCGACAAAAATCGGCCGCAGGGCAAGCCTTGGAGTTGTGTCAGGGAAACAAGTCGCACGCCGCCAAACTACTAGGAATATCTCGCAAGACGCTGTATGTCTGGTTGAATTCAGGTAAGCAATATTGAGCTTCAGAGGGTCAATCGAGGCTGTGAGGTGATGCATGTGAGACTGAAATCGACTTACCCCTTAGACTGAGTCCGACGGGTGCCACGTTTGTGGACTCTTCGAAAAAAGCGTGTCCTTCCAATCGCTTCTGTCAAAGTGCAGATAGCAGACACGGCTTTGTCGAGGGCTCGACAAACGGGGCACCCGTGACTATCGGAGCCGCCTTGTTTTGCTTAAAGCGCCCTGTTCTTGCATTTCAATGCGAACGTTTAAGCATGGACTGCATCTGACCGAATTCCCAGCCCCGGCGGACGGCTTCTCGATTGGCGGACCAGTCGTCTTCACCCCATTCTTTCCGCATCGCCGATTCGGTCTCGTCGTTCCAGTCCTCCCCCCAGTGTCGACGAGCGGCGTAGCCGTATCGATAGGCTTGCTCGTCACTATCCATGCATTCGTCCTCGACCTCTTCGTCCTGGTGCTCGGTCGGCACATTTCCAGGCGGGATCGGTTCAGAGCCGATAGCTTGAGCAACGGTGTCGGATAAGCGCTGCTTCAGGGCAGGAATACTGCTGCCGAAGTCGTGCTTCGTCTGCTGCCAATCGCGACGGAATGCGGCTTTGATTTTGTTCCACGCGGACGCATCTTCCGCTGTGTACCAGACGGGGCACATGCGTGTTGTTATCGACATGATCTGATCTCCTTCGACATGTTCGATGTGAGATCGCCGATTAGCAGAGGGTCTCAAACAACTAGCGGGGTCTCACATGAGCAGAGCGACGGCCAAATTGGTCGTCAATACTTTGAAGTGCGTTCTGCATCTTTTGTTGCACAGCTTCAGCCGGTCTCAATCGGCCGCGCGCATCGCAGATCAAGCTTTCGTCGCCCTGTGTTTCAACGACATCGGGTGATGTACGAGCGGAATAGTCAGACGTGAAATCGCTGAACGGTCGCATGGTGAACTCCTCTACGCGAGACCTAATCATTTGTCGCCAAATCCTCCTTGAGCGAATGCGATGCCGCAATTGGGAGTTGTCGCAAGAAATGCTGGAATCCCCTAAAAACAGGCGGAAACCATTCAGTCACAAGAGCTTCCTGAGCCCGTGACCAAGGCAGAACAGATCGTTTAGAAATCGCGTTGGCTTGCGAAGAATCACCTTCGGCTAACGGGAGTGCCGCGATGAGGCATGAGCGCGATGACCAATCGGAGAGAGCGTCTAATCGGTCGAATAGAGTCTCGGAATGCGACAACTTCAATGTTGCGTCCGCGCACCGTGATTGTCCTTTAGAGCGCGATCGGCATTCTCGGTACGTCGTGCCAGCAGCCACACTCGGAATGCATCGTCGAGAGTTTTAGGATCTGGAGCCTCGGCGACGTAGCACAGAGATCTCAGGCCGGTTGGATCGGCTTTAGAATTGGCTCGGCATAAATCGTAGAACGATTTCAGCAGCATCCGTTCCTGCAAATACAGACACAGCGAACGAACGTGAGCGTAATCGATCGTTGCTCGTTCGGCGGCCCCGAATCGTTTCGACGTGACATCCTCAAGCAATCGCAATTTACCGCCGTGCAGCGCATCCAGTGCTGTCCCGACGCGCCAGTTTTCGACACCGATCAGTTGCAAGCCATCCGCCGAAAACTCGCACTCTTCATGAAGCGATGCCAGGCCTTCATCGAACCATTCGGGCATCGTAGGAAAATTGGCATGCGCCAAGGCATGCGTCAGCTCGTGGGCAATCGTGCCTTCACCTGAGGCCAGATTGACGATCACTCGTCGCTGTTTTCTCAGGTAGAGACCCGAGTACTGACTGCGCTCCTGATCATCCAGCAACAGATTGCACTGGCGAAACCGTTCATCAGAGGAACACAGCATGACAGAGATCGGGTGACGTGGTGAGCGTTCGAAGTAACGTGATTCGAGCGCGCGCGCGATTGGAACGACGGTCTGGTGATAGCACTGGTTGAGTTGTTCCGCCGACAGATCTCCACCAATCACGAACGGCTCGTGAGTCACGACGATCCATTCGCGACCAAGACGACTTCGCAGACCATCGGCTGTCGTATTGCACTGGACGCTCAACGGGATTGACGGATCGACATCGGGTTCTGTTTGCTCAGAGACATTCGCCACGTCGGTCGGGTTCGAACGCAGGCGCGACGGGGCTGCGACGATGTAGCACGCCGTCACCAATAGGATTGGCCCAATCGTTAAAATCTGTTTGCGCGTCAGAATCACGCTGTCTATCCGACTCTGTGATGGCTTACGCCATTGTCCTGTACTGCGCGTTTTTTTCGCAGTGAATTGAGGACGTCAAACAATCTTCACCACACTCAACTTTACTCTGCGTAAACTGGGATGATGCCGTTTTCTTACAAGACTGTGGCAAACTTTCGATTGATTGTCTGCGTTGCAACCAGTTGATACGATCCTTCGACTTTGCCGTTAGATGCGGCAGATTTCGTGTGCTCGCTAATGGTACGACCGGCCCAAGTTCCTCTCTGAAGCAGGCTTTTTACGGATGGATTCCAACCTTTACCGGCATCTCGGTGCTCATCCTGACGTTCAAGATGGAATCGCCGGCGTTCGTTTTGCCGTCTGGGCTCCGAATGCCACCGAAGTCTCCGTATTGTGCGATCTGAATTCTTGGATGCATGGCCGGCATTGGTTGAATTCCAGTAGCAACGGGGTCTGGTGGGGGTTTATCCCCGGCATGAAGCATGGCGATGGCTATAAATTCGGGATTCGAACGCGCGAAGGTCACCTGCTGCAGAAGTCTGATCCATACGCCTTCGCCTGCGAAAACCCTCCCAAAAGCGCGTCAGTTGTCTATGACCTCAGCGGTCATCAATGGCGCGATCAGGAATGGCTGGCCAAACGCGAATCGTCAAATTGGAACGAGCAACCGGTTTCAGTTTATGAAGTGCACCTTGGTTCGTGGAAACGTCCGACCGACGGACGACAGTTCTTCACCTATGCCGAGTTGGCCAAGCAACTGGCCGAGCATGTCAAGGAACTGGGTTATACGCACATTGAACTGATGCCAATCACTGAGTATCCCTTCGACGGGTCGTGGGGTTATCAGGCGACCGGCTATTTTGCTCCGACCAGCCGTTTCGGATCGCCACACGATTTCATGGAGTTCGTCGAAGTCTTTCATGAACACGGGATCGGTGTGATCGTCGACTGGGTTCCCGCACACTTCCCGACGGATGGACATTCGCTCGGTTCATTCGATGGAACGGCATGTTACGAACACCAGGATCCAAAGAAGGGTTTCCATCCCGACTGGGGAACGCTGATCTTCAATTACGGCCGCCACGAAGTGCGCGACTTCCTGCTATCGAGCGCCCGCTTCTGGATGGAGACGTATCACATCGACGGGCTGCGAGTCGATGCCGTGGCGTCGATGCTCTATCTCGATTACTCGCGCAAGCCTGGCGAATGGGTGCCGAACATGTTCGGCGGCCGCGAGAACCTTGAGGCGATCGATTTCCTCAAGGAAATGAACACAATGCTGTATCGTGAGTTTCCGGGCATTCTCACAATCGCTGAAGAGTCGACAGCCTGGGGTGGAGTCTCGCGTCCTGTCTACACGGGTGGCCTGGGCTTTGGCCTGAAATGGGACATGGGCTGGATGAACGACACGCTGCGCTATATGCGTCGCGAGCCGGTTCACCGCAAGCACCATCAGAATGAACTCTCGTTCCGCATGGTCTACGCCTTTACCGAAAACTTCATGCTGCCGTTGTCGCACGATGAGGTCGTCCACGGAAAGTGCTCACTGCTATCACAAATGCCGGGCGATCATTGGCAGAAGTTCGCCAACCTGCGTTTGCTGTACGGATACCAGTACACCCAACCGGGCAAGAAGTTGCTGTTCATGGGTGGCGAACTGGGCCAATGGCTGGAATGGAATCACGATACGCAACTGGACTGGCCGCTGGTCGGTCAGCCGCTACATGACGGAATCCGTCGGCTGGTCCGAGACCTGAACAACTTATATCGCGGCGAGCCCGCGTTGCACGAACTTGATATGTCTGGCGAAGGGTTTCGCTGGATCTCCTGTGACGATTGGCAAAACAGTGTCTATGCCTACGTCCGACAGGGTAAATCACCGACAGATCGCGTGATCGTCGTCATCAACTTCACGCCCGTCCCTCGGCACAATTACAAGGTCGGCGTTCCCGCCGCAGGTTACTACATCGAACGATTGAACACCGATTCCAATCTGTATGGTGGTTCGAACGTCGGGAACGTCGGCGGCGTCTATTCTCAACCGGGGACGTGCCATGGCGAGAATCAGTTCGTCTCGTTGACGATTCCCCCGTTGGGAATGCTGGTCTTGAAGCCGGTCGTGGCAGGTTGATCCTGCTCGTCCAGCGATCGTCTGGTTGAGTTTCTGGGTGGGAGTGGCTTGGCCGTCGCGTTCGCACCAAGAACTTTCAGCACAATCGTTGAGATAATCTCGCAGCGCTGTCGAAATGAGTCGAGCTAAATCGACAATCGGGTGAAGTGTGTTCTCGTCGAGTGACGGGATTCGATTAACCACCAGATTTCGAAGGAGTTACGGCCATGCCTCGACCAGCGACCAAATCGATCCCCGAGGGACTGCATTCGGTCACCCCGCACCTCGTTTGCGATGGTGCTGCGGCGGCAATCGATTTCTATAAGAAAGCGTTTGGCGCGACCGAGGTCCTACGAATGGCCGCGCCGGATGGCAAGTTGATGCATGCGCAGATCAGGATCGGTGATTCGTCGGTGATGCTGGTCGACGCGAATCCGACCTGGGGCATCTTTGGACCCAAAGCCCTGAACGGCACGCCTGTCACGATTCACCTGTTTGTCGACGACGTCGATACGATGGCAGCCCAGGCAGTCGCGGCCGGGGCGAAAGTGATCATGCCCATCGCCGACATGTTCTGGGGTGATCGTTACGGGCAGTTCGAAGACCCATTCGGCCACCGCTGGTCAATCGCCACTCACAAGCTGGACATGGGACCGGAAGAGATTCGAGCTGCCATGACCGGCGCATGCGGTTGAGTCCGATTTGACCGCGCGTGTGACGGAGAGTGAGTGAATCACATCATCAATCAAGTACCGATGGAAGAGATAGGGGTGGCTGTGGTCGACGCTTCGTCGTCCACAGAATCTGCGAAACGATTAGTTCCACTTCTACTTTGGACGACGAAGTGTCGTCCACAGCCACCTGCACGAACCTGAAGCGACGTCACTTCGAATTGCGATCCGCCAGAAGTTTGTCAAGCAGAAATGCTGTTGCCGTAGCATACTTGTCCGACTTCGATGTGCCCGGAATCAGCAGGTGGCATTCATGCCCTGCTGTATCCGACTTCTCTTTCAGTTTGACGCCATAGACCGGGTGATGGATCCCGTGTCCTGCGTCTTTCGATGGCAGGGTCATGTCGCTTCCGTAGGTCATGAAGAGTGGCGGATCCTGACCGTCGACATGATTGTATGGAGAGAATTCGACATATAGAGGCTTATGTTGGTCATAGTTCTTCAAGGCGCCTTCGATCGTCGCTTCTCCCACCGCCATGTTGATCATGCGATGTTTGAGCACGTTGGGACCCAGCCAAGGCTCGATCACCTTCGGGTCAATCGAAGTCTGGCCGGCATTTACGGCCGCAGCGCAAACTCGAGTCGATTCGCGCTGGACCGGATCCGCTGATTTCGGGTCTGCCAGATCGTCATGTAGCAGCAGCCACATTGATGTGCACGCCCCGGCGCTGCCGCCGGTCAGGGCAATTCGGCTGGTATCGATTTTCCAGTCGGCCGCTTTCGTGCGCAAGAATTGAATCGCCCGCGCCGCGTCGTGCACCGGCGCCGGCAGGGGATGCTTGCCCGTCAGGCGATAGTTGACCGCCGCGTATGAGATCCCTTTATCGAGAAACACTTGAAAGTGACTGGGATCCTGTTTTTTGTCTCCACCAACCCAGCCCCCGCCATGAATGTAGACCAAAAGTGGGCGCGGACCATCGCCGGTCGCCTGCCAAAAGTCGAGGACGTTTCGTTCATCAGGTCCATACGCCACATTTGCAGCCGTGGGCTCAATTTGGGGTTTTGATTGTTCCTGAGCGAATGCTTTGACAGACACCAGCAACAGGGCACAACAAACTAATCGCATCATGGGGATCTCCTTCGACTCAACGAGCGGCTATCAGGCACGGTGATATTCAGGCTGCCTACGTGGATTTGTTACGGGCTCTCAATCGGAATGTCCGCGTTTTCGCCAGGCCCAACGAAACAAATTGCGAGAATCAACGTAGCGGCTTTGGTTCGAGGCACTGCCCAACACGACCACGATCAATTCTTCATTCTGATGCATTCCCAGCGAAACCAGACACGCTCCCGCGGCATCGGTTGTGCCCGTCTTGACGCCGAAGTAGCCTGCGATTTCCAGTAACTCATTTGAGTTCTTCCAGACGACATTGCGTGAGTAACCGCCCGGTCCTTCGACTCGGACCGCATGTTTTCTAGTTTGAACATAGTTACGGAACTGGCTGTTTTGCATCGCCCGGCTGGCTAGGATGGCTTGATCGATTGCTGTCGAACGACTGCGAGTATCAGGTAACCCATGCGGGTTCGCATAGACGGTTTCATTCATTCCGAGTGTCTCAGCCGTTCGATTCATCTGCACCACGAATCGAGCGATCGGTGACTGCACGTCAGCAGAACCGTCCTCCGTCGCGCAACGCGGCCCAGCGAATTCAGCCAGCGCAGTAGCGGCGTCGTTTCCCGATGGCAACATCAGTCCGTACAGCAATTCCCCAACGGAAACCTTCTCACCCTTCTTCAACCCACAGGTGCTGCCAGGCGTCTTGTCCGCGTCGGACGAAAAAGTGATGACCTCGTCGAGCAGCTTCGAGTCTTCAGCCGCCAGTTGCAGGACGACCCAAGCTGTCATGACCTTAGTCATGCTGGCAATCTCGCGCCGCTCGTTTCCTTTGTCCTGCCACAGCGGGCGACCTGTTGCCGCATCAGCAATCACCCAGGCTCGTGACGACACGATCGGTGGTCCGTCGATGCTGTCGGCTGGCTTGGTGGGCGCAATCTCTTTGTTGATCAGATCAGGCTCAGCTGTACCGTCCTCGTCCTTCAGGATCAGCGGCCCCAATGCCTTCCAGGTTTCTGTGTCGATGGCACCCGTCGGATTCAGGCTTTGAGCTTGTTGAAACGCGACGACTGCCTGGCGCGTGACGGGGCCAAAGTCGCCGTCGACTGACAACCGGGTTCCGGCTGTTCGTTTGTTGAGTGTTCGTTGCAATGCTTCGACTAATTCGCCCGAAGCGCCTTCTTTCAGATCCTGCGGTGCTTGGTCAGTCGTCGGAATTTTGGGTGGATTGAAATGTTCGAACGCTCGTCGCGCAATCTCGGCGCACAACCACACGCCGGCATTGTCGTCGGTCCATGACTGATCGACGTTATTGGACGTCAACACGCAGATGGCAATGTGCCCCGACGGACTTTCGATGACCCCGGCGGCAGTCCGTGTTCCTCCGACCGAACCCGTTTTGATCGCGATCGGCATGCCCTTCGGAAGAAAGCGTCCGAAACGAGCTTTGTCCTCGCACGCGGACAAATGATCGAGCATCTGCTTCGAGGCATCGGCCGAGACCAGTTCCCGGCGATCGAGTTTGACAAGCAATTGCAACATTTCCGCCGCCGTGGTGCTGCCCAAACCAAACTTGGCACTTCGGTCAGGCGCAATCGAAGTGTCACCGCGATAAATCTTCGAATGCAGCCGAGTGTTTGACAGATTCCAACCGGACATCAAGTCACTGGTGACGGGTAGGCCGAGTTGGTCGACAACGAGATTGGTTGCCGTGTTGTCGGAATAGACTGTCATCAGCCGAATTGCGTCCCGCAACGAGATCCGAGTTCCGGAGCTGAAGTGCGACGTCAAGATTCCCGACCCCGGAACTTTGTCAGCCTCTTTCAGCTCAAGGCTTTGTTCCAGGTCGAGCTTGCCCGACTCGGCCTGATGATAGGCAGCGATCATGATCGGCAGTTTGATCAAGCTCGCCGTTGGCATCGGTTCCTCGGCTCGATGCGCGAACGAGGCCGACGTTGAAAGGTGCTGAATCGCGACTGCGACAACGCCGTCATGTGCCGCAATCACCGGCCGAAGCACGTCTGCCAGACGCGGATCATCTTCGGCGTGAGTCTTTCCTGATCCTGCGAGAATCAGAACCAGAGCCGAAATCCAAAATGTCCCAGCGAGTTCCGCTACCGATTTCATCGTCACCTCGATCCAAGTCACCCATAACGCACCCGCCGCATCCTACCAACCTGCGGTCGATCCACCCACAACGCGCGAGCCGCATCGCTATTCTCAACCCAACTCAATCGCGAATCCCGCCGACCCGCGGCCGGGTCACTCGTTCGACATCTCGATCAGTTTGGCAACCGTGTTGATATTGCGAGCCGTTCCGTCATTCGCGGCCGGAATGCGCAGTTTCGATTGGCCCATACCTTCACCATAGTGCACGTAGATTTCGCATGCTCCCAGCGACATTTCTTCGTCCTTCACTCCCTTAGCGTGATTCAGTGCATCGTCCGGAGGCTGAGTGTCGAGAAAGATCACGACTGTTCGATTCGGAGCCTTATCAGGAAACGGATTCGCCTCGTGAATGGCATTCATTTCAGCAGGGGTTCGAACATGCACGCCCACAGGCTTGCCAGCGTACTGTTCGAGAACTGCCTCCAGCGCCTGTTTGACCTGCTTCTTTGATTTCGGACTGTCGAACACGACATTTCCGCTGGCGATGTATGTGCGAACTCGACGAAACCCAATCGATTCGCACATCGATTTCAATTCCGACATGGGTAGCTTGCCAGTTCCCCCAACGTTCACAGCTCGTAACAGCGCGACGTATGCACGCATGGGAGGTTCGTCCGTATGAGTTTCCGAGCAGCAGGTCGTTCAACCTCGTCTACAGTTCGGATCACGGTAGCCGACCTTTTGAAGACATGCCATCAACGCTCGTCTTCCAGGCTAACTCGACATAGCCCGATCCAGAATGGCCACAATCTCGTTCTGCTCCTGAGTCACCGCCAATGAACGCGGGGTGTGCCCTTCCGCATCCGGATTCGGATCGGCTCCGGACTCAATTAACAGTTTGGTAGTACAAGGCCCATTTGTGTTCCATTTCTGATGGAATGTACAAGGCCCCATCCGGAAGCATTCGATCGATGAGAAACCGCAGGTCGGCGGGAATCGTTCGCCCGATCGACGGCTTTATTCCGATGAAACTGGTCCCATCATCCTTTCCAAACGAGCCCGTGTTGATCGCACAGTTCATATCTGTCGTCACTGACACCATTGTTTGTGTCCACAGGCCCTTCGTCGAGACCGCGAACACCCCACGGGTTCTCTGCCGCTTCAATCCAGAGGATGTCGAGGGCATTCTGACTCTTGTTATCCTCGTCGTGATCGCCCAGATTCCGCACAGCCTGCTGGCGATCTCGCTCAACGGCCTCATGACGCACTGGTTGATCGCGGCTTAGGTCGGTCTGATCGGCTGCACCCGCCGAAGCCGACGCTTTGGAATTCGAACGACCAAAGAGGGACTTCAAGAATCACCAGACCATGGCGATTCCTCAGAGGGAAAAATCGGATCGTTGCCTGATTCAGCCGAATGCAAGTCGACGTTCAGATCACAGCGAATCGATCAAAGAAACACAAACATGTCGTCTGCGATCGTCCAACGGCCTGTTGAAAACGGGGACTGGCTCCCGTCAGAGCAGCGTCCAATTCGCAACAACGGACGCCGCGGGTGCGTGTCCCCTTCTTCAGCCCGCAGAATCTACATTCCAACGGCATCAAGCGACCCGTCGCTATGCTGCAAAAAGGCTGGCCCCGCTTCTTGTGGCGGGCGGGAATAAACCTTCAACCGGACCGGGTTGGCATCCACGAAGCCGCGCAGCGTCAGAAATGAAGAATTGGAATTCTCAGCGGCACTGACGTTCCAATGGATTTCTGTCAATTGCGTGAACGACTGCTGCAGCCGCAGCAGATCCATTTCGAAGCTCAGCCACTGCGCGTGCCCGTCGTTTTTGCCACCGACGATTTCCGTCGAACCCAGATACAGTCGTGCTTCCCAGATGTCGTCGACAAATTCACACTGCGAACCGATTCGTCCGACACCCGACAGCGGTTCGAAAAGAGCCGAAACCTGGTGCACCAGCACGCTCAACCAGTCCGGACGGCGTTTCCGGAACGGTCGCTCTGCCTGATGTCGTTCAAGTTGCTTCAATAGGTGCTTCACGAGCACGTGCGAATGAGCCAAGATGGCGAACTCCGGTTGAAAAACCTCTGGATCTCGAATTGCAGTCTGCCCGCGAGATCCATCCCGCCAATCGGTGTCAGCGTCATAGCGATCCCTGTCAGGACAGCGTGCCGCCGAGCGATATGCGAACGCGAGTTCGCCTGAATCGCTGACCAAGTACATATCGGGAGATTTTCGATCGAAACCAAGCCGAACTGCCCGCGACCTGTTTGACAGACCCAGTTGAGGTTGAATCAGGCACTGTTTGCAGCCGTTCCGTAACTCTCAGCGCCCACCGATTGAACCGAATTTCGGAGGCCTGCCGTCAGCAACGCCCAGCTAAAATAACCTCACCTGCCGAATGGACAGGCATGTTCTTGCAAGACTTACAACATGCTGGCGTTGTTTCGGGCACTCTGAAGGCTCGTGAAGCGGCCTTGCGTAAATTCGCATCCGACTCACGCACAATCACTTGCGTCTCAATCTGTGGATCGGCAGGAATTGCCGTATGGTCACCGGTGTAGGAATTGCGTATTCTTCTCAAGTCTGTCGGGAATTGGCATGAGGTCGTTTCAGCGACAGAAATCATACAAACACCTTCGGAATCAGCATGGACGCTATTCTCCGCGGAATTCTCCTCATCGGCGCCTTGAGTTCAGTCGGCGCCGGCTACCGGACCCCGAATTTTGTCGTGACGGCATCCACGGCCGAATTCGCGAAACAGGTCGGCGACGCTGCAGAAATCTACCGCGAAGAGTTGGCGGTCGAATGGACGGGCAAGCCGCTGCCCGGCAGCTGGAAATATCCCTGCCCAATCTCGGTAAAGGTCGGTGACATCGGTGCTGGTGGCAAGACGACATTCAACTTTCAGAATGGCGAAGTCTACGGTTGGAGAATGGAAATCCAGGGGACAGAACAGCGGATTCTCGATTCGGTACTGCCGCACGAAGTGAACCACACCATCTTCGCCAGTCACTTTCGCCGGCCATTGCCGCGCTGGGCAGACGAAGGCGCCGCGTCACTGATTGAACACGACTCCGAACGAAATCGTTTGCGAGACATCCACAATCGAGTCATGGGAACCTCGCGCAAGATCGCGCTCAAAACGTTGCTCGACATCAAGCAATATCCGCCCGATCCCCAGGAAGTGTTGACGCTGTATGCTGAAGGCCATTCGCTGGCCGATTACCTGATCCAGCGCGGCGGCAAGCCGTTGTACATCCGCCTGATGGCCGTCGCCCACGAACGCGGCTGGGAAACGGCCCTGAAAACGCTGTACGGAATTAACAACCTGCAGGGCCTCGAACGAGAGTGGGACCAGTGGGTCCTGGCCGGCAGTCCAAAGCTGAATATCCCCGACGGCAGCCTGCTGGCGGACAGCAGCAAAAAGAAACCAGAAACCACGATCCGAGGCCAGTCGCCTGACAGTTCTGCAAATTCACTCGAATCGACCAAAGTCGCGATGAGCGACAAGATGGACTCTGACGACGACCAGAGCGATTCCACATCACCCCGTCGCAGCCGCTCTGGTTTGACTCGTCCCGTATTGACGATCAGTCAGACAACCGGCGCCGCCAAGTTCTCGCCGGACTGACAGCAATTTCAGTGGCAAAAACAGCTCCAAGCACCGGACAGAGCACGTTTCGATCGGTTTGGATCGGTTTCCCGCGAACCTTGCCTGAAACCATCGGCTCGTTATACTGTCGACCCCTCGCTGCAAACGCAGCAGACCCCAGCCCAAGTGGCGGAACTGGCAGACGCGCTAGGTTGAGGGCCTAGTGGTAGCAATACCGTGCAGGTTCGATTCCTGTCTTGGGCAATCGCATGTGGCAGAAGGACTTGGAGCAAATGGCTTCAAGTCCTTTTTTCATGCCCCAAACGTCGAGTGGGGGCAGCCGTTGATTTTGCATGGCTTCTGCATCGCTTGCCCCTTTCGCGACAGTTGCAGCAGGAGAATTCGCAATCATGGCATGGCTCGAACGACGGGGTAATCAGTTCCACTTGGGTGTCCGAATCGGTGATCGAAAAGTCAAACCCTCGCTTCAAAATAACAATGCCGATGAAGCTCAGCAGATCGTTTCGAGGATCGAGAGGCGGCTGAAACTGATTGAGCAGGGCGATCTATCACTTCCCGCAGGGGCAGATCTCGTCACGTTTCTGCTGTCCGATGGAAAACTGATCCAGCCCGTCAATGTCAAAATGGGGACGACGCTGGCAAATTTTTGCGACAAGTACATCAAGGAGCTTCAGCCGGGGTGATCGAAGCAAACACCCTCGACGGATCGCTGATCTGGCGCGCCGCTGCCGCACGCCGAAACACGTGAGGGAACGTTGTCGAGAAATGACAAACTTAATCTAGTGTCCTGAGTTATTAATTCGTTTACAAACGTTGGCAACGCGATTGAGAATCAAGTCGGTATCAGCGGTCCAGGTAAATGGCTTGGAATTTTGGTTATGGTGGTCGAGATACTCAAGAATCGCCTTCTCCAATGTTCGGACACTGCGGAACGCACCGCGACGAATGCGTTTCTCGGTAATCTCCGCGAAGAATCGCCCACGACACTAGAGGGCTGGGCTCGAATCGTCCCACATCGCCAATTCCGGACTTCGGACAACACTCCAGGGAAGTTGGTTATTGGACCTGTCGACAATGGCGAAAATCGTGAAACGATGCTCGACGCCAGTCCCATATTCGTTCGTGGCAATGTTGGATAAAGGGCGTTTCCAAATGCGTCGGCTCGTAGCGAGGGCCGAATCGAGATGAACCCAGCCAGTGAGATGAGGAGAAGTGCGAGTGCCTTGAATTCCCGAATGGGCATCTGTGCTTTGATGACGCACGGACGGAAAGCGGCCGGAGACGGCCTACTTGTGGTTTATCTCTCGAAAATCCGGAACTTCGTTCAGTGTAAAAATTATGACCTCTTCTCCCGTCGCCGTGCTGATATCGTGGTGCAAGCTCAGAACTTTTACTCCGGTCACCGCATTCACCATTGCTTCCATCAACGGGCGCGCCAACTCGATCAGCTGCGTTCGAACTTGCTTTAGAAGATCGCGTCCTTTTTCGGGTTGCACGGTCTTGACCAACTGCTGCTCGGCCGCCGTCAAGACGCCCCGAAGACGCACGACAAGCAAGTCTCTCAGCAGGTGGGTTTGGATATCCTTGGGGCCACGGCCCATGTATTCTTGCTCGAAACGCGCGATTCCCTGGCTGACTGCTGCTTCGATCTCACCCTGTGTCTTCATTCCCGACTGTTCCTTACAATTGCTCGGTAAGCATTTCGCGGAAATGATAGTCAAAAACTTGCAAGCGCTGTAAGCCCAGCAGCAGAAACGTTCGGTTAATGGTATCAATCGTAAAATTAAAAGACCAATATCATTGCTATGCTGCAGAAATTGTGTTACCGTTGAAATGGTCAATGGGGAGTTTTGTGCCAATCATCCTCTCGATGAACACGGAAGACTAAATAAACAGCAGCTCGGTTGTGCCGGGACGCTTGTTAGGAAGTAAGCCGACGCGGTGGAACACCTTGGGGTTTTCTGCCGCGTCGGCTTTTTTCGCGATATTGTTGCTGCGGTGACGTGAGTCGAGCCGCTTTTCTTCATAACGCCGCAGCGTTTTGGATCATTGAAGTGCAGATAGAACCGTTCGGATACGTGCGAACGAACGAAGTTCCATCACCACTTGAAACAGCATTGTTGCAAACTCAAAAGGGGACTGCGATGGGCGAGATAAAACCCGCAATGACCCAGCAGATTGGCGATGCAGTCACGGAACTTCAGCGAGAAACTACTGGACACGCACCCTCGACGGTGTCTGTCGTTCTGAGTGGCGACACATTGGTAGTCACAATGCACGATGCGTTGTCACCTGCCGAGAAACTATTAGCAGCCAATCCTGTCGGAGCCAGCCAAGTCCAAGAATTCCATCGGCAACTCTTCGCAAGCTCTTCGGCATTACTCCGACGAAAACTCCGGCGCATCACAGGTCGTGATGTTAGCGAAACCTCATCAGGCGTTGAGACGTCGATGAGCGCCGTTACGCATACCTTCGTGACAGGAACGATAGTCCAAATGTTTTTGCTTTCGGACGCCAGTCCCGCGGACAGTGATCATTCTCACGAGCCGCGTTTCAAGTCTTAAGAAAGGAATCGTAGACATGTTAGTATTATCACGAAAAGTTGATCAGACCATCGCGATTGGTGACACAACAGAATTCGAACGTCTCGTCAAAGTGACGGTTCTTGGGATTTCCAATGGAACCGTTCGATTGGGTTTCGAGGTTGACTCCAGCGTGCCCGTTCATCGTTGGGAGGTTTGGCAAAGAATCCACGAGGTTGCTGAGACGAATATCGCAGGTAAAGTCTTCAAATCGGCGAATCAGCGTTAACGCAGGGGATGTCACATTAGAGAGCACTGCTTTCCATGACCAGCCTCCACGTGCAATTAGGGAACTCTTCACCGAAACGATCGTGAAGGATTCAACGCCACGAGCTGTCGATTGTGGCGCCGCACCGGTTATCTCACTGAAAGTGTGCCGTTATGGGTTTAATTCTGTTGATTGTGCTCGTCGTGCTCCTATTGGGGGGGCTTCCAAATTGGAACCATTCGCGCAACTGGGGCTATGGCCCGAGCGGTGCGTTGGGGTTTCTCTTGATGATCGTGTTGATATTGATGCTCTTCGAGCGAATTCCTCGTGGATTCTAACCGACATGTCTACCTTTCGAATTGTAGATACTCGATGAATGTAATCATCGCCTAGTTCACGAGAGAACGGGCTGCTAGCGCGCTCTTGGCGCGGAGTATTGACGGGCTTATCACGAGCGTTTCTTCGAAAGGCGTTACAGAAAGAGAGAAATCAAATGCTTTGGACAATTGTCACAGTATTGGTCATTTTGTGGCTGCTGGGCATGGTCACATCATACACATTGGGTGGATTCATCCACATCCTTATCGTCCTCGCGATCGTTTCCGTGCTGATCCGGCTAATCCAAGGTCGGGCGGTCAATTGAATCGTCGTCAAACGAGACATGAATAAGTTCATTCAATCAGAAGCATAGTTTCCGCAAACGGGTTCTTCCTTCGACGTGAGTTCCCATTGTCTCTGCCAGTAGCAAGACCTTCGGAACTAACTCGACTGGAGGACGACATGGAGCTACCTCCGCCAATTGACGCTGTAGCCTGTGAATGAGCCGATGCGACCACATCCATTTGAGGATGTGATCGCGTCGGCTTTTTTAATTTCAACGAGACAACGAGACGTGAGGTATGGAAATTGAGAATTCACAGCAAAACAATTCGAAACGGAATCGAGCGTCTTAAGGCGCGAATCGGTGTCGACGGTCTGTTTCGAGAATTTGGGAATGATCTTCCCTTGCGGTCAGATTTATTCAGCCTGGCGCAGTTGGAGGAACATGCTCACGCGCTTGCGGCATGGCATGAAATAGATCCTCGACGGGGGGCAGACAGATTGCTGGTGCGACTGACGTCCAATGAGACGATCCTGCGCGAAGCCTACAAACTCATGCTGGATGCTGTCGAGCACGATCGCCATATTGTACCGGCTGGCGAATGGTTGCTCGACAACTACTATTTGATCGAAGAGCAGATTCGAACGTGCCGGAGGCATCTGCCGAAACAATACAGTCGAGGGCTGCCGCGATTGTTGAATGGACCTTCGGCCGGGTATCCCTGTGTTTACGATCTGGCGTTGGAACTAATCTCGCATGTCGATGGTCGCATTGATGGGCAGGTCTTGCGTAGTTTTGTCGCCGCCTATCAGAAGGGACGATCGCTCACACTAGGCGAACTTTGGGCCGTTCCGATCATGATGCGGCAAGCGCTGGTCGAAAATCTTCGTCGAGTTGCTGGCCGAATTGCTACGGGCCGTTTGCATCGCAATTCTGCCAGTCAATGGTGCGATGAGTTCATTGAATGCGCGGAGAGCTCTCCCAAAGATTTGGTTCTTCGATTGGCGGACATGGCGAGGCCGAATCCGATCCTTTCCAGCGCATTCGTCGCGGAACTGGCCCGCCGCCTGCAAGGTCAGGGTCCGGCGCTGGCATTTCCACTCACTTGGGTTGAACAATGCTTGGCGGAAAATGGTCATACGATTGAACAAATGGTACAGATCGAAGGGCAACAACAGGCCGTCGATCAGGTGTCCATCGGCAACAGCATCAACAGTCTCCGCGAGTTGGAAGCAGTGAACTGGCGGGAGTTCGTCGAAGGACTTAGCATCGTTGAGCAGACGTTACGTCTTGACCCTGCTGGAGTCTATCCTCGAATGGATTTCCAGACGCGCGACCAATATCGCCACGTTGTGGAAGAGATTGCGAAGCAGAGCGCTCTCTCTGAACACGAGGTGTCCACGTTCGCAATCCAATTGGCTCAGAGAAACAAGAAATCGGACCACCGATCTGAACGACAGTCACACGTCGGTTGTTTTTTAATCGACAAGGGACTGTCCGAGTTGCAACATGCGACGCGCATGCGATTCTCGATCTGCGCTCGCCTCGAGCAAACGGCTGGCGAAGCTTCTCTCTTGCTGTACGTGGGCAGTATCGTATTGATCGCGATCGGGGTGACTTACGGCATTCTCGAATCGACTCGCGTCATCGGACCAACGAGTCTCTGGTACACTGTTTCGCGTTGGACCTTGTGTGCGCTGCTGCTTGCAGGCGCAAGTCACCTCGGTGTAGGTCTGGTGAATTGGTTGGTAACTCTGTTTGCCAAACCGCATCGAATACCCCGGATGGACTTCTCGACCGGAATCCCAACGGAATTCAGCACACTCGTAGCAGTCCCCACCATGTTGCTCAGTCAACGCGGAATTCGCCAATTGCTGGAGGGACTAGAGGTCAGATATCTCGCCAATCGCGATGCGAACCTGCGGTTCTGTCTTTTAACGGATGTTCGGGATGCAAGTCAGCAAGTCCTTCCGGAGGACGACGCGTTGCTCGCGCAAGCCGGAGCGGGTATTGAGACGCTCAACGACAAATATCGTGGAACTGTCCGCACATCAAATTCGAACGACGAACACCTGGAATCGTACCCAACAGATATCTTCTTCTTGCTGCACCGTCCGCGCCGTTGGAACGCTCAAGAACAGATCTGGATGGGTTACGAGCGCAAACGTGGAAAGCTTTCCGATCTAAATTCGTTTCTGTTGAGAGGTTCGTCCGATTGCTTTTCATTTGTCGTGGGTGACACTTCGTTACTCAAAGGCGTGAAGTTCGTGATTACGCTCGACACGGACACGCTACTGCCTCGCGATGCCGCTCACCAATTGGTTGGTGCGCTGGCACATGTACTCAATCGTCCACAAATCGATCCACGACTGAATATCGTTACTGAAGGCTATGGGATTCTGCAGCCAGGCGTCTCGATCCGATCAGAGAAGTCCCGTCCCTCCTGGTTTGTACAGTTGTTTGGCGGCATGCCTGGCATTGACCCGTACACGCGTTCGGTTTCGGACGTCTATCAGGACCTGTTTCACGAGGGTTCGTTCATCGGCAAGGGAATCTACGACGTCGAAGCGTTTTCGGTCTCGACCGACGACCGATTTTCGGAAAATCAGATCCTGAGTCACGATTTGATCGAAGGTTGTTACGCGCGATCAGGCCTGGTGAGTGATATCTGTCTTTATGAGAGTTTTCCTTCGGACTATCAGACCGACGTCAGCCGGCGTCACCGCTGGGTTCGAGGAGATTGGCAAATCGCAGCATGGGTGTTGCCCTTCAATGGAACTCCGATCCGCTTGCTGGCCCAATGGAAAATATTCGACAACTTACGGCGTAGCATCGTCCCTTTCATTTTAACGTTGTTGCTGATCTGGGGGTGGCTGGGTCAGTCGAACCCGTTGTTTTGGACTATCGCTATCTTGGGCATCGTGGCGATACCCTCCGTCTGTGCGTCCGTGGTTGCGTTCTATCGCCGTGCGACGGGATTGCCACTTGTTGCGAGCTGGCATCCGTTAGCCAAATCGATCGGATCAAGCTTAGCTCAAACGCTGTTGACGATCGCATTCTTACCTTATGAGGCGATGTACAACCTGGATGCAATTCTGAGAACGATCGTCAGAGTCGGTATCACACATCGACGGATGCTCGAATGGAAGACTACCGCCGATGCCGAACGCGAAAGGCTTGGAAACATCGTTACGCGTTACAAGACGATGTGGATCGAGCCTGTGATTGCAATTTCCGTGTTCGGTATTTTGTCAATCGGTCACCCCGCGACGTTGAAAGTCGCGGGGCCGATCTTGCTGTTGTGGCTCCTTGCGCCACTGATCGCTTGGAAAATCAGCCAACCCGTCGGAGACCGGAAAGTCCGACTCAGCAATCAACAAGCTCTTTTTCTGCACACGACGGCAGAGAAGACATGGAGATTTTTTCAGAGATTTGTCGGTCCGATGGACAATTGGCTTCCGCCGGACAATTTTCAGGAACATCCAACACCGGTGTTGGCCCATCGAACTTCGCCGACGAATATCGGGATGTCGCTGTTGGCAAATCTCGCGGCCTACGACTTTGGCTATATCTCGGCCGGCCAATTGCTTGATCGATCAAATAACACGACGAGAACAATGGGTCAGTTGGAACGCTTTCACGGCCACTTTTTGAATTGGTACGACACTCATTCATTGCAACCACTCCACCCAAAATATGTTTCCACAGTCGACAGCGGCAATCTCGCGGGCCATTTATTGACCCTGCGGCGCGGCCTGCTTGAATTGAGCAATCGTAAGCTGATCTCGAATCAGCTGTGGGATTCGCTTGCCGTAAAACGTCGTCAGCTCGAAGAAATGGTGCGAAAGTCGAATGCTGCTTCCAGTCCGCCGAACTTCGACAGCCGGTCGTTCGAGCATCTGATAAAGGTGTTATGCCGAGCTCCGGATCAATCTGACGTAGCGAGACTCTCTGATGTTAGCGACTGGCTGCGGGAAATCGAGTCGTCCGCGTCAAAGGTCGTGAATGGTCGCATCGACACCGTGTGTGCGGTTGAACAGCAGAGTCACGATCAAATCGTCGAATTGTCGGTGGTCGCGCAGTGGATCACACATCCAGCGCCCTCCGATAAGTTCTGGTTAACGGGCTCGACGGATTACGTGCGACAATTGGCTGAACTGCAAGCATTCTTGAAGAGACTGGATTCGATCCCCACCCTGCGCGAGGTCGCTGACCTGAGAAATGATCTCCTGCCGAAGTTTGATGAAATCCTGTCCTGTGAGTCAAACCGGCAGTCACTTAATCCGGACGATCGCGAATGGTTGATTCAACTGCGGGAGCTGATTCTGGCATCAAGCCTCGAGGCGGATCAACGATTGCAGCTGATCGAGGAGCTGGCGGAACGTTGCAGCGATCTCTCTGACTTCGAATATGATTTCCTTTATGACTCGCAACGACGATTACTTGCCATCGGTTTTAACGTGAGCGAGCGGCGGCGCGACAACAGTTTTTATGACCTTCTGGCGTCCGAAGCGAGATTGGCCAGCTTCGTTGGAATCTCTCAAGGACGGCTCAAACAGGAACATTGGTTTGCGCTGGGGCGATCCCTGACAACTTCTCATGGTCAACAGGCGCTCCTTTCGTGGAGCGGATCGATGTTCGAATACCTGATGCCGTTGCTGGTGATGCCCACTTACGACGGGACACTGCTGGATCACACCTATCGTGCGGTGATTGATCGACAGATCCAGTACGGTCGACAACGCGGTATTCCATGGGGTGTGTCGGAGTCCGGTTACCATGCAACAGACGCTCAATTGAATTACCAATATCGAGCCTTTGGTGTGCCAGGCTTGGGTTTCAAAAGAGGACTCGCGGACGATCTCGTGATTGCGCCGTATGCCACTGCGATGGCATTGATGGTGGCACCGATCAAAGCCTGCGCCAACCTTCAATTGATGGCGGGCAAAGGCTTTGAGGGAACTTATGGTTTCTATGAAGCCATTGACTACACCCCATCGCGATTGTCGCGGGGGCAGTCGCACGCTGTCGTCCGTTCGTACATGGCGCATCATCAGGGGATGAGCTTCCTGTCGTTGGCACATCTGTTACTAAATCGCCCCATGCAGAGACGATTTGAGTCGGACCCGCAGTTCCAGGCGACAGAATTGTTGCTGCAAGAGCGAATTCCACAGATCGCGCCCTACTACCCCAATACGAATGAGGTGGCTTCCGATCGCGCGCCAGTGGGGGACCATGAAGCTCTGATTCGAGTCTTTACAACGCCGGACACCCCAATCCCCGAGGTACATTTACTGTCGAATGGTCGCTACCACGTCATGGTGACGAACAGTGGAGGGGGATACAGTCTGTGGAGGGATTTGGCCGTCACACGATGGCGCGAGGACTGTACACGCGATAACGCGGGTATCTTCTGCTATCTCCGTGATATCAATACCGGCGACGTCTGGTCGACCTCACATCAACCGACGCTTCAACCAACAACGCGTTACGAAGCGATCTTCTCCCAGGCGCGCGCCGAGTTTCGTCGGCGCGACAATCAGATCAAACTGCATACCGAGATCGCCGTTTCACCTGAAGACGATATCGAGATTCGCCGTACAACGCTGGTAAATCGTTCGAAGGTCTCGCGGACAATTGAGCTGACCAGCTACGCTGAAGTCGTTCTCGCGACGCCCAATTCAGATGCGACTCATCCCGCGTTCTCCAATTTGTTCGTTCAGACCGAGATTCTTGATTCGAAACAGGCAATTCTCTGCACTCGTCGGCCGCGCTCACATCGCGAGAGTCCGCCCTGGATGGTGCACCTCATGGCTGTTCGTGGCCCAACCGATGGCGACGCATCCTACGAGACAGATCGATTGAAGTTCATTGGCCGCAACCGCAGCACCATCAACCCGGTGGCAATGAGTGAGGCGACA
>Ga0207694_10000938_pt1 | contig 25703 bp, 22 predicted proteins | sample KBSC34metaG_FD_184353 | JGI IMG/M metagenome (GOLD analysis project Ga0207694, IMG submission 184353) | Corn rhizosphere microbial communities from Kellogg Biological Station, Michigan, USA - KBS C3-4 metaG (SPAdes) (version 2) | ecosystem: Host-associated > Plants > Roots > Rhizosphere > Soil... | reverse complement strand
CCCCAAATATGACCTTGGACAGGTATGTGCGCCAGGGAACTTCTTTAGTTTTATCGGAGAGGCTTGAAAACGAAGACGTTCTATCAACGACAATTCTTCCCGGTTTCTCCTGTAAAGTGAGTGAAATCTTTAGACCCGTTGGAAAGTGATGACTTCATTGAAACTAATCATTTCTATCGCATTAACAATGGCGCTACTCTCCACCACGTTGATCGGACAAAAGCCAAACGGCGGAGATCCGGATCTGGCGCGCAAGATTGCGCGGTTTGCGCCGACCACGTTGACCGCTGATACGTCGAAGCTCTCGCCCAAAGACCGGCAGGCGCTCGACAAGATCATTGCGGCGGCAAAGCTGCTCGATCCGTTGTTCCTGCGTCAGGTTTGGAGTGGTAACGATGCGCTCGAGAAGAAGCTGCAGGCCGACAAGTCTGCCGCCGGCCAACAGCGACTACATTACTTCTACATCAACGATGGCCCATGGTCGCGTCTCGACGAGAAAGAGCCGTTCATCGACGGCGTGCCGCGAGAGAAGCCGCTCAATGCGAGCTATTACCCGGACGACATGTCGAAGGATGAGTTTAACTCGTGGGTCCAGACGCTCTCAGACAGTGACAAGCAGAAAGCGACCGGCTTCTTCTGGTTAATCCGGCGTGGAGCAGATCGTAAACTGACGATCGTTCCTTACAGCGAGGCTTACAAAGAATATCTCGGGCCGGCGGCGGCGTTGTTGCGTGAAGCCGCGGCGCTTACAACCAACGCAACGCTCAAAAATTTCCTGAACAAGCGCGCCGATGCCTTTGGCTCCGATGATTACTACGAGAGCGACGTCGCGTGGATGGATCTCGACTCACCAATCGATCTCACTTTCGGTCCGTACGAGACTTACGAAGACGAGATGTTTAGTTACAAAGCCGCATTCGAATCCTACGTGACGTTGCGCGACGACGCGGAGACCGCAAAGCTCGCGAAGTTCAGCGGCCACTTGCAGGAGCTCGAAAACAATCTTCCGATCGATCCAAAGTATCGGAATCCGAAGCTTGGCGCTGCTTCGCCAATACGCGTCGTGAATGAAGTTTTCGCATCGGGCGAAGGCAACAGCGGCGTGCAGACGGCTGCGTTCAACCTGCCGAACGACGAAAGAGTCGTGAAGGAAAAAGGCTCGAAGCGCGTCATGCTGAAGAACGTGCAGGACGCGAAGTTCAACAAGACGCTGATCCCGATCTCGAAAGTCGTTCTCGATCCGTCTGAACAGTCAGCACTCGCTTTCGATTCATTCTTCACGCACATCCTTTGTCACGAGCTGATGCACGGGCTCGGACCACACAACATCACCGCTGGCGGCCAGGAAACGACCGTGCGCAAGCAGTTGAAGGAGCTTTACTCGGCCATCGAAGAAGCGAAAGCCGACATGACGGGACTGTGGGCGCTCCAGTACATGATCGATCGCGGCATCATCGAGAAGAGCATGGAGCGAACGCTCTACACGACGTATCTCGCCAGCATGTTTCGATCGGTGCGCTTCGGAATTACTGAGGCACACGGGCGCGGCGTCGCGATGCAGTTCAACTACCTGACTGACGAAGGCGCGATTAAGTTCAATGAAGCGAAGGGAACGTTCAGCATCGATCACGCGAAGATCAAAGATGGTGTGACAAAGCTCACGCGCGACCTGCTCACGCTCGAGGCCGAGGGTTCGTACGACAAGGCGAAAGCGATACTGGATAAGTTCGCGGTGATCAGGCCGCCGATGCAGCAGGCCCTCGACAAGCTGAAGGACGTGCCGGTCGACATCGAGCCCGTTTTCCCGCTTGCCAAGTAGAGCCACAAAAGGCACAAAAAGCACAAAAGATTTTCTTTGTCTTTTGTGCTTTTTGTGCCTTTGTGGCTACTTAAACTGTTTTCTGAAGAACGTCGCGATCTTCCAGGCGTCGATCGCTTTCCACGGGAGTTCGCCGGTAGTGTAGTGGCCGCAGGGAAGCCACACGACGTCGAGTGGAAGCTTTTGACGACGCGCCTCCGCAATCGCTTCGTGCGTGAGGTCGATAGGGAAGGTGAGATCGTAACGCGCGACGAGGAAGCGTATCGGTCTGTGACCCATCTGCGCGACGCGTGGCATAAACGGCACCGGGCTGATGGGCGCCCAGTAATTCCGCAGCTCGTCGAGCGTTAAATGTTCGGCAAAGCCGGCCCGCACGTGCGCGGTCGAGAGCCCGTGCCAGACCACATCCGCGACGTAGCCGGAAACGTGATTGAAAGTCCCCGCTTTAAGATCAGGCTCGTGGGCGAAAGCGAGAAACGCTATACATGAGCCGACACTCGTTCCCAGAATTCCGATCTGCTCGTATCCCTCGCTCTTTAACCACTGAACAGCGGCTCGAGTGTCGAGCACTGCCTGCCTCATCGATTGAATCGTGCGCCCGATATTACTGCTGACGAGATGATCTGCGCGTTCGAGCTCCGGCGGTTTCCGCTCGAGATGATACGGAAGCGTCAGACGCAACGCCGACATCCCGATCACGTTGAAGATCCGGCACGCTTCGACGTGACTCTGCGGCTGCGCGTTCCACTGCGGCAGCACGACAATCGCTTTGCGTGAATTTTTGTCTTTTGTGGGAAAGAACCGCGCTCGCGCCGTGTTGTTCTCGGGCGCCGGCGTGTGGACTGCGCTTGTCCAGGTTAGCTGATCGCCTTCGAGACGATAGTCGGTAATCGGAGCCAGCGCGTAAAAATCTTCACTGGCAGGCATCACGCGTGCGGTGTGACGACGAAAGAGCTCGCGCGGATCGTCGCCATTTATGTGATCGAAGACGTACTGCAAACCCCATTCAAAGGGCCGGACGAGGCGATTGTTATCTCTTTGGTGATACCAGCGCTCGCGCCGGTGCATGTAGTTCTGCCAGATGGACACGACGCGGGATACTACGGCGATCTTGAACAAAAGTAAAAAGGCCATCCACAGATTACACAGAATCTGCGTAATCTGTGGATGGGCCTAAAGTAGTAGAGATTAGTTACAAGTCGACAGCTTGAAGCTGTGAATGTAAGTACTCCAGTTGAAATTGCCGTTGGCTGGTTGGAACTGCGTCGTGAAAACCATCGTGCAGCCATCCACCGGGTCAACGCTGATCGTGCTGTAATCGCCCCAGCGTGTCAGGTTGCCGTTTTGAATTCCGCTTCCCGTCAGCACTGGCGTCTCGTTACCCATCGTTCCCAGCGGATCGGCTGGGCCACGATACGCATACCGAATACTCGGTACAATACTCGAGCTCGAGATGTTGTAACCGACGGCGATGCCGCCGGTCTTGTCCATTGCCGCACTGCCCATCCAACGAAAATCATTGCTTGGCGCAAATGTTCCCTGTTGGAAAAGCACGGGCGCTGCGGACCCGAAAGTTTGCCCCGCAGCGTTTCGCAACTCATACCAGCGAATTCCGACGCCGCTGCCGCTCGTCACCGAATGATTGATCACGAGCGCTTCATGATCGCCGAAGTTGCGATAACTCAAGCGATACATCAATCGATCAGCGAGGGTATCCAGCACGGTTGTGGTGCCGGGTTGGGGAATGCACGCACCGCCACCGCACGCCCTGCTAAATGCAGCAACGCCTGCAACGGTCGTAGGACCGGTCAGTGTGCCGGTACCGGCAGTCCAGTTCACAGCGAATCGCCAGAACTGGACAGCCGAAGTGCTGATACTCATCAACAGGTTCGGCGAGTTAGCGGGCGGCAGGGTTGTGCCTTCGAGGTCTGCGGGTTCGAGGCTGTGGCTTGCGGTTGTGTTGACGCATGCCTGCCGTGCCGACAAGCCGCTCAGCATCCGGGCGCGTTCGAGGGCGCATATCGTGTTGCCAGTGAACGTACGGCCACTTCTAAACATGTTGTAACTGATGTAATAGGCATCCGGCCAAACGCCCATCTTCGGATAGTCGTTGAAACTCCTGTCGTACGAGAATGCGTAACGGAAGTACGTTCCAGTCGGATCAGGACTCGTCGAAACAGCCACGCACTGCGTGTATGGCGTACTTGAGACGGCGAACTGGGTCAATATCCAACGATCGGCCAACTGATCGTATTGCACGATCGGATCGCCGTCGTTATCTGTCTGGCAGCGACCGCCAAAACCCTGCCATAAAGTGTTGCCATTTTTCGGAAATCCCGCCACCGGCACGAATGCGGTGATCTCGTTATTTACACCTCTTAGCAGCGTGTAGATCGAGTAGCGCAGGTTGACCCACTGCACGTAGTGATTTGGACCAACGTCGCCAGTGGTGTCCGGCGGCGCCACCCGATTGGCTGGATCGATCGGCGTTCCGTTTGTGGACGCTTTGATCTCAGCGAGAGCCGATGGCAGGCCGATGCTCTTATCAGCCAACGGATCTGTAAATGGTACGAGTCGATTTCCGACTGGCTGCGGCCGGCCCGGCTCGAAATCTTTGCCGCCGCGAGCGGGCTCCGGTTTCTCGCCGGTGTCAAACATCTCGCGGAGAGGCTTTGCTGTCTTGTCGAATTTAATTGCATTACTGATCTCGGCCCGATGTTCCAGAGCCTTCTCGCTCTGGGCATGGGCTGCCAGTGGCAGGAAGCTAACCGTGCACAGGATCACCATCATTAGTAAGGCATGAATCTTTTTCACTGACTGTCCTCCAGAAATTTCAGGGCTATGAGTTACGGATAGCGGTAGTACCTTGGGAGTATGACTACAGCGTCTGATTTTGCGATTTACAGCAACAGCAGAGCGAGAAGGCAATTTGGGAGGTGGACAGTATACTACTATTTAGCTTCGTAGTGTAAAGAGCGAGGGCGCTATTGTTGTCTTAAAATTTTCTCTGCGGTTCTCGGCGTATCTCTGCGCTCTCTGCGTTAACGTTGCTATTTAACGCAGAGAACGCTGAGATACGCTGAGGACGCAGAGAAAACCGCATTCACCGGGGCTCGATGAGGCGTCGGAGGATTTTCGGTAGCAGCGGGAGGGAAGTCAGGACTGAGCCGGTGGTGAAGCGCCGGGCGAAGTCGCGGAAAAGCTGACCGGCACGTTTTGAATAAGGAAACCACCACACATCGGCCAGGCCGGGCATTGCGTTGACGTGAATATGCTGTGCTGAAACAAGCTCCAGCAGCCCGAGACTGCCATGAGTCCGCCCGTAGCCGCTTTGCTTCACGCCGCCCCAGGGCGTTTGCGCCACGGCGTGCGTGTAAACAACCTCGTTGACCATCACTGTGCCGGCGTCGAGCTGCTCGGCAATCCGCTTTCCGCGACCGAGATCACGCGTGAAGACGCTCGCCGTCAGCCCGTAAATACTGTCGTTCGCCAATCGCACTGCCTCTTCGTCAGTTCGGAACGTCATGATCGGTAAGACCGGACCGAAGGTTTCGTCACGCATCAGCTTCATTGAGTGGTCGACGCCGGTGATGACGGTCGGCTCGTGAAACCACCCCTTCGATTCATTAAGGCGATGACCACCAGCGCGTACCTCAGCCCCATGCGCGACCGCATCGCTCACGTGATCTTCAACAATCTCTAACTGCTCTTGATTGGTCATCGCGCCGACGTCGATGTCGCCGGTCGAAGGTTTGTCCTGTTTGAGCAGCTTCGTTTCTTTAACTACGAGATTGACGAACTTGTCGGCGATCGACTCGTGCACGTAGCAACGCTCGATCGAAGCGCAGGCCTGACCCGAGTTGCAGAAAGCGCCCCAGATCGCGGCGCGCGCGGCGTTCTCGAGGTTTGCATCTTCAAAAACGATCATCGGATCTTTGCCGCCGAGCTCGAGCACGACCGGCGTCAGATGTTTCGCAGCAGCTTCGGCGACGCGCTTGCCCGTGTTCACACTGCCGGTAAACATGATCTTGTTCACACCAGCTTCAACGAGCGCGGCGCCTGTCGAGCCATCGCCGGTGACGATCTCAAGCAAGCCGTCCGGCAGTTGCGCCTGCTTGAACACGTCAGCGATCTTGAGCGCAGTTAAAGGCGTCAGCTCGCTCGGTTTCACGACGACGGCATTGCCCGCCATCAACGCCATCACGACTTCGTCGAGCGGAGTGGCCCAGGGGAAATTCCACGGCGAGATGATTCCCACGACGCCGAGCGGTTTGTAGACGAGGTATGACGTGCGGGCCATGTAGTTGTATTGGCCCAAACCGACTCGTTTGCGTTTAAGGATCTGTTTCGCGTTGGCGGCGAAGTAGTGCATGAGATCGAGCGTGGGGACGATCTCCATCGCGATTGCTTCGGTAACTGGCTTGCCGGTCTCGCGTGAGATCAAATTTGCGATTTCGTCGAGTTGTTCCAGCACGATCTCACGCGCGCGCAGAATGAAGCGCGCCCGATCGTTATAGGAGAGCTTCGCCCATTCCGTTTGCGCTGCGCGCGCTCGCGCGACAGCGGCAGCAACGCCAGTCGCATCCAGCAACGGTACACGCCCGATCTCTTCGCCTGTTGATGGATCGAGTGAAATGAGCATCGCCGAATTATACCTGTTACAATGCGGCTACAAGGAGAATCTTAATGATCAGGCCCCAGCTCGAGGAGTTTATGCGCCGCATGGCGCCCAATTCCGTCGCTATCATTCCCGGTGCACACGACACCAGACGCTCCAACGACACGCATTTTCGTTTCCGCCAGAACTCCGACTTCTTCTATCTCACGGGCTTCGAAGAGCCGGATGCGCTCGCCGTAATCAAAGACCAGAAGTACACATTGTTTGTGCGGCCGCGAGATCCGGAAAGAGAGATCTGGGACGGGCGTCGTGCGGGAGTCGAAGGCGCGAAGAGTGAGTTTGGGGCGACGGAGTCGTTTCCGATCGCGGAGTTTGAGTCGAAGCTGCGCGAATTTCTTGACGGCGCGGATTTGCTTTACTACCGGCTCGGTGAGGATCGCGATCTCGACAACGTCATCATTAAAGAGCTCTCAGAGATGCGCGCGATAAATCGCAAACCCGTACATCCGCCGCAGACGATCGTCGATCCGGCGACGATCGTACACGAGATGCGCGTGCTCAAGTCGCCTGAAGAGATCGAGATCATGCAAGCGGCTGCTGACATCGCCGCCGAAGCACATTGCGAGGCGATGAAGGCGGCTAAGGCTGGCATGAAAGAGTATCAGCTCGAGGCGTTGATCGAGCAGGTATTCCGGCGGCATGGCGCATCAGGTCCGGCTTACACGTCGATTGTCGGCGCCGGCTCAAACGCGACCGTGCTTCACTACATCAACAACGACGGCGAGTTGCGCGACGGCGACTTGTTGTTGCTCGACGCGGGTGCTGAATACAAGGGCTACGCTTCCGACATCACGCGCACTTTCCCCATCAATGGTCGTTACACGAAGGCGCAGCGCGAGATTTACGACCTCGTGTTGAAGGCGCAGATGGCGTGTGTGGAGATGGTGCGGCCGGGCACGACGCACGATCAGTTGAAGCAGCATTCGATCGAGGTGTTGACGGAAGGGATGGTCGAGCTTGGGTTGCTGAAAGGCAAACCCGAGGAGTTGATCAAGGAGAAGAAGTACGAGCAGTTTTATATGCACGGACTCGGGCACATGCTCGGTATCGACGTGCATGATGTCGGGCGATATTACTTCGGACAGGAGTCACGCGCGCTCGAATCGGGTGTGGTGATGACGGTCGAGCCCGGATTATATATCTCGCCTGATACGAAGGACGTGCCGGAACAGTATCTCGGGATTGGTGTGCGGATCGAGGATGATGTGTTGTGTACGAAAAATGGACCGAGAGTCTTGACGCACAAAGTCCCCAAGCAGGCCGAGGAAATTGAACAGTTGATGAGACAGAATTAACAAGATATTTCAAGATTCACATGTAAATCCTGTTCAATCTAGTAAATCCTGTCTAACTCATTTTTTGAATAATGGCATCCGCGAATTCTGCGGTCTTCGCCGTGCCGCCGATATCTCTCGTCCGCACCTTGCCCTCTTTGAAGACGTTCAGCATCGCGGTTTCGACTCGATCCGCGGCTTCGCGTTCGCCGATGTAGCGCAGCATTAGAATACCGGATTGTAGTAGCGCTGTTGGGTTCGCGATGCCCTGACCGGCGATGTCGGGAGCAGAGCCGTGTACTGCTTCGAACACCGCGCCTTTCTCGCCGATGTTTGCGCCCGGCACTAAGCCCAGGCCACCAACTAAACCCGCACATAAATCCGAGACGATGTCGCCGTAAAGATTCTCGAGCAGCATGACGTCAAACTGTTCTGGTCGCATCACGAGCTGCATGCATGCGTTGTCGACGATCTTGTCGTCCGCTTCGATATCAGGATAGTCCACACTGACTTTCCGGAAGCAGTCGAGAAACAAACCGTCCGACAGTTTCATGATGTTTGCCTTGTGAACCGCCGTCACTTTCTTACGCGCCTCGCGCCGCGCATGCTCAAACGCAAACCGCGCAATGCGTGTCGAAGCCTTCTCGGTGATGATCTTCAAACTCTCAACCACGCCCGGCACGACGACGTGCTCCAAGCCCGCATACAAACTCTCCGTGTTCTCGCGCACGACGATCAAATCGAGTTCGGGATAACGACACGGCACGTTCGGTAACGCGCGCACCGGACGCAGGTTCGCGTAAAGATCCAACGTCTTGCGTAGTCCAACGTTGACCGAAGTAAAGCCTTTGCCGACTGGTGTTGTGATTGGTCCCTTGAGCGCGACCTTGTTGCGCAGGATCGAATCGAGCAGGTCTTTCGGTAACGTTTCGCCGAACTTTTCGAGGGCCTGTGCGCCCGCGTAATGAGTCTCCCACTGGATCTCAACGCCCGACGCTTCGATGATTCGCACTACGTTTGAGGCGACCTCAGGGCCAATGCCGTCGCCCGGAATCAGTGTGATAGCATGCATGGTCAAAGCATACAACAATAGGTCTTATAGGTCCTACAGGACGCATTTTCGGATGAGAGATCACCATGACATTGTCATCGTTGGAGGCGGCGTCATTGGACTAACCATTGCGCGTGCGCTGGCGCTGCGTGGTGTGCGCGATGTTTGTCTCGTTGAGCGTGGGAGACTCGGCACGGAAGCGTCGTGGGCGGCAGCCGGAATGTTGTTGCCGCAGGTTGAAGCTGACGCGGCGGACGAGTTTTTCAATCTCGCTTGTCAGAGCCGCGACCTGTATCCGGCCTTCGCGGCTGCGTTGCGCGACGAGACGGGGATCGACGTCGAGCTCGACACCACCGGAACGCTCTATCTCGCCCTCACGGAACACGATCACAAAGAAATCGAAAAGCGATATGAGTGGCAAACTCGCGCTGGCTTCGCCGTTGAACGACTGAGCGGCGCAGAGGCGCGCGAATTGGAACCGTGCATCTCCGAAGCGACGCTCGGCGCGTTGCGATTTCCGAAAGACATTCAAGTCGAGAATCGAAGACTGCTCAGCGCCCTCGCAAACAGCGTGACGAAACTCGGCGTCGATATCGCAACCGAAACAATCGTTGACTCTATAACTATCGAGGGCAATCGTGTGAGCGGCGTGCAAACATCGCGTGGCGCGATCAGTTGTCCAACGGTCGTTATTGCCGCGGGAACGTGGTCGAGTTTCATTAAGACCGCTCCCGTGCCGACGATTGAGCCCATTCGCGGCCAAATGATCTGTCTCGAAGCGAAGCCGCAGCTAACGCGCCACGTGATCTACAGTCCGCGCGGTTACATCGTGCCGCGCCAGGATGGTCGTCTACTCGCCGGCTCAACGAGCGAACACGCGGGCTTCGCAAAGTGCGTCACAGCAGGTGGAATCGCCACAATCCTGCGGAATGCGCTCGAAATTTCACCCGCAATCACAGGTCTGCCCGTGGTCGATACGTGGGCGGGATTGCGCCCGCGCGCTGCTGACGGTTTGCCTGTCATCGGCCCTTGTGGTGAAATTGACGGGCTATTTTGTGCAACCGGGCATTACCGAAACGGAATCCTACTCGCTCCTTTAACGGGTGAACTGATTTCCAAGGCAATTGTTTCCTCTCAAAGATGATTAAAGCTGTTTTTTTATTTGTTCTACTGACCGCCACCTCGACGTTTGCGCAGGGCCTCGCGCCGGCCGCTAAACCGGACGGCAAGCCTGACAAGCGTTCGGCGCAGGAATTATTCGAAGAAGCCAACGGATATCTGGGACGTCGTTTTCAGGAATTCAACAAACAAAAACTTCCGTACGATCCAAAACTCGAAGCACAAACGAAAAAAGAACAGAAAGATCTAGCCGTCCGAAACGCTGCGACCTTGCAATCGCGCGGGTCTCTAAAAGGCGACGATCTTTATTACCTCGGCATGCTTCATCACCTCGCGGCTGACGCTGACGCTTCGCTGACAACGATGCGTCTGCTGCTCAAAAACGATCCGGACGGTCAAAAAGCGCAGGCTGCTCGAAACGTCGTGGTTCTTTACGCAGTCAAAAAGGATCTCATCACTGAAGCGACGGCCGCAGTCGATGCGTACCATCGTCACCAGCCGCAAAGCGCAGACGATCTTTACCGCATGGAGCTTCTGATCACTGACTGGTACCTGCGCGCGAAAGATCACGTGCCGATGACCGTGCACGCGAAGCAAATGCTCGTCGCGGCAAAGAAGTTTATCGAGACGAATAAAGACGAGGTCGTCAAGCGCGATGAGATGTTGTTGAAGTCGACTGTGCTGATCGCTGATTCGTATTTGAAAACGGATCAGAAGAAGTTAGCAATTAGCGCCCTCGCTGACTTGCGCCGCTTAGCGATTCAGTTGCCGTCCGCGAACCTTTACAAGGACGCGACGGTACGTTTGATGCGGCTCGATCCGGAGTTGAATACAGCACAGCTTTTCGACGATAGTCTAACGTCGACGAACGCCACGTTGCCGGAGCTGATTGCTGATGACTGGATCGAGCAGCAGCCGAAGAAGCTGACAGACTTTCGCGGGCAGGTGGTGTTGCTCGATTTCTGGGCCACGTGGTGTGGCCCCTGCCGTTACACCCTCCCGAATTTGGCGCGCTGGCAGAATGCATATAAGGGCAAGGGACTCGTGATCCTGGGCGTGACCAAGTACTATGGACACGGCGGCGGGAAAGAGTTGACTGCCGACGAAGAGCTTGCCTTTTTGCGCGACTTTCGAACGCGGAATAAGCTGCCGTATGGATTCCTCGTTGAGGACGGGGAGAAGAATGAATACAACTACGGCGTGTTTTCGATCCCGACGTCGTTTTTAATCGATCGCAAGGGCGTGGTGCGTTACATCTCGCTGGGCGCAAGTGAAGAAGAGATTGCGCGGTTGGGGGATCTGATCAGGCAATTAGTTGAAGAGAAATAGAGACAGGATTTACAAGATTTTTCAGGATTGACATGTAAATCCTGTTTTACCAACATGGACGACAACGGAATTACAATTTTTCGCATTTTCATTTCATTCGCGGCGGGGATACTCTCGTTTCTCTCGCCGTGCGTTTTACCGCTTGTGCCCGGTTACATCTCGCTGATGTCGGGCGTCAGTATTGACAATCTTAAAGACGGCGTCAGTAGTCGTCGCGCGGTGATCATCAACTCGCTCGCGTTCAATGCCGGTCTGTCAGTCATCTTTCTCGTGCTCGGTACAACTGCCGGTCTCGTTGGCGCGGCGATCACGAGCAATCCGTGGGTACGCGTAATCGGCGGCCTCGTCATCATCGCTTTCGGCCTGCAACTGATCGGGCTACTAAAGATCGGAGCACTGTACAAAGACACACGTTTCTTTTCGAGCGAGAAGCCGCGCGGCGTGCTCGGCTCAGCAGCGTTGGGTATGGCTTTCGCCGCCGGCTGGACGCCGTGTATCGGTCCAATTCTCGGCGGCATCATCGGTCTCGCAGCGACCAGCGGCGGCTGGCGCAGTGGCCTCGTCCTTTCAGCGTTTTACTCTGCGGGACTCGCAGTGCCGTTTCTGCTGACGGGTCTCGGTATCAATCAGTTTCTGGGTTTCTACAAAAACTTCCGCAGGCACCTGCACAAGGTCGAGGTTGTATCCGGCGTCGTGCTGATTCTCGTCGGACTGCTGGTGATGAGCGGTCAATCGACTCTGCTGGCCAGCTCGAAATTCATGGCGCTCGTTCCGAATGCGGAAGGCTTGCTCAATCGCTGGTTCAAGACTGAAACGCCGCCGGCCAAGGAAACGACAGCAACTGCAAACAGCAACTTCGAAATGGCGCCCGACGTCGAGTTTCAAACACTCGCAGGCAAACCGTTTCGACTCAAAGAACTTCAGGGCCAGGTCGTGCTGCTGAACTTCTGGGCCACTTACTGTATTCCGTGTCGCGAAGAGATCCCCGCGCTGAACTTATTGCAGCACGAGCTTCAGCCGCAGGGATTGAAGATTGTCGGCGCGTCGCTCGACGACAGTGCCGACGGTGTGAACGCATACCAGCAGGAAGTCGCGAAGTTTGAATACGACGTCTTGCTAGGTGGTAGTGATGCCAAGGTAAAATTCCAGCAGTCAGTTTTGCCGACAACTTATCTGATCGATCGCCAGGGACGCATTCGCCAGAAGATAATCGGGGCCCGTGACAAGGCCGCATGGGAAGCCGCGGTCAAGCCGCTGCTGGCTGAAACGCCTGCAACCGCGAGCGCCGCCAAATAATGGAGTAGTACCATGAAACTTTTATTCGCCCTCTCTATTCTCGCACTCGCCATTCCGTCTTCGGTTGCGCGTGCGCAGGCCGGTCACGAGTATTCGCCGCTCACCGAGACGACGGTGAATTACAAAAACTGGAAGCTGCCCAATCTGACGGCTGAGAAGTCGGAAGACTTGCGCGAGCTGATGGCGGGCAAGAAGCTCGTGATGATCGTTTACTTCGCGCCGTGGTGTGGAAACTGGAAAAACGAAGCGCCCATCGCGGCGAAGTTGTACGAGAAGTACAAGGCGCAGGGGTTTCAGGTGATTGGCGTCAGCGAATACGCGTCGAAGGACGACGTGAAGAACTATTTCGGCAAAGATGGCCCACCGTATCCGGTCGTGACCGAGTCGGAGACAAGAGAAGACAAGCAGAAGACCGCGCATTACGGCTACCGCCAGCTCACCGGCGACAAGCGCAACTGGGGTTCGCCGTGGAACATCTTTCTCGAACCCGAGAAGGTCAACGCCAAAGGCGACGTGCTCGCCGAGAAGGCGTTTGTTGTTAACGGTGAATTGATCGAAGACGAGGTCGACAAGTTCATCGCCTCGAAAGTCGGTGGCGCCAGCGCCGTCATCCAGCCGTGTAAGAATTGAGACTAAACGCTGAATGAAGCTTCGTCTCCTTTATCACGGTCACTGCTTTGACGGTGTCGCCTCGGCGGCCACGTTCACGCGCTTCTACAAAGAACGCATCCATCCTGAAGCTGTCGTCAACTACACCGGACTGCTGCACCGGCCCGGTAATCTGTTTGACGCGGGGCTGCTTGATTCCGACGAAAACGCGATCGTCGATTTCAAGTATGCAGCGTCAGACAAACTGACGTGGTGGTTCGATCATCACGAGTCGGCATTCCTCACGCCCGAAGACGAAGCACACTTCCGCGCCGACAAGTCAGGACGAAAGTTTCTCGATGCAACGCGCAAGTCGTGTACGGAATTTATTGCGGCAGTTGCTCACGAGCGTTTCGGGTTTAACCCTGAGCCGATCAAATCACTGGTCCACTGGGCGCACATCATCGATGGCGCGCTTTACGAGTCGCCGGCGCAGTGTGTCGAGTTGAAAGAGCCTGCCCTGCAACTGATGCAGGTGATTGAAGCTACTCCTGACGATTCGTTCATTGAGCAGATCATTCGTGAGCTGACGACGCACTCGCTCGAGGAGGTTGCGATGAGTGCGGAAGTGCAACGCCGTTTCCAACCGATACTCCGGCAACATCTCGAGACGCTCGAAGTAATCAGGAAGAAGGCCACAAGCGCGAACGGCGTGGTCCAGTTTGATCTGGTTGACGAGGGTTACGAAGGATTCAATAAGTTCATCCCGTATTACCTGCATCCGGAAGCGACTTACTCAGTCGCGCTCACGCGTGGGTCGCAGCGCACGAAGATCTCGGTGGGCTCAAATCCGTGGGCGCCCGTGCCGCGCACGCACAACATCGCGAAGATCTGTGAGCGATATGGTGGTGGCGGGCATGCGGTGGTCGGCGCCGTTTCGTTCAAGCCCGAAGAAGTCGAGGAAGCACGCCAGGCCGTGCGAGAGATCGTGGCCGAGCTGTCGAGGAAAGAGTAGACAGGATTTACAAGATTTTCAGGATTTACATGTAGATCTTGAAAATCCTGTAATCTTGTTCAACGCCTGCTATCATTGCCGAGCCTCCCCCCGGAATTACCAATGCTCAAAACATCACTGCTTTTATTGGTCCTGGTGTCTGCCATCAACGCCGCGACGCTGCCGCCGGGATTCACTGAAACATCAATCAGCGGTCTCAACAATCCGACCGCGATGGAGATCGCGCCTGACGGCCGTATCTTCGTCTGCCAGCAGGGCGGAAGTCTGCGCGTGATCAAGAACGGTGTGTTGCTCTCGACGCCGTTCCTCACCCTGAGCGTCGACTCAAACGGCGAACGCGGTCTGCTCGGCATCGCTTTCGATCCAAACTTCGCGAACAACAATTTTCTCTATGTCTACTACACCGTTCCATCCACACCACGACACAACCGCGTCAGTCGCTTCACTGCAAGCGGCGACGTCGTCGTGCCGGGTAGCGAACAGATCATTCTCGAACTCGACAATCTAAGCTCCGCAACGAATCACAACGGCGGTGCGATTCACTTCGGGCCGGACGGGAAGTTGTATGTCGCGGTTGGCGAGAACGCGAATGGATCGAACGCGCAAACGTTGAGCAACCGGCTCGGCAAGGTTTTGCGTATCAACTCAGACGGCTCGATCCCTGGTGACAATCCTTTCTTCAACACGGCTGCTGGAGCGAATCGATCGATCTGGGCGCTGGGCCTGCGCAATCCATTCACGTTCGCTTTCCAGCCGGGAACGGGCCGCATGTTCATCAACGACGTCGGCGAGGTTACGTGGGAAGAGATCAACGACGGCATCGCCGGATCGAATTACGGCTGGAACCTTAGCGAAGGCCCAACGAGCAACCCGCAATTTCGATCGCCGCTGTTTTCCTATCTACACGGAGGCAGTGCGACGACTGGTTGCGCGATCGCAGGCGGCGCTTTTTACAATCCAGCGACCGCGCAATTCCCGCAGAGTTTCATAGGAAAATATTTCTTCGCGGACTTGTGTACGGGTTGGATCAGACTCTTCGATCCGTCGGCGGGAACGGCGTCGGACTTTGCGTCGAACATTTCGAATCCCGTGGATTTGAAGGTTGGCGCTGATGGCAGTCTCTATTATCTGGCGCGCGGTTCGGGTGCGGTGTTCCGCGTGCAATTCCTCGAACCGATGTTGATTTCTGAGGTTGGTTCGGATAGTGCGGTGGCGCTCGACTCGGTGACGCTCGTTCGCGATCCGTTTCCGTTGATGAATATTTTTAACTTCAGCTCGGATCAGCGAACGCGGTTGATGTTGTTTGGGATGAATATGGAATTGATGACCGGGGAGAACAGCACGGCGGTGACGGCGCGCGCGGAGGATGCGTCGCTGAATGTTTATCCGTTGCTGGTCGAGTTCGTCGGGCCGCTGCCGGGCGTCGATGGCGTCACGCAAATCGTCGTTCGATTACCGGATAACACGCCGGCGGGACAGACGTTGTTTGTCAGCGCGACGTTACGAGGAAGGACGACCAACAAAGTTAGGATTCGTATGCAATGATGGTAGTGTTAGACAGGATTACAGGATTTACAGAATGAACAGGATTTATCTTGTGAATCATGTAAATCCTGTAATCCTGTCTAACACTCTCTAAAAATTCTGGCCCTCACATTGAATTCCTAATCTCTTAATTTTGCAATTGAGCGTCGTCACTTTCACGCGCAACAGTTTCGCCGCACGTCGCTGATTGCCGCGCGTGCGCTGGAGCGCCTCACGGATGAGCTCGCTCTCGTAGCGCTGCACCTCTTCCTGAAGCCCAAGCCGCACCGGCGCCGGCTCCTGCTGGCTCGCAAGCGACTCAACTTCTCGTAGAAGCGTGATCGCCGCTTCTCTAAGCGTGTCGATATTGTGAATCGAACTACTCATCACATTAATCCTTGCTTAAAAGTTCTCTGAAGAACGCTACCGCGCGTTCGTCGCCAGTTTGTCCGAGCACCTGTATCGCGAGCTTGCGCACCGCCATCTTCGGATGATTGCGCGCCGTCCTGATTAGAATCGGAATTGCTTCATCCTTCGGACGACGCCCAATCGCGATCACTGCCTGTTTTTGAATCTCGATTTCCCCGTCACCATCGACCGTGCTTGTCAGCGCGCCGAGACTCTTCTGTCCCGCGATGCGACCGAGATTGGCAATCGCGCTCTTGCGCAGCTCCATATCTTTCTCGGATTCCGCAACGCGAATCAGGTAAGTCGCAGCAGCGTCGTTGTTGTCGTTGCGCGCGACGCCGGTGAGCGCGCGTCGTTTGAGGTCGCGCGTGGTCATCGTTTCGAAGAGGTTCTGTAGCAACGGCAACACGGCGGCGGAGCGGCTCATCGCGAGCGCCGACATCGCCGCGTTTCGTGCTTCAGTGTTCTCCTGGTTATTGCGAATGATCTCGGTGAAGAGCGTGTTCTTTGCGGCTGTCTCGGGCGTGTTGCCGAGCCAGTAGATCGCGTGGGAGCGCATCGGCTCAGCAGTGGGCCGTCGAATCATCTCAGTCAGCATCGCATCCACGCGCGCATCGTCGTGCAATGCAATCGCAAACGTCGCGCGCTCGGCGAGGCGGTTCACTTCCGGCGCGGGCGCATCGACGATCGACTTCAGGTAGTTCAGACTTTCTTCGTTGCCGATGTGTCCGGCCCAGTAAACCGGATAACCGCCGTACTCGCGATCGCGTCGCAGGTTGTAAACCTCGGCGCGAATAAACGTCTCGCGTTGCGTGTCGTAAAGAAGAAAGAGACCGAGCTCGCGCGTTTCGTGGCGCGGGTCAAACATCACCGACGTGCCGTCGATCGACATGTAAACACCGCCGGCACTATCAACAACTTCGTAATCGATCGCGACACCGGGCCTGGCTTCGAACTGGTATCCAACCCAGAACCTGCCATTCGTCGCATTCGCCTTACCCGCGACGATCGCGCCATCGATCTTTGCCTTCAGATTGGCGCCCTCGACCGGGATAAAACTCTTCGTCTGCCCCAGCGCGACAACGCACAGTAAGAGAATTACAGCTAATACTTTCATAACTGAATCCGTCTATTTAATCCGTGTAATCTGTGGCTTACTTGAGTAGCTCTTCCAGAAACTTGAGCACTTCAGGATCTTTACTACGGCTCAACCAGCCAATCGCGCGCTTACGACGCTCCATCGGCGCCTGCGGGCTGCGCGCGATCTCGATCATCTTGCGAATCACGCGCTGGTCTTCCATTCTGCTTCGGCCCGCGGTCGTGTAGCCAACACTTTGTCCCGGCTCGACGACTACCGGCGCCCACATCCCGCTGCCATATCCAAGCGAGTTGATGATCTGGTCTTTCAACTCCTCATTCTTCTCCGTGTCGTAGAGATTGAGCAGAAACTCGATCGCTTTATCTCCACCACGACGCGAAATCGCACCGATCGCCGACTTGCGAAGTTCGACATTCTCAGCACTGCGCGCGATGTCGAAAAGCTTCGTGCCCGCGCGCTCACTCTTGCGATTCGCGAAACCGGAAATGACTGCTTTGCGAATCTCCACCGTTTGATCGCCGTCGTAGATCCGGAAGAGCGCATCGACTGCCGGCTCACCGGGACGGCTGGCGATGCTGGCAATCGCTACCTTGCGCTGGGCCACCGTCCTGCTGTTGTTCGTAGCAAACTCGCTGAGCACCGTGATCGCTCGCTCGCCCGTGTGCCTGCTCAGGGCGTAAAGCGACGCTTCGACGATTGAGTTGTCCTGCGAGCTCATCGCGAAGTCGCGCAGTGAATCAACGACACTGTCGTCGTTGGTTGCGCCGAGCGCGGAGATGGCGCGAGCGCGCAGTTTCAGATCGGCTTCATTACGCGCGACGCCGAGAATCACGGGCGTCACTGTCTTGCCGCCGTTGCGACCGAGCAGCGTCAACGCTGCACTCTTGCAACGCACGGTCTGCGTCGAACCCGGCTTGAGCCATTCGCTCGCCGCCATGATTCCGCGTTGCACGTCGGTTTGAAAGAGGGCCTGGAGCACGACGATCTTGAATTCACATGGATCGTTGCTGGTGTCGTCGTCTGAATCGTCGATACGGCCAATTCCGATTGCGCCTGGTGTGGCTGTGGCATCGATCTCAGCAATCCGGGCCATTTGAGCAATCGGTGCGGCGGGGGGCGTTACTTGTACCCCCTGCGCTATCCCCGGCCGTGCGTAAACCAGTGGCTGTTCCATTGCCGGCGGCGCGATCACTGCCTGGCCCTGGACTGTTCTGACGAGATCTGCGTACGCCTCTGCAGAAGCGCCGGGCACTTGCGCTAACAACGTGCGCGCGTCGTCTTTCCAGTTCGTGTTCGGATACTTTTGAAGCAGCTTATCGATCGTCGAGCGGCATTGATCGTATCTCGCTAACTTTTGCTGCGCGTACGCCATCCAGTAGAGCGCGGCGTCGATGTTTTTCTCATTCGGAAATTGCGAGACATACTGGTCAAACTTTTCCTGCGCTTTGGCCCAATCGCCGTCAGTGATGAGGTCGCGTGCGCTGCGAAATACAGTCGTGGCTTCACTGCCACCGCTTTGTTGGAAACCACGACCGAGGCCCGAGCCGGAGCCTCTTCCCTGTTGACCGGTCGCGATACCCGCGGTCATCAAAACAAGCACGCAGAAGAGCAACGCGACGCGCTTCGTTGCCGTAATCGATGTAAGGTTTTTCAACATTTCTTTAGCCTCTACTCTCATTAGCGATTGTTGGCGCCACGGTCCTGGTAATCCAGTAACGCTGCCACGATTTCAGTCTTTTGCACACGCTCCTTAATTTCCCGCACGTCTTGAGGGCGTGCACGATCAGGCAGGTTCGCGATGTCAATCAGGAACGGTTCCAAATCCGCAAGGAGTGTTTTAGTCGGAAACTTTGCTTTCATCTCGGCGTCGCGGCGCAGGACGACGTTTTCATTCAGCAGCCGGCGCGAGAGTGCTTTGTCGTAAGTGACGTCGATCTCTTCGTCCGTGTCGGAGATCTGAACGTTTTTGATCGAGCGCAAAAGGATCTTGCTCTGCTCGATGTGCAAGGCTGTGTCCTGCTCGTCCATGTCGAGATACGCGAGCTCTGACGAGAGGACATCCGATTGATCGGCTACAACGGGTGGTTTGACTCGCGATCTCGGTTTCCGGTGCGAAGCGACTACTTCACGTTTTGGCGCCGCGGATTCGTCGGATTTTGGAAGCGGATCGGGACTTGGGGCAGTTGGCGGTGTTGATGCTAGTTTCGGCTCTGGAGATTTGTGACTTGAGAACCAGATGACTCCGGTTGCAAGCGCGATCAGCAAGACTGCGATTGCGCTGGCGAGTGATGTTTTTCCGAGCAGACTCCCGAACCAACTGCGTTTTGGCGTGTTAGTGTGCGCGGCAATTCTCGTCCAGAGGAATGGCGGTACTTCGATTTCGCGATCGTAACGTGTGAAGAGCTCCTGTTCGGCGGTCAACGCTGCAAAGCTTTCAGAACACTCAATGCAGGCTAATAAATGCGCGTCGACCTGCTCGCGATCGTGCAGCGCAAGCTCACCGTCCAGATACTCTTCCAATAACTCACTGCAAACTTCACACTTCATAACCAACTCCAGCGTATGGACTGATCTTCTTTCTCATCTCCGCGCGGGCGCGGTGCAAATCAGTCTTCAACTTTGCAAGCGAGAAACCGGTGATCGCGGCGATCTCTTCGTAACTGCACTGGTGCAAAACCTTGAGCGTGAACACCAGCCGCTTGTCTTCGTCGAGTGCGGCCAGCGAGCGCCGGATTAGGTCGTTCAACTCCTTGCTCAAAAGCCCTTCGACCGGCGCCGGTTTGTCGTCGCTTAAATCCATGACCGACTTATCCGCGAGATCGACGTGATTGTTCGCGCGGGCGCGTGCCCTCAGCGACTCGCGCGCGACGTTTCTCGCAATGCCAAACAGCCAGGTTGAGAGTTTGGTTTCGGCGCGCATGGTGTGAATCGCTCGGAAGGCGCGGACGAAGGTTTCCTGCGTCAGCTCTTCAGCCAGCCCACGATCGTTGACCATGTCGTAAATGAAACTGATGACGGGCCGCGAATACCTCTCGAAAATCAGGCGGAAGGCATCCGCATCGCCCTGGCACACGCGAGTTACCAGGTCTGCTGAAGTGTTCATCAGAGTTCCCGCGAACGCGCCAGTCATCGCTCTCGGTAGGTAAGTGCAGGGAAAGGGCTAAAGGTTTCAGGGTTTTCTCTGCGGTTCTCGGCGTATCTCTGCGTTCTCTGCGTTAAACGGAAACTTAACGCAGAGATCGCAGAGATACGCCGAGGACGCAGAGAAGGGCTAAAAAATCTCTTTTGGGTCCACGATCTTGCCGGCTATTGCGGAGGCGGCGACTACGTACGGTGAGGCGAGGTAGAGCTTGCCGGGGCCACTGCGACCCGGAAAATTCCGATTTTGCGCGCTGACGGTGACCGTCTCAGCCGACGGCGAAGCGCCGGGACCGGCATTGATACACGCGCCGCACGACGGATCGATTAGCTCCGCGCCCGCACGCTCGAAAAGGTCGATATAACCGCGCTGCCGCGCATACTGCTTGATCTTCTGCGAGCCAAACTGAATGTAGAGGTGCACGCCTTCCTTCACGCGCTTCCCTCTCGCAAGCGCGTTTTCGAGCACCGAGGCGTACATGTCCATGTCAGCCATCTTTCCGCCCGTACACGATCCACCATACGCCGCATCGATACGCACCTCGCCGTCGAGATCCTCGATCGGAATACCATTACGCGGATCGCCCGGCGTCGCGACCATCGGCCCGATCGCGTCGAGATCGATCTCGAACACAGCCGCGTACTCCGCATCCTCGTCGCTGTAAACAAAACCTTTGCGAACCTCGTCAGCGTCGAGCCCGCGCGTGCGCACCACGTAATCGAGCGTCACTTCGTCCGGCTCGATAATCCCGGTCGTGCCGCCCGCCTCGACCGCCATGTTCGTCAATGTCGCACGCTCGTCCATCGACCAGTTCTTCAAATCCTCACCGGCAAACTCCAGCACCTTCCCGATGCCTTTGCTCGATTTCATGTACTCCGACGCGAGTATGAAAAGCATCACGTCTTTGGCAGCGACGTCGGCGCGCTTCTTACCTTTCAAGACGTAACGCACCGTCTCGGGCACACGGATGCGAATGTCTTTCGTATACCAGGCGTTTGCCATGTCAGTCGATCCAACGCCAAATGCAAAACAGCCGAGCACGCCGGCCATGCACGTGTGCGAATCAGTGCCGATAACGATCTGACCCGGGAGCGCGAGATCTTCGACGACGGCGTTGTGGCAGATCGCTTCCGAGCCGCCTTCCGGGCTCTCGCCGTAAAGCCTGATGTTTTGCTGTTTGGTGAAACTCTGCTGCGTCGTCGCCAAACCTTCGGCCTTCTCGAGCAGGCCCATCTCACGATGCTTCGGCGACATCACGCGCCCGAGAAACGTCAGGTGATCGCGAAATGCAAACACGGAATCGGGCTCGGAAACACGCGCATCCGGCCCGAGCGCCTGTTTGAACAGCGACTCGGCCATCGGCGTCACGTACTCATGCGAGAAGCGCACGTCTGCGAGTGCGAACAGCGCGTCGCCGGGTTTCACAGCTTCGACGCCGATCTTTCCGGCAGTCACGAACGCATGCCGCGCGATGATCTTCTCGACGATGGTCATCGGACGCGCAGGCGTTTCGTTCGGCGGCGGTGAGACTTTTCCGTTGAGCCGCGCCTTGTTGTAGTTGAAGAGCCCACCGTGCGTAACGATGTCCTGCGAGATCGGATCGATTCCTTTAGTGAACTCGGTCAGCGGGATCTCCTCACCGCGTCGAATACGATCGATGAGACTGAAATCCGTTGAAGTCAGTAGACCAATGTTTTGCGAGTTCTGCCCGTAGATCTTCTCGATACTCTGCGCGATGACAAGCCGGATACCCGCAGCGACTTCGGCAAATGGCGCGGTCTCGCGCGAGGATCCGCAACCTTTTGAAAGTCCCGAGACGACGACAGCGAAGCCACCGTTCTTCACTTCGTCTTTCTTGACTGCGCCTTCGCGCATGCCGACATAAACGTATTGCCCGAGCGTTTCGTCGTAGTAGAAACACACCCAGCCGGGCGTGATCTCGTCGGTCGAGATGTTGCTCATCAACGGCAGGACGCCAGCGCTCAGTCGCGAGGCGAGCTCGGTTTCGAGTGCGGTGGCTTCGTCGCCGGTAGCTTCGAGTTGCTGGCGGATAAGGGCTGTGTCGTCGGTTAGAAATAGAATGCGGCCCGAGAATTTGATATGGTCAGGGCGTCTTTCGTTTGTACTGGACATGAGTGATTTTTAGCTTTCTTCTCTGTGCAACCTCTGTGTTCTCTGTGCCTCTGTGGTGCTGTTGTCGCGTATTCACCACGGAGACACAGAGAACACAGAGGTTGCACAGAGAAATCCAAATGTAGCAAACTGATTATAACCTCAGCATGATAAAACCCTTAGTGGGCACCCAAGCGTCTAACCCGCGGTGTTCCGAAGAAGCAGCGGAGGAGAGTTGATATGAAGTTGTTAAGACAGAGATTGGGCCTGGCGGTGTTGCTGGCGCTTTCAGTGCTGGCGCTCGGCGCACGCCAAACGGTGCTGGCGCAGGAGACGGACGATCCCGTCAAGATCGAGATCTACAAACGGTTTGTCGATAACCGTGCGGAGCGTCCGGCAGTGGCTTACCAGGCCGCGCAAGACTATCTGAAGAAGTACAACAAAGACAAAGATCAGTACACGGATTACTTGAACAAGTGGGTCATGTTCTACGAACGTGATGAGCGCAAGCGAATGCTGCCTGGTCTGATCAACGAGAAGAAGTTTGCAGAGGCTTACAGCACCGGCGCGAAGATTCTCGCCGATGAGCCAAACTACCTGCGCGCCCAGATCGATCTCGGTTATGCCGGTTACCTAGCCGCAACCGCTAAGAACGAGAGCTTCAACACGACCGCGCTCGAATACGCGCGGAAGGCCATCAGCGAGATCGAGTCGGGTAAAACTCCGACCGAGTGGGCGCCGTTCAAAGGCAAAGACGACACGCTCGCTTATTTGAACTACGCCGTCGGTTACCTGACGCTCAAGACCACTCCCGACACAGCGATCGATGCCTTGATAAAAGCCGCCCAGTACGACAGCGACATCAGGAAGACTCCTTCCACGTATTACTTCCTCGCCGTTGCTTACGAATCAGGTCCTTACAAGACACTGTCGACCGCGTATCAAACTAATTTCGCGAACAAGCCCGAGACGCCGGAAAGCAAAGCCGCGCTCGATAAACTGAACGTCGTGATGGACCGTATCATCGACGCTTACGCGCGCGCGATTGCGTCAGCCGGTACGGATCCAAAGACGGAGCAGGGTCGTAAAGATTGGCTGGCTGCGATGTCGACCTATTACAAGTTTCGACATGGCGGAGCTGACACGGGGATGACTGAGTTCATCGCTACAGCGTTGCAGAAGCCTTTACCGCCGAAGCCATAGCATGGTTAAGAGAGTAGAACTTTCCGATATCGAGACACTTCAGCGGCTTGGTCGTGCGCGTGATTTCATCGATCACTGTTACGACCATCCGCTGAGCCTGGACCAGATTTCCGAGAAGGCCTGCTTTTCACGTTATCACTTCCTGCGCCTGTTCCGGCAGGCGTTCAATAAGACTCCGCACCAGTACTTGATCGAACGTCGCATCGAGAAAGCGAAAGAGCTGCTCGGGAGCGATGAGCTGCGCGTGACGGATGTTTGTTTTGAAGTTGGGTTTCAGAGTTTGGGTTCCTTCAGCACGCTCTTTCGTCGCGAGGTCGGTCACGCGCCGATAACCTACCGCGAACGAGCGCAAGCCAAGCGTCAGGTGCCAGGCTGCTTCCTGGTGATGCACAAACTGGAATCTTGTTAATCTGGCAAATCCTGTAATCCTGTCTAAATAGCAATTTCCAAGAAGCAAATCTCACGGGAATTGATCTATCTTCCATCTCAAGGAGAATCACTATGATCAGCCGAATGTCTCACGCCACAATCTTCGTCAACAACCAGAATGAAGCGCTCGAATTCTATCGCGACAAGCTGGGTCTCAGAGTTCACACCGACGCGATGGTTGGCGAGGATTTCCGCTGGCTCACGATGTGTACGAACGATCAACCCGATTTCGAGATCATCCTGATGGAGCCGAAGCCCGGCATGCTGATGGACGAACAAACCTCGCAGCAGCTACGGGCTATCATGTCGAAGGGCGTGCTCGGCGCTGGCGTGTTCAATACCAACGATTGTCGTGGAACTTACGAAGAGCTGAAGGCGAAGGGCGTGCGGTTTATTTCCGAGCCTGCTGAGCGCCCTTACGGGATCGAGGCGGTCTTCCAGGACAACTCCGGCAACTGGTTCAGCCTCACCCAGCCAAGTTAGAATTCGGTCCATGAGAATTAAGTGGACCGATCGTCGCTTCAGTTTTGATTTTCCCGCCGGCATCTATCCGGAGATGATCGAACGGATCCGCGGCACGCCTGCGCGTCTCGAGGAGCTGTTCGCCGGTCTCCCATCCGAAACGTTAACCGCTCAAATCGACGGCCGCTGGTCCATGCAGGAGAACGCCGGCCACCTGCTCGATCTCGAAAGTCTTGTCTCGCAACGAATCGACGAGTATCTGGCAGGCAATTCAGCGCTGCACGCCGCTGACATGTCGAATCGCAAGACCTACGAGGCTCATCACAACGAGGTCGCTGCCGACACAATCCTGAAAGCATTTCGCACTGCAAGACACGACATCGTCGACCGCCTTGAAACTTTCGACGCCGAAATTTTCGAGCGTTCTGCGCTTCACCCGCGACTAAACGTCCCGATGCGACTCGTGGATATGTTATTTTTCCAGGCGGAACACGACGATTACCATCTCGCCCGTATCAGTGAGATTAAAAAAACATTTCACGCAAAGACGCAAAGAAGAATTTAGCTCGCCTTTGCGGTCTTTGCATCCCTTTGCGTCTTTGCGTGAACCAAATCGACGGAGACACTCAATGTCTAGAATCCTGCTCGTCATCGTACTGTTGGCCCTGACCGTTAACGCTCAACAACCATCACTCGATGCAATGATCGACCGCGACATCGCCTCGTGGCTGACGACTTACCGCAGTCTCCACGCAGCGCCCGAGCTATCGCATCGCGAGGAAAAGACCTCCGCCTTCGTCGCGTCCGAGCTGCGCAAACTCGGATTCACCGTCACCGAGCGCATCGGCAAGTTTGAGAATTCGCAGTGGACGGGCTACGGCGTTGTCGCAGTGATGAAGAATGGTCCAGGCCCGACAGTCCTCGTCAGAACAGAGCTCGACGCATTGCCTGTAGAAGAAAAAACAGGACTGCCATATTCGAGCAACGTGAAGACAAAGAACGACGCGGGTGTCGACGTGAGTGTGATGCACGCCTGCGGACACGACATACATATGACGAGCTTGCTCGGCGCCGCGAAGATGTTGAGTGAGTTGAAGAGTCGCTGGAGTGGCACGCTCGTGATGCTGGGCCAACCAGCCGAAGAAACCGGCGACGGCG